>Ga0247818_10000110_pt1 | contig 46382 bp, 65 predicted proteins | sample 13C_Glucose_Day1_FD_192424 | JGI IMG/M metagenome (GOLD analysis project Ga0247818, IMG submission 192424) | Soil microbial communities from agricultural site in Penn Yan, New York, United States - 13C_Glucose_Day1 | ecosystem: Environmental > Terrestrial > Soil > Agricultural land | place...
TTTATGCCAGGGGCAATGCCTGACGCATGGCCCAAGCCGATCGTGGCCAACATGATCGACAACGCTGCGAGGGATCAGGCCGAGGTCATGGGAGCGATGCCTAGCATCAACGCCTCCTCTGGTTTCGCCACCTCGCAGCGCGCCAAGAAGTTCGCTGGCAAGCGCACGAAGATTGCCAACCACTACGTGCAGAACTCCCGCCTAGGGGCAGGAAGCCAGGTGACCTTCTGCGATCACTACGGCACGTACGGCATGGGCGTTTACGTAGTCGAGCCGGACTTCGAGCGCAAGATCCCCATGATCCGCGTGGAGAACCCGATCGGCACGTACCCCGAGTTCGACATCTACGGGCGCGTGACCAGCTACACGAAGGTGTGGAACGAAGAGGCCATCTACCTGGTGGCCAAGTTCCCTCACCTTCTCCGCTGCCTCCAGACCAACGCGGTCGGCGAGGCGGTGAACGGCTGGGAGTACCAGAAGATCGAGGTCGTCAAGTACTGCGACGCCGACCAGATCATCATGTACCTCCCGTCGAAGTCTCAGACGATCGTGGACTCGATGCCGAACCCCATGGGTAAGGTTTTCGTCTCCATCGCCCGCAGGCCGGGCTACGATCGTGAGATCCGAGGAGCGTTCGACGATGCGATCTGGGTCCACCTCGCGAAGAGCCGCATGGCGCTGCTCGCCCTTGAGGCGACACAGAAGGCTGTTCGGTCTCCGCTCGTTCTGCCGAAGGACGTAACCACCGTCCAGGCGGGCGAGGACAAGGTCATCCGTACGGACAACCCAGCGGGCGCCACGTACCTTCAGCCTCCGATGCCGCAGTTCGCATTTCAGGAGGGCAACATCCTGGACCTTGAGGGCCGTCGCTCTATGCGCAGCCCCGAGGCGAGGACCGGAACGATGGATGCGTCCATCATCACCGGCAAGGGTGTCGAGGCTCTGATGGGTGGATTCGACACCGTCATCACGACCGGTCAGACGGTCGTGGCCCAGGCCCTCGCAAGGGCCATCGAGATGTGCTTCGAGATGGACCAGGCTCTCTGGCCCAACGAGAAGAAGACGATCAGCGGCGTAGTCCAGGGCTCGCCCTTCGAGGAGGAGTATGTCCCAGCCGACGATATCGACGGTACGTATACTGTCGACGTCACCTACGGGTTCGCCGCAGGCCAGGATCCGGCACGCGCGATCGTCGCTCTTCTCCAGCTGCGAGGAGATCAGCTTGTCTCTCGCGACTTTGTACAGCATCAGCTCCCAATGGAACTGGACGTCGTCCAGCTCCAGGCCCAGATCGACCTGGAGCAGCTAACAGACGCCACCAAGCAGGGCGTGATGGCCTACGCGCAGGCCATCCTTCCTCTAGCCCAGCAGGGTGGGATCGATCCGAATGATGCGCTGGTGAAGCTTGCCACCATCATGAAGGAGCGAGAGAAGGGTACGCCTGTGCACGAGGCTGTGCTCAAGGCGTTCAAGCCTAAGGAGCAGCCCGCTAACGCGGCTGCTGCTGTGGACCCGCTGGCCGCCCTCATGGGTGGTGGAGGACAGCAGGGTGGAGCGCCAGCCCCTAGCCAGCCCGGAGCCTCTCAGGCTCCGCAGGGCATGGATATGATGAGCCTGCTCGCAGGGCTCACCGGACAGGGCGAAGCAACTATGAGCGCCAGGACTCAGCGCCAGGCAGCTATCTAAGGAGAACCGAATGGCCGACAGCGGCTGGTTCGCAGGCAACCACGGACCCGAGGGCGTATACGCGTCCCTCAAGGGATCCATGCTTGCCCCTCACATCGCAGGTCCGTGGACTGGCGGTGTACCTTCCATGGTACAGGTTGACACCTCGTACCAGTCCGGCTCCGGCTGGGCATCCAACACCATCGTGAACACCGGCATGACCGGTGGCGGTGGGACCATGGCTCGCTAAGGAGTGACTGATGGACGAGGACGAGACCACCGAAGAGGCAAACCCCTACATGCCCAAGAGGCACGACAGGTGGTCCGTCCTCGCCATCGGCCTCCAGTGGGCCACTGATGTGGCTGGCGCCACGACTGCGATGTTCGGCAACTTTGCCACCGCCGCAGTCCAGCACCATCACCAGAACAGGTACGACGGACGCTTCAAGGAGATGACGTGGGAACACCGGTAAGTGGGCCAGGACAGTTCTCCAAGCGCACCGACAAGGCAGTGGATAACGCCAACCTCTCCACCCCCAATGCGGGCTACGGAGAGGCCAAGGAGAACAGGGAGCTGCGACAGGCAGCTCCCATGGCTTCGGGTCCGAACTTCGCAGAGATGTTCGGAGACCCAGGATCCCGAGTCGTAGACTTCGCAGCACCCAGCACGCAGCCAGGCGTCCCCATCACCTCCGGCGCAGCGCTAGGGCCGGGTGCATCGGAGGAGGCCCTTGGCCTCCCCGACCAGCAGGGCGAAGATCTACAGGGCATCCTGCCCTACCTGCCAGTCCTTGAGTTCATGGCCAACCAGCCAGGAGCCTCGTGGGCTATGCGCAACATCGTCAGGAAGGCGAAGGCTCTCCAGTGACGGACCTTGAGTACACCTACGGTGGCCAGTGGTTCGACGACATGGGGAGCCTCGCTCTCTCATTCACAGACTCACCTCGCGTGGGTATCGACATCGCACGCTCCGGCATCAGCCGGGGCCAGGCCAACGATATGGCCACCAATCTCATGAGCAGTGGCATCGCACCCTACGAGGCGGCCACTATGCCGCTAGGACAGGAGTTCGAGGATGCCGAACCAGAGCAGCCAGAACCAGAAGGATCTGGAGACGCTTTCTAACGCGATCTTCGATGGCAACGCCACGATGGACGCACTGCCTGACAACGTTCAGGCTCAGGTTCTTCAGTACTGGTCCGGCCCCAATGCTCAGCTAGGCGACGTGCCCACGGTCGAGGAGATCAACGAGCTTGCCAAAAGGCGAGCCGAGTCGACTCCGAGCCTCATCCCGAAGCCGATCGAGTGGGTCGGGGCCAAGCTGTACTGGCTCTACTCCAACACTGTCTCCCCTGCAATCTCGTTCACCGCTCAGTCCATCAACGACGTCATCAACGACCCGTTCGACGAGAAGAACGAGAACATCTCTCTCGGGGAGGTGTGGGACCAGGCGAAGTCCGTCTCGCCCGGTCAGGCGATCTGGCAGCTCGGACTCAGTGACGCTGAGCTGAAGGAGCGGGGCATCAGCCCCGCTCAGATGGCACAGGACAAGAAGCTCGCCGAGAAGGGCTTCCAGACCAGGTCCGGCGAATACTACAGCAACGGCTTCGCCCAGTTCGCCACTGGCGCCACGGACCTAGCGGTCTCGTGGTGGGCGGATCCCCTTGTCCTCGTAGGCAAGGGCGCCAGCGCCGCGCGCCTGGCGACCCAGGTCCGTCCTGTCGCGCCGCTCATGAACAAGGCTGCCATCAAGGCAGACAAGCTCGGGCTTGGTGCCGACAAGACCTCGGAGCTGTTCGCACAGACTCCTGTCTTCCAGAAGATGGTCGACACGGTCATGGACATCAAGGTCAAGAACCCCGACAGCGCAGCACTCGTGATGCGCCGGGACTTCCAGACCATCGCGAAGTCCAAGGACGGCGACGTCATGGCTCGCCTGCTCGACCAGGCGAAGGACGCTGACGAGGTCTCGGACATCCTCCGCATCTCCATGGGAGACGTGGCGGCACACGAGGCCGTCAGGGTGAAGAATGCCGTGCTGGGTGCTCAGCTCGATACGCTGCGCCAGAACGTCAAGGCGTTCGGTACGCACTACGCAGGGATGACGCCAGCCCAGCAGGCTGGCCCTCGCGGTCGCATGATCAAGGACTACCTTGACCGTGAGACCAGGAACATCCAGGGCATCGAGCGCCAGTCGCTGATCATCAGCGACAAGATCAAGGCCTTCAACGCTGTCGACAACATGCACTTCAACGGCGTCACCACTCCACTGGGTCTGAGGATCCGAGGTAGTGAGGCAGCTCGCGGAAGCACCGCACTGAAGCCGATGCGCGGACAGGGCGTCATCAAGGCGACCAGCAACCTGGTGTACAACACCTCGGTGGGATTCCCCATCAAGGTCATCCGCTCGTACAACGACATCAAGCCCACCGCCTACATCGACATCCACGCCGAGGATGCCTACAAGAACCTCGACGCCACTCTCCGAGAGGCGCCGATGATCGACAGGGCCACCCGAGAGCGCATGGTGTCCAGCTTCATCCGCTCGTCGGCAGCTGACCGAGGACTCAAGCTCATCCAGGTTGAGACCGAGGTCGTGGCCAACATGGTCAACAAGTACAACAGGGGCAAGGCTCCGGCTGACCAGATCTCCCACGAGATGGCGATGGACCTGTACCGAGACTTCGCTACCAGGCGCCGTCAGGGACAGGCTGCAACCACTCAGGGCGGGCGAGCCTACGGCTCGGCCCGCATCCCCGACCCATCCAACCCGGGCATGACCATCAACGTTGCCGAGGTTGACGATGTCGGTGGTCGTCTTGTGACGACCCCGATCTTCGAGACCCAGCTCGCCAACAGCCACGTCATGCTGGACTTCAAGACGTTCCAGCGCATGCTGAACGAGCAGGGGTCCAACTTCCAGAAGACATGGAACGCGGCGAAGGACAAGGGTGCGTGGGTGGTCGACATGGCCGACACCCTGGGAACCTACTGGAAGTTCGCTCAGCTCTTCCGCCTGGGCTACGGCCCTCGCGCACTGGCTGACGACTACCTAGGTCAGCTCGCTCGCTATGGCGGGATCGCCGCTCTTGAGCGTGCAGTCACCGGTGGGCGCGTCAAGATCGAGGACGTGCTCCGCAACCGCATGGCCCCGGACAGCGTGGAGATGGCTCGCACCCGACAGGGCATCCTTCAGGGTGAGATTGACACGCTGACCAAGCGGCAGGGCGACCTGTTCGCCAACATCGCTCGTGAGCGTCACGCGGGCGGACCCAAGGTGGCCAAGTACGAGCGTGCTGCTGGGCACGTTGCCGATCAGCTGAGGTTCCGTAACGATGAGATGACGGAGCTTAGCAAGATCACCGCAGAGGGTTCGCAGATGCGAGGCCTCAAGCTCGGACGCCAGTCGTTCGAGGGTGGTTACAGGGGCAGCGAGGGTCAGCTCTTCAAGGACCTGGCTTCCGGCCAGACCAACCTCCAGCGCCTCCTGGGCTCGGAGTCGGACCTCGTTCTCAAGCAGGCCAGGTCGATGGACTGGACGAACATCGACGTCACCACGCATGGTGCCACCAGGCACATGGATGCGTGGATGAGGAAGATCACTCAGCAGATCGCGCAGTCGGCTGTAGGCCGAGCTGCGCTGTCGGGCATGGACGAAACTCAGCTCGTGAACTGGATGCGTAGCAGCCCCGAGGGGATCCGCTACCGCCATGACATCGGACTGAAGAACATCACGGACCTGGAGCTTGCTCGCAGGATCAAGGCCGAGGTGGACTACACTCTCGACCCGAGCAATCCACTCCTGACGGGAGTCCGTCAGGCAGCACTGGACGGAACGCTGACGGCAGACATGCTGAAGGTCGTGCCTTCAAGGGCTCGCCCGATGGTCAACGCTCAGTCCTACTCCTACGCGATCGGAGACAACCCGCTCTCCACTGCGCTGGACGGGATGATCACCAAGTACTTCAACCTGGTGAACCAGATCCCCGCTCAGCGACTGCTTCGCAACCCGCTGTTCGGTCAGCAGTACAAGGCCGACCTTGCCGCCCAGATGGCCACCCTGAGGGCGCAGGGTGTGACTCACGTCGATGAGGCTACGCGCAAGATCATGGAGAACCAGGCTCGCAAGGCTGCGGTTCGAGACGTCAAGCGCTACACCTTCACCATGGACCACGAGACCAAGATGGCGTACACCATGCGCCACTTTGCCGCGTTCTTCGGAGCGCAGCAGGAGTCGTGGAACAGGTGGGCGAGGATCATCTCGGAGAAGCCTCAGGCCCTGGCTCACGTAGCTCAGGTCTACGGCGCGCCATCGCGCGCCGGTCTGACGGTTGACCAGGATGGTAACGCAGTAGACGCAGCTGGCTACCGCACCAACCCGGTAACGGGACAGCGTGAGCTGGTCCCGTACAACGAGCGCAAGATGCTCATCCAGATCCCCGAGTACCTAGGTGGCAAGGAGATCAAGAAGGGCCTCGGTCTGGACCCTGACGCAGCCCTCACTGTGCCACTGTCCTCGGCTGAGCTTGTTCTCAACTCCGGCGATGGCGTCATGCCTGTCGGCGCCGGGCCGTACCTCCAGATCGCGACCAACCACTTCGCTCAGGACAACCCTGGCGTTGCTGACTGGTCCAAGAAGCTGGGAGTGCTGCCCTTCGGGCCGCAGGACTCCGTCATGGACTTCATCAACCCCACGACCGGCAAGCGCCTCGGCGACTCGGCGGACGACATGGGAGAGGCGAAGCAGCGCAACCTGTTCTACATGATGCAGGTGGAGAACTACAAGTGGGAGAACGGTCTTCGCGACACGCAGCCCACGTGGGACGAGCTGAAGGATCGAGCAGACAGGTGGAGCATCGCTCGCACCGCGTTCGCGTTCGGCCTGCCGCTCAGCGTCAACGCACAGGATCCGTATCAGTTCTTCCGTGACGAGTACCAGCGCTTCCAGAAGCTGGACCCGAACTCGGCAGACCAGAAGTTCTACGACAAGTACGGTGACTCGTACTACCTCTTCACCCAGTCGATGTCCAAGAACTCGACTGGCCTCCGCCCCACGGCGGAGGGTGTGAAGATGTCGAAGTACTACCAGGATCTGGTGAACCAGGTCGGCCCAGAGTACGCTGGCCTCATCGTCGGAGACGAGGGTGACGGCAAGTACAGCGAGGGTGCGTACTTCTACCAGAAGACGCACTCGACGGATGTTGCAGGCGGATCCCCGGACCGCTCTTCGATGTCCGCTCGTGAGGCTTGGGAAGAGGGTCAGATCGCCCTGGGCTGGAAGCAGTTCAACAAGGCGAACGAGAAGCTGTACGCAGAGCTGTTCGAGCAGGGCTTCCAGTCGTTCAACGACGAGGGGGCCGAGATGCTGAAGGCGAAGAGGGATGCCAACATCCAGCTCATGAGCACGGCAACCTTCCCGGACAACGGCGAGGACAACCCGTACTACAACGAGGCCTGGACGAAGGCGTACAACTCCATCGACAAGTCGAAGTACGATCGTCAGGCAGCTGACATCTGGAAGATCATCAACGACCCCGAGCTATGGGCCAAGGCCCAGCTTGAGGATGGCACCGTGGGTGCGAGGTCTGACCTCTACACCGTGCGCGGCTACCTTGAGCAGCGCCGGGAGTTCCAGAAGGCACTTCTCATCCGTGACGCGAACGGCGGGTCTGACGACCCGACTGCTCAGTCCAATGCGGACCTGAAGGATAGCTGGGATCGCATGGTGATGGACCTCATTCAGAAGGACACCAAGTTCGCCTGGCTCCACAGTCGCTGGTTCTCCGGCGACATGGGCTTCAACAGGCGAGTAGCAGAGAACGAGGAGGAGACCAGTGGCTAAGAACGAGCCGACTCCGGGGCCAAGCCCCAACGCCTCGGCGCAGGGGCCACTAGAGAAGCGCGACGAGGCTATCGAGCGCCTGGCGAGCGCCAACCTTCAGGCGGGCGGCACCTCCTCGAACGTCAAGGATCCTGACGTCTTCCTGGGTTACATCAAGACCACGCCCATGGACGAGAAGGAAGCTCGGATGGAGGGGGCAACTCTTCCTCCGAGCTTCAGCAACGTTCTCAAGCTGTCCGAGGTTTCGGGACAGTACTACAGCTGGGACCAGAAGACGAAGGACCAGTTCCTGACTCAGGTGGCTCTCACCGGAGTGGACGTCACCGGCCTGACAGACGGCGAGATGGCCAAGCTGTGGGGATCCTACGCAGCTCAGGCCGCTGGCTACTACGCCAACGGGCAGAACGTCACTCCATGGGACATCCTCGCCAAGGATAGGAAGCAGCGCGAGGCGTTCATGAAGACACCTCGCACCGTGACCCAGACGAGTACTGACCTCGACGTCTCGTCGGCGCTCAGCTCTCGCGCCCTGTTCCAGCAGGCAGCTCACGCCCTTCTGGGGCGTGATCCAACCAAGGGCGAGCTTCGCTCCTTCCAGGACAGGCTCAACGCCTACGAGAAGGCGAACCCTCGTGTCACTACTACGACCACCAACTACGTGGGCTCGGACGTCACCGGACAGTCGAGCACTACTGTCGGTGGAGTCAAGGCAGAAGATCGAGCCATGATGGCCGAGGATCTGGCGAAGGCCGATCCCGAGTACGGCGCCTACCAGGCGGCTACCAACGGCATGAACTGGCTCATGGAGATGGTAGGCGGAGGTAGGTAATGCCAATCTCAGGGTACGACGTCATTGAGTACGCCAAGCAGTTCATCGGGACGCCGTACGTCTGGGGCGGCAACAGCCTAACTGAGGGCGTGGATTGCTCCGGCCTGACTCAGCTGGTGCTCAAGCATTTCGGCATCAACATCAGCGACACCACCTTCACCCAGATCGGCGAGGGTAAGGGTGTCAAGATGAACGAGCTTCAGGTCGGAGACCTCGTCTTCTTCGACAACACCACCAAGTGGGACGGGCCGGACCATGTCGCCTTCTACATCGGGGACGGCAAGATCCTGCACGCACCACGACCTGGCTCCTCCGTGAGGATCGGAAACCTCGCAGACCAGGAGGGCTTCATCGGTGGGCGCAGGATGGCTGGCATGGTCGGAGGCGACACCGCCTCCGACTGGGAGCCTGGAGCGGATAACCCGCTACCGAAGCTGGACCCGGAGGCGCTGGCCTCCGAGTACGGCTGGGCCTACTCGTTCCTCAAGTCCATCCCCGAGGTGGGCTCGATCTTCGACTCCTACGTCAAGGAGAACTGGGACAAGAACAAGTTCCAGGCCAAGCTGCGTGAGACCAAGTGGTGGCAGGAGAACTCCGACACCATGCGCCAGGCGCAGCAGGAGAAGATGACCGACCCTGCGACGTTCGGCGCCAAGGTCGAGGCCGTTAAGATCCAGATCCAGCAGCTCGCTGCGGAGATGGGCGCGATGATCCCGACCGACAAGCTGGGCAAGTTCGCTGAGCAGGCCATCCAGACGGGCATGGATGATGCCCTTCTCCGCAACCTGCTCGGTCAGTATGTGACCTTCTCGGACAAGGCGACCCTTACGGGTCGCGCTGGAATGTTCGAGAGGTCCATGAAGGAGTTCGCGTACCAGCAGGGCGTGACCCTGGACAAGCAGACCATCAAGAACCAGGCTCAGCTGGTGGCTCGCGGTCTGGGTACGCAGGAAGACTTCATGAACCAGATCACGGAGCAGGCGGCGTCGGCGTTCCCCGCCTACGCTGACCAGCTGCGGGCTGGTCAGACCATGAGGCAGATCGCCTCTCCGTACATCCAGCAGCTAGCAGACGACCTAGAGATGCCCGACTCGGCATTCGGCCTGAGCGACCCGCTCATCAAGCGGGCGCTCAACGGACTGAGCGCTGACGGTAAGCCTGTAGGTATGAGTATCACCGACTTCCAGGCGGTGACTCGCAACGACCCACGCTGGCGTAACACCGCCAAGGCGCAGAACCAGGTCATGAGTACCGGAATGCAAATCCTCAAGGACATGGGACTCGTCGGAGGTAAGTAGTGTCCATCACCTTCGAGCAGTTCTTCGCGTCAATCATTGCCCAGGAGTCCGGCGGAGACTATGGTGCCATCGGTCAGCCGACACGCTATGGCACCGCCTACGGCAAGTATCAGGTCCTTGACTCCAACATCCCGAGCTGGACCAGGCAGTACTACGGCAAGAGCCTCACGCCTCAGCAGTTCCTGAACAACAGGGCTGCGCAGGATGCGGTGGCCAGGGGCAAGCTGAAGTCGCTGTTCAACAAGCACGGCGCCCGAGGCGCCGCAGCTGCGTGGTACTCGGGTAACGCCAGCCTGCACATGAGCACTAGGCCACAGCAGGGCGGCCCGTCCATCAAGCAGTATGTAGACGAAGTGATCAGCCGGGCAGGTGGACTGCCCGCTGACGCTTCACCCAACACGAGCGAAGGGAGTGGCACGGTGCCGAAGCTCGACATGGCGACTCTCGCCGAGGAATATGGCTTCACCTCCTCGATGCTCAACGCGGTGCCCGAGCTGAAGAAGCTCTTCCAGGACATGATCTCCGGAGGGTGGGAGAAGCCCATGTTCCAGGCGAAGCTTCGCGAGACGAAGTGGTTCAAGGGCCTGGCTGACACTGAGCGACAGTTCATCACGCTCAAGTACACCGACCCCGCCACCGCCAGGCAGAAGACCGATCAGGCGCTCATCAAGATCACCCAGATGGCCAAGCAGCTCGGACTCACTGGCAAGTACGACGACTCCGCCTTCCTGAAGACCTACGCCTACAACATGGTGGCGAAGGGCTGGGACGAGGGGCGTATCAGGTACGAGCTTGCTCGCTACCTCAACCCCAACCTGAAGACGCATACCGGCGAGGCCGGTGCTGCGTGGGACGAGATTGACAACTATGCCTACGGCATGGGTGTGAAGCTCTCGGATTCCTGGATCAAGACCAGGGCGGTCAACATCGTCCGTGGCATGGGGTCCGTGCAGGACGTCAAGAACGAGATCAACAACCTGGCCAAGGCTCAGTTCCCTCAGTGGTCCAAGCAGATCGACGGCGGCCAGAGCGTGGCTGACATCGCCAGCCCGTACATGTCCAGCATGGTGCAGATCCTTGAACTGCCCGCCGGGCAGGTCAACCTGTTCGACCCCACGATCAAGAAGGCGCTCTCGTACACCAACCCTGTCGGCATGAAAAAGGAAGCCATGCCGATGTGGGAGTTCGAGAACCAGCTACGCAGTGATGCGCGCTGGAAGAAGACGAAGAACGCCCAGGACTCCCTGATGCAGGTAGCTCATCAGGTACTAGCAGACTTTGGAGTGAAGTACTGATGGCAACCAAGAAGGCTGCGAGCGCCATGCCGAGGCGCGCATCGAACGCCATGCCCGCCAGGGTTGCGCGCGCAGTCAAGATCCCAACCCCCAAGCTGGACACCAGGCCGCAGTGGGAGAAGAATCTCTCCGGACCGCAGCGTGACGCCTACCTGGCGATCACGAACCTGTTCAAGTCCTACGGACTGGGGACCCTCTCCACCAAGATCTTCGAGTTCGTGAAGAACGGCTACTCCGCCGACACGATCTCGATCCTGCTACAGGAGACGCCGGAGTACAAGAAGCGCTTCGCTGGCAACGAGGCCCGCAGGAAGGCGGGCCTCAACGTCCTGTCTCCTGGTGAGTACATCTCCGTGGAGAACAGCTACAGGCAGATCATGAAGCAGGCTGGCCTGCCCATCGGGTTCTATGACACCAACGAGGACTTCGCTGGCTTCATCGGCAACGACCTGTCACCGACGGAGCTGAAGGAGCGAGCCGACCTTGCAGTTCAGGCGACCGCACTGGCGGCGCCTGAGTACAAGCAGGCCCTGCGTCAGATGGGTATCAGCGACTCGGAGATGACTGCGTACTGGATCAACCAGTCCAAGTCTCTCCCCTTCCTCCAGAAGACGGCCGCTACTGCGGCCATCGGGGCCGAGGCGCTACAGCACAAGCTGACGTTCGATAAGACATACGCCGAGAACCTGGTGACCCAGGGCGTGACTGGGCAGCAGGCAGCCGAGGGATACGCTCGGATCGCCCAGGAGTTCAGCGGTCTTCAGACTCTCGGCCAGATCTACGGCAACGCATGGACTCAGCGCCAGGCTGAGCAGGGTACGTTCCTCGGAGACGCGCAGGCTACGCGCCAGCGCGCCAGGCTGATCAGCAACGAAGGCGCACAGTTCGGCGGATCCACCGGAGCCGCACGAGGCGGACTTGCGCAGCGTGGCGGACAGGTGTAATGTAGTTGCAGTCGGCGGAGCTGTAGCTCCGTCGGCCATCTGGGTGTAGTGAAATGGTATAACGCCTGCCTTGGGAGCAGGTGATGGAGGTTCGATTCCTCCCATCCGGACCGGCTGATGGGGTCTCAGCCTAAACAAGGCCCCACCCGCCTCACTGATGTAGTGGTAACATACCAGTCTTCCAAACTGGGATCGCCGGTTCGAACCCGGCGTGAGGCTCTGGACGGTGGTGTAACGGTAACACGCTGGCCTCATAAGCCAGAAGCTGAGGGTTCGACTCCCTCCTGTCCCACTCATTGGTCAGCGTAGGCTGTGCCGGTCGGTCTCCAAAACCGTACCGTAGGGGTTCGAATCCCCTGGCCTTTGCCAATGCTCCTTGGTGTAACGGCAGCACAAGAGGCTCTGAACCTCTTGGTCTTGGTTCGAATCCAGGGGGAGCAGCAACGGATCGTCTGACGACGATCCTCAAGCCGGACATGAGTCCGGCGCTTGGAGGGTGGCGCGGGTTGGTCCGCAAGCGGTCTCGAAAACCGTGCCAGGTTCACGCCTGAGGGTTCGACTCCTTCACTTTCCGCTCTGGAAGATGTGGCCCGTGGGGGCCACCTCCCCTGCTAAGGGAGTTCGGGTTACGGCCCGGTGGTTCGACTCCACCTTCTTCCGCCTTGGGTGTCAGGCGCTGGTGCGCCAGGGAGGCTGTAACCCTCTCGCTTCGGCATGGCAGGTTCGACTCCTGCGGCACTCACTGTCCTGGACCACTTGGAGTGGGGCTCGCCTGCAAAGCGAGCCATCCGGTTCGAATCCGGCAGGGCCTCGGGTCCCGTCAAGGTGACAGGCTGGTCTTGCAAACCGGCTCAGGAGGGTTCGATTCCCTCGGGTTCCACTCGGTCATAGTTCAATGGTTAGAACTCCACTCTGATACAGTGGTGACCACGGTTCGACTCCGTGTGACCGTACTTGCGTCTGTAGTTCAAAGGCAGAGCCTCTGGTTGTCAACCAGATGGGTGTGGGTTCAAGTCCCATCAGGCGCGCTTTGGTCCTCTAGCCCAACGGTAGAGGCACTGGTCTTAGGAGCCAGGCAGTCTCGGTTCGAATCCGAGGGGGACTACCAGGCCGGGCACCCCCAAGGTGTACCGACCGTTAACCACCCGCTTGGGGCGGGTGGTCTTGCTCCACTCGTCTAGTGGTCTGGACACTCGGTTCTCACCCGAGAGGTGAGGGTTCAATCCCCTCGTGGAGTACGAGGCCCATGTGGCGCTGCATTATCGTTGGGTGTGCAGCACGAACGAGCCCGGCCCGGAAGCCGGGCTAGCCCTTCCCAAGCCCTACTAGCTCATTGGCAGAGCGGCCGGTTGAAACCCGGCAGGTACGTGGTTCGATTCCACGGTTCGGCACTGTGACCTTAGCTCAATAGCAGAGCGCCTGGCTGTGACCCAGGAGGCGAGGGAGCGTAACCCTCAGGCCACCCCACCGCTGTCGTTCAACGGACAGGACACCATGCTACGAACGTGGTGATGGGGGTTCGATTCCCTCCAGCGGTACTCTGATCCAGTCGCACAGCGGCAGTGCAGTGGGCTCTTAACCCTTGTGAACGTCGGTTCGAATCCGACCTGGATCTCTTCGCCCTTGTAGCTCAACGGTCAGAGCGCCTGTTTAGTAATCAGGTGATCGGGGTTCGATTCCTCGTAGGGGCTCTCGGCGAGCAGTCACAACTGCTCGCATCTATGGTGTGTGGCCAAGTGGTAAGGCAGCGAGCTGTTAACTCGCAGAGCGCAGGTTCGATCCCTGCCACACCAGCTGTCTCAGCAACGGATGCAGGCGCCCCTCCTAAGGGCGCCATCTCGGTTCGATTCCGAGTGGGACTACCAAGTGCGGGGCCAGGCGATGCAGGACTGGCTTAAACTACAGTGCAATACCAATACCGCGCCCGCAGCACACCCGGCTCGTCCAATGGGAGGGCCGCACTCTTACAAAGTGCAGACGGGGGTTCGATTCCCTCGCCGGGTACCAGCACGCCAAGGTGGCAGGCAGTGCTTGTAACAGAAGACCACCACTACATCCGAACGAGCACGAGCCAGCCTCCCCTAGGGGCTGGCTCTTCTGGCGTTCACAGCAACTAGGAGCATGCATGAACTCGTGGGGTAACGACTACAGCGAGACTGACGGACAGCCCAACAACAACGACAACGGTTCGGGCGGTGGTCTCAGGCAGTTCGCGACTCAGGTGCAGCAGGAGAACAAGGCACTCAAGGATCAGCTGGCCGCGATCCAGAAGCGTCTCGACTCCCAGGCTGTCCAGTCCGTATTCGACTCCGCAGGCGTCCCGGGGGCAGCAGCCCTGTACCAGGGCGACGCCGACCCGGCGAAGGTGAACGAGTGGATCACTACCATGAAGTCAGCCTTCGGCGCCTCGGGGGGTAACCCCTCGACTTCCACTGTCCCAGCAGAGCCTGCCCTCTCCCCGGAGCAGCAGGCACAGATGCAGCGCATGAACGAGGCGGGTGCCGCTGGCACCCCGCTCACGAGCATGGAGCAGGCACTGAACAACGCCGGACAGGTAGGCAATGTGAACGACCTGATCGCCAACTTCCAGGCTGCACAGCGCAGCCTAGGCGGGTAAGGTCCAACCTCCTAGGAGGACGTGGTGGCTAACGCCTTCACCGGTTCTGCTGCAATGCAGAACCTCGTACAGACTACGTACGACCGCGCGCTTGAGTTCGCACTCCGCGCGCAGCCGATGTTCCGCCAGGTCGCCGACAAGCGACCTGTGCAGCAGGCAATGCCCGGTTCGTCGGTTGTCTTCGAGATCTACCAGGACCTTGCGGTCCAGAAGACTCCGCTCAACGAGCTGGTTGACCCGGACGCCGTGGCGGCCGGTAACCCGACCACTGTCTCCGTCACTCTGAACGAGTACGGAAACTCCATCCTCGTGACCAACAAGCTGGACCTGTTCAGCTTCACTGACGTGACCGCTGGTCTCGTCAACCAGGTCGCGTGGAACCTCGTTGACACCGTGGACGAGATCGTCCAGGACGTGCTGGCGACTGGAACCCAGACTGTCCGTCGCGTCGGAGCTACCACTCCGACCTACGGTTTCGGTTCCTCGCCTACGAACCCGACTACTTTCGATGCGATCACCAACGCGTCGACGTTCAGCTCCTCGATGGTACGCCTCGCCGTGGCGAAGCTTCGCACCAACAAGGTGCACCCGAACGCCGGGTCGTACTACACGTGCTACATCCACCCGGAGCAGTCGCACGACCTTCGCGCTGAGGTCGGCAACGCCTCGTTCCGTGAGTCGCACATCTACGCAGCGCCTGGCAACATCTGGCCTGCCGAGATCGGCTCGTACGAGGGTGCCGTGTTCATCGAGACTCCTCGTGCACGCAACGTTCTGAACGCGAACGGTACTCCGGCTCGCGTGTTCAACTCCTACTTCACCGGCCAGCAGGCTCTCGCCGAGGCCGTGGCGGAGGAGTTCCACACCGTCCGAGGACCGGTTGTGGACAAGCTGACTCGCTTCCAGCCTCTCGGTTGGTACGGAGTCGCCGGATGGTCCCTGTACCGTCCCGAGGCCCTGATCATCGGTCAGGCGTCGTCGTCCATCAACAACGCGTAAGCGTCTGAGAGAGGGGGAGCTACGGCTCCCCCTCTTTTCTCATAGGAGGAACCATGTCCGGAATGGACAACACCAGCTTCACTGTCCGTACGGTGACTGGAACTACTGACACGCTGCTTCAGACCGACTCGGTCGTGATCTACACCAACACCGCAGCGAAGACGTGCAACCTACCGGCCGTGGCATCCGTGCCGCCCGGCCGTCGCTACGTTGTGATCAACACCGCGACCGGAGCCATCACGGTGGACCCGGCCGGAGCCGAGACCATCAACGGTGCCGCGACCCTCGCAGTCACTGCGTCCACTGGACGCGCTGACTTCGTGTCGACCGGCACTGCGTGGTTCACGATCACCGCAAGCTAAGCGGAAGGACCTCTCGTGGTCGACTGGATCTTCTCACCCAACACGGTGGCGGAGTCCCCCTTCGCGTGGAACAGTCTCCACGAGAGGTTCCGCATGAACCGTGGCGTCAGCATCTTCGAGACCGCACCAGGAGTGTGGGAAGAGATGCGCTACGACGCATACACCAACGAGCTGGGGGCTCGCAACCTCCAGCCTCAGGCGAATGCCAACTCGGACTTCTGGCCACAGCCCCGAGAGGGGCTGTACTACTTCCGTGGTGGCTACGAGTGGCGAGTGGACGACGCAACTAAGGTGTCTCTGCTCGCCTCCGGCCTGGTGACCGAGGACAACTTCTCCATCCCCGACGAGGGCTTCGGCGGCGGTGGCTTCGGATTCGGAGGATTCGGGCTGTGACCTACACTCCCATCCCCAAGGGCACCGACAGCTGGGACGTGCCCGTCAATGCTGCATTCGTGGACCAGGACACTCGGATCACCACGAACGCAGCCAACATCACCGCGAACGGTGTCAGCATCGCGGCGCTACAGACTCTCACCAACACCCTTGAGCGCCAGCCTAGCGAGCGAGGATTCAAGAGCTGGACCATGCAGCCGGAGACTACTCAGTCGCTCGGCACGATCGCCGTCAGCGGCGCCATGAGGCTCCAGAGGCACAAGCTTCGAGTGGCCTCGACCATCACCAACCTCCACATGGGCGTGCTGGTGGTCGGCTCCGGCCTGACGGCCGGGCAGAACTTCATGGGCATCTACGACACGGCAGGCAACCTGCTAGCCCAGACGGCTGACCAGTCTACAAACTGGACTACCGTAGGCATGAGGACTTCGCCACTCACCGCGCCCATCAACCTACCAGCCGGAGACTTCTACGTCGGGTTCCTTGCCAACGGAACCACGCCACCCACGTTCGCGCGTGGCCACGACAACTCCAGCTCGTTCATCAACGGGCTGACCCCTTCGGGTCAGCACCTGTACATCTCCAACGGGGCAGGGCTTACGGCCCTGCCTGCGACCGTCAGTCTCGTTAACACTTCCAGCACTGCGTTCTGGAGTGGGACCAGCTAAGGAGCAAGCATGACTAACATCAATCCGGCGGTAGAGGCTTGCCCTCCAACGTTCAACCGCTACCAGACTCCGCATGCTGTGCTGGGTCCAGCGGGACGCACCAACAACATCGAGCATGACGAGAAGGGGATGCTGGACGGTTTCGTCCTCTCCGTCGTCGCCATGCACCAGCAGGCCGAGCTTGGATCCGATCATGACGGATTCAAGCAGGGCATCTACCGCACCAACTCTGTAGGAGACAACGACTAATGGCAGCAGCAGCCAAGCCCGCACCCAAGGTCACGCCCCAGGAGGGCGTGAACCGACTCGTTCCGGGAGCGGAGGTGGACATCACCTGCTCCAACGTCATGTACCCAGGCTCGATCATCCGCTACGTGAGCGGTGCCTACATCGAGTTCGACTCCCGACAGGGATACACCGTACTGCCGTGGGGAGCCATCCGTGCCATCACGTTCCCCGCGTAAGGGCAAGAACTGCGCGTCCGCATGCCTCACCAGGGATCACAAGACCTTCGGTGAGTGCATGCGCGCCAAGGGGCTCCAGGTCGCACCTAACATCATGGGACTACAGGTGAACAAGGACGGCGAGAAGGAGCTACAGGCGTACAGGGATGCTCGGGCCCAGGGCATCAAGCCCGCAGGCACGACCAAGGCGAAGGTCGAAGAGGCCGTTCGCATCAGCCAGGAGACTGGCAGGGCTTACGAAGCCTGGTAAGGGGGAAGCATGCCGGAGATGTGGGTGAAGGTGGAGAACGCTCCATCCGATCCCGTGCCGGTGACCGGAACGGTGACGACCAACCCGTCCGGAACCCAGAATGTGGCTGTCACCGGACAGCCACTGTCAATCTACACAGTGCAGAATCCCGCTCTTGACGGGGCGTACGTGTACAGTCAGGCCGAGGTGGCAGGCGTCGTCGCTGCCAACAACTTCATGACCCTGACCAATCCAGTCGGCTCCGGCAAGATTATCGTCTTCGCCGGAGCCTTCATCTCGTCGTTCATCGTGGGCGATACGGGAGCGACGATCACCTCGATGCGAGGCTATCGGGCGTCGGCAGTATCTGGAGGCACGCTACAGGCGGCCTCCAGCATCGGCAAGTTCCAGACCTCACAGCCTGATCCTGTGGGACAGATCAGGACTGGCAGCGTGACTGCCACCCTGGGAACCGCCCTATTCAACTCGCCTCCGTATATCGGAGCTGCGAAGTCGTCCAGCCCGTTCGTGCACCAGGTTCCGATCCCGCCTCAGGGCGGGCTCTTCACTCTCATGGAGGGTGAGTCCATGGTTCTACGCACCGAGGTCGGCGATGTCGACACTCGATGGAACCTATCGCTAGCATGGGGAGAGATCTAGTGTTTCAGGGAAGTCCTGGCTCCGACCAGATCCTAGCTGGAAGCCTCACGGCTTCCGGCACTCTCATCACCATCCCAGCCGGGATGACATTCAGCGGCGACCTCACAGTCGCCGCCTCCTCGGCCGTTGCGGGTACGTCCACTGTGACAGTATCCACGGCCGGTACCAACGTAGCTCCCGCAGCTGGTGTCATCGCACGCATCAGCGTCACTGGCCTACTGGCCAGCGCCGGGGCTGACTCCTACAGTACGGAGATCCTGGTCAAGGCGCCACCTGAGAACAGCGTGACTGTCACGACCGCAATCTCAGGGACTGGATCCGCCAGCCTCATCGGCTGGTACACAAGCTAAGGAGGTGTCGTGGCCGTTACGTTCAACGACATCGTGGAGCGTGTCAAGCAGCAGCTCCTGGGGTATGCCGTCGACCAGGAAGTCATCACCTTCCTAGCGGACTCGATGACGGCCACTGACACCATGTTCGTGTGTGACCCCGAGACCACTTCCTCGGCCATGAGTCGAGGGATGATCGAGATCGATGACGAGCTGATCTGGGTCAAGAAGTTCGACAAGGTGTCGGGAACCGTAGAGGTCATGGGCGGCCTCAACGGTCGAGGCTACGCGAATACCACGGCTGCCCCCCACTCAGCCGACACGTTCGTGAAGGTCGACCCGGCGTTCCCTCGCAAGCGCATCAAGGAGGCCATCAACGATGCCATCCGAGGCGTTTACCCGGACCTGTGGGTCTTCGGCGAGTATGAGTTCCCTTACGTGGCGGCTCGCTACGAGTACCCTATTCCGGCTGAGGCGGAGGATGTCTACAAGGTAGTCATCAACACCATCGGCCCTTCGAGGGTCTGGTTCCCTGCCACCAAGTGGAGGTACAACGCCCTTGCGTCTGTGGGTTCTCAGGTCGCACCGACTCCGGCCCCAACGGGCCGGAGCATCCAGATCTACGACTTCGTCGTGCCAGGCAGGAACGTGCGAGTCACGTACCGCAAGAAGCCTAACGACCTCGTCAACAACAACGACGACTTCGAGACCGTCACCGGATTCCCGGAGCGCTACGTAGACATGATCGTGTACTCCGCGATCTGGCGTCTGCTTCCCGCGCTTGAGGCTGCCCGACTTCAGCAGTCGGCAGTGGAGTCCACTGAGCGATCGAAGATCGTGGGACCGAAGGACGCGTCCAACGCGTCCACGTACTACATGCAGCTGTACCAGACCCGCCTTCGTGAAGAGCGAGAGCGCCTGCTGGAGCTGTACGACAGCAACTTCACCTTCAACGGCTAAGGGAACTCATGGCTACCCGCTACTACTCCAACGTCGCGCCACCTACCACCCTCACGGCTGGCGTCAACGCGATCACCACCACCATCACCATCGCCAGTGCGGCTGGCCTGCCTGTCTTCCAGCCGTACACGCTGGTGATCGACCCGGACACCATCACGATGGAGCTGGTTCAGGTCAACTCGGCAGCGGGCACCACCCTCACCGTCACGCGTGCGATCGACGGCACCTCGGCCAGCAGCCATAGTGCTGGCGCCGTCGTTCGTCACGACTCGTCGGCCCGAGACTTCGCGGAGTCGAGGGCTCACGAGGAGGCTGACTCCGCAGTCCATGGCGTGGTCGGAGACGTGGTCGGCACTACGGATGTGCAGACGCTGAGCAGCAAGACGCTCACCTCTCCAGCGATCAACGCTCCGATCGTGACCGGTGGAACGATCACCAACTCCACCATCAACACCAACCAGCCGCTCGCTTCGGGGACCCAGACGATTACTGGCAACTCGAACATCAGCGGCAACGTCGACATCGAGGGGACCCTCACCACCGGTTCGGGTCCCGACTTCGATGGAAACGCTCAGATCGGTGGATCCCTCAACGTCTCAGACGGAACCACCCTGAGCACCACGAGCAACATTACCGCCACGCTGGACGTTCAGAAGAACGTCGGACAGACGAGCAACCTACAGGAGTGGTCGTTCGGAAGTGTGCTCGCCTCCGTGAACAGCTTCGGTGAGGCTCAGTTCGCCAGGGCTACTTCCAGCGGGGCTGGCGTCTTCGCTGTCGCGGCGGGCTGGACTCTCGTCAGCGCCATCGTGTACCAGACCGCCGGAGTGAACACGATCAACGTGACGGTCCAGAGGTCAGGCGCCAACATCGTGGCCGGTGCTGGTGGAGACATCACCGACTCCCTGCTCGGAACCATCAACGCCAACTGGCGACCGAATGCTGGCTTCACCGCAGCGGACTTCGCGATCTTCGCGCAGAACAGCATCGGTTCAGGTGGTGCCAACCTGGCGGTCAATACCGGAACCGTGACGCTGAGGTCGTGGAACAGTGCCGCGACGATCTCGACCGGCAACAACATCAACTTCACGGCCACCTACGTATCGTAAGGAGGCGCCATGCCAGCGCTAGTCAGTCCGATCCCGTCTCCGATTGGAGACATGGGTAGCACCGACCTCCCCATGTACACCAAGTCGGACTTCTCGTACAGCTACGCGCTGGGTGGTATCCCGTTCCTGAGCGCGGCCGATAACGATCGGCCGTACCAGGAGCGCATGGCTGAGATCAGGAAGCAGCAGTTCGACAACTTCGCCGAGCCTGGCGAGCAGTCGTTCGAAGGCTGGTGGCTCAGGAGCCAGTCCACCTTTACGGGTGGAGCTGGCGTCCTCTATCAGGACCCTGACAACGACAACCAGTTCAACTACAGGTTCGCCGAGTCTCTGGGTATCGATCCATGGGAAGCTGGCAACGTCAAGCTCCTGCGCCGCAGCGTCAAGTCCATCAACTCCACCAACTCGAACATCAACGTGTTCGGGTACGTCGACCCTCTCGGGGTCGACTCGGCATGGGTGGCCGATGGCAACAACCTGTCCAAGCTGACCGACAGTGGCGTCACGTCCATCGTGACCGCTACCTCCATCGCCAGTCTGACCGGCACGGGAACTACGTACATCTTCGCCCGTACCGCCGACGGCGTATGGTCCGGAGTGGACACGGCTGCACCAACACAGCGCTACACCGGAGCCATGGTTGCTCCACAGGTGGCGTTCGTCAAGGACCGCCTGATCATCACGACCAGCAACTCCGTGCATCAGGGTGTCCTGTCCGCAGCGGCGGCTGCCCTACCGGCAGCCACCTACACGCACCAGGATCCTAACTGGCGATGGAGGTCCATCACCGATGGACCGAACGCTATCTACATCGCAGGCGACTCGGGTACCACCAGCCAGATCCACAAGTTCTCGGTGATCGACCAGGCCGGACTTCCCGTACTGGCGTGGGCCGGTGTCACTGCGACGATGCCAGCCGGTGAGACCATCCGCACGATCTACTCCTACGTGGGTACGTTCGTCGGTATCGCCACCAGCAAGGGCTTCAGGGTCGGAGAGATCGACTCCAACGGAGATATCGTCTACGGACCGCTTCTCTTCGAGCCCGAGTTCGGATGCCGTGGCGTCGTAGGCTCCGACCGCTTCATGTGGACGGGGTCCCAGGAGGCCCACGACGGCGATACAGGGCTCTACAGGGTGGACCTGGGTAACCAGATCCAGGAGCAGACCACGAGGGCTGTGCGGTACGCCTACGCCCGCGACATCTACGGCGAGGGCGAGTTCAGCGGCATCGTCAACTCGGTCACGATGCTTGGGGCATCGGACCGTAAGGTCTTCTCGGTGCAGTTCGGTGGCATCTACAAGGAGCAGGAGACGGAGCTACTCCCTCTCGGCTACCTGAATACTGGTCGCATCCGCTTCAACACCGAAGAGCCCAAGCTCTACAAGTTCTTCTCCGTGCGCACGCCTGCCTCACTGAACGGCGACCTGTCGGTAGCCGTCCTCTCCGAGGGTGGCGGCGAGATCCCTATGATCACCTACTCCCCACTATCCACTGCGGGAACCAAGGACGTTGCGATCTCGCAGCCACAGGGTCCGCAGAACTGGATGGCTCTCAAGTTCATCTTCGAGCGAGGGAGTGACATCGCCTTCGGTGCCGTACTCAACGGATGGCAGGTCAAGGCACTGCCTGGCTCCATCCGCCAGCGCATCGTAACCGTGCCCCTTCTCCTCTTCAACAAGGAGGAGGACGGCGGAGGTAACCGTATCGGTTACCCCGGCTATGCACGTGAGCGCTTCGAGGCGTTCAAGAGCGTCGCCCGAGCGGGCGACGTCATCCTGTTCCAGGAACTCGATGAGGGTTTCACCACTCAGGTGGTCATCGACGACTGGGAGTTCCAGCAGGACACTGCACCATTCGCCGACGGGGGGGCGCTGGGAGGGTACCTGACGGTGCGGATGCGCACCGTTGCAGAGAACACGTAAGGGGAGACGATGGACGCCAACGCGATCATCACTATTGCAACCGGCGTAGCCGGTGTAGCCGGAGGATGGCTCAGCGGCAAGAGACTGGGTGTCAACGCATCCATCGAGGCTGCTGTATCACTGTCCGAGCTACAGCAGGCGCGCATCGACGCGCTTGAGGCTAGCCTGGGAGTGAAGAACCAGGAAGTGGCAGAACTGCGAGAGCGTGTCGAGATGCTTGAGTCGCTGGTAACCCAGCGAGCTGAGGTCGAGGCCGTGCACGCGGAGGTCACTGGCGTCCGTAACGTAGTAGACCGCATCGCCATCAAGGTGGGAGCATGAAGGTAGGTACCTGGTATGAGCGGAGGATCTACGTCGCCACCACCGAGGCAGACCGAGCGGCAGTGCATTATGTGCAGCGCGTCCTCGGTATGGTCCCGACTGGGGAACTGGATCCCGAGACACGATCCAGGCTCCGGGGACTACAGCATCTGTTCGGCCTGCCTGTTACGGGCATTCTGGATGATGCGACAGCTGAGCAAGTTCAGAGGATCTTTCCGGAAGGGGCGATCAGTGCCATACCCGAAGAAGCTGACACCAGCAGAGAAGAAGGCAGCAGCTAAGAAGGCTGCTGCCAAGAAGAGGGGGAAGAAGTGAAGAGCGAATGGGCAGAAACTGTACGCACCGCTATCCAGATCCTGGTATCTGTTGGTGCACTTGCCCCGGTACTCGTACCAGCGCTCGGCCTCTCGACGACTGCCGGTGTGGGTGCAGCTGTCATCACTGTCGGTGCAGCCGTAACGCGCGTGAGCGCGATTCCGGCAATCGCCGACCTACTCAACAGGTACTTCAAGGTACCTAAGCTGTAACAAAGAAGCGGGCCACCCCCTAGGTGGCCCGCCTTTTTGCGTTTCTACTCGCAGTCGGACGAAGAGCTGTCCGAGGCGGGCGACGTGTCACCACTGCCGTAGATCATGACGTCGTCGCCGTAGTTGGTGTAGTCGCTGGCCTTGGGGCCCTCGCCCTTGACCCTCTTCGGGCATCCGTACTGATGGGCCACCATGTACGGGGCTCCACACTTCGGGCACCTCACGACAGGCCCTTCCCGCAACCGTTGCAGTTGCTGTAGTCCTTGCCGTTGATCATGCCGCACGCACGACACAGCTTGTCGTCGTCGTTGTACGGCTCGATGGTCTCGGGGTCGATGTACTTGCGGACCTTGATCATACCGAACCTCACCTCCGTGAAGATGGTGCCGTCAGGTCGTACTCTTCCCAGGGTCCGGCCAGGATGCCAGCCGGACCCCTTCCACTGCACACGCACCGTAGGGTACGTGCCGAGAACTCCCGGCACTACATGTACCCATCGGCAGTGCCCTGCGCCACGCTGGCATCCATGGCATCGTACATCTGCTTCGTACGCCAGGCTCGCAGGATGTTGATGTAGTTCTGCCAGTCGAGGAGCGTGTCATCCAGCGCCTCGTTGTTGACCTGACGCCCGTCGGCCAGGGCCTCAGCCCTGGTCTGCTTGATGCCGATCATCACCGAGATGGCCTCGTCGACCGTCACGCCAGCGAACTCCGCCGCCTTCTCGAAGTTCGAGAACTCCGTGGTCGGTGCGTAGTCCTCGTTCTTGCCCTTCATGACACGCAGCGCCTCAAGCGCTGCGGCTTCGATGAAGCTCGTCATACCACCACCACTCTCTTGATGCCCACGTGCTTGATGAGATTGCTGCACTGCTGGCACGGGTCAGCAGTTACGTAGATGGTGCCACCACGGCAGGCCGCGAAGCCTGCCTGGAGGATGGCATTATGCTCGGCGTGGATGGCTACGCACGGGAAGAGGTTGTAGTCCGCAGACGCGGGAACCTCGTCGTAGCCCATCTTGCCACGAGGGCAGCCACCGTCAACGCAGTGCGGTTCTCCCGACGGAGCGCCGTTATATCCATTGCCGATCACTCGGTTCTCTTGGACGACGACGGCCCCCACCTTGCGGCGGGAGCACGTCGCCCGATCAGCCCAGACCTTGGCGATCCGGGAGAACGTCTCGTCCCAGGAGGGGCGATCAGCCACGCCTGGCCACGATGCTGAGGAACTTCAGCAGCTCCTCGTCACCCTCAACGTCGTGACGCACCCGAAGGCTGGTCACGTGCGAGGAGTCCCAGTAGTCGAACTCGATGGCGATCCTCGGCTCGGACACGCACTCACGCTCCTGCCAGTCGTGGTCGCTGAAGAGGTCGAACTCCACCAGGATGATGGCACCGATCCTATTCACCACGTAGTGACCCGTGGATCGCAGGTACTTGCCGACCCCAAGACGCAGGTCGACGTCCATTACTTGATGCCCGCCTCGTTGAGGATGAACTCGATCAGGCCGGGAAGCTGGCCGTCCTCGGAGGTGTAGACGTAGTCGGGGTACTTGCCCCCTTCGGGGAGGTACACGATGTCACCATCGGAGTCGATGTAGAGCTTGAAGTCCGCCTTGAGGCGAGTGCCCGGGTACTCCTCGGTCATGTACTTGCGGAGGATGCTGTCCAGCGTCACTTGTCGTTCTCCTTCTCGATGGCAGCCTGGCGGTTCTCCAGGATCTGCGCGTCGAAGTTGTCCGCCTTCTGCTGCGGAGTGTCCTCCGGGTTGAAGGGGATGTCGTTCCAGGTGGGAACCTCGGTCATTCCGCTTCCTCCAGCTCGATGATGGAGTACTCGTCGTACTCCAGGTGGGTGTCGTCCCCGAGCGGCATCGAAAACTCGGTGTCGTCCGGGCCGATGTAGACGTCGTGCGAAGCCGCCATGTTGCGCAGCTCTTCCCACGCGGCGTCCTGACTCGTCCAGTACTTGGGAGTGTCGGCTCCGACCAGCTCGACCGAAGGGTTTCCACCCTTCGGCTCGAACTCGTTGACGATGACGAAGACAGTCACGTGCGAATCCTCTTCTTGAGTGAACCGGGGCCTTCCTTGACCCAGATGGAGTTAGGGTCTTCCCTGTCCGGCATAGGGATGAGCACAACCCTGGTGGTCGTGGGGATCTCGGACTGCACCATGTCGCCGAACTCTCGTCCGGCCTTGTCTCCGTCCGTGAAGACGTAGACGGTGGAGAAGTCCGAGAAGATCTCATTCCACCAGGGCTGCCACTTCTTCGAGCCAGACACTCCGACCGTGGGTACGCCGTCGAAGTTGCACGACATGGTGTCCACCTCACCCTCAGCGAGGGCGATGTAGTCGCCTGCCGCGTCGATCGACTTGACGTGGTACAGGTTGGTCTGGAGGCCAGGCATCATCATGTACTTCTGGTGGCCGAACTCCTTGCACTCATGGTTCTGAATGCAGCGGAAGTTCATGTTGACCGGCCCTGCCTTGGTCAGGTACGGGATGGCCATGCGGCCACGCAGATGCTCATGTCCGGGGATCGGATCGACCACGACCCCGAGCCCTTCCGAGAGAGCGCGTGCCTTGTCGATTCCTCTCCCTGCGAGATACGGCAGGGCCAGATCGACCCGAGCCGTATAGCTCATCAGCGCGCGTTCGAGTGACCTCTTCTGCGCGCCTGACAGCATCGGCATACGGTAGCCTTTCGTGCTTCATGATCAGGTGAACTGTGCCGCCCTTCATGCCACAGCCGTGGCAGACGAACCAGTTCTCCGTGCTGTCCACCGTAGCGGAGGCGTAGCGGTCATCGTGGAACGGGCATCGGTACTTGTACCTGCCACCCTCGATCGGCTCTTCTCCGCCGAAGTGAACGAGGATGGGGCCGATCGGGAAGATCGGCCACACCCGCTCCTCGTCAGTCCTGCTTCTCATCCGCGATGTAGTCGCGGACGATGGCGTGGATCTGTCCCAGCTCGACGTCGCTGGGGAGTTCTCCGGTGCTCTCCTCGAACGCCGCGACGGTGTCGTCACGGAGTTCAGTGAACTTGTCACCCATTGGGCTTCACCTTTCCGATGTAGTCGTAAGCAAACGGCTGGCGGAGGTAAAGACTTGCACGGTCCAGCGCTCGCCAGTCATCACGTACGTGCCCCAGGATCTGGTTACAGGGGCTGCATAGCAGCCCTCGAACGAACCCTGTGGCGTGGTCGTGGTCCACTGCCAGCTTCTTGGTCTTCCCTGTGGCGCGTCGGCAGATGAAGCAGACGCCACCCTGACGGGAATACAGAAGGTCATACTGCGCCCCCGTGATCCCGTAGGTCTTGTAGATGTAGGCTTCCCACGCCGCACGCTTGCGACGCTTCTTCTCTTCTCGATGACACGTGGCGCACCTCGGGCCAGGGGGCGTGACCTTTCGGGTCACGCTCCCACAGTCCTTGCAAGGCTTACGCAACGCGCTGCTTGCACTCCGTGCAGTACGTGCCGCCGTCCTCACCCCTCTGAATCATGGGATGGTCGCAGCTGTACGTCAGTGCTTCAGGCACGGGATCGGCCCTCCGCAGATCGGGCACGAATTGGGTCCGTCGCACTCCATCACCCCACCACCTTCTGGCAGTTCTGACACTGGTTGACGTACTTGCCTGCGATCCAGACCGCCACGATGAGCGGCCTGTCGCAGCACATCACTCGTCCTCGACGGCCGGGAAGTTCTCCAGCGAGGCCAGGTACGCACGCTCGTAACGCTCGTCCTGCCAGGCGCTGTACAGATCCACGATGCGGAACGTGGACGCGATGGCCGCGATAGCCCCGAGAATCGAGGCGAACACGACGCCGCCGGTGTCGTTCTGAGCGAGGAACCTTCCGATCGCCCAGGCGTTGGCCGCCGTGATGACCACCCAGATCAGGGTGGTGAGGGAGTCATCCCTCAAGTCGCTCTTCAGCATTGACCTTATCCTCCTTGTCGACCCACGGGCCGTCCCGGAACAGGAGTTCGGCCTCAGGGTAGTCCGATTCCTCAACCAGGCTGATGCCAGGCTGAGCCGACATGCGGAACGTCTTCTTGGCCATCGCGTCACCCGGACCAAAACGGTTCTTGACGACCGCAACGTCCAGAGTTCCAGCATGACCGTCACCCCAGAGGGTGAGGATGAGCGTGGGAAGCTGGTTCGCCTTACCCATGATCGCCGCACGAGGCGGCGGGCTACCAGCCTTGGCACCCTCACTCGTATGGTGAACGATCGTGAGGGCTGTCTGCTGATCACGAGCCATCACCTTCAGCTCGGCCATCAGGCCCCAGTAGTTCTGCTCCGACGCACCCTCGTAGTCGACATCCATGAGGATGTCGATCACGGTGTGGTGAGGGTACTCACCATGCACCTCGCGGAACGCCTCTGCGGTGTTCCACATGTGATCGAGTGTCGGTGCCGCATGGAACGACCACTTGACGTGGCTAAGTTCCCGCAGTGCCTCGACTGCTGCGTCAGGCGTATGAAGAACCACTTCCTCGGCGACGTCGCCAGGCGTGCCAGTGCGCATAGAGAACGCACGGGTAGCCATGGTGAAGTCGTCAGAGTCCGAGGAGTGGTAGAGCGTCGGGACCTTGGGCCCGATCGCGTTGACCATGTTCAGCGTGAAGAGGGTCTTCATCGACCCCGGAGGCCCGGCAATCATGTGCATGCCGGACCGACGGAGAGCGATCTTCTTCGACTGGAAGATCGGCCAGGGAACCGGAAGCGGTTCCCCAGCCGACAGACCCTTCTTGACGCTACGCGCCAGAGTCTTGATGTTCTAGACTCCTCAGACCTTGATCTGAACCTTGTGGCGCTTGGCGGTTCCCCGCTCCAGCTGCTCCTGGGAAACCCAGGCAGCACCCCAGAGCGCTCCCTTGGGGAGCGCGCTGAGACCCGCTTCAGCCATGGCCTCGGCGGTCTTCCAGAGAAGGTCGGTCTTAAGGAAGACCCGACCCAGCTCACCAGCCTTGATGGTGAACGGACCCGTCTGCTTGTTCACTCCGGTGTAGTCGGAGGCCAGGCGAAGGGTGAGGACCATCATCGGACGAGGCTTACCGTCCCGGCCCACGGGGTCCGGGGCTCCGTTGAAGCCCTTCTCCGTGGTCTGGTACGTGTCCTCGACGGTCCCCTGGATCGGGGTGTTCATCGAGCTGAAGTGCATGATCGGGGGGAGCGGCGCGTCGTTGTCCGACTGCCCCTTACCCTGACCAAGTCCAGCCCAGAAGTCTTCCTGCGTGCTCATGCGTTCTCGTCTCTACGTGCGTGCCATCTTCAGGCACAGATGTGCGTTTGCTGCGTACTGCTGTGGGGCTAGCCACCTCCGAAGAGGTGGCACTTGCGAGCGGCTTGCGCCGTCTCGCTAAGACCAGTCGAAGACCGGGCCGTCGTCCCACGGGTTGCTCGCGGGGGCAGGCGTCTCCGCCTTCTCCCACGGAGCCTGCTCGTCGGGAACCTGGGTGACTCCACCCAGACCCTCGGCGAGAGTCTTGGACGCCTCGTCCACGTCCTCGGAGCCCTCGTCGGGCGCCACGATGGAGTCGGGCTGCTCGTTGCTGTGAACGGGCGTGGCCACGTCGACAGGCTCAGTCAGCGGGGCCTTGACGGACTCCTGCTTGCGCTTGACGTAGTCCATCTCAGCCATCTGGAAGCGGGAGACCGCTTCCATGTACTGATTGGCCACCTCCTCCGGCGAGGACTTGTGGCCATCGAGCGCATCCTCTATCTCGACGTATCCGTACTGGATCATCTTGGAGGGGATGCGGAACGTGAGCTTCACTAGCTGAGGACTCCCTTGACGGCGTTGTGGATGACGGCGTTCGAGGCACCCGTGCCCATGAGGGCCTTGATGACCTCGGCCTGACGCTTGGCCTGGAGCAGGTTGGACGTCCTCGGCCCGGAGATGGTGGGCCTACCGCCCACCGTGACCGAGGCGAAGAACTTGCCGTTGGGGGCGATGGCCACGCCGTAGGGACGGCCAGTGGTGGGGTTGATCTCGATGCTCGCCATTAGAACGGGTACCCTTCTTCGTCTGCTTTGTCATAGTACTTGCTGCGGGGCGTGAGCCCGGCGTTGATCTTGCAGTTGTCCTGCTGGATGCAGAATTGGCAGCCGAACTTCTTCTGTCCGGCATAGACCTTCTTCTTCATGCCCTCGTACGCCCGCTGATAGCGGGCTCCGATCTCCTCCGGAGTGACGTGAGAGAGATCGACGAGTCGGCCTCGGTCCGTCTTGGGAGAAGCGTCGGGGTGGAGCATAGCCCAGTACCCATTGAATCGAACTCCCTTCCAGGAGTTCGACACCAGGGTCAGGGCTGAGTAGCTCTCCAGCTGGAAGGTGTTCTTCGGCTTGGACTTGCCGCTCTTCCAGTCCACGATGAGCGGGCCGTGCTTCCTGTGCTCCCCGAGGATGTCGATGTAAGCGAGGATCGGTACGTCGCACCCAGGAAGCCTGAGCTTGAGGCTGTACTCGACCTCCCATACATCCATGTCTTCGAGGAACTTCACGGCCCGCTCAACGCAGACCTTGCCCAGATCGACCGCAGCTTGCTTGATGATCGGCTCCGTACTGGAGCCAGCATGCAGCCACGACCCGATGTCCGGGTCTTTCTCCATCTGGTCCGCCACAAGCGGATAGAAGATGGAGGTGAACTCAGGCACTTCACCATCACCGAGGTACGCCTCGATGGACTTGTGTACTGCCGAACCCATGGCGAAGAACCAGGCTTGACGTGGCTTCGCCTTGCGGGCGTACCTCAGGTACCACGCACGAGGACACTCCTCATAGGAGTTAACGGCGGAGTACGAGAGGTAGTCAGGGAGGAACATGCATCTCCTTAGATGGCGGTCACGAAGAGGTTTGTGGGGTACTAATCCACCGCCACTCCGGATGAGTCCCCACCCACCGGAGCCGAGCGTGGCCTACAGCCTGGTCCGCGAACAGGTCGCCTCGGCAGCCAGTGAGCGCATGGTAGCCACTCCATCCTAGCTCAGGGTAGTGACACCTATGGATGGGTGCCGCTGGGGATGCCAGCCTTTGCCCTAGCGTGGGCGCGGTTGACCTGAACTCTGCGCGCGTCTCCGGGATTCGAACCCGAGCCTCCGCCCTTCCCGGGCGGCGTGCTGGCCAATACAACACTCCGACGCTCACCTCAATGATCAGTTGAGGCGCAGCCATCCGGCCCGTCGGCCGGAGTGGCACGTTCTACTCTACATCCAGTCGAACTCAGAAGCAAGGCGCGTGCCCAACTTTTCGTCGGCCGACTTGATGCACTTCTTGCACAGCTTCTGCGCCTCCTTCGGGAGGTGGGCGCAGGCTCGGCGAAGCCCTTCGGACATGTGGGCCTCCGGCCCAACGCCTGCCCTCATGGTCCACCTGGTGTCGTCCTCGCGGGCGGATGCGGCGCATTGGCGCCGCACCGGGCAGGTGGCGCAGATAGATTTCGCTGCCGTTTTGTTACGATTGTTCCAGTTCCACAGCTCCATGAAGCTAAGCTCACTGACGTCTTCGTCGGGAGTAAGGACCTCGAACATCCAGTGAGGTCGAGTCCGGCAGGCGGACTCGACATGCCAGTCGGGCACAGAGGAGGACATCCCCTCCATGAACGTCTGGTAACGGTGCATACCTGTCTCTGTGACATCACCGATGGAGCAGGCGCTCATGGCGCCGATCTTCCTGGGAACAGCCAACTTCTCTCCGATCAGCCAACTACTAAACCTGTGCCCGTAGTTGGACTTAGAGGGGCGCCCCTTGTGGGGGCGCCCTCAGTAGCTCTGCGCGCTCCTGTAAGGACAACGTTGGGAGCTACCCGTTCTGTTCCCAGACCTTCGTGTGATCCACCTCACCCGAGTTGGCTCGCTCCCAGCGGGCATCGAAGTCGGGCAGGTCTATGACTCTCGTGATGTAGTCCTCGAAGGTGTCGAAGAGCTTGTGAGCGTCGATCAGGGGGATGCCCAGCTCCTCGGACATCAGCGTCTCCGCAGCCCCGGAGAGGGGCTTCTGGGGGTCGTCGCAGATGCACTTCAAGGCCGCCGCCAGGGCGGAGAGGTCAGCCACGGGAGCTGACCGGCTTGAAGCCGATCTCGGTGATGTCCGAGGTGCGGACCATGGTCGTCTTGCTGTCGTAACCGTTGGTCCCCGGCGCCTCGAACTTGTACCAGGTCTCGCCGTCCTTCGGCTCGTACTCGGCAGTCAGGCCCTCGATAGCTTCCTCGACGGTCTCGCCGTCCTCAACGGGCCAGTGAGCGGTGGCGAACTGGTCGGCACCGTTGCGGGTGTACTGAAGGGTGATGCGGATGTCAGCCATTGTCGTAACTCTCTAGTAGACTAGTGGTCATGAAGACCACTCTGGTGCTGCCGGATATCCAGTATCCGTTCCACGACAGCCTGATGCTGTCGAAGCTTGTGAAGCTGGCGAAGGAGGTTCAGCCTGACGCCATCTTCCAGATCGGAGACGGCATCGACTTCCCTCAGGTCAGTCGATGGACCAAGGGCACGGCGGGCGAGTATGCCCCGACCCTACAGAAGCACATCGACGGATGGAAGTCAGCCCTTGCGGAGTTCAGGGATGCGTGCCCGAAGGCACGCATCTCATGGCTGGAGGGCAACCACGACCTCCGCCTCCATGAGTTCGTGCAGCAGTACGCCGCTCCCCTCACCACACTTGACGCACTCTCCACCGACGCCCTGTTTGGTCTCAAGGATCTTGGGATTGAGTACGTACGAGGCCCCGTGCGTGTCGCAACGAATACGTATGCGGTGCACGGCCACGAGAGTGCTGGCTACAGCGCCTCTCCTGTTGCGTGGGAGACCAAGTTCGTGAAGCGTTACGGCAGCGAGAAGAACATCATCTTCGGGCATACTCACCAGCCCTTCCTCCTTACTCGTGCTTACGGGTTTGGCGGGAAGGTGACTCCCCGCTTCACGATGAACGTCGGCTCCATCATGGATCCGACTCACGCGAAGTATGTGAAGGACGGCGCGGTCTCGTGGACCATGTCCTTTGCGCTCCTGCACGACGACGGGAAGCGAACGTACCCGGAGCTGATCACAGCTGACAACAGGCAGTTCATGTTCAGGGGCGTCAAGTGGTAGGGCTCTCGCCCGAAGAAAATCTTACACGTACTGAGGAGTAACTTAATGGGGCTGAATCCAGAGCACTTCCGCTCTATGGTCCGACAGACTGCCCGCTCCGTGTCCGCGAAGTTCCCGCCCTACATCAGTGCTGAGGACACGGAGCAGGAGCTGTACCTCTGGCTCTACGGCAAGAGGGATTGGATCCTTCAGGTGATGGAGGATGAGCCGCAGTATGCCGACTCGAAGATCGCTTCCATCATGCGCAAGGTGGCCTTCGACCACTGCAACAAGGAGAAGGCGGCATCGGAAGGGTACGACACCGCCGACGTCTACAGGTACACGGTGCCGAAGATCCGTCGCCTGCTGGGCGACGTCTTCGACTACGAGGACTGGCAGTCTTTCGCCCTCAAGTCCGATGGTCAGCCGACCTCCAAGGGTCAGGCCAACGAGACCGGTGATCGACTGGCGGAGCTGGTCGATGTCAAGATCGGGCTGGAGCGGATCACTGACGATCACTACAACGTGATCGTCTGGCACTACAAGATGCAGTACTCGATGGAGAACATCGCCGAGGAGGCGGGCATCACCGTGGATGCCGCCAAGAAGCGGCACACACGGGCGCTCAGCAGCCTCCAGCGCACGCTCGGGTACAAGGACCCGGCTGAGCAGCCGAGCCCCGCAGACAGGCGCACAGTGCGCAGCAATGCCGCCGCAAGGGCGGCACTCACCCACAGCTACGAAGGATAACAGCATGGCAGAGCAGTTCACCGAGCAGGAGTCGAAGGCCCTGTCCGACCTCAAGGCCCAGATCAAGCAGGTCAAGGAGGAGATCAGGGATGTGGAAGACAGGCGGAGGGCGCGTGAGAAGGTGAAGGCGGAGATCGCGGCCAAGATGCGTCTCCGTGGACCCAAGGTGGCGCGAGACAACAAGATCCGCGCGGCACTCCTGGAGATGGCGAAGATCGCCAAGGTCTACGGCATGCGCTTCGATGCTCCGCCCACCCCTGCGGGATGGCGATTCACTCCTGCACGCTTCGCCTCCTTCAAGCTCCACGTCGACACGCCTGACGGCAAGACGGAGCTTGTCCAGATCTACACGAAGCACGACGGCTTCGAGTGGGACTAGCGAGACGACGGAGTCGCTCGCAACTGCTGGCTTCGCCAGCTAGAAGAACGTCCTGAACGGGCAGGGGGTGGGCCCTGCCCGAACAGCACACGCATCTAGCGTCATCAGTTTTCGGGCATAGATTCCTTAGTGGTTGATGTGCTCGTCGATCTCTTCGACCAGCTCGTAACGCTGGCTGATCCAGTCGAAGAGATCATCCCTCTCTGCACGGTAGTGCAGAGCGAGGCCGGAGACGGCCGCCAGAGCGGCCGCCAGGACCCAGATCAGCTGACCTTCGTCAGGTCGTTGTCGTACTCGTCCTGCTTGACGTCCGTGACCTTGAGGGCCATGAGTCAGGTCCCCTTCTTGACGTTGTAGTTCTTGAACTGCTTCGCGTTCTCGTAGCTGTAGTTCTTGGTGCCGGGCTCCGTCTTGGAGTGCCACGACATGAGCATGGCGCCCCCGTCGTCGGCGATGGCCTCGATCGTGTAGACCGTGCCGTCGGACCAGTCCTTGTGGACGATCCGGTCGCCCTTGCTGAAGGTGTCCAGCTCGTACATGTACTCGTTGAACTTGGTGATGAGCACGTGCTCTCGCAGGCCGTCGTAGTCGAAGTCGAAGGTGCGCCGGACGAGGTAGGAGTACTCGACTCCGTTCTTGTCCTTGAGCACCGACTCGATGACCATCGTGCGGGTGTGATCCGTCGAGCGACGGACCTTGTCCCCAGCCTTGAACTTCATGTCAGCCCTTCTGGTAGTAACGCTTGATGTTGTCGTTCGGTTCAGACGTGAGGTGATAGTCGCCCACTCCTCGGAGGAGCACGCACCTCTCATGCACTGCCACAACCACGTATCGATGACGTCCCTGTGAAAGCGAGACGTTGTCTCCAGGTACGTACCCCAGTGCGTTGGGCTTAGGCTCTGCCTTGCTGCTTGAAGCAGTTGCCAGCTTCCAGACATCAGCGTCCGCCAGTGCCAGAGTTCCCTGCGAGGTGGTCGCACTGGTCACCCAGACGACCTTCCTGAGGATGCCATCCTTGAACCACTGCGCGTCCCCCTCCCAGGTGACTCGGTAGATGGTGCTCGTCCAGGGCAGCTTGAATGCCTGCCCCGTCACGATAGGCATGGGCGGAGTCTCAAGACCCGCCTGCCACATGTCGTACATGCCGTTGACGATCCGCTTGGCGGCCTCGTCGATGGGCACGTCTTCGTCGATCCACTGAGCGAGCACATCCGCTACGCGGTTGATCTGCTCAGCCTTGCTGGGTACCGCCACGTAACCTCCTGTGTATGGACCCATGGGCTCGCACGGAAAGGAAGGGGAGCACCTCCCGTGCCAGCTCAAGGGTCCACACCCAGCGTCAGTCCAGCTTGCTGGCTGACTTGAGTCACGCCACAAGGCGTGACGTTCGGGTGTGGCCCTTCCTTACCGCTAGTTGTAGCTGGGACCCGCCTCGTTCTCGTCCCACTTGTACTCGGCGACCCTGGTCACCGCGTACTCGACAGCTCCGCCCCAGGACCATCCACGGTCCTGCTTGGACTGAGCGTTGGAGAGCACGCGCTTCGCCTTGTCAGTGGCCTTGACGACACCCCTCCCGCCGAGGTAGCTGAGAAGGTTGGAGGCGCCGAAGCCATCCTGGTTGATCTCCGCCAGGGTCTCGACGGGAATGCCGAGGTCGATGAGCGCGGCGCCCACGAGGCAGCCGGGCTGCGTGAGGTTGCCGTCCGCGTCGGGGTGCACGTAGGTGCACACCAGGTACGGGTCACCGTCCACGTCGTCACCCTCGCCGATGGCGACGCTCTTGACGTAGACGTACTCCGGACCCTCTTCCTTCGCCACGATGGCGTTGTTCATGGCACGGACCGCGTCGTTGTAAGTGATCTCGATCATGTAGTACCCCTCGTCTATGCCCGTGTTGTCACGGAGAGGGATGCACAGACCTGACGGGTGGGACTCCCATCAGTGGAGCGTCGGGCGACGTACGGTCCCTTAGGGTCCTTGAGCCTCGGCGATGAGACCGACCTATGCATGGCTCGACCACAGCTCCTGCCTGTGCATCCTTCACCGCGCCGGTGCCGAAGCACCGGAGACGGCTTCCTTCTACTGCGCCCTCGGCCCCTCGCTGGACCCACGGAAGTCGGGGTCCGGGATGATGGACTGGGGCTTGAACGTCACGCGGTAGTGGTACACGCTGACGTTGATGGGCTCGCCCTGCTCGACGAAGTACGAGACGTTGTCGGACAGGCCCAGGAAGTGCTTCTTGTACTGGTCCTTGCCGGTCTTGCACGTCACTTCGAGCTGGTTGCCCTCATCGGTGATGGAGCACCGGCCGACGACTTCCATGAGGTACTTGTCGGTGATGCCGTTGAACATCACGATCCGACGGTTGACCTCGAAGTTGTCAGCAGCCTTGGAGATGTTCTCCGAGGCCACGTCGGCGTCGTCACAGGCGGTCAGCCCGAAGGCTGCCGCCAGCACGAGCGCACCGGTGATGAGCTTCTTCTTCACGGTGTCCCTACTTGTAGTTGTTGCGGGGTCCCGCATCCATGACGAGTCGAGTGCCCGACCACGCGGGTCGGTTCTCGCTGCCACGGGCCGAGTACTTCTCGTCGTAAGCGACCGTGACACGGCCATCCACGACGGAGATGATCCCGGGGACGCAGGTGTAGACGGTGTCATTGTCGTTGGCGTTGACCGCCTCGATCTTGACGTGGTTCGTACCGTCCGAGATGACGAGCGTGACGGCGTACTTGCGGAAGCTGCCGGTACCGTTCGACTGGGCGGAGTACGCCCAGGGAGCGATGGCAACGACCCGAGTAGAGCCATCCAGCTTGATCGTGAGGGACTCCTCGGCGCTCCTGGAGCCCATGAGGGTCCACCCGCGCCCGACGTCACCGGAGTGCCGCACAGAGCCGTCAGACGACTCCTGCCGGACGGGCAGAGCACCCGCGCCGAACATGGCGATGGACTCCGTGGTGCCATCCTGGTACAGGATCTCGGCCCCAAGGTCGTAGTCCGTCTTGTTCGGCCACATCATCTTGACCGTGACCTCGGACACCTTGTTCAAGGTGACGGGAGCGTCACCCTTCTTCAAGTTGATCATGTCTTTCCCCTTTCTGCTCTAATGAGCATGAACGTGCTCGCATGAGCGAGCACGAACACGAACACAGGAACAGCTACGCAGGGAGCCTGAACTCCGGGCGGTTGAGCGTCTTGACGCAGTCGGGGTCGTACAGCACCTCGAACTGGTCACCGCGCATGAACACGCGGTAGTCACCCTCGCAGGTGATGACCGTGGTGTTCCGGCGCTTGTCCTCATCCTTGATGAGCTTGGCGAGGCCCGCAGCCGCCAGGATGGAAGCCACGGCCATGACGGCGATGATCGTCCACGCAGTGGACTTCTTGATCTGAGCCATGGTTCAGCCTCGCTTCTTGATGAGATCGGAGATGCGCGGCCAGAAGTACCACACCGCCACGATGGCGACCAGGACCCACCAGTAACTGGCGAGCACGGACAGGACGAGGGCGACGAGGCCGATGGCGGCCACGAGGAACACCAGGGTGGCGAAGACCGCCACGATGATGGCCACGGGCTTGTCGTCGGACGGCAGGGCGTTGAACTCGTCCTGCCACTCCTTGAAGGCGCGCTGAAGGATCTCGATACGAGACATTCTCTCCCCTAGGGTGTGTGCTAGTGAGCTGTCACAGCTCAGGGGTCACACGTGCGAGACGTGTGACCGAGTGCGTGACAGATCAGAGTTCGTCGACCTGGCCCTCGATGAGGTCCGCGATCTGCGCGAACGTGAGCTTCTCGGTGTCGTTGCACGACGACGCGGAGACCGAGTCGCCGTCGTCGTCGTGCTTGAGGATGGGGTCGGACGCCGAGATGCCGGTGATGTCGCGGATCACCTTGGGCAGGAAGTCGCCGGTCCCGAAGTCCTCGTCGGTGACGCAGAAGCGCCCCTCCTCGTTCCACTTGCCGACCTCGGGCATGCTCTTCATGACGACGTCCGTCAGGACGCCGAGGCAGCAGAAACCAGCAGGCTTGGGCGGGCAGCACCCCTCGGCACCGCAGCCGTCCTCGTCCTTGGGGCGGTTGAGGAAGCCGGACGTCTGGGCGTAGTCACCCGAACGCAGCGCAGCGGTCCACTTGTCGGCCCAGTACTGAAGCATGGATCTCTCCCCTTGTCAGGAATGGTGTGAGCTAGGCAGCTCAAAGGACGCACCCCCGAAGGGGTGCGCCCGAGTGAAGCCTAGATCAGCGCAGCTCGAACGAGCCGCCGACGGACGCCGGAGTGGTGCCGTACGTGGCCTGCTTGAGCGGGCCGTACTCCTTCTCGGCGTAGTCGAGGGAGCCGCCCGTCACGCCACCGGCGTTCAGGAAGGCGATCTCGTGGTACGCGCCGAGCTTGCGGACGATCATGTAGATCGGGGAGCCGTTCTCCTTCCGCTTGCCCATGATGATGTCGCCGTCCTTGAAGACCGGCGGCGTGAAGAGCGTCATGGCCTGGATGTTGCGCAGGGCCGTGTTCCACATCGACGACGTGGACGGCTTGTACGCACCGGAGACGATGGAGCCGCCGGTGACCACGATGGTCACCTGGCCGTCGCTCTCGCGGCGGACGACGCCCTCGACGCGGACAGCGTCGTTGTAGGCGTCCTTGTAGATCTGGCCGACCTTCGGGAGGGCCAGGATCGACTTCCAGGCGTCCGTCAGGTCCTTGGCGCTGATGGTCGGGTACGAGTCCCGGGCGATGAAGCCACGGTCCTCGGCACCCAAGCCGGACAGGCCGAGCCGGTCGAGACCGGCGAAGTAGCCACCGAAGAGCTGGCCGAGGACGCAGACGTCTCCCATGGAGATGTCCAGCTTCTCGACCTTGATCTTCGACCGCCAGTCCTTCAGCTCCGTGAAGGTGCTGACGCGGCTGTCGAGGTACGCGACGCCCTTGTTCGCGTAGGACAGGGCGAGCGCGTTGATGTTGGTCATGTCTTTCCCCTTGCTTGAGTGTGTTGTGAGCTAGGCAGCTCAAAGGACCGGCATCCCCCGAAGGGGATGACCGGCCCGAGTGGAGCCTAGATCCACGCACGAAGTGCGTGTTTGCGAGCGGCTTACGCCGTCTCGCTAGAAGGCGAAGTCCGCCTGGAACGCCCGGCCGTTCACCGTCAGGAGCGGCGACAGGGTGCCGTGGTCCACCAGGACCTCCGCGTGGGAGGACCACGAGGTGTTGGTGTTGCTGAGGTTCCACAGCTTGCTGTCGTTGCCGACGAAGAACTTGGTGCCGTCCCTGGCGACCAGGAACTGGCCCGGCTTGGGCGCCTCGACCTCGAACTGCTTGTACTGCGTCCGGAAGTACGACGGCTTGCGGAAGATGTAATCCGCACCCTCGACCTTCTCGAACTTGTCGGCGACCTTCTTGACGTGGAGAGCCACGATGATCGTGGTGTCGCCCATGCCGATGATCTTCTCGATCCGGAGGTACGTGTAGCGAGGGTACGTGTCCTGAGACTTGTACACCTTGCCGACCTTCGGGACGAACGCGTCGACCCACGCCTGCTTCAGCTCACTCATGTTCGAGCCGTAGCCGTAGTCGGACGTGGTGAACCCGTACACGGCGGACTGCGAGTTGTTCAGGAAGAGCTTGGACAGGCCGGTGTCGTAGTGACCGTAGACCTGTCCGAGCACGCAGTTCATGACGGAGTTCATGTCGAGCTTCGTGAAATCGACCTTGTCGAGCCAGCCGATGACCTTGCGGTCCAGCATCTTGGCACCCTGGTCGACCCTGGAAGCGTAGGTGTTCATTTTCTCTTCTTTCCCCTTGTTTTCTACACACCACAGCATGCGGTGCTGTCGCAACGGACGGGCTGAGGCCCGTCCGCTCCGAGTAGCCGCATAGCTACGCTACGCCGTCATCACGTACATCGTGCCGTTGAAGACGATCTCCTCGTACTCGTCCCTGACCAGCTCCTGGCCGTAGGCGTCGTAGTCGAAGTGCTTGGCGTACCGATCCTCCAGGCCCTCGCCCATGTCGTCCATGTACTCCTTGGCCACGGACTCGTAGTCGCCCTCGTCGACCTCGTACCGGACGTCGTCCGCCCAGTGACGATTGTCGAAGTCGAACCACTCCCAGCCCTGGTTGCTGACGCAAGCCAGGAACCTGTCGATCTCGTCGTACTCGATGGCGCACATGATGACGAGCTTTCGGCACACCTCCATGAGGTTGCCGACCGGCTCGACGGAGTCACCCGAGTCATCACTGCCGTAGATCTCCTCGACCGTGATGTAGTCGAAGGGGTTCTCCAGGTTCCTGGCTTCGGCGACCTCCAGGGTATGCATGACGATGTACGAGAACAGGGCCATAGCCTTGTCCTCGTCGCCCTCGAACTCGTCGAGGTCCACGTCATCCGTGTCCAGGATGTCACCGAAGTACTTGTCCCGGGTGTAGTCGACCTTGAAGCGCATCAGACGGTCACCCCTTCCGGGGTGACGTCGTCGGCATCCACGGACGGCTCGGAGGGCGCCTCTCCGTCCTCCAGGGAGGACAGGAGACCCAGGACAGAGTCCAGCTTGCGCTGAGCGTCCTGAGCGGCCTTCTGGGCGCGCTCCGCCTTCTGGCGGATCACGTCCACGTGGCTCTTGGCGACCTCCAGCACGTCGGAGCGCTTGTAGAACGAGTAGCGCCGCGACTTGTACGCGGGCTCCACGTCCTTCATCAGCTCCTCGACCTTGGCACGGCCGAGACCGAGGGCGTCCATGATCTCGGACACCATCATGTCGTCGTTGTTGGTCATGATCTCTCCCCTTGCTGCTACACATCACAGCCTGTGATGCTGCCACTACCCCCGACCCCTGACGGGGTCGTGAGGCACTGAGTAGTCACAGAGTGCTAGTTCATGAACACCAACCACCTCTCCATGACCGGGAACCACTCGACCTGAATGGTCGAGCCGTCCCGGGCCTCACGGAGAGAGGACCAGTAGGTAGAGCCGACATCGGAGCCGCCAAGCTCGATCTCCCTTACGGGGAGATCGGTCATCACGGCAACCATCTTTGTGGCGAGCATCACATCTCCAGGTCTTGACAGCCCCAAGGGGCTCTCTTAGAATGGTCTTTGTACTTACCGCGATAGCCAGGCAACCCCCGGCCCGTGAGGGGCCGGAGGCTAGGAAACCTGGAGCGCGCGGTTAGATCAAAGCTTGGTAGCGATGCGGGCCACGACCTCACCAAGGGTCTTGAAGCCGTGGTGAGGCTTGACCTGACCGAGGATCCGATAGGTGTAACCCTGGTTCGGACCCTTGCCCTTGGCGTAGGTCACGATGGCTACGAGCTGGTTACCGTCACGGAGACGGATCTCGTGCTTGTAGCCGCCCTTGGTTCCGACCCTCACGGCCTTGAGGACGCCAGGGTCAACACCCGGGCGCCTCTTGGTGGTCAGTCGGGATGAGTCCTTGCGACGGATACGTCCCTTGCGGGACGTCCCGGGCAGGGCTCCGCCCTTGGTCATTCCCATGAACGCTTCATTGAACTCAAGATGGCTCATGCTTCCCCTTGTCAGGTTCGATCGGCAGTCATCAACTGCCACCCAGCCCCGAGGGGCTGACGCTCTGAGCCTAAGGCCTGTTTTACGTCGCTCAGACGACGGGGAGCACCCAGTGGGCCCTTACGATCCACTCGGGCTCCGTGGTGCGGCTGAAGAGCCCACTCAGGGCCATGTCAGCCTCCCAGTACATGTCGGGGAAGTCCTCCGAAAGCTCATCGGCGGACAGGGCTTCTACCGTGTGACCCTGCTTCGGGTCGGTGACGGTGTAGCCGATGGTGATTCCAGCGATCATGTCAACCATGTTCAATCTCTCCCTGTCCCGCCACCCCAACTTGGGTGGCGTTAGGCAACGCTCACCCTTGCGGGTGAGCGCTCCCCTGAGGGGCACTGGACTACTCTAGGAGCACCCCAGCACCCCCCAAACAAGGGGGGAAAGATGTGCAGGTCTTACGGGAACGTGTGCGCCGTCTCGCATGGCCTAGCGTGCTGACCCCAGAATCAGGGTGGCACTCGTTATCCATGTCTCAGGACCCCCCTACGGTTGCTCGGAGGGTCACTAGTCGGGACGCACTGCTACGCAATCCACACTCCCCGAAGGTGCGTGGGCGCCTAGCCTGCACAGCTTGCCTAGCTTAGGGGTATCGGAGTGACGGTAAAGCTGTCACCAAGGTGCGTACAGACGCACCCCTGCCCTAGGCAAGTCTCAGTCTCTCTGTTGAGTTCTCAAGCGAACGAGCGCTTCCTTAGTGGTCTCAGCTGCGCACCCCACCTAGGGGGTGCGTCTGACTCTCCGAGACCCTTCCGGGCGCACACAACGTCTGCTCACTACCCGCGTCGTCCGGCCCTCTCGCACGGCCGTCAAGCCGTACGGGGTACCTTGGAGCCGGGGTGGCTCGCGCTGTGCTGTCGTGCTGGCGGGTTACCCGCCTTCCGGCCCCCTCTCGGGTGGCCGGTGGGTTGACCCTGTCACGACTCGCTAGCGCGTGTCAAGCCCCTGCCTTGGGGTGCTTTCCGTCGCCGCCCTGGCGTTGATCTGAGGGGCTTGTGGAGTCCTGGACGCATCCCCGTAGGTTGGCATCGTCCTAGGCCCTCTACGCCCCCCTCAGGAGCCGTACAGGCTCATGAATGAGCCTGCGTTGCGGGCGGCTTACGCCATCCCGCTATGGGCAGTCTTGGGCCACACCCTTCCGGGTGGGGGCCTGACACACGCTGTGGAGTTGATCAAGGGGCTAGCGCTCTAGGCGCCTTGCCTGCCGCGCCCCCCGTTCCGGCGGGGCGTTGCTGACAGGGAGAACACTCCTCTCCTGGCCAGGATGTGTCAAGAACCCCAGGTCAGAGGGGGTGCCTTGGTACACAGGTTGGTACAGAGATGCACGCAAAGTTACCGGATCTCGTGTTACCGCTACGTAGGGTTAGGTGGGATGATGGGGTGAGCCACTGGATCGAAGGTGGATGGACTGTCCGCCCCCCTCATTCCATGGTCAATCCGCCGAACATCCGTGGATTCTCAGCCGAACAGGCCCGATTGCCTGTGTTTGCAGGGCCTACGCGCGCACATCACGCACACACGATCCACACACCACGCGTACACGCCTGGATACGTATGCCTGTGCCCGTATACCTATGCACACACAGGTGCCCGCTCACCCGAGCACACCCCCGCTCATCTGAGCGATCCTTGACCAAACCTTGACCAACCCTTGACCAGAGCGTGGTTGACACGAGGCCCGAGGCGTGGTAGGCCGACCCGGGGGTTGTTAAACGGCTGGCGATGGGGGGGTGTCAGTCCCCTCAAAAATCCATCATAAATGCCTGTGATCCTGGTCACACAGCCCCTCACAACCCTTGCGGCACAAGGGCTCTGAGCCATACCACTCGGTATGTGACGGAGGTCACACTGAGCAGCTGTCCCGGATCCAGCAAAAGACGGGTTAAGAACTAAGTGAGACAACGATGAGCACAACGGCAAGGGCGGACACCCGCCCCCTGGCGGGGGTCGGGACGCCGAGCAACGTTGAACACATCGTCCTTATCTAAGAGAGCTAGGACTCCCTCAGCCTGAGAACTGCGGGATCTTCTCTCCATACAAGCAGGCCGCCCCTGAGGGCGGTCCTGCGGCAAACTCCCACGGCCCTTCGGCCGTGGAGATCCTAGACGGCTAAGAGCACTAAGAGGGCAATCCTGCGCCTGTAGCGCAGGGGAGGGAAGGGGTAGATGGCCAAGGTCTACAGGATGCCTGACGGAACGACCAGGACCACCGACCCCAGGTCGGCCACCAAGCGCAAGACCCAGAAGCAGGCAGCGGCGAAGACTGACACGAAGGTCCGCAAGGAAACCTTCATCAACTATGCCAAGAACGGCAAGAGCATCAAGCAGGCGCTCATCGACCTGGACCTCACCGAGGCCCAGTACAAGTACCTGCGCCAGAGCGACGCCAACTTCCGCGAGGAGATGGACCGACTCAGGCTGATCCGGGGATCCAACTCCGAGGCGGAGGACAACCGCCGCAACATCGCTCCGTTCCCGGAGTGGTGCGAGGAGTACCTGGACACCAAGCTCTTCCGACACCACCTTCAGTGGGTCGACCTGCTTGAGGGCAGGGAGCCTCGCGACCTGCACTCGTCTCAGCGCTACGAGCCGGGCAACCCGAACTTCGTCCTGATCAACACTCCGCCCGAGCATTCCAAGTCCACCACGATCACGATGAACTACGTGACGTACCGAATCTGCCAGGACCCGAACATCCGAGTCATCCTCGTATCCCAGACGCAGGAGATGGCGAAGAGGTTCCTCCGAGGCATCAAGGACCGACTGGCCTCGGAGAACAGGAACTACCAGAAGCTCCAGGTCGACTTCGCCCCTGATGGTGGCTTCGACTCCGGTTCGGCCTCGTGGACCGCCGACTCGATCTACGTCAGCTCCTCCGCCCGAGACTCGGGCGAGAAGGACCCTACGGTCCAGGCCCTCGGTATCGGCGGCCACATCTACGGCGCCCGTGCCGACCTCATCATCTTCGATGACACCGTGACCGGTAAGAACGCTCACGAGTTCGCCAAGCAGATGGACTGGATGCAGCGAGAGGTGTACAACCGCCTCAGCCGCCCGGGAGGCAAGTTCCTCCTGATCGGTACGCGCCTGGCTCCGGTCGACCTCTACGGCGAGATCATGAAGCCCGAGTACTACACGAAGAACAAGTCTCCGTGGACGTACCTGACGCAGCCTGCCGTGCTGGAGTTCGACGACGACCCCGAGAAGTGGGTCACCCTGTGGCCGTTCACCAACCGTCCGCCCGTCTCTATCGAGGGGCAGATGGAAGCCGTCCAGAACGAGGACGGCCTGTGGCCGATGCACACAGGGCCGATGCTCTCCGAGCGCCGGGACGAGGTGTCTCCCAGGAACTGGGCCCTCGTCTACCAGCAGGAAGACGTGGTCGAGGATGCAATCTTCCCGCAGAAGGCGGTGAAGGGAAGTGTCGATGGCATGCGCCCCATCGGGCGCATGGAGCGTGGACAGCCGATGGCCCGAGACATGGGCATGGACGGTTGCTACGTCATCGGTGGCTTCGACCCCGCCACCACCGGCCATTCGGCCGCAGTGGTGGTTGCGGTGGATCGCATGACCGGAGTCCGCTGGGTCGTGGATGTATGGACCAAGGCGAACCTCAAGCCTTCCGACATCTTCGACAAGATCAAGGAACTGACGGTCACCTACCGCATCAACGAGTGGCGCATCGAGAAGAACGCCATGAACACGATGGTCACGCAGGACAAGGACATCAACGACTTCCTCCGCATGCGTGGAGCGCTCCTGAGGGAGCACTTCACCAACGCCAACAAGTGGGACGTCGACTTCGGTATCGCATCAATGTCGACCCTCTTCAATGGCTGGGAGAAGAAGGAGAACATGATCCGGCTGCCTCGTGACACCAGCGAAGGCGTCAAGGCGCTCATCGAGCAGCTGGTGACCTGGGAGCCTCTGCCGCCCGGCATGAAGTCCCGCAAGAAGACCGACTGCGTCATGGCCCTCTGGTTCGCGGAGATCGCGGCCCGAGAGCTGATGAGCAACCTCGGATCCAACTACGTACAGCACAACGAGTTCCTCTCCGCCCGGGAGAGGGATCGCAGTTTCACGATTGACCTGGAGTTCGCCGCACAGGCTCAGGTCCAGAACGGATGGTACTCATGAAGTTCGTAACCCGAGCCCAGCTGGGATGGGGCGCCAGTGAGGCGCCCGACCAGGCCACCGCCAAGGGAGTGAAGATCCACTACGAGGGCACGCACGTCAGCAATGACGAGCACTCGGACTGTGTGGCCGAGGTGAAGGCGATCCGCCTGAGCCACCTGGCGAACACCAAGGAGAACTACTCCGACATCGCCTACAACCTCCTGGTCTGTGAGCATGGCTACGTGTTCGAGGGGCGAGGCAAGCGCAAGCGCACCGGGGCCAACGGCAACCAGGAACTGAACCGTGAGCACTACGCGGTCTGTGCCCTGCTCGGCGACAGCGGCGACATCAAGCCGCCGGAGGCCATGATCGAGGGCATCAAGGATGCCATCGCTTACCTCCGCTCCTACGGGGCTGGCAAGGAGATCAAGGGTCACCGGGACGGGTACGCTACCTCGTGCCCGGGAGAGCCGCTGTACGCCCTCGTGAAGGCCGGGAAGCTGGAGCCTGGCACTTCGGTGCCAGCGCCCAAGCCGAAGCCGCTGTACGCCCCCTTCCCGGGCGTCGGCTTCTTCCGCCTCGGACAGAACCACCCGCTCATCCTCGCGATGGGCAAGCGACTCGTAGCCGAAGGCTACAAGGGATACAGTGTCGGGCCCTCGACGAAGTTCGAGCGTGGCGACATCAAGGCGTACGCGTGGTACCAGCGCAAGCTGGGCTACTCAGGCAAGGATGCCGATGGCTACCCTGGCAAGTCCTCGTGGGACAAGCTGAAGGTACCGCAGGCGTAAGGAGGTGACCGCATGGCGCTCACCCTTGAAAACGTAGCCGCGAAGGTAGATGCACTGCGCCGTGCCGCCGCTAGCCGTGACCAGCGTCAGAAGGATGTCCGAGACATCCGCTCTGGTGACGTGGACTCGGTTATGCCAGGGGCCATGCCTGACGCATGGCCCAAGCCGATCGTGGCCAACATGATCGACAACGCTGCGAGGGATCAGGCCGAGGTCATGGGAGCGATGCCTAGCATCAACGCCTCCTCTGGTTTCGCCACCTCGCAGCGTTGTCG
>Ga0247818_10000113_pt1 | contig 45499 bp, 17 predicted proteins | sample 13C_Glucose_Day1_FD_192424 | JGI IMG/M metagenome (GOLD analysis project Ga0247818, IMG submission 192424) | Soil microbial communities from agricultural site in Penn Yan, New York, United States - 13C_Glucose_Day1 | ecosystem: Environmental > Terrestrial > Soil > Agricultural land | place...
ATCCACGGTTATTTGGCAGGCTTTACAGCGAGGCAAGCATGATTAATGGGCAAAGTGCCGGTATTGACGGGGATCAATGGGCGAAGGTCGGAAATGTCCCAGGCTTGCGCTGCGATCCTCCACAGGCTGAAGGTGAAGACGGCTACAAGGGCTGCCTGATCCTGGCCCATGGCGCCGGTGCGCCGATGGACAGCGGGTTCATGGACGAAATGGCGCAAAGGCTTGCGGCACTTGGCGTGGCGGTCGTGCGCTTCGAGTTCCCGTACATGGCCGAGCGCAGGGTTACCGGTGGCAAGCGGCCGCCGAACCCGCAGAAAGTGTTACTGGAATGCTGGCGCGAGGTGTACCGGCAGGTGCGACCTTTGGTCGCGGGCAGGTTGGCGGTGGGTGGCAAGTCCATGGGCGGGCGCATGGCCAGCCTGCTGGCCGACGAACTGGGTGCGGATGCGCTGGTGTGCCTGGGCTATCCGTTCTACGCGGTGGGTAAACCTGAAAAGCCGCGCGTGGAGCACCTGGCCGGGTTGAAAACACCGACGTTGATCGTGCAGGGCGAGCGCGATGCGCTGGGCAACCGTGAGGCGGTGGCAGGGTATGCGTTGTCGCCGGCGATCGAGGTGAGCTGGCTAGTGGCGGGGGACCATGACCTGAAGCCGTTGAAGGCTTCGGGGTTCAGCCATGAGCAGCATTTGCAGGCGGCGGCTGAAAAGGTTGCGGCATTCCTGAAGGGTTGTTAATGCTGGATTCTTCGCGGGCGAGCCCGCGAAGAGGCCGGATCGGGCTACGGCTTAGTCGCGGTACTCGCACAGGTAGGCGGTATCCACTTTCACCTGCAGCTGGAACTTGCTGTCAGCCGGTACATTGAACTTGTCGCCCGCCTTGAAGGTTTCCCAGTTGTCGCTGCCTGGCAGCTTCACGGTCAGCGCACCCGACACCACATGCATGATCTCGCGTTTGGCGGTACCGAACTCGTATTCGCCCGGGGCCATCACGCCGACAGTGGCCGGGCCTTCTTCGCCCGCGAATGCGATCGACTTGACGGTGCCGTTGAAGTACTCGTTGACCTGGAACATGGGCGACTCCTGAACAGGGTGATGAAAAAGAGCTGGCCAGTATGCCCAAGCCCATTGCCTGCGTCATCTGCTTTCAGGGGCGATTGGCGGGGAGCGTCAGCGGCAGCAACCGCGCCGTATTGCGCGCGTCTTCCAGCGCCCTGTGCTGCTGCCCGCAAAAGTGCATGCCGGCCAGTTGCAAGGCCCCGTTCAAACCCGTGGGGCGTTGCAGGTGGCGGGCTTTGGCAAAGCGCTGTTTGAGGTTGATGTGCGGCAGGGTGCGCAGCAGGCTGTCGAGCCCGTGCTGCTGCCATTCCTGGTGCAGTTGCTGGCGGTCGTAGTCGCCCCAGCTGACCCAGGCCTGAAGCTGCCCACGGTGGTGCCCGAGCCAGCGCTCGAAACTTGCCCACACCTCGTGAAACGGTGCGGCGCCGTCCACGCAGGCCTGGCTGATGTGCGTCAGCTCACGGCAGAACGGGGTAAGCTGCGGACGCCGCCGTGGCCGCACAAAACGCTGGAAATGGTCGACCTCGCGGCCTTCGCGGGTGACCAGGCTTGCGCCGATTTCAATGATTTCCATCTCTGTGACCGGCCACCCACCATCGTCGGTGGTGGCTTCCAGGTCGATCACCAACCAATGGCCCATACCAGGCTCCCTTGCAGATCCTGCTAGAGCGTAGCCAATGTCTGGGCATACGGCACCCTATGGCATTTTGCCGCCTGCTTTGGCACAAAGACTGGGAACCGGCAGTTGTGCCGCCAAGGGAAAACGCCTAGCTTAGACGGACCCAGGCATGAACCGTGATGAGTGTCCGTCTTGACTCCAGCGCCCGGCCTCAAGGCCCTGTCCTCCCTGATGCTGCTGGCCGTGTATTGGTTGGCGGTGCCGGCATGGGCCGCAGATGCCGTCGAGGTGAAGATCGGCGCTGCGCACTTCCCGCCTTACACGGTACGCCCCGAACAGGGGGCGGACACCGGCCTGCTGCCGCAATTGGTCGACGCACTCAACCGCTTGCAACAGGGTTACCACTTTGTCCTGGTGCCCACGTCCATCCAGCGGCGTTTTGGTGACTTCCAGCAGGGCCGCACCGACATGGCCATTTTCGAGAACCCGCAATGGGGCTGGGAGCAGATTGCCCACCAGACCGTGGACATGGGCCTGGAAGATGCCGAAGTGTTCGTCGCCCGCCAGGCCAATGGCCGTGACCCGCATTACTTCGACGACCTGAGTGGCAAACGCCTGGCCTTGTTCAACGGCTACCACTACGCGTTCGCCCGTTTCAACTCCGACCCGGACTACCTGCGCAAGGCGTACAACGCGACCTTGACGTACTCCCATGACAGCAACCTGCTGATGGTACAGGCCGGTCGCGCCGACATCGCCCTGGTCACACGCTCCTACCTCAGCGACTTCATGGCGCGCAACCCGGCCAGCAAGGCGCAGCTGGTGCCTTCGCAACGCATTGACCAGGTGTATCACCACTACGCCTTGCTACGCCCGGGGGCACCTATCGGCGAGCAGTCGTTCGCCGGCTTGCTGCGAGACCTGCGTGACAGCGGTGAGCTGGCACGGATCTTCGAGCCTTACCGCATCACGGTTTCGGCCCCGAAAGACTAAATTCATGCGCCACGGCAACGTTCTCAGCAGTGAGCCTTTTCTTCATTTTCGTGAGTCAAGCCCATGCCGTTCGATGCCGCTTCGCAGCCCCTGTCACCGCCACGCTGGCGCCACCTCAGTGCCGAGGAGGGGGGCGGCTGGCTGAGCCTTACCCTTGAAGGCCGGCCGTTGATCCAGGTGCGCCTGGAGGCCGGTGCCACCTTGCATATTCACCTTGAACGCCTATGCCCCGAGCGCCCGTACCAGGCCTTGTGGGCTGCCTGCTACTGGTTGCTGTCTCGCGACACGGCCTGCCAGCGCCTGGTCTGGCACTTGCCCGAGGCACAGCCTCAGGCGCTGGCTTGTGGTTTGCTGCGGGTGGGCGAGCAGCCTGGCCAATACCTGTGCGAGCGGTCGTTGTTCTGGCAGTTGCCACAGCCTTGGCTGGGGGAGTCGGTGGCGGCGGTGTACCCGCAGCAGATGCAGATCAGCAACGGCAAACGCCACCCACGCCGCGCGCCCAAGCCGCGTGGTGAGGTGTACCGGCGCTTCGATGCGCGCCTGGGCAGTTGGGTGTCGTTGCGCACCCTGGAGATCGAGCACGACCTGGAGCGTTTCAACCGCTGGCAGAACAACCCACGGGTAGAGGCATTCTGGCAGGAGGGCGGTACGCTGGCGCAGCACCGTGAATACCTGGACAAACTCGAAGCCGACCCGCATACCCTGACGCTGATCGGCTGCTTTGATGACCAGCCGTTTGCCTACTTCGAGGCGTACTGGGCCAAGGAAGACCGCATTGCTCCGTTCTACCCGGCCGATGATTACGACCGTGGCATCCACATGCTGGTCGGCGAAGAGAGCCATCGCGGGCCACACAAAGTGGCCAGCTGGCTGTCGGCGCTGGTGCACTACCTGTTCCTGGATGACCCGCGTACCCAGCGGGTGGTGGCTGAGCCGCGCGCCGACAACGGCAAGATGATCGGCTACATGCAGGACCAGTGCTTCCATTGCGACAAGGAGTTCGACTTCCCGCACAAGCGGGCGGCGTTGATGATTCTGGGGCGGGAACGCTTCTTCGATCGCTGCAAACTGGCTTGAGGGCCATGGGGCCGCTTAGCGGCCCCATAAGATCAGCCTTGGCGATTGGCCGTCTTGCGGCAATGCACCAGTGCATCGCGGATCATGAAGTTGACCAGTGTCGGCGACACGCCCAGCTCCTTGGCGATGTCTTTCTGCGGCACGCCATGCAGGCGGTACATCTCGAAGGCGTAGCGGGTGCGCTGCGGCAGCTCGTTCAGCGCCTCGGCGATGTCATCCAGCGCGGCGAGGTTGATGTGCGTGGCTTCGGGCGAGGCGTTCTGGATGACCACATTCAGGCCTTCCTCCTCGCTGCCGGAGTATTTCAGCTCCATCGCCTGCTTGCGGTAATGGTCGATCGCCAGGTTGCGCACGATCTGGAACAGGTAGCTGAGCTGCGCCTTGAACGACGATGTGATCTGCGGGGCGGCGCTGAGCCGGAAGAAGGCGTCCTGCACCACATCTTCGGCACGCGAGCGGCAGCCGGTAATGCGCGCAGCGATCTTGACCAGGATGCTGCGGTTGTCGACGAAGGCCTGCAGTAATGGTGAATCGCACTTACTTGTGGATAGTTGTTCCGCCATGGAAATCACCTTGTCACAGAGGGGAAAGGAGGCACCCAAGGTTGGGAAGCTTCCTACGACGTGCGACAAGCTATTCAGAATGATAATGATTGTCAAATACGAAACGTAATTAGTATCTGTATCTTTCAGTTCTAAGGGCGCGGGCCTCTGTCCCGTTAATTTCTGCCCCCGCCCATCCGTTCCCCTGTGTACATCCTTGGTCGCCAATTGCTGCCCGCCACGTTCGCGTTGCAGCCGGCCCGACTCAACCAGACACTGGCAGGAACACCCCATGACGGACGCCTTCGAACTCCCGCTCTCGCTGGTCCAGGCTCTGGCGCAACGCGCCGCACAGACCCCGGACAAGATAGCCTTGCGCTTTCTGGCCGACGCCCCTGGCGAGCAGGCGGTGCTCAGCTATCGGGACCTCGACCAGCGCGCGCGCACCATCGCCGCCGCCCTGCAGGCCCGTGCCAGCTTCGGCGACCGTGCGGTGTTGTTGTTCCCCAGTGGCCCGGATTATGTGGCAGCGTTCTTTGGCTGCCTGTATGCGGGCGTGATCGCGGTGCCGGCCTACCCGCCGGAGTCTGCACGTCAGCACCACCAGGAACGCCTGCTGTCGATCATCGCCGATGCCGAACCACGCCTGCTGTTGACCGTGACGGCGTTGCACGAAAACCTGCAGGGCCTGGAAGCGCTGGCGGCGCACAACGCCCCCGAACTGCTGGCGGTGGACGGCCTGGACCCGGCGCTGGCGGCGAACTGGCGCGCGCCCACGCTGAAGGGCGATGACATCGCCTTCCTGCAATACACCTCGGGCTCCACCGCGTTGCCCAAGGGCGTGCAGGTCAGCCATGGCAACCTGGTGGCCAACGAACAGTTGATCCGCCAAGGCTTCGGCATCGACCTCAACCCCGACGACGTGATCGTCAGCTGGCTGCCGCTCTATCACGACATGGGCCTGATCGGTGGCCTGCTGCAGCCAATTTTCAGCGGCGTGCCGTGCGTGCTGATGTCGCCGGGCTACTTCCTGGCCCGGCCACTGCGCTGGTTGCAGGCCATCAGCGAGTACGGTGGCACCATCAGCGGCGGCCCCGATTTCGCCTACCGCCTGTGCAGCGAAAGGGTCAGCGAGGCCTCGTTGGCCGGGCTCGACCTGAGCCGCTGGCGCGTGGCCTATTCCGGCTCCGAACCGATCCGCCAGGACAGCCTGGCCACCTTCGCCGACAAGTTCCAGGCCTGCGGTTTCGATGCGTCCAGTTTCTTCGCCAGCTACGGCCTGGCCGAAGCCACCCTGTTCGTCAGCGGCAGCCGCCGCGGCCAGGGTATCGCCGCGCTGGAGCTGGACGCCGAAGCCTTCGCCGCCAACCGTGCCCAACCGGGCCAGGGCAGCGTGCTGATGAGCTGCGGCTACCCGCAGCCCGGGCACGCCGTGCGCATCGTCGAGCCCCGGCAACTGCAGGTGCTGGGCGATAACCAGGTGGGTGAAATCTGGGCTGGCGGGCCGAGCATCGCCCGGGGGTACTGGCGCAACCCCGAAGCCAGCGCCCGCACCTTCGTTGAAATGGACGGCCAGACCTGGCTGCGCACCGGCGACCTGGGCTTTATGCGCGAGGGCGAGGTGTTCGTCACCGGGCGCCTGAAAGACATGCTGATCGTGCGTGGGCAGAACCTCTACCCGCAGGACCTGGAGAAAACCCTCGAGCGTGAAGTTGAAGAACTGCGCAAAGGCCGGGTGGCCGTGTTCGCTGTCGAGCATCAGGGCGAGGAGGGCATCGGCGTGGCGGTGGAGATCAGCCGCAACGTGCAAAAGGCAATCAAGCCCCAGGACCTCATCAAGACCCTGCGCCAGGTAATCGCCGATGCCTGCCGCCAGGCCCCTGCCGTGGTCCTGCTGCTGAACCCCGGCGCGCTGCCCAAGACCTCCAGTGGCAAGCTGCAGCGCTCGGCCTGCCGCCTGCGCATGGACGATGGCAGCCTGGACTGCTATGCCCGCTTCCCGGATGTGAGCGAAGCCGCTACAGGCGCGGTTGCTGCCGATGAACTGCAGGCACGCATCGCTGCGGTGTGGCGCGACATCCTCAAGGTCGAGGCGATTGCGGCGCACGACCACTTCCTGCTGCTGGGCGGCAACTCCATCGCCGCCACCCAGGCCACCGCCCGACTGGCCGATGAGCTGGGTATCAACCTGAGCCTGCGCACCCTGTTCGAAGCGCCGGTGCTGGCCGATTACAGTAGCGCTGTGGCGTCGATCATCGCGCAGGGCGCTGCCGAAGGCGCCACTATCGCAACCCTGGAACGCGGCCACGCCTTGCCCCAGTCGCTGGCGCAAAACCGCTTGTGGCTGATGTGGCAGTTGGAGCCACAATCGGCAGCCTACAACATTCCGGCCGGCCTGCAGCTGCGTGGCGAGCTGGATGAAAGCGCGCTGGAGGCTGCCTTCCAGGCGCTGGTGGCACGCCACGAATCCCTGCGTACCGTCTTCAGTGAAGAAGACGGCCAGGCCCTGCAGCGTATCCTGCCGCAACAGCCGTTCAGCCTGCGCCGCCTGGACCTCGAAGGCCAGGCCGCAGAGCAGGTCAGCGCCCAGCGTGAAGCCGAAGCCCGTCAGCCGTTCGACCTGACCCAAGGCCCGTTGCTGCGCGTGACCCTGGCCCGGCTGGGCGACGAAGACCACCAGCTGTGGGTGACCCTGCACCACATCGTCGCCGACGGCTGGTCGCTGAACATCCTGCTGGATGAATTCGCCAAGCTGTACGCCGCCCGCTGCCAAGGCCTGGAGACCAGCCTGGCGCCGCTGACCCTGGGTTACGCCGACTATGGCAGCTGGCAGCGACAATGGTTGGCCGACGGTGAAGCCGAACGCCAATTGCAGTACTGGAAGGCACAGTTGGGTGATGACCTGCCGGCGCTAGATCTGTGCACCGACCACCCCCGTGCCAGCCAGCGCGAGCGCAGCGCCGCACGCTTCAACCTCAAGGTGCCGGCCAAGCTCGCCGAAGCACTCAAGGGCCTGGCCCGCGAACAACAGGCCAGCCTGTTCATGGTCCTGCTGGCCGGCTGGCAGGCGCTGCTGCACCGCTACAGCGGCCAGGCCGACATCCGCGTCGGCGTGCCCAACGCCAACCGCCCGCGCCTGGAAACCCAAGGCATGGTCGGCTTCTTCATCAATACCCAGGTGCTGCGCGCACAGCTCGACGGCCGCCTGCCGTTCACGCAGCTGCTGGCCCAGGTGCGCCAAGCCACCCTGGACGCCCAGGCCAACCAGGACCTGCCGTTCGAACAGCTGGTCGAAGCCCTGCCCGAAGCACGCGAGCAGGGCCTGTTCCAGGTCATGTTCAACCACCAGCAGCGCGACCTGTCGGCCTTGCGTCGCCTGCCGGGCCTGCTGGCCGAGGAGCTGCCGTGGCACAGCCGCGAAGCCAAGTTCGACTTGCAGTTGCACAGTGAAGAAGACCACCAGGGCCGCCTGAGCCTGGCCTTCGACTATGCCGCCGAGCTGTTCGACGTCAGCACTGTCAAACGCCTGGCCCATCACTTGCTGGCGCTGCTGGAGCAAGTCAGTGCTACGCCACAGCGGGCCTTGGGCGAGGTGCAATTGCTGGACGAGGCTGGCCGAGCGCAGCTGCTGAGCTGGGGCCAGGCGCCGGCCATCTCGCCGCAACGGCTGCTGGTCGAGCAGCTTAACGAACAGGCCCGACTGGCCCCGCAGCGCACAGCGCTGGCCTGGGAAGGCGGCAGCCTCGACTACGCCGAGCTGCACCAGCAGGCCAACCGCCTGGCCCATTACCTGCGTGACAAAGGCGTCGGCCCCGACACCTGCGTAGCCATTGCCATCGAGCGTTCGCCGCAGTTGCTGGTTGGCCTGCTGGCCATCCTCAAGGCCGGCGGCGCCTACGTGCCGCTGGATGTCGACTACCCGGCCGAACGCCTGGCTTACATGCTCGCCGACTGCAACGCCGGCCTGTTGCTGAGCCATAGCAGCCTGCTGGGCAAGCTGCCACATGTCGACGGCGTCAGCGCCATTGCCCTCGACCAGTTGCACCTGGACAGCTGGCCCAGCCACGCGCCCGGCCTGCACCTGCACGGCGACAACCTGGCCTACGTGATCTACACCTCCGGCTCCACCGGCCAGCCCAAAGGCGTGGGCAACACCCATGCGGCACTGGCCGAACGCTTGCAGTGGATGCAGACCACCTACGCGCTGAACGACAGCGATGTATTGATGCAGAAGGCGCCAATCAGCTTCGACGTATCGGTATGGGAATGCTTCTGGCCGCTGGTCACCGGTTGCAAGCTGGTACTGGCCGGCCCCGGCGAGCACCGCGACCCGCAGCGCATCGCTGCGCTGGTACAGGCCCATGGCGTGACCACGCTGCACTTCGTGCCGCCGCTGTTGCAAGTGTTCGTCCAGGAGCCGCAGGTGGCCGCCTGCAACAGCCTGCGCCGCGTGTTCTCGGGCGGCGAAGCGCTGTCTGCCGCCTTGCGCGACCGCGTATTGCAAGTGCTGCCGCAGGTGCAACTGCACAACCGCTATGGCCCGACCGAAACCGCCATCAACGTCACCCACTGGCACTGCCAGGTGGCGGATGGCGAGCGCTCGCCCATCGGCCGCCCGTTGGGCAATGTGCTGTGCCGCGTGCTGGACGATGAGCTGGAGCTGACGGCTCCCGGCGTACCGGGCGAGCTGTACCTCGGTGGCGCAGGCCTGGCCCGTGGCTATCTGGGCCGCCCCGGCCTTACCGCCGAACGCTTCGTGCCCCAGGCCGACGGCAATGGCGAACGCCTGTACCGCAGCGGCGACCGCGCCCGCTGGCAGGTTCAGCTTGAGGCCCTGGAGTACCTCGGTCGCCTCGACCAGCAGGTGAAGGTGCGCGGCTTCCGTGTCGAGCCTGAGGAAGTACAGGCCTGCCTGTTGGCCCAGGCCGGTGTCGAGCAGGCACTGGTATTGATTCACAAGGATGCCGTCGGCGCGCAACTGGTCGGCTATTACAGCGGCAGTGCCCAACCCGTCGAGTTGCTGGCGGTGCTGGCTGAGCAACTGCCGGCCTATATGGTGCCGGCGCAACTCATCCCGCTGGCACAGATGCCACTGGGCCCCAGCGGTAAAGTCGACCGCAAGGCGCTGCCGGCACCGGTGTGGCAGCAACGCGAACACGTCGAGCCAAAAACCGAACTGCAACAGCAGGTCGCTGCCATTTGGCGTGAGGTGCTGAAGCTGCCGCGTGTCGGCCTGCAGGACGACTTCTTCGCCCTGGGCGGGCACTCGCTGCTGGCCACCCAGATCGTCTCCCGCAGCCGCCAGGCTTGTGACGTCGAGCTGCCGCTCAAGGCCTTGTTCGAAGCCAGCGAGCTGGGCGCGTTCTGTGCCGAGATCGAACGCATCCGCGCCGCCGGCGAGCGCAACCTGCAAAGCGAAATCGCCCGTGTCGACCGCCGTCAGGCCGTACCGTTGTCGTATTCGCAGCAGCGCATGTGGTTCCTCTGGCAAATGGAGCCGGACAGCCCGGCCTACAACGTCGGCGGCATGGCGCGCCTGCGCGGCACCCTGCATGTAGACGCCTTCGAGCGTGCATTGCAGGCGCTGATCGTGCGCCACGAAACCCTGCGCACCACCTTCCCCAGCATCGACGGTGTGCCGTACCAGTGCGTGGCCGAAGACAGCGGCCTGCAACTGGACTGGCAAGACTTCAGCGCCTTGCCCGCCGATGCCCGCCGGCAACGCCTGCAACAACTGGCTGACGACCAGGCGCACCAGCCGTTTGACCTGGAGCGTGGCCCGCTGCTGCGCGCCTGCCTGGTCAAGGCCGAGGAGCGTGAGCACTTCTTCGTGCTGACCCTGCACCACATCGTCACCGAAGGCTGGGCCATGGACATCTTCGCCCGCGAACTGGGCGAACTGTACGAGGCCTTTGTCGATGACCGCGACTCGCCGCTGGCGCCGCTGCCGGTGCAATACCTGGACTACAGCGTGTGGCAACGGCAGTGGCTGGAAAGCGGCGAGGGGGCCCGCCAGCTGGATTACTGGAAGGCTCGCCTGGGCGACGAACACCCGGTGCTGGCATTGCCCGCCGACCGCCCGCGCCCGGCCGTGCAGAGCCACCGTGGCGAGCTGTACCGCTTCGAGCTCGACCCGGCACTGGTCGCTCGCGTGCATGCCTTCAACAGCCAGCGCGGCCTGACCCTGTTCATGACCATGACCGCCACCCTGGCCGCCTTGCTGCACCGCTACAGCGGCCAGCGAGACCTGCGCATTGGCGCGCCGGTGGCCAACCGCATTCGCCCGGAAAGTGAAGGCCTGATTGGCGCCTTCCTCAACACCCAGGTGCTGCGTTGCGAGCTGGACGGGCAGATGACCGCCAGCGAACTGCTGGAGCAGATGCGCCAGGCCGCCATCGAAGGCCAGTCGCACCAGGACCTGCCGTTCGACCAGCTGGTCGAGGCCTTGCAGCCACCGCGCAGCAGTGCCTACAACCCGCTGTTCCAGGTGATGTGCAACGTGCAGCGCTGGGCCTTCCAGCAAAGCCGTACGCTGGCCGGCATGCAGGTGGATTACCTGGTCAACGACGCCAGCGCCACCAAGTTCGACCTGTACCTGGAGGTGACCGACCTCGACGGCCGCCTGGGCTGCTGCCTGACCTACAGCCGCGACCTGTTCGACGAGCCACGCATCGCGCGGATGGCCGAGCACTGGCAACAACTGCTGGTCGGTCTGCTGGACAACCCGCAACAGCGCCTGTGCGAGCTGCCGATGCTGAGCAGCGCCGAGCAGCAGGTGTTGGTGGAGCAGTTGCAGGGTGAGCAGGACTTCGACCTTGACCACACGTTGCATGGCCTGTTCGCCGCCCAGGCGGCACGCACGCCACAGGCGGGTGCGCTGACCTTCGCCGGCCAGCACATGACCTACGCCGAGCTCGACCAGCAGGCCAACCGCCTGGCCCGCGCCTTGCGTGAGCGCGGTGTCGGTCCGCAGGTACGCGTGGGCATGGCGCTAGAGCGCTCGCTGGAAATGGTCGTCGGCCTGCTGGCCATCCTCAAGGCGGGCGGCGCCTATGTGCCGCTGGACCCGGAGTACCCGCTCGACCGCCTGCGCTACATGATCGAAGACAGCCGCATTGGCTTGCTGATCAGCCAGCGCGAGCTGCTGCAAACCCTGGGCGAGCTGCCTGAAGGCGTGGCCCGCTGGAGCCTGGAAGACGATGCCGCCAGCCTGTCGGCCTACAGCGATGCACCGCTCGACAACGTCAGCCTGCCGCAGCACCAGGCCTACCTGATCTACACCTCCGGCTCTACCGGCAAGCCCAAGGGCGTGGTGGTCAGCCACGGCGAATTCGCCATGCATTGTCAGGCGGTGATTGCCGCATTCGGCATGCGCAGCGATGACTGCGAGCTGCATTTCTATTCGATCAACTTCGACGCGGCCAGCGAGCGCCTGTGGGTGCCGCTGCTGTGCGGTGCCCGCGTGGTGCTGCGCGCCCAGGGGCAGTGGGATGCCGAAGAGATCTGCCAGCTGGTACGTGATCAGCAGGTAAGCATTCTGGGCTTTACCCCCAGCTATGGCAGCCAGTTGGCCCAGTATCTGGGCGGGCACGGCGAACAACTGGCGGTGCGCCTGGTGATTACCGGTGGCGAAGCGCTGACTGGCGAGCACCTGCAGCGTATTCGCCAGGCCTTTGCGCCGCAGCAGTTCTTCAACGCCTACGGCCCAACCGAAACCGTGGTCATGCCGCTGGCCTGCCTGGCGCCACAAACGCTGCCGGCAGAGCTGGGCAGCGTGCCGATCGGCCGCGTCATTGGTAGCCGTACTGCTTACATCCTCGACGAAGACCTGGCCTTGTTGCCACAGGGCGGCATTGGCGAGCTGTATGTCGGCGGTGCCGGCCTGGCCCAGGGTTACCACGACCGCCCGGGCCTCAGCGCCGAGCGCTTCGTCGCCGACCCGTTCAACACCGAAGGCGGGCGCCTGTACCGCACCGGCGACCTGGTACGCCTGGGCACGGATGGCCTGGTGGAGTACGTCGGCCGTGCCGACCAGCAGGTGAAAATTCGCGGCTTCCGCATCGAGTTGGGCGAAATCGAAAGCCGCCTGCAGGCGCATGCCGATGTCGACGAGGCTGTGGTGCTGGCCCTCGACTTGCCCGGTGGCAAGCAACTGGTGGGTTACCTGGTGTGCAAGCAGGCGGCTGCCGGTAGCGAGGCGCAAAACGTGTTGCGCAACGCGGTGAAAGCCGATGCCCGCCAGCACCTGCCGGACTACATGGTGCCTGCGCACCTGGTGCTGCTCGAAAGCCTGCCGCTGATGGGTAACGGCAAGCTCGACCGTCGTGCCCTGCCGCTGCCCGATCTGGAACAGGCCCGCCAGCAATACCAGGCCCCCGGCAACGAAGTGGAGGCGCAACTGGCGCAGATCTGGCGCGATGTGCTCAACGTGGCCCAGGTTGGCGTGCAAGACAACTTCTTCGAACTGGGCGGCGACTCGATCCTGTCGATTCAGGTGGTCAGCCGGGCCCGCCAGGCCGGCTTGCAATTCACCCCGCGCGACCTGTTCCAGCACCAGACCATCCAGACCTTGGCAGCGGTGGTGAAGCACAGCGAAGCCGTGAGCACCATCGAGCAGGGCCAGCGCCAGGGCCAGGTCGGCCTGACGCCGATCCAGCACTGGTTCTTCGACAGCGAAGTGCCGCAGCCGCAGCACTGGAACCAGGCGGTGTTGCTGGAGGCGCGTCAATCGCTGGATGAGAATGCGCTGGCGCAGGCCTTGGCCGCACTGCTCGAGCACCACGACAGCTTGCGCCTGCGCTTCAGCGAGGCCCGTGGTCGCTGGCAGGCCGAGTACGCCCAGCCAGCCGCCGAGCAACTGCTGTGGACCGCCACGGTCGCCGACTTTGCCGATTGCCAGCCGCTGTACACCGACTTGCAGCGCAGCCTCGACCTGCAACAGGGCCCGCTGCTGCGTGCCTTGCTGGTGCGTGACGGGCAGGGCAGTCAGCGCCTGTTGCTGGCGATTCATCACCTGGTGGTCGATGGCGTGTCCTGGCGGGTACTGCTGGAAGACCTGCAGGCGTTGTACCGTGGCCAGCCGCTGCCGGCCAAGACCCACGCCATGGGCGACTGGGCCGCGCGCCTGGCCAGCTACGCGGGCAGCGATTCGCTGCGTGACGAACTGGGCTGGTGGCAAGGCCAGCTGGGTGGCGTGCGCCGCGAGTTGCCGTGCGACCACCCGCAAGGCGGCAACCTGCACCGCCACGCCCACACCCTGGCCATCGGCCTGGATGTGGAGCAGACCCGGCAACTGCTGCAACAGGCCCCGGCGGCCTACCACACCCAGGTCAACGACCTGCTGCTGACGGCGCTGGCGCGAGCCTTGTGCCGCTGGAGCGGCGATGAGGAAGTGCTGGTGCAGCTTGAAGGCCATGGCCGTGACGGGTTGTTCGAAGACATGGACCTGACCCGTAGCGTCGGTTGGTTCACCAACGCGTATCCGCTCAGCCTGCGCCCACAGCCAGGCGAGGACGATGCGGCGCGGGCCGGTTCGATCAAGCGCATCAAGGAACAACTGCGTCAGGTGCCGCACAAAGGCCTGGGCTACGGCGTGCTGCGCTACCTGGCCGACCCGCAAGGGCGCGAGCAGATGGCGGCCTTGCCGCAGGCGCGCATCACCTTCAACTACCTGGGCCAGTTCGACCAGCAGTTCGACAGCGCGGCGCTGTTCCAGCCGCTGGAAGCCCCGGCCGGCTTGGCGCATGACCTCGACGCACCGCTGCCCAACTGGCTGAGCGTCGATGGCCAGGTGTATGGCGGTGCCTTGCAACTGCGCTGGACCTTCAGTGCCGAACGCTACGACGAACGCACCATCGCAACGTTGGCCGAGGCCTACCGCCAGGAGCTGCTGGCGCTGGTCGCTCATTGCCTGGCCGATGGCAACGGCAGCTTCACCCCGTCGGACTTCCCGCTGGCACACCTTAGCCAGGAGCAGATCGACACGCTGCCTGTACCAGCAGCACAGATCGAAGACGTCTACCCGCTGACGCCAATGCAGGAAGGCATGCTGCTGCACACCCTGCTGGAGCCGGGCACGGGCCTGTACTACATGCAGGACCGCTACCGCATCAACAGCGCCCTGGACCCCGAGCGTTTCGCCCAGGCCTGGCAGGCCGTGGTGGCGCGCCACGAAGCGTTGCGCGCATCGTTCAGCTGGAACAGCGGCGAGGCGATGCTGCAGATCATTCACAAACCGGGCAACCTGGCGGTGGATTACCAAGACTGGCGCGGCCTCGCGGACGACGCTCAGGAGCAGCGCCTGCAAGCCCTGCACAAGCAGGAGCGCGAGGCCGGGTTCGCCCTGCTCAGCGAGGCGCCGTTCCACCTGCGCCTGGTGCGCGTGGCCGACGAGCGCTACTGGTTCATGATGAGCAACCACCACATCCTGATCGATGCCTGGTGCCGCTCGCTGTTGATGAACGACTTCTTCGAGGTGTACCAGGCCCTTGGCGAAGGCCGTCAGGCCCAACTGCCGGTGCCGCCACGTTACCGCGACTACATCGGCTGGCTGCAACGCCAGGGCCTGGACGATGCACGCGCCTGGTGGCAGGCGAACCTGGCCGGTTTCGAGCGCGCCACTGCCATCCCGAGTGACCGCCCGCTGCGCCATGACCACGCCGGCAGCGGGATGGTGGTGGGCGATTGCTACACCCGCCTTGACGCCAGTGATGGCGTGCGCCTGCGCGAACTGGCCCAGGCCCACCAGCTCACCGTCAACACCTTCGCCCAGGCGGCCTGGGCCTTGGTGCTGGCGCGTTACAGCGGCGACCGCGATGTGGCCTTTGGCGTGACCGTGGCCGGGCGCCCGGTGAGCATGCCGCAGATGCAGCGCACCGTCGGCCTGTTCATCAACAGCGTTGCCTTGCGCGTGCAGTTGCCGGAAGCCGGTGAGCGCCGCAGTGTGCGCCAGTGGCTGCAAGGCCTGCTGCAAAGCAACATGGAGCTGCGCGAGTACGAATACCTGCCGCTGGTGGCGATTCAGGAGTGCAGCGAGCTGCCCAAAGGCCAGCCGCTGTTCGACAGCCTGTTCGTGTTCGAGAACGCCCCGGTGGAAACCGCCGTGCTCGACCATGCCCAGCACCTGAATGCCAGTTCCGATTCGGGCCGTACCCACACCAACTTCCCGCTGACGGCAGTGTGCTACCCGGGCGACGACCTTGGCCTGCACCTGTCGTTCGACCAGCGCTACTTCGACTTCCCGACCGTCGAGCGCCTGCTGGCCGAGTTCAAGCGCCTACTGCTGGCGCTGGTGCAAGGCTTCGAGGGTGAGGTAAGCGAACTGCCGCTGCTGGGGGTAGAAGAACAGCGCTTCCTGCTGGAAGACTCCAACCGCACCGACCGCGACTACCCGCTGGAGCACAGTTACATTGCGCTGTTCGAAGCACAGGTGGCCGCGCACCCGGAACGTACCGTGGCCCGCTGCCTGGAAGCGTCCTACGACTATGCCGGGCTGAACCTGGCAGCCAACCGCCTGGGCCACGCCCTGATCGCAGCGGGTGTGAGCGTGGACCAACCGGTGGCGCTGCTGGCCGAGCGCGGCTTGCCGCTGCTGGGCATGATCGTTGGCAGCTTCAAGGCCGGTGCGGGCTACCTGCCACTGGACCCGGGCCTGCCGGCGGCGCGCCTGCAAAGCATCATCCAGCTCAGCCGTACCCCGGTGCTGGTGTGCAGCGCGGCCTGTGCCGAGCAAGGTCGGCAACTGCTGGGCGAACTGGAGGCTGCGGTACGGCCACAGTTGCTGGTGTGGGAAGACATCCAGGCGAGTCAGGTTGCCAGCCATAACCCAGGCATTCACAGTGGCCCGGACAACCTGGCCTATGTGATCTACACCTCAGGCTCCACCGGCCTGCCAAAAGGGGTGATGGTGGAGCAGCGCGGCATGCTCAACAACCAGCTGAGCAAGGTGCCGTACCTGGCGCTGAGCGAGCAGGACGTGATCGCCCAGACTGCCTCGCAAAGCTTCGACATTTCGGTGTGGCAGTTCCTCGCCGCACCGTTGTTCGGGGCCAAGGTGGAGATTGTGCCGAACGGCATCGCCCATGACCCGCAGGGCCTGCTGGCACATGTGCAGGCTACCGGCATCACTGTGCTGGAAAGCGTGCCATCGCTGATTCAAGGCATGCTGGCCAACGACCACCAGGCCCTCGATGGCCTGCGCTGGATGCTGCCGACCGGCGAAGCCATGCCACCGGAGCTGGCGGCGCAGTGGCTGCAACGCTACCCGCATATCGGCCTGGTCAATGCCTACGGGCCGGCAGAATGCTCCGATGATGTGGCGTTCTTCCGTGTCGATGCTGCGTCGACCCAAGGCAGCTACCTGCCGATCGGCACACCGACCGACAACAACCGACTGTACCTGTTTGGTGAAGACCAGGCGCTGGTGCCGCTGGGTGCGGTGGGCGAGCTTTGCGTGGCGGGTACCGGTGTGGGCCGTGGCTATGTCGGCGACCCGGTACGCACGGCCTTGGCGTTCATTCCTCATCCTTACGGAGCGCCGGGCGAGCGCCTGTACCGCACCGGCGATCTGGCGCGGCAGCGCCCGGACGGATTGCTGGAGTACGTCGGGCGCATCGACCACCAGGTGAAGATCCGCGGTTACCGCATCGAGCTGGGCGAAATCGAAGCGCGCCTGCACGAACAGGCGGAAATCCGCGACGCTGCGGTGGGCGTGCAGGAAGGCGTCAATGGCAAGCATCTGGTCGGTTACCTGGTGGCCCACCAGGGTATCGCCGCTGACGCCGGGCTGCTGGAGCAGGTGAAGCAACGCCTGCGTGCCGAGTTGCCGGAATACATGGTGCCGCTGCACTGGGGCTGGTTCGACCACCTGCCGCACAACGCCAATGGCAAGCTCGACCGCAAGGCGTTGCCGGCCATCGACATCGGCGGCCAGCACAGCCAGGCCTATCAGGCGCCGCGCAACGAGCTGGAGGAAGTGTTGGCCGGTATCTGGGCCGATGTGCTCAAGACCGAGCGGGTGGGGGTGCGCGACAACTTCTTCGAGTTGGGCGGGCATTCGTTGCTGGCCACGCAGATCGCTTCGCGGGTGCAGAAACAGCTGCAACTGAACGTGCCACTGCGGGCGATGTTCGAGTGCAGCACGGTGGAGGAGCTGGCCGAGTATGTGCAGGGGTTGCAGGGCAGTGCGCTGGATGACGACAAGGTCGACCGGCTCAGTGACCTGATGGCCGAGCTGGAAGGGTTGTAAACCTGCACTGGCCTCCTCGCGGGTAAACCCGCGAAGAGGCCGGCACAGGCAACCCGTATTTCAGCGCTTGCCGAGAATTTTGCCCAGCATCTCCGGCCGAGGTGCCCCTTGCTGGCTCTGCAAGTTGCCCTGTTCATCCTGATAGAAAATCGCCGGGGTTGCTTGCAAACCCATCTCTTCCATCAACGCCATGTTCGCCGCCAGCTTCTGCTGCACGGCCTCCGGCACCTGCTCCAGTGCCTTCAGCTTGCTGGCCTTGCCGGCTTTTTCATGCGCTTGCAATGCCTTGGCCGGGTCTTTCGCCGCCAGCAGGGCTGCCGATTTGCCCGGGCTGTCCTCGCGGATGATGCCGACCATGATATGGCGCAACTGCACCTTGCCCGATTCCACCCATGGCCGTGCCTGTTCCCAGAACATATTGCAGTACGGGCAGTTCGGGTCGCTGAACAGGTACACCTTGCGTGGCGCATCGGCCTTGCCGTCGGCAATCCACGCGGTTTTCTCCATCTTCGCCCAGATTTCCTTGCTCATCGGCGCATACACCAGCTTTTCCAGCGGTTCGGCGCTCAGGTCCTTGCCTTGTTCGTCGAACAGGCTGCCGACCAGCACATGCTTGCCGTCGGGGGTGAGGTACAGGGCCAGGGCGTTGTTCTGGTACTCGGCGGCGTAACCGCGCAGGCCGTTGGGCGCGTCGAAGCTGCCTTTGATCACGGCGCCCTTGGCTTGCAGTTGCTGAACGGCCTTGGGCAGCTCTTCGGCCTGCAAGGCGGGGGCGGCCAGCAGGGCCAGGGACAGGGGCAGCAGTGCAGTCAGTCGCATGTCAGTTTCCTTGTGCGGCAGGGGCGGGCGCGGTGGCCCGGTCGAAAGGCTCCAGGGCGTGGCGCAGGCTGGCCCGGGACAGCTCGCCCAGGTGGCTGCCGACCAGCCGCCCGTCGGCGTCGTAGAACAGGGTGGTGGGCAGGGCCATGGAGCCGACGCGCTGGGCCAGCAGGCCGGTGCCGTCGAACAGCACATGGGTCAGGCTCAGGCCGGTGGTGGCAAGGAAGGTGCTGACGTTTTCCGGGGTTTCGCCCTGGTTGACGAACAGGAAGGTCACATGCGGATAGTCGCTTTGCGCCTGTTGCAGCACCGGCATTTCCCTGCGGCAGGGCGGGCACCAGGTGGCCCAGATGTTGATCACCAGCGGCTTGCCACGGTAGCTGTGCAAGGCGACGGATTGGCCGCCAGCGTTGCGCAGGCTCAGTTCCGGCAGCTCGGTGCCTTTGCTGTACAGGTGCCCGCCCAGGCTGGCCAGGCCCCAGAACAACGCACCACTGAACAGCGCCCAACCCAGCGGGCGACGCAGGCCCGGTTGGCGCCAGCCCTGCCACAGGGCTGCGAGGACGATACCGGCCAGGCCCGACCAGAACAGGAAGCCGCCGTCGCGAATGTCGATGATCTGCAACGGCTCATCGCGGTACATCGGCCAGTAGGCCAGCACGAAGCCTGCGCGGGCAGCCAGCACACCGATCAGGAACAGGTTGAACAGTGCCGACTCGGGGCTTTCGCCGCCACGCCGGGCGACAAACCAGCCGACCACGCTGGCGATCCCCAGGGCGGCGAGCATCAGCAGGTGGTTGAGGGCCATGGTCAGTGGCCCGAGGGTTACGGTCAGCATCAGCCTTGGCTCCTGGTCTGGGCCCAGTGCTGCTGGAACGTGGCGGCGTCCACTTCACCCGTGATGCGCCGCGCGCGGCGTTCGTCGCCTTCCGGGCCGATCCAGATGATGCTGGGCGGACCGGGTACCTGGTAGCGCTGCAGCAAGGCTTTGCTGGCCGGGCTGTCGGCGGTCACGTCCAGGCGCAGCAGGTGCACACCGGCCAGGCCGGCCTGCACGTCGCTGCGGGCGAACACCTGCTTTTCCATGACCTTGCACGACACGCACCAGTCGGCGTAGTAGTCGAGCATCACCCACTGGCCACGGGCCTTTGCCGCATCCAGTTCACGTTGCAGGTCTTCAGGGCGGCTCACCGTCACGAAACGGTCTTCGGCTTGCTGGGCGGCGGCCGGCGTGGCGCCCCCAGCGAACGGGCGCAGGGGTTGCCAGAGGTCGTCGCCGCCGGCTGCTGCGCCTACCAGCAACAGGCCGCCCCACAGGGCGCCCAGCAGTGGCACGGCGCGCAATGCTGGCTGGCGCTGCAAGGCCGGCCAGCTGGCCCAGGCCAGGGCGATCAGCCAGGCGCCACTCAGCGCCAGCAGCAGGGTGGCGGGCAGCAGGCTGCGCAGGGTGTACAGCGCCATGGCCAGGAACACGAAGCCGAACACGCCCTTGACCCGCTCCATCCAGGCGCCCGGACGCGGTAGGTAGCGGTTGCCCAGGGTCACCAGCAACAGCAGCGGTACGCCCATGCCCAGGCCAAGGCTGAACAGCACCAGCGCGCCTTGCAACACGTCGCCGCTCTGGGCGATGTACAGCAGCGCACCGGCCAGTGGCGCGGTCATGCACGGGCCAAGCAGCAGGCCGGACAACGCCCCCAGCAGTGCGGCGCCATACAGGTTGCCGCCACGGGTGCCTTGCCCGGCGCGGTCCAGGCGGTCGCGCAGGGCGGCGGGCAGTTGCAGTTCGAAGGCGCCGAACATTGGCAGGGCCAGCAGCACGAACAACACTGCCAGGCTGCCCAGCAGCCAGGGTTGCTGCAGCCAGGCTTGCAGGCTGGCACCCAGCAGCGCGGCGACCACGCCCAGGGCGGCGTACACCAGCGCCATGCTTAGCACATACACCCCGGCCAGCAGCCAGCCGCGGCGGGCGCTGGCGCCGTTGCCCAGCACCAGCCCGGCCAGAATCGGCAGCATTGGCAGCGAGCAGGGGGTAAAGGCCAGCAGCAGGCCAAGGCCGAAGAACGCCAGCAGGCTCCAGGCCAGGTGGCCCTGTTGCAGGCCGCTGGCCAGTGCCTGGTCGCCGGCTTGCTCGGCGACAGGCGCCACACTGCCACCCAGGTCGATTTGCGTGGTTTGCGGCGGGTAGCACAGGCCGGCGTCGGCACAGCCTTGCCAGCCCAGGCGTAGTTGTCCCTGGGCATTGGCGGGCAGCAGCAGCTCAAGCTGGTCGCGGTATACCGCGCTGTCACCAAAGAACTCGTCATGGTGGTTGAGCGCCGGCGGCAGCTGCGGGTGCTGGTCGGCGGGCAGGCCGTCGAACTTCAGGCGCTTCTGGTACAGGTAGTAGCCCGGCTTGATCTGGAAGTACAGGCGCATCTGGCCGTCGGCCTGGCGGTCGTGGGTGAGCACGAAGGCTTGGTTGACCGGTAGAAAGTCAGGTTTGACGTCGAACGGGTTGGCCTGCAAGGGGCCGGCCAGCAACAGTGTCAGGAAGAGCAGGAAAACGCGCATGTCTTCGCCTTGGCAGATCCAGGAATGGGGCCATGCTGGCTGGAGTCGATTAACTCAAGGTTAACCCCTTTTCAACGGATACGAATTGTGGCCCCCTGTATGTCGGTCTTGAATCTCTGCGATTCGTCGAACTGAAGGCGGAGCAAACGTGCAGCATTGTGAACGACAGGTGGTATGCCGGGCGCTGCAGTGGTTTGGCAAGCGCCAGAAGGTGGCGCTGTGAGTGTGATCGCGCTGGTGTTGGCGGCTGGCAGCAGCACGCGCTTCGGTTCCGACAAGCGCCGGGCGACCCTGGCCGATGGCCGCAGCCTGCTGGCGCACAGTGTGGCGCGGGCCAGGGCGGTGTTCGACGAGGTGCGTGTGGTCTTGCGTGAGGGGGAGCGCGGGGAGGATTTCGGGTTACCTGCCGGTTGCCGGGTAATCGGCAGCCCAGATGCCGCGTCCGGTATGGGGCATAGCCTGGCTGTCGGGGCACGGTCGCTTCACGACAGCCAGGCACAGGCGGTAGCGATTTTGCTGGGTGACATGCCATGGATCGAGCCGGCAACCCTGGGCCGGCTGGTCGGGGCCGCCCATGCGTCCCGTATCGTGCTGCCACGCCATGCAGGGCAGCAGGGGCACCCGGTGATCTTCGGGCGGGATTTCTGGCCGGCGCTGGGGCAACTGCATGGCGATGAAGGGGCACGCTCGGTGGTGCATGCTCACCGGGGTAGCTGTGTGGTGGTCGAGCTGGAAGATGCGGGGGTATTGCTGGATGTCGACACGCCGCTGGGCCTCGCTTGGTTCATAATCCCACCTTAATCTGCCCAAGGTGCAATGCCAGCCATACCACTCCGGGAGCTCCACCATGCACGTTCTGCTCTGCGAGGACGACGACCTGATCGCCGCCGGCATCTGCGCCGGCCTTACTGCCCAGGGCCTGACCGTTGACCGGGTGGGTAACGCCGCCGATGCGCGGGCGATGCTGCAGGCCGCGCAGTTCGATGTGATGATTCTCGACCTCGGCCTGCCTGACGAAGACGGCTTGAAACTGCTGCGCCGCCTGCGCCAGCAGGGCGAAACACTGCCGGTACTGGTGCTGACTGCCCGTGATGCCGTCACCGACCGCGTCGATGGCCTGCAGGCCGGTGCCGACGACTACCTGCTCAAACCCTTCGACCTGCGCGAGCTGGCCGCTCGTCTGCACACCCTGCTGCGGCGGGTGGCGGGGCGGGCGGTGAATGTGATCGAGCACGGCCCGTTGCGTTACGACCCCAGCAGCTGCGAGGCGACCCTGGCCGGGCGGCCGGTCGACTTGTCCCGCCGGGAGCAGGCCCTGCTCCAGGCATTGCTGCAGAACCCCGGGCGGGTGTTGTCCAGCGAACAACTGAAAGACTGCGTGTATGGCTTTAGCGACGAAGTCGAGAGCAACGCCCTGAACGTGCATATCCACCACCTGCGGCGCAAGCTGGGCAACGGCATCGTCGAGACCGTACGTGGCCTGGGTTACCGCCTGGGCCCGGCGCAGGCGCCGGAAGAGGCCGCATCATGAGCCTGCGGGTACGCCTTAGCCTGATCCTGGGCAGTGCCTTCGTGATCATCTGGGTGCTGGCCGCCGCGTGGATGCTGCGCGACCTGCGCCAGCAGATGATGTTTTCCCTTGACCAGCGCCTGGTGGCGTCGGCGCGTATGGTCGCCGGGCTGATCGACCAGTTGCCGCAGCCGCTCACCGCCAAGGGCGGGGAGGCGCACATTTCTGCCGACCAGTTCAGCGTGCCGGATGGCATGGCCTGCCAGGTCAGCTCGCTGCGTGGCGAGATCCTTGCCAGCAACCACAAGCATGATGGCGCCATGGACGACGAGCGCAGTGGCTTCCGTGACCAGACGATCGACGGTGCACTGTGGCGTACCTTCACCTACAACCATGGTGATGTGCGCATCACCACGGCTGACCGGCACATGGAGCGTGAAGCGCTGAATCAGTCGATTCTGCTGGCCGCTTCGGCACCGGTGCTGATGGCCCTGCTCGGCAGCCTGGGGTTGTTGTGGATTGGCCTGGGCAAAGGCCTGGAGCCGCTCAACCGCATGCGCGATGCGCTACGGCGAAGGCGGGCTGATAGCGTCGAGCCACTGCAGGTGGCAGGCATGCCCAGCGAATTGCAGCCGTTGCTGGAAACCCAGAACCAGCTGTTCCTGCGCATTTCCCAGACCATCGAGCGCGAGCGGCGCCTGACTGACGATGCCGCCCATGAGCTGCGCAGCCCGCTGACCGCCATCAAGACCCACCTGCAAGTGGCGCGCATGACCGACGGCGCCGTGCGCGAGCAGGCGCTGGAACATGCCGAACAAGGGGCCGACCGCATGCATCGCACGCTGGAGCAGTTGTTGATGCTGGCGCGGGTAGAAGGCAGCCTGTCGTTCGAAGATGGCGTGCAGTGCAGCGCCGAACAGGTGGCCCGGCAGGCGGTGCAGGACGCAGGTGGCGGCGATAACCGGCGCATCGTGCTGCGTTTGCCTGAAGAAGCGACGCAGATCTACCTGGGCATGCCGGCCCCCTTGGCGGTGGCCGCACTGCGCAACCTGCTGGACAACGCCTTGCGCCATGGTGGCGACGAGGCAGTAGAGCTGGAGGTGCAGATGGCCGACGGGCAGGTGGGGTTCATGGTGCGCGACCATGGGCCGGGGATTGCCGACGCCGACCTTGAGCACCTGACCGAGCGCTTTTGGCGTAACGGACAGAGTAGTGGGTGCGGATTGGGCTTGGCGATCGTGCAGGCGATCGTGCAGCGGTGTGCGGGTAGCCTGAGGTTCGACAGCCGTAGCGATGGTTTGCGGGTCTTGTTGCAGGTGCCGGCGCGCTCGGCCAGTTGACTTCGCTGCCGGTGTTGGCCCTTTCGCGGCTTTACCCGCGAAAGGGCCAACACCGTTTAAGTAAAATCCAGTAACAACCGCTAAATCCTCCCGGCACTCAAGCGTTTTCCAAGCGATAACCGCTCATTCGCTTGCTTGCGAGGATTCACCCATGTCCACCGCTTCCAGCCTTGCCCAGCTCCCTGTGGCCAACGCGCCGCAGCCTTTGTACGCGTTCACTGATTCGCCTTTGCTGCAACGCCAGCAGCAACAAGAGTCCAACGCCCGCAGCTACCCACGGCGCATTCCGCTGGCACTCAAGCGCGCCCGTGGCATCCATGTGGAAGATGTCGAAGGCCGCCAGTTCATCGATTGCCTGGCCGGCGCAGGCACGTTGGCGTTGGGCCATAACCACCCGGTGGTGGTCGAGGCGATCCAGCGGGTACTGGCCGATGAGTTGCCCCTGCACACCCTGGACCTGACCACGCCGGTCAAGGACCGCTTCGTCCAGGACCTGTTCGGCATCCTGCCCGAGGCGCTACGCCGCGAGGCCAAGGTGCAGTTCTGTGGCCCGACCGGCACCGATGCGGTAGAAGCAGCGCTGAAACTGGTCCGCACGGCCACCGGTCGTAGCACCGTGCTGGCGTTCCAGGGCGCTTACCACGGCATGAGCCTGGGGGCGTTGAGCCTGATGGGCAGCCATGGGCCGAAGCAGCCACTGGGGGCCTTGCTCGGCAATGGGGCGCAGTTCATGCCGTACCCTTACGACTACCGCTGCCCGTTCGGCCTGGGTGGCGAAGCCGGGGTCAAGGCCAACCTGCATTACCTGCAAAACCTGCTGCTCGACCCGGAAAGTGGTGTGCCGTTGCCGGCTGCAGTCATCCTCGAGGTGGTGCAGGGTGAGGGCGGGGTGATTCCGGCCGATATCGAATGGCTCAAGGGCGTGCGCCGCATCACCGAGCAGGCCGGCGTGGCGCTGATCGTCGACGAGATCCAGAGCGGTTTTGCCCGTACCGGGCGCATGTTCGCCTTCGAGCATGCCGGCATCGTGCCGGACGTGGTCACCTTGTCCAAGGCCATTGGCGGCAGCCTGCCGTTGGCGGTGGTGGTGTACCGCGACTGGCTGGACACCTGGAAGCCGGGCGCGCATGCCGGCACATTCCGGGGCAACCAGATGGCCATGGCGGCGGGCTCGGCGGTAATCAACTACCTGGTGGAACACCGCCTGGCCGAGCACGCCGAGGCCATGGGGCTGCGCTTGCGCAGGCACCTGCAGCAGTTGCAGCGTGATTACCCGCAGTTGGGCGACATTCGCGGGCGTGGGTTGATGCTCGGCGTGGAGTTGGTGGACCCGCAGGGCAAGGATGCGCTTGGCCAGCCGCTGGCCAACCGCGATCTGGCGGCCAAGGTGCAGCGAGAGTGCCTGAAGCGCGGGCTGATTCTGGAGCTGGGTGGGCGGCATGGCGCCGTGGTGCGTTTCCTGCCACCGTTGATCATCAGCGGCGAGCAGATCGATGAAGTGGCGCAGCGTTTTGCCGAGGCGTTCATCGCGGCAGTCTGACCGATAGCCGGGGGCGCACGGCGCCCTCGGCTGTCTCACGTCAATCAAAGGTGCGACCGGCCCGCCAATACCCCATCAACGTCAGGCATTCTCGCTGCAATCCACGTTCCTTGATCAGGTACCGGCGTATCTCCATCACCGTCGCCGATTCCCCCGCCACCCAGGCGTGAAACTCGCTGCTGTCGCTACTGGCCTGTTCCCACAGGATGCGTGTATCAATATCCACGTCTTCCAGCTTCGCCCGTGGTGTGGCGTGCCCAAGCGGCAGGCTGGCCAGCTCGCGCACGGCGTGCTGCATGGCTTGGCCATGTGCGCACCTCAGCCGTTCGCGCGGCAGCCAGCGCAGCGCAGTGGCATCGCCATGGCGCAGGCTCAGGCAATCCGCCTCCAGCGGCACCTCGATGAACGCGTGCACCGCCAGCTCGGGCTGGGTGTCGGCCAGTTGCTCCAGGATGCCGGCAATCGCCGGCAGTGCGGTTTCGTCACCTACCAACAGCACATTGCGCACGCCCTGGGGTGGCTTCCATTCATAACCGCCGGGGTCGCCCTCATAGGCCAGGTTGGGCGCGACTATCTGCAAACGGTCACCCACCTGCGCGTGGGTGGCCCAGGCCGAGGCGGGGCCGTTGACACCATGCAGCACGAAGTCGATATCCACCTCCAGCGCCTCACGGCGCAAGGCACGGATGGTGTAGGTGCGCATCGGCGGGCGCTGGGCCGGTGGCAGCGCGCTGTGCGCGGCCTTCCAGTGCAGGTCGTTGTTCAGGCTGGGCGGTGAGCCGTCGGGGGCGGGAAACAGCAGCTTGACCCGTTGGTCTGGGGCCAGGGTGGTCATTTCAACAACTTCTGGTCCGGTGAATACCAGCCGGGTGAGCGAAGGGCTGAGCGCGATCCGCCGCTTCAGCTGGATATTGAAGATTCGATAGCTGGGGCGTTTGCCGGGGAGCGCTTGAGTGACCCGCTTGCGCAGGTTGTTGGCCAGGGTGGAGAGCATCGCGAGGGCCGCCTTCTGGAGGATGGGTATGACGTTCAGACGAGTCGCCCACCCGGTGATTTAATCGCGCAGCCTGGGCTGCCGGCGGTGGCCGGGGCTTTGGCTAAATCAGCTCGCGGCTGTTTCGTCTTTGAGGGATGACTGGGCCCTGTGGTCCCGCTTCCTATCGCTAAGGACGCATTGCATGAATGCCGAAAACTCGTTGAAACTCGCTCGCCGCTTTATCGAACTGCCGCCGGAAAAACGCCGTTTGTTCCTGGCCGGGCTAAAGGCAGAGGGCGTCGATTTTTCCTTGTTTCCGATCCCTGCCGATGTTGCCTGCGATGACCGCGATGGGTTGTCCTACGCCCAGCGGCGTATGTCGTTTCTCTGGCAGCTGGACCCTCAGAGCGCTGCCTACAATCTACCCATGGCTGTGCGCCTGAAGGGCAAGCTCGACCGCCAGGCCCTGCAGCAAGCGTTCGATCGCCTGGTTGCGCGCCACGAGAGCCTGCGTACGCGCCTGCGTACCCAGGGTGAGCATCTGTACCAGGAGGTCCTCGCTGCCGAGGCCGTTGCCATCGTCGAGCACGACCTCACCGCCCTGGCAGCGGCGCAACGCGAAGCCCGTGTCGCGTCACTGGCCGAAGCCCAAGCGCAGGCACCTTTCAACCTGCTGCAAGGGCCGCTGTTGCGCGTGAACCTGCTGCAACTGGCCACCGACGAGCACGTGCTGCTGCTCACCCTGCACCACATCGTGGCCGATGGCTGGTCGCTGAACGTGCTGATCGACGAGTTCGTGCGTTTGTACGATGCCGCCTGTCAGGGTAGCGAAGCGACCCTGCCGGCGCTGCCCATCCAGTACCGCGACTATGCGCTGTGGCAACGCAGCTGGCTGCAAGCCGGTGAGCAGGAGCGACAGCTGGGCTACTGGCGCGAGAAGCTGGGCGATGATCATGCCGTGCTTGAGCTGCCGCTCGACCATTCCCGTGTCGGCGCACCGAGCCATCTTGGCGCGCGGCGCGAGTTGCAGGTCGACCCAGCGCTTGCCGAGCGTCTCAGGGCGTTGGCCAGTGCCCAGGGGGTTACCCTGTTCATGGTGCTGCTGGCATCGTTCAAGCTGCTGCTGCAACGCTACAGTGGCCAGCGCGCCATCCGCGTCGGCGTTCCGGTCGCCAACCGCCACCGTACCGAAGTAGAAGGCTTGATCGGTTGCTTCATCAACACCCAGGTGCTGCATACCGATATCGACCCGCTCATGGATGTGAGCCAGCTACTTGGCCGGGTCAAAGACACCGCCCTGGGCGCCCAGGCGCACCAGGACCTGCCGTTCGAGCGCCTGGTCGAGGCGCTCGAACTGGATCGCAGCAGCGCGCAAAGCCCGTTGTTCCAGGTGCTGTTCAACCACCAGGCGGCCATCGCCGACGCCGGTCAGGTTCGCCTTGGCAGTGGGCTGACGCTGGAAAAAGTCGCCCTGGACAAGCACAGCGCTCGCTTCGACCTTTCCCTGGACACCTATGAAAGTGCCGGGCGTCTGCACGCGGTGTTCACCTATGCGCTGGATGTCTTCGAAGAAGCCACGATCATCGGTTTCGGCGAGGATTGGCTGCGACTGCTCGATGGGCTGACCCAATCGCCCGCCACTGCGGTCGGCGAACTGCCCTTGGCAACCCAGGCGGTACAGCCGCTGGAGCCGCAAGCTGCCGGGGCGCAAACGCCCGGCCTGTGCGTCCATCACCTGATCGAAACGGCCGCCAACCTCAACCTGCAAGGCCTTGCAGCGAGCGGCGACGCCGGTCGAATCAGCTATGCCACCTTGCAGGCACGCTCGGATGCCCTGGCCCACGCACTGCTGGCGCGTGGCGTACAGCTGGATCAGCGGGTCGGCGTGGTGGCCGACCGGTCCTGCGAGATGCTCATCGGCATCCTGGCCGTGCTCAAGGCCGGTGCCGCCTACCTGCCGCTGGACCCTGACCAGCCTCAGTCGCGCATCGACTTCATGCTTGCCGACAGCGAGGTCAAGTGGGTAGTGGGCCGAGCAGGGCAGATCAGCCTGCCTGAAGGCGTCGCAGCGATTGACGTGGAGGGTGACTACCCGTCTGCGTCGGCGCCCAAGGTGGCGGTCCATGCCGACAACCTTGCCTATGTCATCTACACCTCCGGCACCACCGGCAAGCCCAAGGGCGTCGCGGTCAGCCATGGCGCCTTGGTCAACTACGTGCGCGGCGTCAGCCAACGCCTGCCCATGGACCAGATCGGCAACCTGGCAATGGTCACCACGCCGGCGGCCGACCTTGGCCACACCATGCTGTTCGGTGCACTGTGCTACGGCAAGACCCTGCACATGCTGCCCAAGGAGACCGTGCTCGATGCCCAGGTCTTCGCCGCCTACCTGCAGGCGCATGCCATCGATGCACTGAAGATCGTCCCCTCGCACTTGCAGGCCATGCTCGCCGCAGGCGCCGAAGCCTTGCCACGGCGCTGCCTGGTGGTGGGGGGCGAAGCGTGCACTGCGGCGCTTCTGGGCCGCATCAAGGCCTTGGCGCCCGACCTCGACGTGATCAACCACTATGGTCCCACCGAGACAACGGTCGGCGTCCTTACCCATGCCCTGCAGGATCGCCCGGTGCTCGGCCAGCCGCTGGACAACCTGCGCGCCCATGCGCTGGACAGCTGCCTTCAACCCGTGCCCGGCAAGGCCAGGGGGGAGCTCTATATCGCCGGTGCAGGGCTTGCGCGTGGCTACCTGGGCCAGGCGGCGCTGACTGCCGAGCGCTTCGTGCCCGACCCCTGCGGCACCGAGGGTGCGAGGATGTACCGTACCGGCGACTGGGTACGCCTGAACGCTGACGGCGAATGCATTTTTGCCGGGCGCATCGATGGCCAGGTGAAGATTCGCGGCTACCGCGTCGAACTGGCCGAGATCGATGCCTGTCTGCGGCAGTTGCCGGGGATCGAAAGCGCCGTTGTGCGCGTGGTTGGCGAAGACGCCGATCGGCAGCTGGCCGCCTACCTGGTCCCGCAGCACTGGGCTGCGCAGGACGAAGCCCGTCAAGCTGTCGTCGACGGTATCCGGGCCGCGTTGAAGCTCGCCCTGCCCGAGCATCTGGTGCCGCATTACCTGATGCTGCTGGAGCATCTGCCGGTAACCCTCAATGGCAAAGTCGACGTCAAGGCATTGCCTGAGCCGGTCGCCGTCACAGCCCTTTACCGGGCTCCCGAGACCGCACTGCAGATGCAGGTCGCGGCCATTTGGGCCGACGTGTTGCAACAGGCCCAGGTCGGCCTCGACGACAATTTCTTCGCCTTGGGTGGCCATTCGCTGCTGGCCACTCAGGTGGTCTCGCGGATCAGGCAGCAACTGCGCCTGGACGTGGCCTTGCGGGTGCTGTTCGACACTGCCGACCTGTCCGGTTTCGTCGAGGCGCTGCAGGGGCTGGAGCAGGTCGCCGGAGGCGAGATCCAGGTGCTGGACCGGACGTTGCCGCTGCAGGTTTCGCACGCCCAGTACCGCCAGTGGATGTTCTGGAAGCTGCACCCGCAAAGCACTGCCTACAACACCCCCCTGGCCATCCGCTTGCAAGGCCAGGTGGACCGGGACGCGTTGCAGGCCGCGTTCGATGCGCTGGTGATGCGCCATGAATCCCTGCGCACGATCTTCGAAGAGCATGACGGCATCCCCCGGCAGCGCATACTGCCCGCAGCGTCGCCGTGCATCGAGTACCATGACCTCAGCACTGCCGACAGCCGGGCGCTGCAGCAGCGCCTACAGGACGAGGCGCTTACGCCCTTCGATCTCGAACAGGGGCCGCTGATTCGGGTCAAGCTGTTCCAGGGTGGCCCGCAGGAGCAGGTGCTGACCGTGCTGTTGCACCACATCGTCTCGGACGGCTGGTCCATGAGCGTCATGGTCCGCGAGCTGGCTGCCGTCTACAACGCCCACACTACCGGCCAGTCGCTCGAACGCCAGGCGTTGGCGGTGCAGTACGCCGATTACGCCGCCTGGCAGCGCGAACGCCTGGCCTCGGGCGAGCTGCAGGCCCAGTTGGCATTCTGGAAAACCACGCTGGAAGACGATTTCGCAGTCCTCGAACTGCCTGCCGACCGTATTCGCCCTCAGGTCCAGAGCTACCGCGGCGGGCGCGTGGATGTGCTCCTGCCTGCCGCGCTCACCGCCGATCTGCAGCGCCTGGCGGTTGCCGCCAATGCCACGCTGTTCCATGTGTTCCTGGCCTCGTTCGCACTGCTGCTGTCGCGCTACAGCGGGCGCGAAACGCTCAACATCGGCATGCCGGTGACCAACCGCAATCGCCTTGAGCTGGAGGGGCTGATCGGTTTCTTCGTCAACACACTGGTCGCTCGCGTGGCGGTCGATCCGTTGCAGTCCTTCAGGCACTTGTTGCTGGCGGTCAAGGAGACCACCCTGCAGGCTCAGGCGAACAAGGACATCCCCTTCGATGTGCTGGTGGAAGCGCTCAAACCCGAGCGGGGGTTGGGCCACAACCCGCTGTTCCAGGTCATGTACAACCACCTGAGCGACCTTGGCGAGCGGGTCTTTGGCGACAGCGTGCAAGGGCTGCGTGTCGAGGAGGTCGACCTGGTCGAGCACACCACGCAGTTCGACCTGTCGCTGGACACCCTCGAACGCAGCGAGGGTGTGATCGCCTCCTTCGGCTATGCATCGGACCTGTTCGACGTCGAGCGTATCGAACGCCTGGCATCGGTCTGGGTCAACCTGCTGGGCGCCCTGGCCAGTAACGCGGCATTGCCGGTGGCCGAGCTGCCTCTGCTTTCGGCTGCCCAGCACAAGCTGGCACTTGAAGCCGTCGACCCGGCCCCCTTGCGTTTCGCCGAAGGCCTCGGCGTGCATCAGCTGTTCGAGGCGCAGGTGCTGCGCGCACCGGAGGCTACGGCGCTGGTCCTCGATGATCAGGCGTTGACGTATCAGGTACTCAACCGCCGCGCCAACCAGCTGGCCCACAAGCTGCGCGAGCTTGGCGTGGGGCCTGAGGTGCGTGTTGGCATCGCCGTGGAACGCAGCCTGGACATGGTGGTAGGCCTGCTTGGCATTCTCAAGGCCGGTGGTGCCTATGTGCCGCTCGACCCGCAATACCCGCAGGAGCGCCTGCGTTTCATGGTGCAGGACAGCGGTGTTCACCTGCTCCTGACCCAGCCCCACCTGACACCGATGCTGCCGGTTTCCACAGCGGTGACCTGCCTTGAAATGCAGGCGGATGAGCACTGGCTGGGCAACTACAGTACGGCCAACCCGGTGAGCCTGACCGTCCCCGACAACCTGGCTTATGTGATCTACACCTCCGGGTCCACCGGCAAGCCCAAAGGTGTGGCCGTCGCTCATCGGGCGCTGTCGGTGTTCTGCAGCGTGGCGGCTGACTATTCGCGGCTCGATGCCAGTGATCGGGTGCTGCAGTTCGCCACGGTCAACTTCGACGGCTTTGTCGAGCAGCTCTACCCGGCCTTGTGTTGCGGTGCCCGGGTCGTCATGCGCGGCTCGCAGCTGTGGGACATCGAAACCCTCAAGCAGGCCATCGTCACCCACGGCATCACCGTGGCGGACCTGACCACCGCCTACTGGCGCATGCTGGCGGCGGAAAAGCTGCCCGCCGGTGCCTGCGCGTCGCTGCGTCAGGTGCACGTGGGCGGTGAAGCCATGCCGATGGAAAGCCTTGGCGACTGGTACGCCAGCGGATTGCAGCAGGCACGTCTGCTCAATACCTATGGGCCTACCGAAGCGACGGTGGTAACCACCGTGCAGGACTGTGCAGGTTTGCAGCCTGGTGCCGGTGGCAAGGCCATCGTGCCGATCGGGCGGGCGGTGGGCGGCAGGGTGACCTATGTCTGTGACGATGGCCTTGTCCTGGCCCCGGCCGGTTGGGTGAACGAACTGCTGATCGGTGGTCGCGGCTGTCTCGCCCGTGGCTATTTCAACCGCCCTGCGCTGACCGCCGAGCGCTTCATTCCCGACCCGTTCGACCCGGTCGGCGGCGGCCGTCTGTACCGTACCGGCGATCTGGCAAGCGCCCGTGTCGAGGGTGTTCTCGACTATGTCGGTCGCATCGACCATCAAGTCAAGATTCGCGGCCTGCGCATCGAACTGGGCGAGATCGAAGCGCGACTGCAAGAGCATGCCAGGGTGCGTGAAGCACAGGTCATCGACATCGACGGGCCCACCGGCAAGCAACTGGTCGCCTATCTGGTGATCGAGGGCGGTGTTGAACCGCAGGATGCGCTGCGTGAAAACCTGGCAAGCCACCTCAAGGCTGCATTGCCGGACTACATGGTTCCGGCGCACCTGATGTTCCTCGGCCAATTGCCGCTGACGCCGAACGGCAAGCTGGACCGCAAGGCGCTGCCAAGGCCCGACCTGAGCCTCGAACAGCCAGCCTATGTGCCCGCTCGCAGCGAACGTGAAAAACAGATTTCAGCCATCTGGGCCCAGGTACTCAAGGTTGAACGCATCGGCCTGACCGACCATTTCTTCGAACTGGGCGGGCATTCGTTGCTGGCTACCCAGGTCACCTCGCGCATTCGCCAGGCCCTGGGCCTGGAAATACCCCTGCGCACGCTTTTCGAAGCCCCGGTGCTGGCTGATTTCGTCGCCTTGACAGGGCAGGGCACGCACGCGGCTGCCCTGGCGTTGCAGCCGGTCGACCGCACCCAGCCGTTGGCCTTGTCTTATGCCCAGCAGCGGCAGTGGTTCTTCTGGCAGATGGCCCCTGAAAGTACCGCCTACAACATGGCCACGGTCTTGCGACTGCGCGGCGAGCTGGATGTCGAGGCACTGCGCCTGAGTTTCGAAGCGCTGATCGCGCGGCACGAGACCCTGCGTACCACCTTCCGCCAGGCCGGTGACCAAGCCCTGCAGGTGATCCACCCGGCGCAGCCGTTCAGCTTGGCCTGCGAAGGGGTCGAACCGTGCGAGGGAGACGAACAGGCCGCGCTGCTCAAGCGCCTGGTCGAGGCAGAGACGCAACGTCCCTTCGATTTGGAGCACGGGCCGTTGCTGCGCGTGAAACTGTTGCGGGTGACCGAGGATGACCATGTCCTGGTACTGACCTTGCACCATATCGTCTCCGATGGCTGGTCGATGCCGGTGATGGTCGATGAGCTGGTGCAGCTGTACCAAGGGCGGCGCAACGGGCAGGCGGCGCAGTTGCCTGCGCTGCCTGTCCAGTACGCCGACTACGCCGTATGGCAGCGGCAGTGGATGGAAGCCGGTGAGCGTGAGCGCCAGTTGGCCTACTGGAAGGCCCAACTGGGGGACCGGCAGCCGGTACTCGAACTGCCCGGCGATCGCCCGCGCCCGGCTAACCAGGACTTCGCCGGCGCCAGTTTCGCCATCGACCTGGACCGCGACCTCGTGCACGCGCTCAAGGCATTGGCCCAGCAGCAGGGCGTCAGCCTGTTCATGCTGCTGTTGGCCAGCTTCCAGACCCTGTTGCACCGCTATTCGGGGCAGGACGACATTCGCGTCGGCGTGCCGATCGCTAACCGTAACCGCCTGGAAACCGAACGCCTGATCGGCTTCTTCGTCAATACCCAGGTGCTCAAGGCCGAGTTCGACCTGCACACCACCTTCAGCCAGCTGCTTGAGCAAACGCGTCAGACGGCCCTGGCGGCCCAGGCTCATCAGGATCTGCCGTTCGAGCAGTTGGTCGAGGCGCTGCACCCTGAGCGCAGTCTGAGCCACAGCCCGCTGTTCCAGGCGCTCTACAATCACCAGACCGAACAGCGGGGGCAGGCGCGCAGCCTGCCCGGGCTGGAAGTTCAAGGCATGGCCTGGGAGCGCTATACCGCACAGTTCGACCTCACCCTTGATACCTTCGAGCATGCCGAGGGGCTGGGCGCCTCGCTGGTCTACGCCACGTCGCTGTTCGACCGCCCGCGCATCGAGGCGCTGGCGCAGCATTGGTGCAACCTGCTGGCCGACATCGTGCGTCAGCCCCATCAGCGTGTCGCCGAGCTGGCGATGCTGGGCAGCCAGGAGCGTGAACAACTGTTGGCAAGGTGGGACCAGACTGGCGACGACCATCCGGACGACCGTTTCGTCCATCAACTGTTCGCAGACCAGGTTGCCCGCACGCCCGAAGCCATCGCAATCCGCTTCGACGATCAACGCCTGAGCTACCGCCAACTCGATGCGCAGGCCAATCGCCTGGCGCACCGCTTGATCGAGCAAGGGGTCGGCCCGGAGGTCAGGGTGGTCATCGCCATGCGCCGCTCCACCGACATCATGGTGGCGTTCATGGCAGTGCTCAAGGCAGGTGGCGTGTATGTGCCGCTGGACATCGCCTATCCGCAGGACCGCCTGCGCTACATGATGCAGGACTGTGCTGCGGCCTTGGTGCTGACGCAGAGCGATGTGCTGGGCACGCTGCCGATCCCCCACGGGTTGCCGACGCTGTCGGTGGACCTGCCGGCCGCCTGGCAGCAAGGCCCGGACACGGCGCCCGAGGTGGCGCTGTCAAAGCACAACCTTGCCTATGTGATCTACACCTCGGGCTCGACCGGCATGCCCAAGGGTGTCGCAGTGGCGCACGGGCCTCTGGCCTCGCACATTCTGGCCAACGGTGAACGCTATGAAACCGGCCCGCAGGATTGCGAGTTGCACTTCATGTCCTTCGCCTTCGATGGCGCCCATGAGGCCTGGATGCACCTGCTGATCAACGGCGCCAGTGTGCTGGTGCGTGACGACAGCCTGTGGCTGCCCGAGCAGGCCTACGCCGAGATGCACCGGCATGGCGTGACCATTGCCGTGTTCCCGCCGGTCTATCTGCAACAGCTGGCCGAGCATGCCCTGCGCGTGGGCAACCCACCACCGGTGCGAATCTACTGCTTCGGTGGTGATGCCGTACCGCAAGCCGGATACGAGCTGGCCTGGCAGGCCCTGCGCCCGCAATACATCTTCAACGGCTACGGGCCGACCGAAACCGTGGTCACACCGTTGCTCTGGAGCGCATCGCCAGGCGATACCTGCGGCGCGGCCTACGCGCCTATCGGCCGCCTGGTCGGGCGCCGCCGCAGTTATGTCCTCGACGCAAGCCTCAACCTGGTGCCGTTGGGGCACAGTGGCGAACTGTTCCTCGGCGGGCTCTGCCTGGCGCGTGGCTATCTCGACCGGCCAAGCCTGACCGCCGAGCGCTTCGTCCCCGACCCGTTCGCCGCGAACGGCGAGCGCGTCTACCGCAGTGGTGACCTGACTCGCACCCGCGCCGACGGTCTGGTTGACTACCTGGGGCGCATCGACCACCAGGTCAAGATCCGCGGTTTCCGTATCGAGCTTGGCGAGATCGAGGCGCGGTTGCAGGATCACCCGGCGGTGCGCGAAAGTGTGGTCATCGACATCCAGGGGCCAGGCGGCAAGCAGCTTGCCGCGTATCTGGTCAGTGCGGATGTGCAGCTCGACGACCTGCCGGGGCAGAGCCTGCTGCGCAGCGAACTGCGCGATCACCTCAAGGCGACCTTGCCGGACTACATGGTGCCCACGCACCTGGTGTTCCTCGACAAGTTACCGCTCACGCCCAATGGCAAGCTGGACCGCAAGGGCCTGCCAGCGCCTGACGTCACTCAGCTGCAGCAGGTGTACGTTGCACCTCGAAACGCGCTGGAGCAGACCATCGCCGGGATCTGGGCGGATGTTCTGAAAGTCGACAAGGTGGGGCTGTCCGACAACTTCTTCGAACTGGGTGGCGACTCCATCATTTCGATCCAGGTGGTCAGCCGCGCGCGCCAGGCGGGTATCCGCTTCACCCCCAAAGAGCTGTTCCAGCACCAGACCGTCCAAGGGCTGGCCTCGGTCGCCAGGCAAGGGGACGAAGGCGGATTGCTGATCGAGCAGAAGGCTGCCACTGGCCAGACCCTGCTGCTGCCGATCCAGCAATCGTTCTTCGAGCAGGACATTGCCCAGCGCCACCACTGGAACCAGGCGCTGTTGCTCAAGGCAGGTCAGGCGCTCGACAGCCAGGCACTGGAGCAAGCGCTTCAGGCTTTGGTGATCCACCATGACGCGCTGCGCCTGCGCTTCGATTGTGCAGAGGGTCAATGGACGGCTCGTTACGGTTCGCCAGCGCCACAGCAAGGTCTGCTGTGGCAGGCTACTGTGGCGGATGCCGAGGCGCTTGAAGCGTTGTGCAATGACGTTCAGGGTAGCCTTGATCTGCAGCGTGGCCCGTTGCTGCGGGCATTGCTGGCAACCCTCGCGGATGGCAGCCAGCGCGTGTTGCTGGCGATCCATCACCTGGTGGTGGACGGGGTGTCCTGGCGGGTGCTGCTGGAAGACCTGCAAACCGCCTACCACCAGTTGCACGCCGGCAAGCCACTCGACCTGCCTGCCAAGACCAGCTCGACCCAGGCGTGGGCTGCGCACTTGCAGCGCTACGCACGCAGCGAAACGCTGCAGGCGCAGCTGGCTTACTGGCAGGCGCAACTCGGCCAGGCTGATGCAGACCTGCCTTGCGACAACCCGGGTGGCTCGTTGCATGGCATGCATGTCGGCACCGCCCGCACCCGTCTTGACTCGGCCAGTACCCGGCAACTGCTGCAACAGGCACCTGCTGCCTACCGTACGCAGGTCAACGACCTGCTGCTGACCGCACTGGCCCGCGTCATCGCACGCTGGACCCAGCGCAGCGACGTGCTCGTGCAACTGGAGGGGCATGGCCGCGAAGAATTGTTCGATACCGTTGACCTGACGCGGACCGTGGGCTGGTTCACCAGCGTGTTCCCGGTGCGGCTGAGCCCGGAGCAGACGCTTGATGCGTCGATCAAGCGGATCAAGGAACAGCTGCGGTCGATCCCCGACAAAGGCCTGGGCTACGGTGCCCTGCGCTACCTGGGCGATGAGCAGGCCCGCGCGGCGCTTGCGCAGTTGCCGAACCCACACATCACCTTCAACTACCTGGGGCAGTTCGACGGCAGCTTCGCGCCAGGTTCGGACGCCGATGCGTCGGCGTTCCTGGTGCCCGCTGGCGAAAGCGCCGGCGCCAGCCAGAGCAGCGAAGCGCCGCTGGACAATTGGTTGTCGATCAATGGCCAGGTCTATGCCGGTGAGCTGAACCTTGAGTGGACCTTCAGCCGCGACATGTTCAACGTTGACACGGTGCAGCGCCTGGCCGACCAGTTCGCTGCCGAGCTCAAGGCGATTGTCGAGCATTGCCTGGCGGATGCCCACGCAGGTTTGACGCCTTCGGATGTTCCGCTGGCCGGGCTGACCCAGGCCCAACTGGACAGCCTGCCTGTTCCGGCGGCGCTGATCGAAGACCTCTATCCCCTTGCGCCCATGCAGCAGGGCATGCTGTTCCACAGCCTGTTCGAGCAAGGCGGGGGGCATTACATCAACCAGATGCGCGTTGACGTCAAAGGGCTCGACGTACCACGCTTCAGGCTCGCCTGGCAGGCCGCTGTCGATCGCCATGAGGTGCTCAGGGCCAACTTCGTGACCTGCTTCCAGCACCCGCTGCAGGTCATTCGCAGGCAGCTCGAATTGCCGTTCACGTACCTGGACTGGGCCGGCATCGCCGAGCAGGGTGCGGCCGTGGACAGCTGGGCCGAAGCCGATCTGCGCAAGGGCTTCGACCTGCAGCATGACCCCCTGCTGCGCCTGGCGGTTATCCGCACCAGCGAAGCATCGTGCCATCTGGTTTTCACCAGTCATCACATTCTGATGGATGGCTGGAGCAATGCGCAGTTGCTCGCTGAGGTGCTCCAGGCTTATGCCGGGGTGCCGAACGGTGGGGTGACGGGCCGCTATCGCGATTACATCGAATGGCTGCAGCGCCAGGATGCCGGGCAAGCTCAGGCCTTCTGGCAGCAGCAGTTGCATGACCTGAACGAGCCTACGCGCCTGGCACTGGCCATCCGTCAGGACAAGGCCCGCCTGGGTACCGGCTACGGTGAACACCAGCAGCGTTTGAGCGAGCAGCAGACGCAGGCGCTGGCTGCCTTTGCCCGGCAGCAGCGGGTGACCGTCAATACCTTGGTGCAAGCGGCTTGGCTGCTGCTTCTGCAGCGTTACACCGGGCAATCGTGCGTGAGCTTCGGCGCGACGGTATCCGGTCGCCCGGCGGAGCTGCGCGGTGTCGAGCAACAGCTGGGGCTGTTCATCAACACGCTGCCGGTGGTCGCCAACCCGCGTCCGCAGCAGCGGGTGGCGCAATGGGTGCAGCAACTGCAGGTGCAGAACCTGGCGCTGCGCGAATACGAGCACAGCCCCTTGTACGATATCCAGCGCTGGGCCGGATCGGGTGGGGAAGGGCTGTTCGATACCTTGCTGGTGTTCGAGAACTACCCGGTCGGCGATGCCCTGCAGCAGGGCGCACCCGCCGGGCTCGTGTTCGGCAACGTGCGCGGGCATGAACAGTCGAGCGTGCCGCTGACCTTGGCGATTGGCGCAGGTACGCACCTGTCGGTGCACTACAGCTACGACCGCCAGTGTTTCACGCAAGAAAGCATCGCGCAGATCGCCCGCCACTTCGGCACGCTGTTGCAGGCGCTGGTCAGTGGCGCAGATCAGAGGCTGGGTGACCTGGCAATGACGACCGAGGACGAGGACCTGCAAGACCTCGCTCATCGACACGGTGATGCCTTGTCGCTTTCGGACGCGCCTTGTGTGCACCTGTTGATCGAAGCGCAGGCCGCTCGCACGCCGAACGCCACCGCGCTGATTTTCGGCGACCAGCACCTGACCTATCAGCAGCTCAACCGGCGTGCCAACCAGTTGGCGCACCACCTTCGCGAACGCGGGGTGGGCCCGGATGTGCTGGTAGGGGTCGCACTCGAGCGCGGCCTGGAGATGGTGATCGGTCTGCTTGCCATCTTGAAGGCAGGCGGTGCGTATGTGCCGCTGGACCCTCTCTACCCCCGTGATCGCCTGGCTTACATGATGCAGGACAGTCAGGCTCGTCTGTTGCTGTCCCAGGCTTCGCTGGCGGATCGCCTGCCGCAGGGCGGGACGGCCGAAGTCTTGCTGCTTGACCGGTTGCAGCTGCGAGACGACGCTGATGGGAATCTGGACAATGTCACCGCGCCGGGCAACCTGGCACTGAGCATCTACACCTCGGGATCCACGGGGTTGCCCAAAGGTGTGCTGATCGAGCACCGCAATGTCACGGCGCTGATCGGCTGGGCGCGCACGGTCTACACCACGCAGGACCTGCAAGGCGTGCTGGCATCGACGTCCATCTGTTTCGACCTGTCGGTATGGGAGCTGTTTGTCACGCTGGCTGCGGGTGGCTACGCGGTGCTCGCGCAGAATGCGCTGGAACTGCCCTACCTGGCGGCGCGAGAACGCGTACGCCTGGTCAACACCGTGCCCTCGGCCATCAAGGCACTGCTCGACGCCGGTTCGTTGCCTGCGAGCGTGCGCATTGTCAACCTGGCAGGCGAACCCTTGCGGCAGCCAGTGGTGGACAGGCTCTATGCGCTGGGCCATGTGGAGCATGTCTACGACCTGTACGGCCCGTCCGAAGACACCACCTATTCCACCTGGACCCGCCGTGAGTCCGGTGGGCGAGCCAATATTGGCCGGCCTATCGCGAACACGACAGCGTATACGCTGGACATCAATGGCAAATCCATGCCGTCCGGGGTTGCGGGCGAGCTCTGCCTTACCGGTGCCGGTCTTGCCCGGGGCTACCTGGGGCGTCCGGCACTGACCGCGGAGAAATTCCTGCCCGATCCTTTCGATACTTCCGAGCATGGCGGAGGCCGTCTGTACCGGACAGGTGATCTGGCGTCCTATCGCAACGACGGCATGATCGAGTACATCGGGCGTATCGATCATCAGGTGAAGATCCGTGGCTTCCGCATCGAGCTGGGCGAGATCGAACTCAAGCTGCTTGCGCATCCCGCCATTCGCGAAGCGGTGGTGATCGATAGCGAAGGCCCGGGTGGGCGGCAACTGGTCGCGTACCTTGTGGCTGATGCGTGCATGCAGGCGCTTCGCGACACCCTGCGTGAGTACCTGAAGGCCATGCTCCCGGAATACATGGTCCCGGCGCACTTCGTCGCGCTGGACGCTCTGCCACTGACCCCCAATGGCAAGTTGGACCGCAAAGCCCTGCCTGCACCGGACGCAAACACGCTTCAGCAAGGTTTCGTGGCGCCTTGCGGCGAACTTGAAGCGCAGGTGGCAGCGATCTGGGCCGATGTGCTGAAGCTTGAAAGGGTCGGCATGAACGACAACTTCTTCGAGCTGGGCGGGCATTCGCTGCTGGCAGTCCAGGCGACCCAGCGCGTGCAGTTGCTGCTGGGGCTAGAGGTGCCGCTTTCGGCCCTGTTCGGTGCCGGGCGACTTGCGGACTACGTGGCGACGGTGGCTGAGCTGGCGCCTGCCAGCGCAGCGGATGTCGATGAGTTGAGTGATTTCCTGGCAGAACTGGAGAGTGTTTGAAATGACGGCCCAGAACATCGAGCTGGTTAAACGGTTCCTGCATCTGCCACTGGAGCAGCGTAAGCAATTCTTTGAAAAGATGCAGTCCAAGGGCATGAGCTTCGCTCGGCTGCCGATCCCGCGGATACGGGACGAATGGGGGCCCATCGGGTTGTCGTATGCCCAGCAGCGCCAGTGGTTCCTTTGGCAGTTCGAGCCCGAAAGCGCGGCCTACAACATCAGCATGGCCCTGCGTTTCAGGGGCGCATTGGACCCCGCGCTTCTGCAGCGTAGCCTTGAAGACCTGGTGCACCGCCACGAAAGCCTGCGCACCGCTTTTGCCCAGGACGGCGACCAGCCTGTGCAGGTCATTGAACCGAGTGTGCGGGTGGAAATTGTACGGGAGCCCTTTGCAGCGGCACCAGACGCTGATTTTGCCGAGCGCCTTGAACGTCGCATCGAAGAAGAGGCCGGCCAGCCTTTCGACCTGGGGCAGGCGCCCCTGTGGCGGGTAAGGCTGCTGCAGGTGAACGAGGCCGACCATGTGCTGATCCTGGTCATGCACCATATCGTCTCCGATGGCTGGTCGATGCCGATACTGCTGGACGAGTGGATCCGCAGCTACGAGGGGCATCGCCTTGGCCAGCCGGCGTCGTTGCCGGAACTGCCGATCCAGTATGCCGACTATGCCATCTGGCAACGCCGGTGCATGGAAGCGGGCGAGCTGGCGCGTCAGCTGGCGTACTGGGAGGCCGAGCTGGGGGGGGAGCAGCCGGTGCTGGAACTGCCGATCGACCGTCCTCGCCCGGCGGTGCAGAGCCGGGCAGGTGCAAGCCTGGATATCAGCCTGGACGACACACTGTGTGCCGGCCTCAAGCAGCTGGCGCGTGATCGGGGCGTGACAGTGTTCATGCTCCTGCTGGCCAGCTACCAGACCTTGCTGCACCGCTACAGCGGGCAGAACGATATCCGTGTCGGCATACCCACGGCCAACCGCAATCGAATGGAGACCGAAGGCCTGATCGGCTTTTTCGTCAACACCCAGGTACTCAAGGCGGACTTCGACCTGGGGATGACCTTCACTGAACTGCTTGAGCAGACTCAGCGACGCGTCTCGGGTGCCCAGGCCCATCAGGACCTGCCGTTCGAGCAGCTGGTCGAAGCCTTGCAGCCAGAGCGCAGCCTCAGCCATAGCCCGTTGTTCCAGGTCATGTTCAACCACCAGACCGAAGCGCGCGGGCAGGGGCGGCAGCTGCCTGGCTTGGCTGTCGAGACGCTGAACTGGGAACGCGGGACCGCGCAGTTCGACCTGACGCTGGAGACCGTGGAGCACGAGGCAGGGATCGCGGTGTCGCTGACCTACGCAACCGCGCTGTTCGACGAAGCCACCATCGCCCAGCTCGCCGGGCACTGGCAGGGCCTGTTGGCCGCCATCGTCGCCCAGCCGCAGCAGCGCATCGCCGAGCTGCCGCTGTTGAATGCCGCGCAGCAGCAACAGGTGGTCTACGACTGGAACCGCACCCACGCCGACTACCCGCTGGAGCAGTGCCTGCAGCAACTGATCGAGGCGCAAGTCGCCGCCACCCCGGACGCACCGGCGCTGGTGTTTGCCGAACAGGCCCTGAGCTACCGTGAGCTGAACCGGCGCGCCAACCAGCTGGCACACAAGCTGCGCGAACAGGGCGTGGGGCCGGACGTGCTGGTGGGCATTGCCGCCGAGCGCAGCGTGGACATGGTCATCGGCCTGCTGGGCATCCTCAAGGCCGGTGGCGCCTATGTGCCGCTGGACCCGGAATACCCGGCCGAGCGCCTGGCCTACATGATGCAGGACAGCGGCATCGGCCTGCTGCTGACGCAAGCCCACCTGCTGGCGCAGTTGCCGGTACCCGAAGGTGTGCAGCCACTGCTGCTCGAACCGCTGCCGGGCTACAGCGACGCCGACCCGGTGCACCACACCCGCCCGGGCAACCTGGCCTACGTGATCTACACCTCCGGCTCCACCGGCCGGCCCAAGGGCGCGGGCAACAGCCATCGCGCGCTGGTCAACCGCCTGTGCTGGATGCAGCAGGCCTACGGCCTGGATGCCGGCGATACGGTGCTGCAGAAAACTCCGTTCAGTTTCGATGTCTCGGTCTGGGAGTTCTTCTGGCCGCTGCTGGCCGGGGCACGCCTGGTCGTGGCGCAACCGGGCGAGCACCGTGATCCGGAGCGCCTGGTGGAGGTGATCAGGCAGTACGCGGTGACCACGCTGCACTTTGTCCCGTCGATGCTGCAGGCGTTCATGGGCAGCGCCGAGGTCGAGCGCTGCAGCAGTCTCAAGCGCGTGGTGTGCAGCGGCGAAGCCTTGCCTGCAGAGCTGGCGCAACAGACCCTGGCACGTCTGCCCGGCGCACAGTTGTACAACCTCTACGGCCCGACCGAAGCAGCCATCGATGTCACCCACTGGACCTGCCGCCCGGGCGACAGCGGCGTGCCGATTGGCCGCCCGATCGACAACCTGAAAACCCACATCCTCGGCGCGGGGCTGCAGAGTGTGGCCCCGCGCGCGGCTGGCGAGCTGTACCTGGGCGGCATCGGCCTGGCCCGTGGCTATCACCGTCGCCCGGCGTTGACGGCCGAACGCTTCGTCCCGGACCCCTTCGACAACACGGCACAAGGCGGCGGTCGCCTGTACCGTACCGGTGACCTGGCGCGCTACCGGGCCGACGGGGTGATCGACTACAAGGGCCGCCTCGATCACCAGGTGAAAATCCGCGGGTTGCGCATCGAGTTGGGCGAGATCGAGACGCGCCTGCTTGAGCAGCCGAGCGTACGCGAGGCGGTGGTGCTGGACATCGACGGGCCGGGTGGCAAGCAACTGGCCGCGTACCTGGTCATGGCCGGCGACCTGCCGAGCGACCCACAGCAACAGCACGCGCTGCGCGGCGAACTGCGCGAGCACCTCAGGCTCGGCCTGGCCGACTACATGGTCCCGACCCACTTGCTGTTCCTCGAACGCCTGCCGGTGACGGCCAACGGCAAGCTGGACCGCAAAGCCCTGCCCAAGCCCGATGCCAGTGTGCTGCAGGACAGCTACGTGGCCCCGTGCAGCGAGCTGGAACGGCAGGTCGCGGCGATCTGGGCAGACGTGCTGAAGCTCGAAAGGGTCGGCCTGAACGATGGCTTCTTCGCCCTGGGTGGCCATTCGCTGTCGGCCACTCAGGTGATCGTGCGTGTTCGCGAGGCGACAGGCATCGACGCCACCTTGAAGGAGCTGTTCGAGCATCCCCTGCTGGCGGATTTCTCGCGTCGCCTCGAAGAGAAAAATCAGCAAATCGATCCGATTCAGGCAGAACTGGCTAAATCGCTGGAGGCGCTCAAACGTCTAACCACGGAGGAAATTGATGAACTGATTTCATAGGGGATACATCAGTGCAAGCGTTGCTCGACTCCGTCAAATCGTTGTCCACCAAAGAGCGTCACGCTCTGGCCATGCTCCTGAAGCGTCAGGGAATCAACTTGTACGGAGTCGCGCCGATCCCTGCGAGAGCGCCGGGGGAGGCGCTGGCGTTGTCCTACGCCCAGCAGCGGCAATGGTTTCTCTGGCAAATGGACCCCCAGGGCAGCGCATACAACATTCCGGTCGCCCTGCGTCTGAAGGGCGATCTTGACCTTCAGGCGCTGCAGGCCAGCTTCGATGCCCTGATCGCGCGGCACGAAACCCTGCGTACCACCTTTCACCTCGACAGTGACCAGCCGGTGCAGGTGATTCACCCCGAAGCGCCCGTCGAGCTGGTCATCGATACACTCAAGGCAGTCGATGCCGATGCCAGCGCGGCATTGAAGGCATGGGTCGAGCAGGAAGTTCAGCAGCCATTCGACCTGGAGCAGGGGCCCTTGCTGCGGGTCAAGCTGTTGCGTCTGGCGGCGGATGACCATGTACTGGTGCTGACCCTGCACCACATCGTCTCCGATGGCTGGTCGACACCGATCATGGTCGACGAGCTGGTGCGTTTCTACGAGGCCGGCAAGTCCGGGAACGCGCTGCAATTGCCGCCGCTCCCTGTGCAGTATGCCGACTACGCGTTGTGGCAACGGCAGTTCATGGAAGCGGGCGAACGCGAGAAGCAACTGGGCTACTGGACGGCCCATCTGGGGGATGAACAGCCGGTACTGGAGTTGCCGCTGGACCGCCCGCGCGGTGCAGTGCAGAGCCATGCAGGGGCACGCCTCGACATCGCCATTGCCGATGCGCTGGCAGATTCGCTGAAGCAGTTGGCCAAGCGCCAGGGCGTGACCCTGTTCACCTTGCTGCTGGCAAGCTTCCAGGCGTTGCTGCACCGCTACAGCGGGCAGAACGACATCCGCGTCGGCGTCCCGATCGCCAACCGCACTCGCAGCGAAGTCGAGGGGCTCATCGGCTTCTTCGTCAACACCCAGGTCCTCAAGGCCGAATTCGACCTGAGCACCACCTTCGACGCGCTGGTCGCGCAAGTTCACCAGGCCGGGCTCGGCGCTCAGGCGCATCAGGACCTGCCGTTCGAGCAACTGGTCGAAGCCCTGCAGCCAGAGCGCAGCCTCAGCCATAGCCCGTTGTTCCAGGTGATGCACAACCACGGCAGCGAGGGCAGGGGCCACACGCGGCGCCTGCCAGGCCTGACCCTGGAAGCGCTCGACTGGGAAATCCATACCACCCAGTTCGACCTTGCATTGAACACTGTCGAGCATGAACACGGCATCGGTGCGTTCCTGACCTACGCAACGGCCTTGTTCGATGAAGCCACCATCGCCCAGCTCGCCGGGCACTGGCAGGGCCTGTTGGCCGCCATCGTTGCACAGCCGCAGCAGCGCATCGCCGAGCTGCCGC
>Ga0247818_10000116_pt1 | contig 45215 bp, 31 predicted proteins | sample 13C_Glucose_Day1_FD_192424 | JGI IMG/M metagenome (GOLD analysis project Ga0247818, IMG submission 192424) | Soil microbial communities from agricultural site in Penn Yan, New York, United States - 13C_Glucose_Day1 | ecosystem: Environmental > Terrestrial > Soil > Agricultural land | place...
GAGCAGATTCTGGTTAACCTGATCGGTAACGCCCTCGACGCCATGCAAGCGCAGCCGCAACCCGAGCTGTGGCTCGAAGGCGAAGCGTTCGATGGCAAATACCGCCTGCGGGTGCGTGACAACGGCCACGGCATCGACGCCGAAGCGCGCAAGCACCTGTTCGAACCGTTTTTCACCACCAAACCCGGCGAACAGGGCCTGGGCCTGGGCCTGACCCTTTCCGCCAGCCTCGCCGCCGCCACCGGCGGTCACCTGGGTGTCGAGCACCCGGCCAGCGGTGGCACTGCATTCGTCCTCAGTTTACCGTTGGTAAGCCCCACTCCCGCCGAGCCAATATGAACAACGACCTTAGTGTATTGATCGTCGAAGACGACCCCCATGTGCTGCTCGGCTGCCAACAGGCGCTGACCCTGGAAGACATTCCCTGCATTGGCGTGGGCAGCGCCGAAGAAGCCCTGGAACGGGTCGGCGACAATTTCGCCGGCATCGTCGTCAGCGACATTCGCCTGCCGGGCATCGATGGCCTGGAGTTGCTGACCCGGCTCAAGGAGCGCGACCGCAGCCTGCCGGTGGTGCTGATCACCGGTCACGGCGACATCTCCATGGCCGTCGGCGCGATGCAGAAAGGCGCCTATGACTTCATGGAAAAGCCGTTCTCCCCGGAACGCCTGGTGGACGTGGCCCGCCGCGCCCTCGAGCAACGCAGCCTGGCACGGGAAGTGTCGTCGCTGCGCCGGCAACTGGCCGAGCGCGACTCCCTCGAAGGGCGGATCATCGGCCGTTCGCCAGCCATGCAGAACTTGCGCGAATTGATCGCCAACGTCGCCGACACCTCGGCCAACGTGCTGATCGAGGGCGAAACCGGCACTGGCAAAGAACTGGTCGCTCGTTGCCTGCATGATTTCAGTCGGCGCCACACCAAACAGTTCGTCGCACTGAACTGCGGCGGCCTGCCGGAAAACCTGTTCGAAAGCGAAATTTTCGGCCACGAGGCCAACGCCTTTACCGGCGCGGGCAAACGGCGGATCGGCAAGATCGAACACGCCGACGGCGGCACGCTGTTCCTCGACGAAGTGGAAAGCATGCCCCTGCCCTTGCAGATCAAACTGCTGCGGGTATTACAGGAGCGCACCCTCGAACGCCTCGGTTCTAACCAGAGCGTTGCGGTGGATTGCCGCGTCATCGCTGCGACCAAATCCGACCTCGTCGAGTCGAGCAAGGCCGGCGAGTTCCGCAGCGACCTGTATTACCGCCTCAACGTGGTGACCCTGGAACTGCCGCCGCTGCGCGAGCGCCGCGAAGACATCCTGCAACTGTTCGAACACTTTTTGCAGCAGTCGTCCCTACGCTTCGACCGCACGGTGCCGGAGCTGGACAACCAGACCGTTTCGAACCTGATGAGCCACGATTGGCCGGGTAACGTGCGTGAACTGCGCAACGTTGCCGAGCGCTTTGCCCTGGGCCTGCCGGCGTTCAAGAAAACCGGTGCCGGTGGCGGCAATCAGGGCCTGGCCTTTGCCGAAGCGGTGGAAGCGTTCGAGCGCAATCTGCTCAGCGACGCCTTGCAACGCAGCGGCGGCAACCTGACCCAGGCCAGCCAGGAACTGGGCATGGCCAAGACCACTCTGTTCGACAAAGTGAAAAAGTACGGCCTGAGCCATTAAGCGAGACCTGCCGCCCGAAACTGGCGTGGTTACGCTTTCACGGCTGAATGCATTCCCCTGTGGGAGCGGGCTTGCTCGCGAAGAGGGCATATCAGTTGGCATTTAAGTTGACTGACACACCGCTTTCGCGAGCAAGCCCGCTCCCACATAGGATCGGGGGGGTTACAGGAGGTTGTGATCGACCACAGGCTCGATTTGCGCCCAATGTGAAGTGTCTTCTCGGTGCTCGCGCAAGTACGGCAACACCGCCGCCAGCAACGGCGCCTTGAACGCCTCCTGGAAACGATGGGCCAGGCCCGGAATCAGGATCAACTGACTGCCGCGCAGATGCGCCGCCAGATGCACCCCGTGCATCACCGGCAACAGCGGGTCGGCGGTACCATGCACCACCAGCGCCGGCACCCGCAACTGATTGAGCAGGGTTACCCGGCTCGGCTCGGCGAGAATGGCCACGATCTGGCGTTTCACCCCCTCGGGATTGAACGCCCGGTCATAGGACTGCGCCGCCTGATGCAGCAACGCCTGGCGATCGTCGGTCACTATCGGGCTGCCCAGCGCCGCCAGCAAGTCGGCCTGTTGCTCCAGGGCCACTTCGCGGTTCGGTGCGCCGCGCCTCGCCAACAACTGCACCAGCGCCGCACTCGGTGCCGGTAAGCCTTCGGCGCCGGAGGTGGTCATGATCAGGGTCAGACTCTCGACCCGTTGCGGTGCCATGGCAGCCATGTGCTGGGCAATCATGCCGCCCATGCTGGCGCCCAACACGTGGAATTGATCGATGTGCAAGGCGTCCATCAAGCCCAGGCCATCGTCGGCCATGTCGGTCAGCGAGTACGGTGACGACACCGGCAATCCGAGTTTGTAGCGCAGCACTTCGAAGGTCAGGTTGGCGTCGGCCGGTGCTTGCCGCCAGGTCGACAGGCCGACATCGCGATTGTCATAGCGGATCACCCGGAACCCCTGCTGGCACAGGGCGACAACCACCTCGTCCGGCCAGTGAATCAATTGCCCGCCCAGCCCCATCACCAGCAGCAATGCCGGATCCGACGCACGGCCAATGCTCTGGTACGCCAGGCTTACCTGGGCCAGATCCACCCGTTCGGTCGGAACATTGACATCACAACGCGAAGCCGCCAGGGACGGCAGGCCGAATAAAAAGGCGGCCAAAAAAACAAATCTTGATAAGAAAACACGCATGAAGAAACACCAAAACGCAGAACCCCAGTAGAGCGCGAGTCTGATGAAGTTTGTTCAAGCGCGCTGCCACAGTTACGTGACAGTTTGATGAAGAGTGCCGGACGGTCGTCAGACCAGACAGCGGCACGCGATAACTATGTACCACCATGCCTCTTCTCGAACGAACTTTAATGGCCCCGATTTTTTCACCCATCGGAGTCCTTCTTCATGCACGAATCACCTGCCGCACCGCTGGCCGACTTCGGCCACGTCTCCTCATTGGCCCGAGACACGGATGAAAACCTGTACCTGAGCGCCTCGGCGCGCTGGAACGACTGCCGCGATCAATGGCTGGCCCTCATGGCGCAGAACCCGCAAGTTCCCTTGACCACGAACTGGTGGCAGGCACGCGCACGCGGTACCGACGTTTCACGCAAGGCACAGGCCATCCGCTTGTATCGCCAACATTTCGAAGCGTCGTGCCAATTGGCATTTGCCCAGGGCACCTTGAATGCCGAACAGTTCAATGTGCTGCTGGATCTCGTCAACCCGGCAGCGCAGACAACCTCCCCCGAGATCCTGGTTTACGTCGAGACCCTGTCGCTCGGGGGCAACAGCAGTCTGACTGACGAACTGCCGGGTGCCCTGGTCATTACCCGCAACACCGACCAACCGGTCACCCAGTTGCTGTATCTGCCGTCTCGGCAAGCGCCCTGGATGACCTTTGAAAATCGCAACAGTCTGGAACGCTGGTTAACCCAGCAGCAACCTGAACCCGAGGGCAGCCGCGTCACGGTCGATTACACCGTATTGGACACCCCGCAGCTGACGAAAAGTGCCGAGTCCCTGTTGGCGGGACTGGCCACAGCCCCTGCCGAGCGGCAACGCAACGACCGTGTTTTTGCCTCGCCCACCGACCTGCCCCTGCCGGATTCAAGCAACGACATCGCCCCGTTCGGGCAACTGAGCCCCGACGTTCCCTTCAGCCTGCGCCACAGCGCTTTAGTGCAACAGCAAACGGCACTGCAAAACTTTCTGGGGCTGGACTTTGCAGGCACCACCGACGACCCGCGCATGCAGAGGCTGCAACAGCAATTCGACGCTCTGCGCGCCGCCGAACAGGCCAGCAGCGAGGCCGCAAGTGCCCTGTTAAGCGCCGACGAGGCACCGCAACTGCTGGAACTGCGCCACTCGTCGGGCACACATTACAAGGCCCTGTACCAGGCGCGCCTGAGTGGCCTGCGTGCCGAAGCCGATCTGCAATTGAGCCTGAATCAGATCAGCAGCGATGAATATCAGTGGCTGACGGCCGTGCTCGACGCGCCCGAAAAACCTCGACCGGCCGATGTGGTGGTCGCCCGACTGGTGTTGACCGCGACTGACAGCGAAGACGACGCCCTCCGTACGCAGACCCAGGAGCTCGACGGTGTACTGCTGTATGCCCGGCCATCGGCATTGCTGCCGTCCGCCAGCGACAGCGTGTTGCTCTACTGGCCCGGACATTTCGGCGGCCTGCAACGGTTCGCCTCCCGCCAGGCACTGGAGCAGAAGATGTTCAGGCAGCCGGCCAACGACGACACGCAAGCGCTGCAACTTTTGCCGTTGGCCGGCAACCCGATCGAGTACACCCTGCAAACCCAGCTTCACAGTTGTGAACAGCATGCGACGCGGCTGATGACCGCCAACCCCGTGCCCTCCCATGCCGGCCAGCGGGCGGCGGAACTGGAAAAACTGCGTGAACAGACGCTCGCCCGCCTGACCGTCCCCACTGTCTCCGCGCGGGAGCTGGCCTTCGCACACATCGTCGAGCAAAACCGCGGCGCCACGCTGGCAACACACTTGCCGTCGTCCCTCAGCGCACTGTCCGCGGCCGAACGCGATCGGCTCAAGGCGTTGTTCACCGCCTACATCGCGGCGATGAAGCGCTCCCATCGACTGCTTGAACGGGAACTGCCACTGCGCGAGTCATTCAGCAAAAAGGCTATCGACGCCCGCCTGCGCAAAGACTTCGCCCTGACGCAAAACGTTGAGGTGTTGCTGGACATCCCCGACACCACCACGTGGCGCAAGGTACTTATCGAGGGCGCTGCGCCGGGAACACCGCAAAAGAATGTACTGACTGGCAGCCAGCAGCGCAGCCTGTTGTCCCTCGCCGAACTGGCGCAAGGCAATATCGATCAGTCGATGTGGTATCGGGTGTCGCTGATGCAGGTCGAGATCAGCGGCGCCGACGAGGGGCAACGGCAGAAGCTGAAAACCGGCATCACCCAGGACTATTTGCGCAACATGGTCACCGAGCTGGATCTGGCCGGGAAATACGAAAGGCTGATTCGCGAGACCTTCCTTGGCGCCCCTGGCGCCTCGGCCTTCAGCAATGAATTTCGTCGTGAATGCCTGAGCGAACCGTGGCGGCTGATGCTCCAGTTGCAAGGCGAATTCGCCGTGCTGGCCAAGGACATCGACGTCGCCGGCCAACGCGTGCTGCAGATCGCCATCGACGCCAACAGTCGTGAAGCCTTTGCGGTCGACGGCAAGCGCATCGTGTTGTTGCCCGCGCACCTGACCGTTGGCGGTACGGACACGCCGGGCGAGGGGCCGAGCACCCTGGCCGGGGTGACTTTTATCGTCGAGCAGATCAGCGGCCTGACCCTGCTCTATCGGCCTGACTGCCCCGATGGGGTGTTTGTGCGTCAGTTCGACAGCCTTGAACAGGCGCGGACGTTCCTCTTCAACCAATGCCTGAACAGCACGATGGTCAACTATTTGGCCGGTCGCGCCCTGACCGGGGAATTTGCCTCGCACGTCAGCCGGATCAACCAGGCCCGGGTGAAAAACTTCGATGCCCTGATCGGCGTCGGCACCGCCTGGCCAGCCAGTACATCCCTGGCAGCGCATCTGCTCAATGTGCACATGGGCCGTTTGCTGGAGGCGCATCGGTCGACATCGCGCTCCAACGATGCCTTGTATCTGGAGCACGTCGCGCTGCGCTCCGGGGCCATGTTCAACTACTTGAAAATGGCGCTGGGCGTCGTGCCTTTCATCGGTACCGCCATTGCCCTGTACGACGCCTGGAACAGCGCCAATCAGGCAGCGGCGGCCTTCCTGCGCGGTGATGTCGGCCATGGCCTGGCCGAGGTGGAAGCCGTGTTGCTGTCGTTGATCGACGCAGCCATGGATGTGCTGCCCGTTGCTGGCGCCGCTTCCAGCGCCGCGCGCGCCGCCACTCGCGGGCGACAATTGCGCGCCCTGACCAGACAACCGGGCGCCTTGCAGGTCTCGACCCCGCAGCAGGTCCGACGCACCCTCGAACGCTTCAGGGGCTATGAGTACGAACACGAGATTTCCTTCGCCGGCCTGCAACCGGGCACCGAAGGGATTTATCGCAACGTTTATCGCCACGCCGACGGCGACTTCATGGTCCGCCAGGGTCGTATCTATCGCATCGAATTGACCGACAACCCACCGCAGTGGCGCTTGAGTGCTACCAGCAGCCGAACCTACAAACAACCCATCGCCCTGGATGAAAGCGGCCACTGGAACACCCATTACGCGGTGTACGGCACCGTGACGGCAGGCGGCGGTGCCGGTGGCGGCGCGGTGCTCGGTCATCTGGCTGACGGCCTCGACCCGCTCTGGCCCGCCGCCATTCGCCGTTGGCTGCCGCGCTGGTGGACGGACCGGGCATTGCGACGCCAGTTGACGTTGACCAACACCGCCGACGCCTATACCCGGCGACTCGGGACCCAGACTCGCAGTTCCAACACTGTGCTGGAACATTACTTCAGCCTTGACCGGGAGCAGCGCCAACCGCTTCGAGCCAATGCCGACATTCTTTGCGTGAACGACCTCGAGCTGGCGCAGGCCCAGTACCTGAACCTTGAAGAACTGATGCTGATCAGCCACGGCCGCAGACGCATGCTGGTCGAAGATGCTCAAAGCCGCTGCGCCTGGGTCATCGTCGACCGAGTGGTGCGGCGAATCAGTTTGGTCAAGGAGCGCCTGGTGGAACAGCTCAACCGCATCGATCAGATGATTGCCCGTTCGGAGGCAACGCCGTTCAGCAATACCGACGCACACATTCAACTGATGGCGCAACGCAAGGAATTGCGAATCGAGTTTCTCAAGGACTTGGACCGGCTTCATACACAGGTTGCAGAAGCCAATCGATGGAACGGGCGGATCACCAACCGCATGCAAAAATCAAAGATGGCCGCGGATATGGCCATGCTTAACGAAAAATTCAGCGATGCCAATTACTACTACCTGAAAACGGCGAATGAGCTGGAGATCATCACTCACTACACCGCTGTCTCCGACCAGTCCTGGGTCTACTTTCACGTACAGTTGAAACAGGCCCGCAACAAGGTCGGACGAGCGCTGCTGACCCAACATCAATTGCCTGAAGTACAGGCCACGTTTACCCAGCGAAACAAAGTGCTCGAAGATTGCCTGGCGACCTACGCCGAATTTCGTCGCAATCTCGGGGCCTGGGTGCTGGGCTATCCGCAGCATCTGGATCTGGAGCAGGTCACGGCGTTTCTCGACAATCTGGCAGAAGTCGAAGCGGCGGCTCGCCATGCCATCAAGACACGCCCATCCAACAGTGCAAAAGCGGGAAATGCGTCAAAGCAGCTGTTCGAGACGGAAGACAATCAGTTGCTCATCGGCATCGCCAGCACGGATACCGCAACCCGCCAACAGCGCTTCACCGTCGAGGGTGCAAATGGGTTCAGGGAAACCTGGCTACCCCGTTCCTCCAGCGGCAAATATCATCTCAGTGAGCCCGTGGCGGCAGCGCCAACGGAACTTGTGACCGATATCACGCCATTGCTGGTGGAGGCCAGAAAAAGGCTCGGCACCGTAGATGTTTACAAAAGCAAAGTCGAAGGCTACGCCCGTCAGGACATGTTGCCGGTCGATCTGGAACACATGATGATCAGTGAAGCTGCGGAACTGAACATGCGAGCCCGGGCCATCGAACGCCTGTCGCCCACGGAGACGGTCGCGCTGCAATTGCGCAATCGCGCGAATGACTTGACCCGTGCCGGCCGCACGTTGCGTATTGAGCAGACCCTGAACAGCAAAACCCCCACCGAGGGCTATCTGGACTATCTGCTTGAACAACGCGTGGTGGACATCCGCAAGGAGGGCGGCCTGCGCGACCTGGGCAAACGCACGGATGGACGCAGGGATTTCCTCCAGGAGTACGAGGTGCGCGACCTGCGTAGCGAACCCGCGCAAACCCTGTGGTACGCACACTTCCACTACACCTCGGCCAAGCCCCAGTTCAGCGACTTCGTCAAAGGCCATCTGAAACTGCCGGAACAACGCAACCTGGGCCTGCAATGGCAGAAGGACGTGGCCGCCAGTGGCGGTACGGTCGAGGCGATCTGGCGCGGAGAAATCGGCAAAACGCTGGGCAACAAACACTTTTCCTCGCTGTAAAGCAACAACGGCGGAGCACGCCATGTGCTCCGCCGTGCTTGTGGTCGACAGCGGCATCAACATGAGACAAACTCAACCTTTTCGATTTATCGACAAGTTTTCCTCATGGAGCCTCCGGTGCTTGAAATCCGTCACCTCAAGACCCTGCACGCCTTGCGCGAAGCCGACAGCCTGGTGGATGCGGCCGATCGCCTGCACCTGACCCAGTCAGCCCTGTCCCACCAGTTCAAGGAGCTGGAGGAGCGCATGGGCATGCCGCTGTTCGTGCGCAAGACCAAACCGGTGCGCTTCACCAGCGCCGGTTTGCGCCTGCTGCAACTGGCCGACGCTACCCTGCCGCTGCTGCGCGCCGCCGAGCGCGACATCAGTCGCCTGGCCGGTGGCACCGCCGGTCGTCTGCACATGGCGATCGAGTGCCACAGTTGCTTCCAGTGGCTGATGCCGACCATCGACCAGTTCCGCGACGCCTGGCCGGAAGTCGAACTGGACCTGGCCTCGGGGTTTTCCTTCGCCCCGCTGCCAGCCCTGGCCCGTGGCGACCTGGACCTGGTGGTGACCTCCGATCCGGTGGACCTGGCCGGGATCACCTATGTACCCCTGTTCACTTATGAAGCGATGCTCGCGGTGGCCAACCAGCACCGCCTGGCCAGCAAGGCTTATATCGTCCCCGAAGACCTGCTCCCGGAAACCTTGATCACCTACCCGGTGGAACGGGACCGGCTGGACATCTTCACCCGCTTCCTCGAACCCGCCGACATCGAACCGGCCCAGGTCCGCACCTCGGAACTGACAGTGATGATGATGCAACTGGTGGCCAGCGGTCGCGGCGTATGCGGCATGCCCCATTGGGCACTGCATGAATACAGCTCGCGAGGCTATGTGAAAGCCAAGCGGCTGGGTGAGAAAGGCTTGTTCGCCACGCTGTATGCGGCGATCCGCGCCGACATGCTCGATGCGCCGTACATGCGCGACTTCTTGCTGACGGCCAAGGACACGTCGTTTTCGACGCTGGATGGGGTCAGCGCCGTTCGCTAGAACACCAACCCCCTGTAGGAGCGAGCTCGCTCGCGATGGTCGTCAACGATAACGCTGGAAACCGGGCACCCCGTGTCGCTCTCAGGTTTATCGCGAGCGAGCTCGCTCCTACAGGGGATCTATGTGATGGTTAGATCTCACGCCACATGTGAATCTTGTCGAAGTAATCCTCGCCCACCCGCACGGCCATCGGCTCCAGGCCAAACTGGATGAAGCCGCAGCGCTGGTAGAGGTTGAACGCGGCATCGTTGCCGGCGGTGACGGTCAACTGGATCAGGCGCAAACCCGCATGGTTCTGCGCCTGGGCCAATGCCGCCTGAACCAGTTGATAGCCGAGCCCACGCTGGCGGACCTTGGCGGTCACGTACATGCCAAACAGTGTCACCTTGTGCCGGGCCTTTTCCCGAGGCTCGAACGCGAGGCCGACAATGCCGGCCAACCGGCCCTCTTCGAACGCCCCGAGCACCACGTCCAGCTTGCCGGTCAGGCGCGACTCCCACCAACTCAGCGGCATCGCCGCCCGCTCACGCACGCTCGAGGTAAAGGCCTGCGGGTGCAGGTCGTAGGCTTCGAGCATCAGCGCCCGGTAGTCCAGGGCATGGCTGGCATCAAGTCGTTCGATCCACATCCTCAGGCCATCCGTTTTTGCTCAAGCATCAGCCGCAGCGCCAGCCCCGACAATACAAAGCCCATGAAGTAGCGCTGCATCGCCAGCCAGGTCGGATTGTTGACGAACCACGAGGCGATGCCCGCGGCAAACATGGCGATCAGCAGGTTGACGCAGAAACTGACGCTGATCTGGGTCAGGCCGAGGATGATGCTCTGGGTGAACACCGAACCGTGCTCCGGCGTGATGAATTGCGGAAACACCGACAGATAGAACACCGCGATTTTCGGGTTCAGGGCGCTGGTCAGAAAGCCCATGGTGATCAGTTTGCGTGAAGAGTCCGGGGGCAACTGCTGTGCCTCGAACGGCGAGCGCGCACCGGGTTTGACCGCCTGCCAGGCCAGCCACAACAGGTACAGCGCACCGGCCCACTTCAACACCTCATAAGCCATCGGCACCGCCAGGAACACTGCAGTCAAACCCGCGGCGGCGGCAAACAGGTGCACGAAGAATCCGGCGACCACCCCAAGCAGCGAGATCACCCCGGCCTTGCGCCCCTGGCAGATCGAACGGGAGATCAGGTAGATCATGTTCGGCCCCGGTGTCACTACCATCAGCAACGCGGCAGCAGCAAAAATCAGCAGGTCTTGAAGCGGGATCATGGGCGAGGTCCTTTGCGTAATGATCAGGCGATCGCGGTCAGCGATGCTCGATAAAACGGCAGAATCAGGTCCCGTGTCAATGGCGCCAGGCTGACATCGCCATCGGTGGCCGGGTCGATCCAGAGCACCTCTTCGATCTCCGCCGCCGGGGTGACGTCGCCATGAATATTCAGTTGAAAGAGCTCGGCGTGTACGACAAACCCCGGTTCGTTGGCGGCCGGTGCCGAGAAGTGACCCAGGTAAACGGCCTGCGCCGGGTCGATGTCCAGACCCAGCTCTTCTTCCAGCTCCCGGGCCAGGGCGTGGACCGGCAATTCATGGGGCTCGATCTTGCCACCCGGCTGCATGAACGCCGTGGTGCCGCGCTTGCGCACCAGCAACGTGCGGCCGTCCGGGCCGATCAACAGGGCGGCGGCGATGCGGATGACCCTGGAATGATTGAGTGAAACATTTATCGAAGAAGACATCGCTGACCACAGGTCCATGTTGAGGGATGCACAGAATCCCATGCCTTCAAAACTCGGCCAAGAGTGAATCCAGAACTCTCCGCCAAAAAGCCCGGAAATTTCCCACGAGCGCCTTTGGTAGCGTGCTCTGCCGACCTTCACCGGTCAATCGCCCTGCGCCGCCACTGGAACGACTCGCATGTCTGACATCTCAACGCTGAAAGAAAAAATCAACACCAAGACGTTTCCTCTTCTTCTGCTGGGAACCTTGTCTGCCGGGCTCTATACAAATGTCTGGATGTACAAAACCATCACGGCACTTGAGGAGGTCACTCACATCAAGACAATGAGTCCGGCTTTATTTGCCTTCTACCTGATCATCATTGGTTCTATCGGAACTCTAGTCTCGGTACCTCACTACTATGCATTCGCCCTTATAGGTGTTCTGTTCGTACTGTATTTACTGCTGACCCTGCTCTGGTGTTTCCGTGTACGAAGGGTGTTAAGGGCATATGCCTTGGCTGAACACAACTTCGAACTGCGCATGAATCTGGTCTATACCGGACTTTTCACCTTCTATTACATCAACTACTGCATCAATGCCCTTCCCCGTGACAAGCAAAAACACGAGGAAAAAACCGGCTAATACAACAAGCCACTCATGCTTGAGACAAAAAAGGCGAACATCCTTGAGGATGTTCGCCTTTTTTGCAGTGTGACCAGCTCATAAGCTGTTCGCTTGCACCGCTTCCTGGAAATCCATCTTCGCTGGCTGCCAACGGAAACCACCGGTCAACCCTGCCAGCTACACCACACCCATCTGTAAGCCGTGTCGTTGTCACGGCCGGCCAATTGGGCGAGTTCGACCTTCATGGGTATTCCTTGTTATGCGCCGGGCGGCAGAAAGATTGCCCGGTCGGTGTCTGTGCGCCAGTATGCGCAGCAAGCAACCGGGCGGGGAATTACGCCGCCGAGGTAATACGATAGGGGTAGATGCATGACACTCTCGTTGGACGACATCGCCTGGCACCGCTCGGTGGGGCAACTGATCGACGCCCTGGACAAGCCCAATTTCTGGACCCAGCTTGTACGCCTGCTGGACCAGTACGTGCCCTTCGACAGCTGGGTGGCGCTGCTTTTCAGTGCCGATCAGCGCCCCCAGGTGTTCGCCGAATGCCCCGGCGAAGACGGCAGCCCTGACCAGTTGTTCCAGGATTACCTGCGCGGCCTGTACCTGCTCGACCCCTTCTACATCGCCTGTCGCGAGCAATCGCGCACCGGGCTGTATCGCCTGTCGGAAGTGGCCCCGGAGCACTTTGAGCTGACTGAGTATTACCAGCGCTACTTTCGTCTGAATGTGGTGGCCGACGAAATCCAGTTCAATTGCCAGCTCGAAGGCGACCGCACGCTGTGCCTGTCCCTGGGCAGCACCCAGCGTTTCAGCGGCCAGCAGATCGCCTTGCTGTCGTTGATCCAGCCGTGGGTGCTCGGCCTGTTGCGCCAGCGTCTACCCTATGAAATCAACGAAGTCGTGGCCCTGTCCCCCGCACCGCCGCAAGCTGATTGGCGGGTACAACTGGAAGCCTCGGTGCAGCAACTCAAAGGCGCGCAGTTGACGGCCCGGGAGCTGGATGTCGGGCGATTGATGCTCAGCGGTTGCTCCAGTAAAGAAATCGCCCGCAAGCTGGAAATCTCGGTCGAAACCGTGAAAGTCCACAAGAAACATATGTACAGCAAGCTGGGGATCAAATCCCAGTCCGAGCTGTTTTCGATTTTTCTCCAGGCACAAAATGCCTGAATGCCCTGTGGAACGCTCTGCTTCTCTGTGGGAGCGGGCTTGCTCGCGAAAGCGGTATTTCATTCAGCATTCATGTTGGCTGACACACCGCTTTCGCGAGCAAGCCCGCTCCCACATTGATCTGTGCATAGCCAAATTCATTGAGTCCGAACCCAAGGAAACCGTATGAGCCTGTCACTCCTGAGCCGCTACGCCTTCTTTGCCGTCTGCGTGATCTTCACCCTCGCCAGCCTGCCGTTTCTTGAATACGACTGGCTCTGGCCAATTACCGCTGTCACTGCCGTCCTCAGCCTGATCGGCCTGTTCGACTTGCTGCAAAGTCCGCACGCAGTGCGCCGCAATTACCCGATCCTGGGCAATATCCGCTACCTGGTCGAAGGCATCCGCCCGGAAATCCGCCAGTACCTGCTCGAATCCGACAGCGACGCCCTGCCCTTCTCCCGGGCCCAGCGCTCGCTGGTCTACTCCCGGGCCAAGAATGAAACCGCCGACAAACCCTTCGGCACGCTGATTGATGTGTATCAGTCGGGTTTCGAATTCATCGGCCACTCCATGCGCCCCGCGCCCTTGAGCGACCCGAGCAGTTTCCGGGTGACGGTCGGCGGCCCGCAATGCACCCAGCCGTATTCGGCGTCGGTATTCAACATCTCGGCCATGAGTTTCGGCTCCCTCAGCGCCAACGCCATCCGTGCCTTGAACCAGGGTGCCAAGCTCGGCAATTTCGCCCATGACACCGGCGAAGGCAGCATCAGCCCCTATCACCGGGAAAACGGCGGCGACCTGACCTGGGAACTGGGCAGCGGTTACTTCGGCTGCCGCACCAGCGACGGCCGCTTCGACCCGGAACGCTTCGCGGCGCAAGCCCGGACGCCACAGGTACGGATGATCGAAATCAAGATGAGCCAGGGCGCCAAGCCCGGCCACGGCGGCATCCTGCCCAAACACAAGGTCACCAAAGAAATCGCCGAAACCCGCGGTATCCTGATGGGCGAGGACTGCGTGTCACCGTCGCGCCACACCGCGTTTTCCACGCCGATCGAAATGATGCATTTCATTGCGCAACTGCGTGAGTTATCCGGCGGGAAACCGGTGGGTTTCAAGTTCTGCCTTGGCCATCCGTGGGAGTTCATGGGCATCGCCAAGGCCATGCTGGAAACCGGCATCCTCCCGGACTTCATCGTGGTGGACGGCAAGGAAGGCGGCACTGGCGCCGCGCCCGTGGAGTTCACCGACCACATCGGCGTGCCGATGCGCGAGGGCCTGTTGTTCGTGCACAACACCCTCGTTGGGCTGAACCTGCGGGACAAGATCAAACTCGGCGCCAGCGGCAAGATCGTCAGCGCCTTCGACATCGCCAGTGTGCTGGCCATCGGCGCCGACTGGGCCAACTCGGCGCGCGGCTTCATGTTCGCCATCGGCTGCATCCAGTCGCAGAGCTGCCACACCAACAAATGCCCGACTGGCGTCGCCACCCAGGACACCCTGCGCCAGCGCGCGCTGGTGGTACCGGACAAAGCCCAACGCGTGTTCAACTTCCACCGCAACACCCTCAAGGCCCTGGCGGAAATGCTCGCCGCCGCCGGCCTCGAACATCCATCGCAGTTGTCCGCCAAGCATCTGGTGCGACGTATGTCGGCAACCGAGATCAAGCTGTTCTCGCAGTTGCACGTGTTCCTCAAACCGGGTGAGTTGCTGACCGGCGAAGTGAACGGCGAGTTCTACTCGCGGATGTGGCAGATGGCCCGGGCCGATAGTTTCGAGCCCAGTGAAATAGCGGCGGCATAACCTCGCCACCCCGATCAGAATCGCGCGTCACCAGCGCAGTGTTTTGCTCGGGGCCGGTTCCTTCATCACGATAAAACCGTAATCGCCGATCAGGTAAATCCGGTAGAACCGGCTTTCGACCAACGCCGGATAGCCCTGATAGCCGACCCGCGTTGCATTACGCCGCTCCTGCTCCGCCACCACGTTGGTGATGCCCGCCTTCGGCAGATTTTCGGCCAGCATGTAAAAGTCGGTATTGAGCAAGTAGTGCAGCACCGGGCGCTGTTTGAATGAGCCTGCCGCCGCCACCAACCAATAGTCGGAATAACTCACCGAGAGGTAGATCCGTCTGGCCTCGCGCAGCGACTGATGGCTGGCGATGTCGTACGCAAGACCGGCCAGTGCCGTGGACGCAAAGGTTTTCTGCACCGTCAGCACCCGGCCATAAGCGAACGACAACGACAACATGGCCAGCAGGGGAATCATCAACAGCAGCGGCAACCGCTCATGGATCGACGCCAGCGCCAGATGCCCCAGGTAAAACAGCAATACCAGCAGCACGGCGAAGCCCATCAAGGTGCGGGCACCTTCGTTGAAGTCGCGGAAAAACAACGCGACACCGGACACCAGCAGCATCACGACGGGCAAAGTCAGCAAACACATCAGGCCGATCAACAGCTTCTTCGGCCCGCTGTCCTGGCGCGCCGCTACGTTCAATCCCAACCGCACCGCCCCGGCTATCGCGAGCAACAGCAACCCGCCGGACACCCAGAGCCATCCGCCATGGAACAGCAGCACGACTTTTTCCAGGACCCGGCCAATGTTGATCTGGATCTGCAATGAGGGATGCGCCGTCCAATCGAGCAGCAATGTGCGGTTGGAGCCCATGAACGGATAAGCACTGACGCTGTAGATCAATCCGCCGAGGATGACCTGAGCGGCTTTCCAGCCCAGCAGGTCGCGCCATGGTACCGGGGTGGTTTTATCGTTGGCGGCCCTGAGCAACTCCAGGCAACACAGACCCAGGAACACGTTCAGGCTGACTTGATACAGCCCAAGCGCCAAGGCAATCAGGAACGACGGCACCAGCCACTGCACGCCGCGCCAAGGGTGGCGAAAGGTGATCGCGTAGATCACCGCCACCAGGCTCAGGGTCGTGGCGGGACCGTCGTATTGATAAGACAGGTTCTGCAGGAAGAACGGGTTGTACCAGAGCGGCAACAGCACCAGGCAGCAAGCAACGGTGGGCTGACGGAAGTAATGGAGCGTCAGGCTTGTCAACGCCGACGCCATGGACAGCGTGGCGATCAACAAGGGCAAGGGAAAGATGTTCGGCGCGGCATGGCTGAAGGTCAGCGCGTTGTAGAAAAACTGGGTGAAGAGTCGGCCCTGTTCGGCCCAGGCCATGCCCGCCGCCAGCGAGCGCCAGTTGTCATCGATGTAGGGATAATCGGCGAGGATCAACGGCAGGACATACACCAGGGTGGCGGCCAGAAAAAACCGCCAGACCTGATGCCGGCTGAGCTCGCGAACGAAGACGTCGCTGAACCGCCCCATTCTAACGCCCGCCCCGGTCTTTACCGCCGACGATGTCCTTGATCACATAACGCGGCCGGTGCTTGGCCTCGATATAGATGCGACCGATGTACTCGCCGAGGATGCCGATGCCGATCAGTTGCACGCCGCCCAGAAACAGGATCGCAGTCATCAGCGACGGATAACCGGGAACGCTGTTGCCGAAGAAAATCTTGTCCAGCACCATGTACACCGCATAGAGCACCGCGAAAATCGAAATGCCGCCACCAACGTAAGTCCACAAGCGCAGCGGCACGGTACTGAACGAGGTCACGCCTTCCAGGGCCAGGTTCCACAGTTTCCAGACATTGAACTTGCTGCTCCCCACCACCCTTCCCGGCCGCTCGAACTCCACCACCACCGTGTTGAACCCGGCCCACGACAGCACGCCTTTCATGAATAACTGGTGCTCCGGCAAGGAACGGATCACATCGACCACCTTGCGATCCATCAGCCGGAAGTCCCCGACGTTTTCCTCGATGCGGGTGTAGGCGATGCGATTGAGCACATGGTAGAAAATAGACGCGCTGTGGCGCCTGAGGTAGCCGTCGGCGGCCCGGCTGCGGCGCTTGGCGAGTACCACGTCGGCACCCTTTTGCCATTGCTCGATCAACAACGGAATGACGTTGATCGGGTCCTGCAGGTCGACATCCATGGGAATCACGGCATCGCCGCTGGCATGCTCCAGGCCGGCAAACAGTGCCGGTTCCTTGCCGAAGTTGCGCGAGAAATTGATCAGCATGACCTGATCATCCGCCTGGGCAAGTGCCATAGCCTGTTCGGCCGTGTTGTCGGAACTGCCGTCGTTGATGAACACGATCTCGACTTCGGTGTCGCCTAATCTCAACTCCCTTCGCACCGCCCGATAAAACAGGTTGATGGACTGCTCTTCGTTGAACACCGGGACAATGAGCGAGATTTTCATTGATCACGTCCGCGAAACACCACGTATTTGGAATATAGAAAACCGAACACCAGGCTCAACGCCGAAAACAGGACCACCGTGAGCAAGCCGTGCAATCGCCAGAGGTCACCCAGATGGCCGATACCCAGGCTCAGTGCCCCCATGCCCAAAAGAAACAGCAGATAACCCGCGACCGTGGCACTGGCGGCGAAGGTAAATTGCGCGTTCATGTAGAAGGAAAATGACGCGGCCACGCAGAAGGCGGCCAGGTTGCTGATCGCCTGACTGAGGCCGGCTGCCACGCTCAACAGGAAAAAGATCTGCCAGTGAATCAGGGTGTTGGCGACCCCGATCACCGTGTAACTGGACAGCCCTTTCCACAACAGTCTCATGTGAGGCTCCCGTTTCAAGAACGTTGCACTTATTGATATTTGAGCCTGTTTACTGTCATAAATCGCAGGTCAAGCGGTCTTTCAGACCAGCGGTTGAGCCTTGGGGCAATGCCCGAGACATCCGGTAATATCCCGGTTTTGCAATTGCCCGCGAATCAGTCCACCCTGCGCGCCGCCGATTGGGCGCGTGGCCTTTGCGCCAGCGGCCAATCCCATTTTTACCCGCTGTTACGAGCCTGCTGTCATGACCTTAGCGCGCGATCACCGGATCGACTTTTTTCGTGGTCTGGCACTGATCTTCATCTTTTGGGATCACGTGCCCCACAACCCTTTGGGGCAAATCACCCTGCGTAACTTCGGTTTCAGCGATGCAGCCGAGGTCTTCGTGTTTCTGGCAGGTTTCGCATCCGTATTGGCGTACGGCAAAGTCCTGGCGCGCGAAGGCTTTCTGATCGCCTGCGTAAAAATCCTGCGCCGGGCGTGGGTGCTCTACGTGGTGCATATCTTCCTGCTGGCGATGCTGATGGGCATTGTGTTTTTCGCCAACAGCCATGTGGAAACACGGGATCTGGTGGAAGAAATGGGCATGCATCACTTCATCAGCAACCCGCAGCAGGCCCTGATCGATGAACTGCTGTTGCGCTTCAAGCCGAACCTGATGGACCCGTTGCCGCTGTACATCGTGCTGTTGGCGGGCTTGCCCCTGGTGCTGCCGCTGCTGGTGCGCAAGGCCTGGGTGGTGGTCTCGATGTCATTGGCGCTGTACCTGATGGTGCCGCTGGCTGGCTGGAACCTGGCGGCCATCAAGGACGGCGTGTGGTATTTCAACCCGGTCGCCTGGCAGCTGCTGTTCGTACTCGGCGGTGCCGCTGCGATTCACAGCCAGCGCCCGCGCCCGCCCCAGACCCGCCCATTGGTTCGCCAGCCGTTGTTTGTCGGTGCGGCGCTGTATGTCGTGGTCGCGGGTGTGTTGACCGTGCTGTGGCGTTGGCCGGACCTACACGATGCCGTGGTGCCGGCGAGCCTGCAAAACATCCTGTACCCCATCAGCAAGACCGACCTTTCCCCCGTGCGCCTGCTGCATTTTCTCGCACTGGCCTACGTCACGGCGAAACTGATTCCCGACAGCGGATGGACACAAAACTGGCTCGCGCAGCAAAGTTGCCGCATGGGCCGTTTCTCGCTGGAGATTTTCTGTCTGGGCGTGCTGCTGGCGCCATTGGCGGACATGGTCAATGCGTTGACCGACGATGCTTTTGCCATGCAGATCTTCACGGCGTTGGTGGGTGCCGGGTTGATGGCGTTGCTGGCAACCTGGCTTGAGTTCAACAAGCGGTTGACTGGTCCAAAGCAGGTGGTAGTCGCTTGACTGATACCTGTGGCGAGGGGGCTTGCCCCCGTTCGGCTGCGAAGCAGTCGCAAATCCGATATTTGCGGTGTGTCTGGCACAACTTTAGGGCCTGATCTAGGGACTGCTTTGCAGTCCAACGGGGGCAAGCCCCCTCGCCACAAAAGCCCCGGTTCGCAGATAAATGACTTTCAACAAAAAGCCCCGGCCAATCGACCGGGGCTTTGGCTTTTCAAGCGTTACAACTTACGAAACCGAACGCACCGCACCTTGCGAAACATTGGTCGGTTGCAGCTTGAACACGTAGAACAGCACCGTCAGCAGCACCAGGAACGCAGGCCCCACATACAGCGCCACGCGGGTGTCCGGGAAGTACGCCATCAGGCCGACCACCAGCACCAGGAACGCCAGCGCCAGGTACGAACTGACCGGGTACAGCCACATGCGATATTTCAGGCCGGCCGCTTCGCTGGCGCTCAGGCCTTTGCGGAATTTCAGCTGGGCCAGCAGGATCATCACCCAGGTCCAGATCGCGCCGAAGGTGGCAATTGCCGTCACCCAGACAAATACCTTTTCCGGCACCAGATAGTTCAGCAGTACGCCCAACAGCAACGCGCCAATCGACAGCAGCAATGCACGACGCGGCACGCCGTTGTTCGAGGTCTTGGCAAAGCCCGCCGGAGCCTGGCCGTTCTGCGCCAGGCTGTAGAGCATGCGCCCGGTGCTGAAGATGCCACCGTTGCAGGACGACAACGCCGCGGTGATCACCACGAAGTTGATGATGCCGGCGGCGGTCTTGATGCCCAGCCGCTCGAACGTCATCACGAACGGGCTGCCCTGGGTGCCGATTTCGTTCCAAGGGTAGATCGACAGGATCACGAACAGCGCACCGACGTAGAACAGCAGGATGCGCCAGAACACCGAGCCGATCGCGTTCGGAATGGTCTTCTGCGGGTTCTTCGCTTCACCGGCGGTCAGGCCGATCATCTCCACGCCCAGGTAGGCGAACATCACCATTTGCAGCGACATCAACACACCCTGTACACCGTTGGGCATGAAGCCGCCGTGGGTCCACAGGTTGGAAATACCCAGGGCCACGCCGTCGTTGCCGAAACCGAAGGCGATGATGCCGATGCCGCCGAGCACCATCGCAATGATGGTGACGATCTTGATCAAGGCAAACCAGAACTCGAACTCACCGAAGGCCTTGACCGCGATCAGGTTGATCGAGCCCATGCTGATCAACGCAGCAAGCGCCCAGATCCAGCGTGGTACATCGGGGAACCAGATACCCATGTACACCGCCACGGCAGTGATTTCCGCGACGCAGGTCACCAGCCACAGGAACCAGTAGTTCCAGCCGGTCAGGAAGCCCGCCAGCGGGCCGAGGTAGTCTTGGGCGTAACGGCTGAACGAGCCGGCGACCGGATTGTGCACGGCCATCTCACCGAGAGCGCGCATGATCACCAGGATCGCCAGACCGCCAATGATGTAAGACAGCATGATGGCCGGACCGGCCATTTCGATGGCCTTGGCCGAGCCCAGGAACAGGCCGACGCCGATACAGGCACCGAGTGCCATCAGTCGAATATGCCGCTCGCCGAGTTCACGTTTGAGCGGACCGCCCTGAGCGGTCTCGCCTTGGGGCAGGTGATTGCCTACGGGCATGGGGGACAACCTCGTCTTGTTATTGGATATGACCACCGAGTGGCGAAGCGCTGACCGATAAGCCATCGCGTCCCGAACCGGTTCTGCTTCGTGGGCAGAGTCGTCTTGTAGGAAAAACCCGCAAGATCAGTGGGAAAAACGGCGCCGAGTATTGCACAACAATGGTGCATCGTCATGCCCCTGCCAAAGTCGTACTTACCCTCGAAAAGGCTCTACTTCAGCCATTACAGACCGCCCCCACGCCTCAGCCACAGCAGCACCTGTGGCGAGGGGGCTTGCCCCCGTTCGGCTGCGAAGCAGTCGCAAAACAGGTGAACACGGTGTTTCAGACAATCACCAGTCGCAAGTTTTAGCGCTGCTTCGCAGCGCAACGGGGGCAAGCCCCCTCGTCACAAAAACAACAACAGCTTTCTCGCGCCGTCATTCCTTCACAGGTATCAGAGCTTTCACTCAACACATGCAGATCTACCCTGGACAACCGGGTACTAGCCTTGAATGTGCAATTGATATCCTCAAGGGAAGCAATGGAATGCCAACTCAACCCAACTCCCACCGCTTGCGTCTGGGCCGATATTCCGAGAGCGGTCGGGCATATCTCATCACCGCCGTTGTTCATGGTCGCCAACCGATCTTTTCGGATTGGCATTTGGGACGCTTACTTGTTTCAGAACTACGTCGAGCTCATGAAACCAACGTAGTGAACTCCATCGCATGGGTGGTCATGCCCGATCACTTTCATTGGCTGATGCAGTTGGAGGAAGGCAATCTTGGGCGTGTCATCGGTGCCATCAAGTCACGTTGCACCCGTGAAGTGAACGAAATCACTGGCCGCCGTGGCCCACTCTGGCAAACCGGCTACCACGACCGGGCCATTCGCGATGGAGAAGATCTTCTGCCGTTCGCTCGCTACATCGTTGCCAATCCACTCAGGGCGGGACTTGTGGATAAAATTGGCGACTACCCTCTCTGGGATGCGTGCTGGCTGTAAACGGACGCCCCTGCACCAAACACTTTGTGGCGAGGGGGCTTGCCCCCGTTGGACTGCGAAGCAGGCCCCTCAATCAGGCAACCACTGTTGTATCAGACACACCGCAAATACCGGATTTACGACTGCTTTGCAGCCGAACGGGGGCAAGCCCCCTCGCCACAAGTGCTTCAATCAGCCTGATTATCGGTGCGTCCGTGCATCATTTTGCCCTTCACATTTTCTTCACCCTCGCCAACCACCGTCTAAGCTTGAGTCAAGTCCGATCAATCTGCGTGAATGGATCAGTCGACTATGGGCGCTTTGTGGCAAACCGATTCGAGTAAAACCGTGGTTCCGAATGAAAGTGAGGATGAAGCGCCGTTACCTGAAAAACCCCGTCGTTCCAGACACGGATGGGGGGCGTTCTGGCTATTGCTGTTGATTATCGCGATTGTCGTGGGGCTGGCCGCCATGAGGGAGATGCGCACCTCGAAGTTCCAGGCCCGGGAAGTCAGCAAATACGCCGCGTCACTGAGCTATGAGCTCAAACCCGGCCCCAGCGATGCGATTCGCTATCCGGGGGAAGGTCCATTCGATCGGCGCCTGGGCTACAGCTCATTGGGTGAGTTCCTGCCGCGCCTGATCAAGCGCAATTTCATCGTTGAGGCGCAAACCCGCTTTTCTCCGGCGTTGCTGAAGTACAGCGACAAGGGCCTGTTCGTGCCTTATGCCGAGAAAATCCAGGCCGGGCTGTCGATCACCGACTGCCGCGCAGCGCCGCTGTACCAGTACCACTATCCGCAGCAGCTTTATTCAACCTTTGACTCGATCCCGCCGGTGGTGGTCAACAGCCTGCTGTTCATCGAAAACCGCTTCCTGCTCGACCCCAGGCAACCGCTGGCCAACCCGGCGGTGGACTGGCCGCGGTTCGGCATGGCGGCCTGGTCCCAGTTGGCGAAGATGTTGCACGTGCCCGGCCAATCCGCCGGTGGCAGTACCCTGGCCACGCAGTTGGAGAAGTATCGGCATTCCCCCGATGGCTTGACGGTCAATGGCGCGGAAAAGATTCGCCAGATGGTTTCCGCCACCGTACGCGCCTATCAGGCCGGGCCACAAACCCTCGAAATCCGGCAGAACGTGGTTCGTGACTACCTCAACAGCGTGCCGTTGTCAGCTGTACCGGGCCACGGTGAAGTGCACGGCATGGCTGAAGGGTTGCGCGTGTGGTACGGCTCCGACTTCAAACAGGCCAACGAAGCGTTGTCCAGCACCGCTACGGATCCAAAAACCATGGCGGAAAAAGGCCTGGCCCTGCGTGAAATGCTGTCGTTGATGATTGCCCAGCGCCGCCCGTCGCACTACCTGACCAAGGGTCACGATGAACTGGCCGACCTCACCGACAGCCATATACGCCTGCTGGCGCAAAACCATGTGATCGACGCCGAGTTCGCCGCCGCCGCCCTGGCCAGCAAAGTGATCTACCGCGACTGGGCCACCCAGCCGACCATTCAACCGATTGAAACCAACAAGGGCATCAGTGTCGCGCGCAGCCGTCTGGCCGGCATGCTCAATCGTCCGCTGTATGACCTCGACCGCCTTGACCTCTCCGCCACCAGCACCCTGCAAGGCCAGTTGCAAAGCGAGGCCACCGAGTACCTGAAAAAACTGGCCGACCCTGAGTTTGCCACGCAAATCGGCCTGATCGGCGAACGCCTCCTGACCACCACCAGCACCACCCAGGTACGCTACAGCTTCACTTTGTTCGAACTGACCCCGGACGGCTCGCGGGTGCGGGTGCAGACCGACAGCACCGACCAGCCATTCGACATCAACGAAGGCAGCAAACTGGAACTGGGCTCCACCGCGAAAATGCGTGTGCTGACCACCTACCTGCAAATCATCGCCGAGTTGCACGACAAATACGCCGGCATGGCCGTTCCGGAGCTGAAGAAAGTCGACGTGCCGGACCAGGATCGCCTGAGCCGCTGGGCGGTCGACTACCTGATCGAGAACAAGGACCGCGATCTGCAAAAAATGCTTGGCGCCGCCCTGGACCGCAAATACTCCGCCGGCCCCGGCGAGGCGTTTTTCACCGGGGGTGGCCTGCACACGTTCCACAACTTCCGCAAGGAAGACAACGGCCGGATACCGCCCCTGCGCGACGCCCTGCGCGAATCGATCAACCTGCCGTTCATTCGCCTGATGCGTGACCTGGTGCGCTACACCACCTACTCCGGCCCGAACAGCAGTGCCGAACTGCTCAAGGATGACCGCAACCCGCGGCGTCAGGAGTACCTGGCCGAATTCGCCGACCGCGAGGGCACTTCGTTCCTGCTCAAGTTCTGGAAGAAGTACAAGAACAAGGACACCCAGGACCGCCTCGACACCTTCCTCGACAGCATGCGCCCGACCCCGATCCGCATGGCCGCCGTGCACCGCTACCTGCTGCCGCAGGCCAGCCAGGAAAGCTTCAACGCCTTTGTGCGCTCGCACCTCAAGGGCGCCAAGCTCACGGAAAAGCTCACCGACGAACGTCTTGTGCGGCTCTACGAGGCCTACGGTCCAGGCTCCTACGACTTGCCGGACCAGGGTTTCATCGCCAAGGTCCACCCCCTGGACCTGTGGCTGATGGGCTACCTGCTCAATCACCCCGACGCCAAGTGGGGCGACATCGTCAAAGCCAGCCAGTTCGAGCGCCAGGAGGTCTATAGCTGGCTGTTCAAAAGCCGGCACAAGGGCGCCCGCGACAGTCGCATCCGCACCATGCTGGAGATCGAAGCGTTCCTCGACATCCACCAGCGCTGGCAGAAAGTCGGCTATCCGTTCGACCACCTGGTACCGTCGCTGGCCACCGCTATCGGCAGCTCCGGCGACCGTCCCGCAGCCCTGGCCGAATTGATCGGCACCATCCTCAACGATGGCGTGCGCATGCCGACCCTGCGCATTGACAGCCTGCATTTTGCCGCGAACACCCCCTTTGAAACCCAACTGATCAATGACCCGGACGTCGGCAAACGGGTGATGCCGTCCGAAGTAGCCACCGCCATGCGCGAGGCCCTGTCGCAAGTCGTCGATGCCGGTACCGCCAAACGCGTGGCCGGCAGTTTCAAGCTGCCCGACGGCAGCCCGCTGGCGATGGGAGGCAAGACCGGTACCGGTGACAACCGCATCGAGGCCATCGGGTCCGGTGGGCGAATCTTGAGTTCCAAATCGCTCAACCGCACGGCGACCTTCGTGTTTTACATAGGCGATCACCATTTCGGCACCCTGACGGCGTTCGTGCCAGGCCGCTCGGCGGAAAGCTTTACCTTCACCTCGGCGTTACCCGTGCAGGTGCTCAAGGGCATGGCGCCGATCCTGACGCCGTACCTGCAACCGGGCACCCATACGATGTGCCAGCCAACCGAGGTGACGGCGGGCCGCTGAGCGAGCTCAACGAATTGGAACGATGGCGGTAGATATGTATTTTTCACTCTTGAATTTTGCGAGGCGGGAGGTGGCAACAACTCCGATTCAAACCAATTTTTGCGCTTTTATTGGGCAACATGCTTACCTAGTCTGGTCGTCCCCGGTACTGATCAAAGGACGATCAAACAATGCCCATTACCCCCTCGGCGATTCAAGGATCAGACCCGATCGCCATCGCCCCATTCGATAAAAGCGTCCACTACCAACAGGTCAGGAAGGCGATTCCTTCCTGGTTGCTGAACACCTCTCCATCCCGTGTCGATGCGCTGAAATCCAGCAGGCTGACGCTGCCCGACTGGCACAGGACCGCGTCGACAACCGCTCACCGCAAGTTGAAACAAGCCGTCCAGCTCAGCTGGACCTCGCAGAACACCTTGGATCAGGCTCTACGCGATCTTCTGGATATTTCCGCCTTTGCCAAACCCCTGCTGCAACAAGCGCTGAGGGACCGCTTCGGCGTCGAAGACGATGTCGAGGAAACCTGGCTGCGCCTGTATGCCCCGGCGAAGACGGCCTGGTGGGTGCATGACTTTTCCGCAGGAACCACCAGCCGTACCATCTCGCTGCTGGATGCCGCCCTGCACAACTTTTCCCGGGACGAAGCGTTCACCCAGGACTCCGAGTTCATCACCCGCCCCGACGCACGCGGGCATTTCAACGTCAAACACCTCAAGCACAAACTGAGCATCGAGCAGTTCAAGTCCGTGTGTCGCGAACTGGACATCGGCACCCGCTATCAACAGCACCTGCAAGACACTTTAAAGCCGAGCGACAAAGCGGCGAGCAATGTCCTGCGCCACAAAGTCATTCTCAGCCAGAAAAGCGCACTGAATGTCGCCGCGCAAATGGCCCTGATGAAGCACGACATCGACCAGGAAGCCTTCGACGTAGTGCAAGGCATGCTCGAGGATCGTTCGCGGCTGAAGTGGAACGGCAAACCTGTCGACTATCACAACCTGGCAATGATGGACACGCGCCTGAACGGCATCATCCTGATCACCACCGATACCACCAGCGCCACCGCCCCGACCCCGGTGATTGCCTATGTTCCCCATGATCCGCTGCACCCGCTCAAGCAATACACCTCCTCACTGGAATTCATGGCTGAACTGACGCGCCAGTTGCGCGATGGCGCATCCGCCAACAGCTATCAACAGTTCTTCAGCCAGTTCGTGCCCCATGAGCAACGCGGGCATTTTTTCGCCGGGTTGAACGCGCGTCTGAGCACGGTGAAATGGCAACCGGCGCCAGCAGGTTCCAACTTGCCGAGCTGGCGTGAAACGCCTGTGGATAAACCCGATCTGCAATTCAGTGTGTCGAGCATCAAGACCGACCGAGAGACGATCTTCAATAACGATCTGTGGGGCTACCGCTACCGGCAGACCCTCAACAAGGTTTTCAACGACGCCCGGGAAATCGCCATCTCCACCGAATACGCCGACCGCATGGCCCGCTGGGCCTGGTGGGACAACCTGGAAAAAATACTCTCGGACATCCTCAACATTGCCTTGCAGGTGGCGACACAGTTGGTGCCTGGACTGGGCCAACTGATGCTGGCGTACACGGCCTATCAAATGACCGAAGGCGTGGTCGAGGGCCTTGTCGACCTGGCCGAGGGACGCCTGGCCGAGGCCGCTGAGCAGATCCTCGGCGTGCTGGAAAGCGTCGTCCAGTTGGGCGCGTTCGCGGCGGGAGGCGCCGTCGGCAATGTTGCACAGACGAAGCTTTCGCCGTTTTTCGAAGGCTTGAAACCGGTACAATTGGCCAACGGTGAAGCGCGTTTGTGGAACCCTGACCTCAGCCCCTATGAACGCGCCGATGTGGCGTTGCCCGCGGACGCCCAGCCTGATGACCAAGGCATTCACCAGTATCAGGGCCGGCGCATAGTGCGCCTGAACGATCAACACTTCGAAGTGCTGCAAGACCCGGTCACAGGGCAACAACGCATCCGCCATCCGCAGCGTTTCGACGCTTACGCACCGACCCTGCGCCACAATGGCCGTGGGGCATGGGTCTGCGAAACGGAAAACCCGCGGGAGTGGGAAGGTTCGACCCTGATGCGCCGACTCGGCCACAGCACCGATGGTTTCAACGATGAACAACTGGAGCAGATTCGCCAGATCAGCGGCACCGATGAGGCCGAGCTGCGCAGGGTGCATGTTGAAAGCGCCCCGCCGCCACCGCTGCTGACCGACACCCTGCAACGCCTGGCTTCACCGGCCATTGCACCCGCTGTGTTGTCCCCTGAGATTGCGCCGCTGTTCAGCGAATTCCCGGAGCTGCCCGCGACCGTTGCGGAACACATCGTCGAAGGGGCCAGTGCCACGGAAGACCAGCACATCACCCAGAAAAAACGCCTGCCCCTGCGCCTGAAAACCCAGGCCCGTGAGCTGCAATTCGAGACCCGGGCGGTGCGGGCGGCCCAGGGTTTGTACCCGAGCGCGTCAATCACGCCCGAGACCGAGCGCCTGGTGCTGGGCACTTTGCGCTTTAACACCGATACCTTCGGCGACCTGCGCCTCGAAATTCGTCAGGGCACATTCGATGGCGAGTTGCGTTACAGCGTCGGCCCCGATGACGCCACGCGGGTGCGGGTGTTGATTCGCGATGATGCCGGGCAATATCAGGTGCGTGATGGCGAGGATCAGCCGATCCACGAAGCCGATGACTTTTTCGAAGCTGTCCTGCAGGCCACGCAGGAGAATGGAAAAAACAGCCTGGGCTACAAACCGGGGGATGCTGAACTGCTCAGGGAATGGGTCATGGTCAAATCGGCATCACCGAGCGAACGCCGCACCGTACTCGCCGACCCGCCCGTTCGCCCGGTGGCCGAGCATGAAACGATGCTGCTGGTGCGTGGAGGCGGACTCAGCAAGGAAGGCAAAACACTGCACGAACGCATTCGGGATCTGCATCCGCATTTCAGCGAGGCTGAAGTCGACAACTTCGCCACTGCCCTGACCGCAGAGGGCGAGCCGCTGAAGCTACTGGAGGAACAGGAAAACGATCTCAACCAGTTGCGCAATCTCATCGATTTGTGGGAGGCGCAGTCCGCCGGGCTGGATGCCGATAATCCGATTCCTTTGCGCAGTGTTAAACGACACATTGCCGAGCGTTTACTCGCCTGTTTCGAACGAAAAAATACCGAGCTCGGCAGCCGCACCGAACTTCATGGCTATGCGCTGGATTTATCAAGGGAACTGCTTCCGATAGATCTGGAGTCCGAATGGCCGAAACGACCGCAACTGAAAAGGTTTCTGGACAAGGTCACCATCCTGAAACTCGATAACACACTGTTTTCCGCCAAGGCGAATGGCTTACTGAAAGATTTCCCCCACCTGCGCGAACTCAGCGCCAATCGCTGCTACCTGACGCAACTGCCGGAAAACATCGGCGCCATGCATCGGCTCGAACGCCTGCGTTTGAGTAACAATCAAATCGCGCTGGACGCCGCCGCCGTCGAGCAACTCAAACCCCTGACCTTTCTGGAAATTCTGCGTCTGGACAAAAATCCTCTGGGCAGGCCTGCCGACATCTCGCGAATGCCTCGGCTGAAGGTCGTCGGGCTGCGCAACACGGGCATTACTACCTGGCCCGAAGGTACGCTGAGCAAACCCAGGCCCCGCGGTTTTCTGCTGGATCTGCGGGACAATCCGATCAGCCTGATCCCCGAGGTGGTACCCGGCTCACCGCAGGCCTGGGTTGTGGCGCGCACCCGGCTGGACGTCGGCAACCTGTCGGATATCAACCAGGTTCACTATCAGGAGATTCGCCGCTCGGTGGCGCTGCCTCCGGAGCCCATCGTGCCCTACAACAGCCAGGCGGACTGGGTGGTCAATTCCAACTACAGCGCGGACCACTGGAACGACGTACCCGGCTGGGGTGTCGACCGGGCCAATCTCTGGTCAGAGCTGGTCGATGAACCCCAGGCCGAGCGCTTCCTGACCGTGTTGCTCGATACCCGCCTGAGCCGCGACTTCCAGGCCGGCGGCCCGGCCCGGGATCAACTGGTGCGACGTGTCTGGCGCATGCTCGATGCCGTCTACGTCGACACGCCTCTGCGGGAGAGGCTGTTCACCATGGCCGTCGCGCCGGTGGATTGCGCCGACGCCGGTGCGCAGTTGTTCAATCACATGGGCATTGATGTGCTCGCCTATGAGGCCCACGCGTATTCCACTGACCCGGTGCAGCTGGAGCAGAAGCTGGTGACCCTGGCCAAAGGCGCCGCACGGCTGGAACAGGTTAACGACATTGCCCGTGCCGATGTCGCCAGTCGTGGCGGCAACCCGGACGAAGTCGAGGTCTACCTGGCCTATCAGACCGGTTTGGCACAACGCCTCGACTTGCCCTGGCAATCGAAGGGCATGCTGTTCCGGGCGGTGTCCGGCGTCACGGATGCAATGATCGATCAAGCCTATGACACGGTGCTGGCCCTGGGTGAAGGCGATGGTCTGGTCGACCGAATGCTCGAACAGGATTTTTGGCAAAACCATTTGAATGAACGCCATGCGACCGAAATGCAAGCCAACAAACGTCGCTATCAGGGCCTGTCGGATCAACTGGACACCTTGCGCGATACACAGCGCGAATGGGTCGAGTCGAAGTCGGAGGATCAGCGCGCCGCATTGCGCAGCCGACTCAGGGAACTGATGAACGACCTGCCGGCGCCGGACACGGTGGTCTTTGCCGATGAGCCGTTCAGCGATGCAATTTTTGATCGCCTGCTGGTCGACCTGGGTGACGACGAGAAAGAACTGTCCAGGCACTTGACCCGTCAAGCCATGAAGCGCGCCGGCCAGTAAAAAGCCTAAACATGAGTGTCAGGCGGCATTGATGCTGGATGTGCCTGCCTCATCGTCGGATCGCCGCCCGGACCAAGCTCGCTCCCACAGGGGATCGGTGGTCGCCACAAGATCTGTGTACGACACCCATCCATTGTGGGGGCTGGCCTGCCAGCGATGGCGGCAGTCCCGGGCATCAGACTTCGGAATCCCAGATCACGGTGACGCCGCCGAAATACTGTTTTGGCGCCCCAGGCAAAAAAAAGTGATCGGGCTTCTCAAGTTCGAAGTGCAACGTGCCCGGCTTACGATCCACATAGTGGCCGGGCTGAAAAGTCACGGCCCCGCTTTCAGTCACCAGTTCCTGACGCTGGACCGGTCTTCCGGCGCTATCGGTCAAGCCACCAGGCAAGCTCACACTGACTTTCAATGGAGCGCTGAGCATCGAATCCCGATCAGCCATAAAGCAGACCCGTCCATCGCTGATTGAGCACTGCAAAAACATTTTAAAACGAGAACTGGCCGAGATATTGAAGGTCTGGTCGCGGAACAACCGCACCGGTTTACGCCCCGCCTGCAACCAGCCCTGCCAGCCACCGGCTGGTACCAACTGGACTTTCTCGCCACCGGGCGGGATGTCGACCTTGAGGGTGTGCTGAACGTCGAGGTTGAAGTTCATGGTCAACACCGAACTGCTCGGCAGCATGACATCGCCGAAATCGAAGTCGCCGTTGGGACCGACCGTATAGGTCAGCGAACCAGTGTAGTTGCCTGCCAGCATGCCCAACGGATTGGGCGTGACCAGTTCATAGGAAAAATCCAGATGCTCGTAGCGCAACCATGGAACATCGAACCTGGCCTGTTTATTACACGCGGCATGGACCGGTGTTTTCCAGAAAAAACCATAGGAGGTGGGGTAGTAGTAACCCACGCCACTGTCAAGGCACGGCGACGGAGCGTTCACCCAACTCGTCCCCCACAACCGGTAGTGAGCATTCCGGGAGTCAGCGTTGGTGTCCCCTGTCAACGTCCGAACATCCTCGGTGACATACTTGGAGCCCACCCCGGTAATCCGCATTCTTACCTGCTCCACCGCTCCGGATTCATGACGTACTGACAGCTCACGCCATTGTGCTGGCACCGTGATTGTTGCGCCCTGGCGCGGTGATGCATGGTTGGCCGGGATCGCTTGGGTGGACTCGAATCGAATCGGGACTTGCAGGCTGAACGTCTTGTGTTCTTCACATTGCCCCGGATACAGCTGACAGTAGCCACTGGGCGGCGTGGTGTTCTTGAATTGATTGATGTGCGGATAGGCCGAGTCGGGCTTGAACAAGGCAGTGATTGAAACGTCTTGCGCCAACGCCTGGGGCATCAGCCACCACACAATTAAAAGACTCCATAACCATAAAAGCCTCGTTGAAAACAAAACACCTGTAACACTCATCTGTACCCATCTCCGAAAAGCCGCCCTGTTCCCTGGGAGGCGATATCCACTCGACATTCAAACGCTGCAACACCCGTTAGCACCGAGAATCACTGTGGGAGCGAGCTTGCTCGCGATGAGGCCGGCACCTTCAGCATCCATGGCGCCTGACACTCCGCCATCGCGAGCAGGCTCGCTCCCACATTTTTGATCCCTGCCAAAAACAGATCAGGGTGCCGCGGCACTGAAAATCAACTGAACCGTGCCGTAATAAGTGCCCGGTTTATAACCACCGGCCGGCTCTTTCGGCTGGATTTCCAAAGCAAAGCGCCCGCCTGCCATGGCCTGCGCCGCCGACACCACTTCGCGCGGGGTCGCATCGTGGCTCAGCTCCTGGCCATTGAAGGTGACCCGCAAGTAGATGTTCTGGTCCTCCCGCCCGTTGAACAGATAGGGCTCGGCGTCCAGCCGCGCTTCGATCGCACTGGTGTCGTGCTTGACGTCGAAATTCTTGCGCAACCCTTCGAGCTTCGACGTGTTGCGATTCCACGGCAGGGTCTGTTCCAGATGAATCCAGTTCGTCTCGGCCGGTAGCACGTAAAAGCCCAGGGTCGGAATATCCGCCCACACTTCGAACGTGCGCTCTTCCCGTGCCGCGAAAGCCTGGGCACACGCCATCACGCCCACACAGAGGGCGAAGGCCGATTGCTTGATCATGTCAGTTACCTGTTGCGTAAAAGAAAGCGGCGAGTCGACCCGCCTTTGGCGGTGTTACTGGCTGGCAACGCGCAACGCTTTTTTGTCGGCGCCTTCGATCAGGTTGAAGCGGTATTCCCGACCGGGTTTCTTCTCGAACTCGAACGACTTGCCCGCCAGCACGTGATGCTTGGTGGTCGGCTCGCACTCGGTTTCATTCTTCAGCGAGCAATTGCGAAACTCATCGATCACCACCACGGTGTTGCCGTTGTTGCGCAGTCGGTAAACACCGGCGCTGTCATCGATCACACTGTCGAAACGGCTGTTCCTGGGACGGACAAAAAACACTGTGCCAAACCCGGTCATCACGTTGACCCCCGCCGACAGGTTCTCCTTGTAGGTTTCGCGCTCTTCACTGGACACCGCAAAGTCGTCTTCCTTTTCCGGTACCACCGGCACGAAGCGCACGCGGAAATAACGTTCGGTGTCACGGGCGCCCAAGTGCAGCAAACGCGTGCCCTGCATGCCATTGGCCGGCACGATCAGCCGTGCGGGGCTGGCCATCAAGCCATCCCGACCGCTGCCATCCGCTTGCGTTGCGACCGGTATCTCGCGGTGTGTGCCATCGGCGTCGTAGATGATTTCCAGGATGTTGACCTTGACGAACGCGGTGCTGTCGCCGCTGTTGAACACGCGTTTGAGGTAGGTGCTCTTGTCGCCGTCCAGATAGTCATACACCGTTCCGACGTTGATCTGCGGACCGGCCTGAACCGCCAGAGAAAAACCGCTCAAACCCAACAGCAACCACAGACGTTTCATACCCTTGAACCTCATGACATTGAACACAACACAGGCGCGGTCCATCGATTGGCGGCCCATCAGATTTCCGAATCCCAGATCACGGTGACTTTGCCCTTGTAGAAAGGGCCCGCACCGGGCGACAGCATGAATTCCATCTGTCTCTGCGGTACCTCGAAGTGCAGGACACCCGGCGCCCTGTCGACGTAGAAGCCCGGCTGGAAATACAACGCATTGGCGGCACCCGATCGCATTCGCATCCGCTTGACGGGCTGCCCGCTCATGTCGATCAGGCCATTGGGCAGGGTGACAAAGACCTGCAGCTCTACCCCACGCTTGGAGACACGGTCATCGAGCATGCAGTCGTAGGCAGTGCTCCACTCACACTCCATGTACATCTTGAAACGCGAGGAGGCCGAGATATTGAAGGTCTGGTCGCGGAACAGCCGCACAGGCTTGCGCCCCGCCTGCAGCCAGCTCTGCCAGCCACCGGCCGGCGTCAACTGGACTTTCTCGCCACCAGGCGGGATGTCGACCTTGAGGGTGTGCTGAACGTCGAGGTTGAAGTTCAGGGTCAACACCGAGTCGTTCGGAATCATCAGGTCGCCGAAATCGAAATCGCCCATGGGGCCGACGCTGTAACTCAGCGAGCCGGTGTAGTGCCCTGCTGACATCTTCAACGGATCAGGGGTCTCCAGCTCGTAGGCGAAATCCAGGTAATCGAAACGCAACCACGGGACGTTGTACTTCGCCTGTTTTGCACAAGCGCCCGCCCAGGGAGTTTTCCAGAAAAACTCATAGAAATTGGTGTTGTAAAAACCACTGCCTGTGTACTCACACGGCGGTGGCGCGTACACCCAACTCGAGCCCCACAAGCGATTGTGGGCAATCTGATAGTTTTCGGCGCCCCCCACGAGCTCCTTCACGTCATCGGTCACGACACGAGTGCCAATGCCGGCGATGCGTATCCGCACCCTTTGAGGGTCGCCGGTGGCTTCGTGTATTACCGTAAGGTCACGCCATTGCGCCGGTGCCCTCAACATCGCCCCTTGTCGTTGGGAGGCATGATTGGCCATGATCGGCGCCCGTGAATTGAGTTGAATCGGCACCTGCAAACTGAATAAATCGTCGCCTTCGCACTGCTGCGCATGACTTTGGCAGTAGCCGCTGGGCGGCGTGGTATTCATGAACTTGTTGAGGTGCGGATGCGATGAGTCCGGCTTGAACAACGCCGTGATCGTTGCCTCATGGGCCTCGACCTGGCTGGCGACTGCACACGCAAGCAAGGCCCCCAGCCACCAATGGTCGTTGCGTGAAATGAAAGAACGCGAGACGTTCATGTAGACCTGACCTCCGATAACCAGATTCAACTACGGGCCGCTCAGCCAGCCGTTTCGGCGTTGTGGGTGGCGTCCGCCAGGGTGTCCGGCGAACAGCGCAAATCACCGATCATCAGCACGTTGTTTTCACTGCGGTGTTTGTCGGTATCGAGGCGGAACTGGCACAACAACTGGTCGGCATAACGCACTTCCAGGGTCGGCGAGCCGGCGTTCATTTCCATCGAGAAGAAGCCATCCACCTCGCTGACCCCACGGCTGGCGTGGTTGATCACGTGGTGGCCCTTGAGCGGCCGCCCCTGCGGATCGAGCAGACGTCCGAGCACGGTCAGGGTTTTCATCACCCGCACCTTGCGGTACTCCACGCCCCCCTTGTTCAGGTGGTAGCGGGTACGCGAAGGTTCGATGCTGGCCGCCGGCACGTGATTGCCTTCGAAGTCGAAGCTCACCGAACTGTTTTTGTAGGCCGTGAGCGGAATGAAATTGCGCCCCGGCCGCAGGGCTGCGCTGCCACCACTGAGGTCGTCTGCGCGCAAGGCGATATCGTCGATGTCGGACTCGACGTCGACAATCATCCCGGCGCCGCGCCCTTGATGCTGGCTGGTCAACGCCATGCGCTGCGCGCCGACCACCAGCGTGCTGTCGAGGTTCACGCCACCGGTGAAGTTGTCGTTGAACGAAGAGCGTTGAATGAAACCGTCGCCATTGATGGCGTCGGTGCGAAAGTTCGCCAGGCTCGACAAACCGACGCCATAAGTGTCGGTCAGCGCCGTCACCGAGACGCTCTGCAACACGTGGTCTTGCAGGTCCTTGCGGTAACCGAGCGAGGCGTTGTTGTCGCGACCGCCCTCACGGGCGGTGCGGCTGCCGATGCTGCCGGAAATCTGCTGGCCCGGACCGCCGAGCGCCATGTTGATGCTCAGGTCGACCCCGCGATTGCGCGCATCGCCGCTGCTGTAGCTGCCCGGACGGTCGAACAACGACAGGCGCCAATTGGCATCGCTGCCAAACAGCTGGGTCCGTTGGGTCCAGCCGAGGTCGACGCCGACGCCCTCGACATTGCCCTCACTGTGGGACACCCGCGCGTTGAGCGAACTCTTGCGACTGATGCGGTGGTTCAACGCCAGCGACGAGTTGCTGGTCTGGCCGGTGAACACGTTGCGTTGTCGTACGCGGGTGCCGTCGGGCAGGGTGTCATAAGTGTTGGTGGTGTCGAGCCAGCTACGGTTGTGGCTGATCACCAGACTGCCAGAGCCGTAGTTGTACAGGCCTTGCAGATCGGCGCCGGTGCCGTGGTCTTCGGTCTGGTAAAGATTGGCGTAGACGCTGGTGCTGTTGCCCAGGGTCCAGTCGATGGAGCTGCCGTACTGGAGTTTTTCGCGCACCTGGCGTGCCGACAGTCCGAGAATCACCCGCGGGTGCAGCAGATAGTTGATCGAGGCGCCCGCCGTGGCATCGCCACTGCTCTGTTGATCCCAGTTGCTCAGCAGTTTGCTTTCCTGCCCGGCAAACAGGTTGTAGCGCCAGCGCTCATCGTGGTTGCGCCAGTTGCTCGGCTTGTAGATCAGCTCCTGGGTGGTCGAGGTGATTTGACCGTCTTCGATCAACCGCACTTCCACCTCGTAAATACCGCCCGGCAATGGACGGGTGTCGAGGGTCTGCAACCCGGCTGGCACTGACTGCGTGTTGATCAGCAGGCCATCGCGATAGATTTCCACGGAACCCTGACGGTTGGCCGTGACGTAAACCGGGTACACGCTGGGTTTCGGGCTGTCGATCGCCAGACTGTCTGAGCTGCCATACATCACACCCACGGCGGTATCCGGGCTGCTGCCGAATGAGCGTGGCTGACGTGTCAGGCCTTCGGAGTTCGGGGTGAAGTACCCCAGCCGGAAAAAACTGCCCTCCAGTTCGCGCTGGGTGAAGAGCTCATGCACGGCGTGATAGGTCTTGTCGTCCGGTCCACCCAGACGCGCCAGTTGCATGTTGAAGGTCTGGCTCCAGTTGCCCAGGCTGCCGCTGGCTTCCAGACCGAAACGGCCGCCAAGGTCTTGATCCTGGCCACCGTTGAGATTGAGTTGGTTACGCACCATCAGGCCGCTGCTGCCGCCTTCCGGTTGCACGTAAAAACGCTTGGCTTCGCTGTCGCGCTCGGCATTTTCAGTGACGATCGACAGCAACGAGTTTTCCAGGCTGTAGTGAACCGCCAGCATTTGTTCCGGGCACTTCCCCGTACACGCACCCAGGGCCACGCCGGGCTTGAGGATGTCTGCCCAGGTCTGGCGCTCGCTGGCGCCGAAGCGGCTCTCACTGGTGTCGGTGAAATCGAGCAACGTCACCCGGTCATCACGAGACAACACAATCATCGCCTCGCCAAGCGGAAGCTGATCGAGTTCGACCCGAACCGCCAACGGAACGTCGAAGAAATGCTCCTCAAACTCTGCCGGCAAGCCTTTGGCCTGGGCCAGCAAACTTCGCGGCGTATTATCAACAGCAGTGGAGGCCGCAAATGCGCTGCTACATAACAGCAACGCAAGCGCTGCCGCGATGGGCGTCATCGGGAACATGAACGAGTACTCTATTTACGAAAATTTGAATCCCGGCCGACAACTTTGCGCAGTGCCGGCCGGTCACGTTACTTAAGTAAGTAAGCGCTTATAACTCTTGATCAATTTCAAGGAGTCGTTACAGGAGGAACAGCGTCAAACATCATGGTCACCGCGCCTGTGTAATCACCTGGCGCAAAAGTGGTGCCCACTGCCTTGATGTTGAGTGGTGCACGGTAGTTGACGTTGGATTCCGTTTCGCCAACCACCATCTGTGGCGTAGTGGTGAGAACTACGTTGTTGAGCGCTACTTGCAGGCCGATCTCGGTTGCACCGGAGATCAGCTTCGGCACACTTTCAAGGCTGGCGTGAACCGAACCGTTGTTGTTGCGTACGTCGAAGAAACCGTTGACCTCATCCATGGTGCCCTTGCTTGGCTGGTAGTCCATTCTCTGATCCTTGTTGACCAGATCCGGATCGACCGGTACCACGTAGAAACCGTTGGTCGGTACATGCGCGACAAGGTTAATGGAGTGACGGGCTTCACCCGCGGCAAATACGGCGGAAGAACTCAGAGCCAGAACAGCCAGAGGAGCAGCGAACGCGATTTTCTTGAACATCTTTCAGTACCTGTCTTTTAAAAGGATAAGCGCAGAAAGTTCAAGTTGAGCAAAACCGTCACGAGCAGCTATTTGCTCAGCTGAACTTTCAACGCCGAAAGATGATCGATCAATTTATCTGGAAAGTAAGCAGGAACGTTCCTGCAAGTGCGTAGCCAAAGCGCTATCACCCTGGAAAGAAAAAACCTGAAATAACTTAAAAACCAATGTCTGACTGTAAGATAAATACTACAAGCCGCACACTAACGGCAATGATAAGCAGAAACTAAAAAAGTTACTTCTGTAAGACCAATACCACAAGCCCCGCATTTAATAGGCCAAAACCCAACATTAGAGAGTTAACACTAATTTCAGGTTTTTCACCCGCACTGATTACCACTATTTTTACGGTTTTGGCGGGGTCATCGGCTCGACGCTCGGGACGGCCACCGGTCAGGGGGGGTTGCTTTCTCGTTAAGATATATCTTAAGTTGTATCTAAATACGACGAGAGAAAGCAGAAATGAGAGACCATCATTCCCCCCACCGCGAACACGGCGACGGCCGCGACGGCTTCGAGAAACGCCCCGGACGTGAGCGCGGTGGTCGCGGCCCCCGAGTCTTTGCCCCCGGTGACTTGAAATTGCTGTTGCTGGCGCTGATCGCCGAACAGCCTTGCCACGGCTACGACCTGATCCGCCAGATCGAAGGCATGTTCGACGGCACCTACAGCCCCAGCCCGGGTGTGATCTACCCGACCCTGACGTTTCTGGAAGAGAGCGAAATGATCCTGGGAGACGCCGAAGGCGGAAAAAAACGCTACAGCGTGACCGACGCCGGACGTCTGTCCTTGAAAGAGCAAGCCATCGCCCTTGAAGGTGTGCGGGTGCGCATCGATGTCAGCAAACGCTCGCTGCGCGGCCATGATCGCCCGCCCGAAATTCACGAAGCCGTGCATAACCTGCGCCACGCGCTGCAACTGCACCACGGCCGCTGGAGCAAGGAAGAAATCCAGCGCGTTGCTGTCCTGCTCAACGACACCGCTAAAGCCATCGTCGACGGCCCCGCCGTTCAACCCGTTCAGGAGAACGCCGAATGACTGAAGTCATCGCCTCAACCATTCACCGTGTCATGCACGAAATCAAACGCCGTCGCCTGGAAGTGTTGCGCGTGGTCGACCTGACTCCACGCATGCGCCGGATTACCTTGGGTGGCCCTGAATTGGCAGGTTTTGTCAGCCTCGGCACGGACGACCACGTCAAACTGTTGTTCCCGCAAAATGCCGAACAGGCCGCGGCACTGGAAACCTTGGTGCTGGGCGCCGGCAAGGACAATGGTCCGCTGCCTGAGATGCGCGACTACACCCCGCGTCGCTACGATCTGGACGCCCTGGAACTGGACATCGACTTCGTACTGCACGGCGACGGCCCTGCCTCGACCTGGGCGGCGCAGGCCCAACCGGGCCAGTTCCTGCACATCGGCGGGCCACGGGGTTCGATGATCGTGCCTGACATGTTCGACAGCTATCTGCTGATCGGCGACGAAACCGCCCTGCCCGCCATTGCCCGACGCCTCGAAGGCTTGGCAGCCAATCGCCGCGCGTTGGTGATTGTCGAAGTGGAAAACGGCAAGGAGCAGCAAGTGCTGGAGAGCGCTGCCGAGGTCAATGTGATCTGGGTACTGCGCGAAGGCGGCAAAGATCATTTGTTGAGCACCGTGCGCCAGATCCAGGTGCCAACCGGCAGCCTGTACGCATGGGTGGCGACCGAGAGCAAAGTGTCGCGGCAGATTCGTCGGGTGCTGCTGGATGAGCACGGGCTGGACGAGCAGTTCGTCAAGGCGGTGGGTTACTGGAAACTGGGGGACAGTGTCGAGGAGTGATCTGCTCGCTCAATCGCTGGTTGAAGACTTTGTGGCGAGGGGGCTTGCCCCCGTTCGGCTGCGAAGCAGTCGTAAAATCTGCTGATGCGGTGTTTCAGATAAATACTCATTGCAGCTTTTAGCACTGCTTCGCAGCGCAACGGGGGCAAGCCCCCTCGCCACAATCAGCGTTCACTTCCGGGCGGCACGCCACCGATCCAGCCCAATCACCAGCAAGGCAATCACCACAAACCCCACCAACAATCCCCCGGCATTAATGAACACCTGTGGATAACCCAATTTCTCGACATCAATGAACGGGTAGGGATAAACCGCCAGCAAATGCCCGCGCAGCAGCGAATAGGCGAAGTAGACCAGCGGATAGATCACCCACAACCCGATGTGTCCCACCCGCAGCCTGCCCTTGGGCACGCAACTCCACCAATACACCAGAAACAGCAGCGGCATGACGTCGTGCAACAGTTCGTCGGCCAGCCATTGCCAGCCTTCTGGATGCCACAAGTGGCGCAGCAGCAGGTTGTAAGCGAGGCTCACCACGGCGATGCTCACGGCAATGCCACTACTGACCCACGGCTGCAAGAACCAGCGACGCGCCGCCGACTCGCGGGATGTCACTGCACAGGTCAGCACGGTCGCCACCAGGGTGTTGCTCAGCACGGTGAAATAGCTGAAAAAACTCACCAGCCCGCCGATCAGGCTGGCGCCCAGCGTCCAGCGCGAATGGAAAATCAGGTACATCTGGATGCTCAACCCCGCCCAGCCGAGCATGGCAGCCACGACCACAAAACGACGGTGTAACGCAGAAGGGTTGACCATGTTCAAAGCGGTCGTTTGGTGCGCATCAACTTCACATACAGGCGCTCGACCTTCTCCCGCGCCCACGGGGTTTTGCGCAGGAATGTCAGGCTCGACTTGATGCTCGGGTCGCTCTTGAAGCAGCGGATATCGATGCGCTCGGCCAGCCCCGACCACTCGTAGTGTTCAACCAGCGCGTTGAGGATCTGTTCCAGCGTTACGCCATGCAGCGCATCAGTGTTGTGTTCGGTCATGCCGGGCCTTCAGCGATATTGGAATGGTAAAGCCGCGCACCTTAGCCGAGGGCTTCTTCAGGTGGAAGCGATCTATCAAATGTAGGTGATCTTGGGATCCTGTAGGAGCGAGCTTGCTCGCGAAAAACGCAACGACGCCGCTGGGTATCTGGTTTGACGCGTTATCGTTCACGACCATCGCGAGCGAGCTCGTTCCTACAGGAGAACACTGTTACCAAAATTGAAAGGATGCATGTCAGCAAAAGCCCTTTCTCTATCTGTAACAGAACATTATCCTTGCGCACGCTTTAGCTGAAACGCTTCTGCCAGTCACTTCTTCCGCTCATCCCCCAGAAAAAGATCAAGAATTTCTTCCCTATGCCTGATTTGCGATTTTCGAAAGACAGCGCTGTCTTTAAGACTGTCTCTTGCCACAACGCCCTCAAACTGATCGGCGGGTTCACCGCGTTCGGCCTCGCCACGTGTGTCCAGGCTGCTCCGGCATTCGATAGCGACTCACCGTGGATGCTCGGCGACTGGAACGGCACACGTACGGAGCTGGCGGAAAAAGGCTATGACTTCAAACTGGATTACACCGGCGAAATGGGCAGCAACCTTCACGGCGGCTACGACCACGACCGCACCGCGCGCTACAGCGACCAGTTCGGCCTGGGCACCCACCTGGACTTGCAGAAGATCCTCGGCTGGGACGATGCTGAATTTCAGCTGACCATCACCGAACGCAGCGGCAACAACATCAGCAATGACCGCATCAACGACCCGCGTGTCGGTGGCTTCACCTCGGCCCAGGAAGTCTGGGGCCGCGGCCAGACCTGGCGCCTGACGCAGATGTGGTATCAGCAGAAGTTCTTCGATCAGAGCCTCGACATCAAGGTCGGCCGTTTCGGTGAGGGCGAAGACTTCAACAGCTTCCCCTGCGACTTCCAGAACCTGGCGTTCTGCGGCTCCCAGGTCGGCAACTGGGCGGGCGACATCTGGTACAACTGGCCGGTCAGCCAGTGGGCGCTGCGGGTCAAATATCACCTGACGCCAGAGTTGTACGCGCAGATCGGCGCGTATGAGCAGAACCCGTCGAACCTTGACCGCGACAACGGTTTCAAGCTCAGCGGCAGCGGCACCCAGGGCGCAGTCCTGCCGGTGGAGCTGGTGTGGACGCCGAAACTCAACGGCCTGCCGGGTGAATACCGCACCGGTTACTACTACAGCAGCGCCAACGCTACCGACGTCTACAAGGACAGCAATGGCCAGCCTGCCGCCCTGAGTGGCGAAGCCTATCGCAGCGCGTCGAGCAAACACGGTGTGTGGCTGGGCCTTCAGCAGCAAGTCACCAGCCTCGCCAGCGACCACTCCCGCGGCCTGAGCCTGTTCGCCAACGGCACGATGCACGACAAGAAAACCAACGCCATCGACAACTACGTCCAGGCCGGCCTCGTCTACAAAGGCCTGCTCGATGCGCGCGCCAGGGACGACATCGGCTTTGCCATGGCCCGCGTCCACGTCAACCCGGCCTATCGCAAGAATGCCGAGGCGACCAACCAGGCCAATGTCGTTTTCGACTACGACAATCCGTCCTACCTGCCGCCCCAGGACACCGAATACAGCGCTGAACTCTATTACGGCGTGCACGTGACCAACTGGCTGACCGTGCGCCCGAACCTGCAATACATCCGCCATCCCGGTGGCGTGGACGAGGTCGATGACGCGCTGATCGGCGGGATCAAGGTCCAGTCCTCGTTCTAACCAACCACACAAAACCTTTGTAGGAGCGAGCCTGCTCGCGATGGTCGTCAACGATAACGCTGCGAGCCTGACACCACACGGCGCTCTCAGGTTCTTCGCGAGCAGGCTCGCTCCTACAAGGGACTAACCCGTTTTATCTGAACCCTGCCCGCACAAGATCGTCATCTACAGTGAACTTGCGCGGGACTACTTGAAACGTCACGGAGAATCACACTATGAGCACTGATGGTGCCTTGAGCCGAAGCCGTTTATTGCCGACCCTGCTCGGCATATTGCTTCTGCTGATGGGCCTGGCCATGCTGGCCGGGGGGATCAAGCTGAGCATGCTTGGCGGCTCGCTGTATTACCTGCTGGCCGGTATCGGCATCGCGCTGAGCGGCGTCCTGCTGATCGCTGCCCGCCGCGCGGCGCTGGGCCTGTACGCGCTGGTGCTGTTCGCCAGCACCGTTTGGGCACTGTGGGAAGTTGGCCTCGACTGGTGGCAACTGGTGCCGCGCCTGGCGCTGTGGTTCGCCCTCGGTGTGGTGATGCTGCTGCCGTGGTTCCGTCGTCCATTGCTGATCAACGGCCCTGCCCCTATGGGTACTGGCGCCTTGAGCGTGGCCGTGGTCCTGGCCGGCGCCACCGCCGTGGCCAGCCAGTTCACCCATCCGGGCGAAACCTTCGGCGAACTGGGCCGCGACAACGCGGACATGACCAGCACCGCGCCGCAGATGCCCGAAGGCGACTGGCAGGCCTATGGCCGCAGCGAATTCGGTGACCGCTACTCGCCGCTCAAGCAGATCACCCCGGCCAACGTCGGCAAGCTGCAAGAAGCCTGGCGTATCCAGACCGGCGATCTGCCAACCGCCGATGACCCGGTGGAACTGACCAACGAAAACACCCCGCTCAAGGCCAACGGCATGCTCTATGCCTGCACCGCCCATAGCAAAGTGCTGGCGCTGGACCCGGACACCGGCAAGGAACTGTGGCGTTTCGACCCGCAGATCAAGAGCCCGGTGGGCTTCAAGGGCTTCGCCCACATGACCTGCCGTGGCGTGTCGTACTACGACGAAGCCGCTTACGCCAAGTCTGAAAGCGCTGCGTCCGCCGTCATCTCCGAGGCCGGCAAAGCCGTTGCCCAGGCTTGCCCGCGTCGCCTGTACCTGCCAACCGCCGATGCACGCCTGATCGCACTCAACGCCGACACCGGCAAGATCTGCGAAGACTTCGGCACCAACGGTGTGGTTGACCTGACTCAAGGCATCGGCCCGTTCACCGCCGGCGGCTACTACTCCACCTCGCCAGCTGCGATCACCCGTGATCTGGTGATCATGGGCGGCCACGTCACCGACAACGAATCGACCAACGAGCCGTCCGGCGTGATCCGTGCCTTTGACGTACACGACGGTCATCTGGTGTGGAACTGGGACAGCAACAATCCCGACGCGACCGAACCGCTACCAGAGGGCGAACACTACAGCCGCAACTCGGCCAACATGTGGTCGCTGGCCAGCGTCGACGAAAAACTCGGCATGGTCTACCTGCCACTGGGCAACCAGACCCCTGACCAGTGGGGCGCGGACCGCACCCCGGGCGCCGAGAAATTCAGCGCCGGCTTGGTCGCGCTGGATCTGGCCACCGGCAAGGTGCGCTGGAACTACCAGTTCACTCACCACGATTTGTGGGACATGGACGTCGGCAGCCAGCCAACCCTGCTGGACATGAAAACCGCAGACGGCGTGAAACCTGCGCTGATCGCCCCGACCAAACAGGGCAGCCTGTACGTCCTCGACCGTCGTGACGGCACGCCGATCATCCCGATCCACGAAATTCCTGTGCCGCAAGGCGCGGTGAAAGGCGACCACACTGCTGCGACCCAGGCCCGTTCGGACCTGAACCTGCTGGCCCCGGAACTGACCGAAAAAGCCATGTGGGGCGCCAGCCCGTTCGATCAGATGCTGTGCCGCATCCAGTTCAAGGAACTGCGTTACGAAGGCCAGTACACCCCGCCGTCGGAACAGGGCAGCCTGATCTATCCGGGTAACGTCGGCGTCTTCAACTGGGGCGGCGTTTCGGTCGACCCGGTTCGCCAGATGCTCTTCACCAGCCCGAACTACATGGCCTTCGTCTCGAAGATGGTACCTCGCGCCGAAGTCGCGGCCGACAGCAAGCGCGAGAGCGAAACCGCGGGTGTGCAACCGAACACGGGCGCACCTTACGCGGTGATCATGCACCCGTTCATGTCGCCGTTAGGCGTACCGTGCCAGGCGCCGGCCTGGGGCTACGTGGCCGGCATCGACCTGACCACAAGCAAAGTCGTGTGGAAACGCAAGAACGGCACCAGCCGCGACAGCTCGCCATTGCCTATCGGCCTGCCACTCGGCGTGCCAAGCATGGGCGGCTCGATGGTCACCGCCGGCGGCGTCGGCTTCCTCAGTGGCACGCTGGATCAATACCTGCGCGCCTATGACGTCAACACCGGCAACGAGCTGTGGAAATCGCGCCTGCCGGCTGGCGGTCAGGCTACGCCGATGACCTACACCGGCAAGGACGGCAAACAGTACGTGCTGTTGGTCGTCGGTGGTCACGGCTCACTGGGCACCAAAATGGGTGACTATGTGATTGCTTACAAACTGTCCGAGTAAGTTTTAGCGGCAGTCAAAACAAAGGCGACGCCCGTGAGGACGTCGCCTTTTTTGTGCCACATCGCCCCCCCCCCTGTGGGAGCGGGCTTGCTCGCGAAAGCGGTGTGTCAGGCAATGCAAATGTTGTCTGGCACACCGCTTTCGCGAGCAAGCCCGCTCCCACATTTTGACCGCACACAGCCATGGTTCAGCTAACCTGTCTGTCTGCTGAACACACCTGCGAAACACCGCGTCGCAGAAAATGACCGTTGAAACCACCGCCAACCTGCCCCATCTAAGACCCATACCCATTGCGCAGGTGCCCCCATGAGCGACCAGCAGGAATTCCCCGAAGACCCGAGCGAATACGCCGATCCGGAAAACGCCCAGCAGCACAAACCTGGCAAAGGCCTGGCCCTGCCGGGCCAGAACCTGCCGGACAAGGTCTACGTCATCCCGATCCATAACCGACCGTTCTTCCCGGCCCAGGTGCTGCCGGTCATCGTCAACGAAGAACCGTGGGCCGAAACCCTCGATCTGGTCAGCAAATCCGATCACCACTCCCTGGCCCTGTTCTACATGGACACGCCCCAGGAAGACCCGCGCCATTTCGACACCTCGGCCCTGCCGCTCTACGGCACGCTGGTCAAGGTGCACCACGCCAGCCGCGAAAACGGCAAGCTGCAGTTCGTCGCCCAAGGCCTGACCCGCGTACGCCTCAAGACCTGGCTCAAGCATCACCGCCCGCCGTACCTGGTGGAAGTCGAATACCCGCACCAGCCCACCGAGCCGACCGACGAGGTCAAGGCCTACGGCATGGCGCTGATCAATGCGATCAAGG
>Ga0247818_10000121_pt1 | contig 44545 bp, 41 predicted proteins | sample 13C_Glucose_Day1_FD_192424 | JGI IMG/M metagenome (GOLD analysis project Ga0247818, IMG submission 192424) | Soil microbial communities from agricultural site in Penn Yan, New York, United States - 13C_Glucose_Day1 | ecosystem: Environmental > Terrestrial > Soil > Agricultural land | place...
ACCGCCGCATCAAGAGTTTCGTGATGCGCGCCGGGCGCATGACCGAAGGCCAGCAAAAGGGCCTGGAGCAGGGCACTCCGCTGTTCGTGCTGCCGCTGGCCGACGCGCCGGTGGATTTCGACCAGGTTTTCGGTCGCTCGGCACCGCGCTCGCTGGAAATCGGTTTCGGCATGGGCCACTCGCTGCTGGAAATGGCCGCCGCTTCGCCTGATCAGGATTTCATTGGCGTCGAGGTTCACCGTCCGGGTGTCGGCGCGCTGCTCAATGGCGTGTTGACTCAGGGTTTGACCAACCTGCGGGTCTACGATTGCGACGCGATCGAAGTGCTCAACCGTTGCGTGGCCGATAACAGCCTTGATCGCCTGATGCTGTTTTTCCCGGACCCGTGGCACAAGAGCCGTCACCACAAGCGCCGTATCGTTCAGGCGTCGTTCGCTGAACTGGTGCGCAGCAAATTGAAAGTCGGCGGCATTCTGCACATGGCCACCGACTGGGAACCGTATGCCGAATACATGCTGGAAGTGATGAACGTTGCGCCGGGTTACCGCAACCTCGCCGAAGACGGCAAGTGCGTACCGCGCCCGGCCGAGCGGCCGATCACCAAGTTCGAACGCCGCGGCGAACGTCTTGGGCATGGGGTTTGGGATCTGAAGTTCGAAAAACAGTCCTAAGCATCACCCAATACACATTGTGGGAGCGGGCTTGCTCGCGAAGGCGTCGTGTCAGTCAACATTAATGTTGTCTGGTACACCGCTATCGCGAGCAAGCCCGCTCCCACAGTTGCTTTAAGGTGTGGTTGAGATCAGCGGCGGTCGGCGACTACGCCGATCAGCACCAATACCACCAGCAACACCGGCGCCAGGCTGTAGTTGTTGAACTGGCTCAGGCCGCGCACGACCCACGGCGTGGCGTAGATCAGCGCAGCGCCGCTGCCGACCATGCACAGCAGGGCCATCAGCGGCACGCGCAGGGCGCCGGCGATGCTGCCCAGACGCTGCTCGACCCAGCCTTTGAAATCCGCACCAAACAGCACCAGCAGGCAACCCACCAGAGCCAGGGCGATTTCCGAGAGATTGCTGCGGCTCCAGCGAGACACGGTGGCAAGCAGGTCGAGTACCAAATCCATTCGATTTCCTTATGTCAGAAATTTCTGCAGCAAGTCGTTGAGGAAGAGTTGTCCGCGCGTCGTGGCAACCAGACGTGACGGTTCGACCTGCAACAGGCCGCTTTGTTCGGCTTCACGGCGGCCTTCGGCAAGGCTTTCCAGGGTCATGCCGGTGCGCTCCGGGTACAACCGCGATTCCACACCTTCAGTCAGGCGCAGCGCGTTCATCAGGAACTCGAACGGCATCTCATCGTTGGCCAGCGCTTTCTCGCCGGCCTTGAAGCTTTTCGCCGGGTTCAGATAGTCCTTCGGCAAACGCGTCTTCCACGTGCGGACAATGCGCCCGTCCGGATGACTGAGCTTGCCGTGGGCGCCAGCGCCGATGCCGATGAAGTCGCCGAAACTCCAGTAGTTGAGGTTGTGCCGCGCCGGGCGACCGGGCAGGGCATAGGCCGAGACTTCGTATTGCACGTAACCGTGTTCAGCCAGCAGCGCTTGCCCGGCCTCTTGAATGTCCCACAGCGTGTCGTCTTCGGGCAGCGTCGGCGGTTGGTTCCAGAACACGGTGTTCGGTTCCAGGGTCAACTGATACCACGACAGGTGTGTCGGTTTCAGGGCCATGGCAGTGCGCAGGTCGGCCAGGGCATCGTCCAGGGATTGATCGGGTAAGCCGTGCATCAAGTCCAGGTTGAAGTTGTCGAACCCGGCCTGACGCGCCATGCCAGCGGCACGTACGGCTTCGTCACCGTTGTGAATGCGGCCCAGCGCCTGGAGTTTTTCCTGCTGGAAACTCTGGATACCAATCGACAGGCGATTGATCCCCAGTTTGCGATACGCCACGAACTTGTCTTGTTCGAAGGTGCCGGGGTTGGCTTCCAGGGTGATTTCGATGTCATGGGCAAACGGAATCCGTTGTTCCACGCCCTTGAGCAGGCGTCCCAATGCCGCTGCACTGAACAGGCTCGGCGTACCACCACCAAAGAAAATCGAGCTCAGCTCGCGGCCATAAACAGCGTGCAGGTCTTGATCGAGATCGGCCAGTAATGCGTCGACATACTCTTCTTCCGGGAGCACAGGGCTGGCGGTGTGGGAGTTGAAGTCGCAATACGGACATTTGCGTACGCACCACGGAATGTGGATGTACAAAGCCAAGGGTGGCAGCACCGGCAGGGCGGCCCGAGGCGATTGCGCATCGCCGCCGAAGATCAGCGGCGACGCGGTGGATTCACGGGTCATTTCAGGCCCAGACGCTGGCGCAGCAGATCCATTGCACGGGCGCGGTGGCTGATCTGGTTTTTGTCCGCAGGGCTCAACTCGGCGCTGGAGCAATCGCGCTCAGGTACCCAGAACAGCGGATCGTAGCCGAAGCCGTGTTCACCGCTGGCCTGAGTCAGGATGCGCCCGTGCCACAGGCCTTCGCAGAGAATCGGCAGCGGATCGTCGGCGTGACGCACAAGCGCCAGCACGCAGACGAACTGCGCGCCGCGTTCGGCTTCCGGCACGTCCTTCAGCACGTCGAGCAGCTTGGCGTTGTTCGCCGCATCGCCTTTGCCATCGGCATAACGCGCTGAGTAGATCCCTGGCGCACCGCCGAGGAAATCAACCGCCAGCCCGGAATCGTCAGCCAGCGCCGGCAAACCGGAGATGCGCGCTGCATTACGGGCCTTGAGGATGGCGTTTTCAACGAACGACAGGCCGGTTTCTTCGGGCTCGATGCTGGAGAATTCGCCGATCGAGCGCAGTTGCACCGAATCGCCAAGCATGGCCTGGAGTTCCTTGAGTTTGCCGGCGTTATGGCTGGCCAATACGAGTTGCGTGAAGTTGATCATTGGCCGGGGAAAAGCTCTTGGTTGAAGTTGATGGTGTTGATTTTGTCACCGGTCTGCACCTTGATGTCGAAGGTGCGGGTTTCCTGCTGGGGCACCGGGTACTGGGCGATGTAGTAGATCGCGCCTTGCTCGGTGACCTGTTTGAAGTTCAGCGGCACGCTTTGGCTGGTCAGGTCTTTGACCGTACCGCTGACCTGCGCCATCAGCGGTTTGCCGTCCTTGATCACCGAAATGTTGATCACACCCTGGTTCTTGCTGCGGATCAGTTCGGCCGACTTGGCGATGTCCGGCGTCAGGAACGTGGAGTTGAAGGTGTTGTAGTGCACGATGACGTCGCCGAAGGTTTCCTTGCGCTCACCTTTGATGGCGTCGGCGGCCATGGCGGTGACGCTCAGGCAGGCAGTAAGTAATAACAGCGCTAGACGACCCATGATCGTTCTCCTCGAAATAGGGTGAATCAGACCGCGACCTTGTGGTCTGCAAGCCCCGGACTGCTGACGCGGTAAATACCGATCTCACCTAACAGATTAGGCCATAGCTTACTGGCCCACCCGTGCCGATGCTGTTGATCCACGGCAAGCCGATCAATGACCTTCGCCTCACGTTCGCGGCACAAGGCTTCAAAGTCGGCGAAGGTGCAGAAGTGGATGTTCGGCGTGTTGTACCAGGTGTATGGCAGGAATTCGGAGACCGGCATCCGGCCCTTGCTTGCCAGGTACCAGCGGCAGCGCCAGTGACCGAAGTTCGGAAAAGTGATAATGCACTGGCGGCCGACCCGCAGCATTTCGTCGAGGATCTTGTCCGGGTAATGCACCGCTTGCAGCGCCTGGGTCATGACCACGACATCAAAACTGTTGCTGGCGAAGTTGCCCAGGCCCTTGTCCAGGTCCTGCTCGATGACGTTGATGCCCTTGGCCACGCACTCGGCGATGTTGTCCGCGTCGTTTTCCAGACCGTAGCCGGTGACTTGCTTGTTGTCGCGCAGCCAGGTCAGCAGCTCGCCATCGCCGCAACCGAGGTCGAGCACGCGGCTACCGGCGGGGATCCATTCCTGGATGATTTCCAGATCAGCTCTCATGGCTATCTCACAACGTAATGCGGTTCATGTAGTTGCCGAACGCCTGCAAATAGCGCGGGATCGGAATCAGGAAGGCGTCGTGGCCTTGCGGCGCGTCGATCTCCAGATAGCAGACGTCCTTGCGCGCCGCCATCAGCGCGTCCACCAGTTCCCGCGAGCGGGCAGGCGAGAAGCGCCAGTCGGTGGTGAACGACATCACGCAGAACTTGGCCGTGGCGTTTTCAAAGGTTTTTGCCAGATTATCGTCGAAGTTGGCCGCCGGATCGAAGTAGTCCAGGGCTTTGGTCATCAACAGATAGGTGTTGGCATCGAAGCGTCCGGAGAACTCTTCGCCCTGATAACGCAGATAGCTTTCAACCTGGAACTCGACGCTGTGGAAGTCGTAGTTGAGCTTTTCGCTTTTCAGGCCGCGACCGAATTTCTCACCCATGGAGTCGTCGGACAGGTAGGTGATGTGCCCGACCATCCGCGCCAGCATCAGCCCGCGCTTGGGGATCACGCCTTGTTCCTGGAACGAACCGCCGTGGAACTCGGGGTCGGTGAGGATCGCCTGGCGCGCCACTTCGTTGAAGGCGATGTTCTGCGCCGACAGTTTGGGGGCCGAGGCGATGGCCAGGCAGTGACGCACGCGATCCGGGTAGGTGATGGTCCATTGCAAGGCCTGCATGCCACCCAGGCTGCCACCGATGACCGCGGCCCATTGGCCGATGCCCAGCAAATCTGCCAGACGCGCCTGGCTGTGCACCCAGTCTTCCACGGTCAGCACCGGGAAATCGGCGCCGAACGGTTTGCCGGTTTCCGGGTTGATGCTGCTCGGGCCTGTGGAGCCGTTGCAGCCGCCGAGGTTGTTGAGGCTGACCACGAAAAATTTGCTGGTGTCGATTGGCTTGCCCGGGCCGATGCAGCTATCCCACCAACCGGGTTTGCGGTCGTCGGCGCTGTGATAGCCGGCGGCATGGTGATGGCCGGAGAGGGCGTGGCAAATCAGCACGGCGTTGCTCGCCGAAGCGTTCAGCGTGCCGTAGGTTTCGTAAATCAGGTCATAGGCTGGAAGCGAGCGGCCGCAGGCCAACGCCAGGGGTTCGCTGAAGTGCGCCATTTGCGGCGTCACCAGACCAACAGAATCGGGGGGAAAGGCAGCTGGCATCGACCCTGCTCTCGTTGAAATGAGGCGTAAGTCTAAAGACCGCTGGGGTTAGCGGCAAGCAAAGGTCGGGCCTGATTTCATTCAGTTGGACCGAGGCGCTGCCATCGCCAGCAAGCCGGCTCCTGCAGGGGGAACGCGTACCCTTGTAGGAGCCGGCTTGTTCGGGATGAACGATGGCGCGGTTAGATCAGGATGCGCAGGATTTCCGGCATCATGGTCATGGCGGCGAGGTTGTTGATCACCAGCATGTCGATCAGCTTGAGCGCCAGGAACGCGAAGATCGGCGAGAGATCGAGGCCGCCAAGGTTTGGCAGGATTTTGCGGAAGGGCGCCAGGGCCGGCTCGCAGATGTCGTTTACCAGTTCGGCGCCAGGGTTGCGGCTGCCCGGTGCGACCCAGGACAGGATCACGCTGATGATCAGGGCGAAGAAGAAGATCTTCAGGAACAGCGCCGTCACGCCGATGAGCGACCAGATCAGCAATTGCAGCGGGTTACCGGTGGTGCCGTAGGTCAGCAGCAGGGTCAGGGCCATCAGCGCCAGTTGCACGAGGATCGCCAGTACCAGCGAGGACATGTCCAGGCCGAACATGCTCGGGATGATCCGGCGCAGCGGCTTGAGCAGCGGCTGAGTGGCCTTCACGGCGAACTGGCAGAGCGGGTTGTAGAAGTTTGCGCGTACCAGTTGCAGCACAAAGCGCAGCAACACGATCAGCAGATACATGCTGCCGAGGGTTTGCAGCACGTAAACCGCTGCGGTGTTCAATCCAATCATGAAAAGCTCCTTATTTGCCCAGTTGTTCGGCCATTTCGGCCGAGCGGTGCGCGGCGGCGCCGAGTGCTTTTTCTACCAGGGCTTCGAAACCATTGGCCTGGAACGATTTGATGGCGGCTTCGGTGGTGCCCGCAGGCGAGGTCACGCGGCGGCGCAGTTCAGCGGCGTCGACGTCACTGGAGACCGCCATGTGCGCGGCGCCCAGCGCGGTTTGCAGGGTCAGTTGCGCGGCGATGTCCGCTGGCAGGCCGAGTTTCACGCCGGCTGCGGTCATGGCTTCGATCAACAGGAAGAAATACGCCGGGCCGGAACCGGAAACCGCGGTGACCGCATCCAGTTGCTGCTCTTCGTTCAGCCACAGGGCGATGCCGACCGCAGACAGCAGTTCTTGGGCCTGCTGGCGCTGTTCGGTGGTCACTTCGGCGGTGGCGAACAAGCCACTCACGCCCTGACGCAACAGCGCCGGCGTGTTGGGCATGCAACGCACAATCGGCTGGGCGCCGAGCCAGTTGTTCATGCTCGCGCACGTGATGCCGGCGGCAATCGACACCACCAGTTGATTGGGCTTGAGGCTTGGACGAATGGCTTCGCAAACGGCTTTCATCGCCTGGGGTTTTACTGCCAGTACGACTACATCGGCGCCATCGATGGCTAGGGCGTTGTCGGCGAACACTTCGATGCCATGCTCGGTGCTCACGCTGGCGCGGGTTTCTTCGCCCGGATCGCTGGCGCGGATCTGCGCTGCATCCAGACCCTTGGCCCGCAGGCCGCCGATCAGGCTGGCAGCCATGTTACCGGCACCGATAAAGGCAATACGCGTCTTGCTCATGTCAGGTCCTTATAAAGAAGAGGGTCAGCCATGGTTATGGCCGATCGTAATCGCGGGCGCCAAACAGCGCGGTACCGATCCGCACGCAAGTGGCGCCTTGGGCAATGGCTGACTCCAGGTCGTGGCTCATGCCCATGGAAAGTGTGTCGAGCGGCAGGTTCAGGCTGGCTTGCAGGTTTTGTACCGCAGCAAAAGCGGCGTCCTGTGCGGCGCGATCTTCGGTCGGCTCAGGGATGGCCATCAGCCCGCGCAGCTTCAAGCGTGGCAGTGCGCTGATGGCGTTGGCCAAGGCCGGCAGATCAGCCGGGGTGCAGCCGGATTTACTGGCTTCACCGCTGACGTTGACCTGGATGCAAATGTTCAGGGGCGGCAAATCGGCAGGACGTTGTTCGGACAAGCGTTGTGCGATTTTCAGACGATCCACGGAATGCACCCAGTCGAAGTGCTCGGCGATAGCGCGAGTCTTGTTCGATTGAATGGGGCCGATGAAGTGCCAGATCAAGGGCAGGTCGGCCAGTTCGAGCTGTTTGCCCAAGGCTTCCTGCAGATAGTTCTCGCCAAAGTCGCGCAGGCCGGCGGCATGGGCTTCTCGCAGGGCTTGTGCGGGCTTGGTCTTGCTCACGGCCAACAGCTGAACGCTGTTTTCGGCGCGGTTGGCGGCAAGTGTTGCGGCATGTATACGCGAACTAACCAGCGAAATGTTGTCTGCTATGGTGGACATCAAGAGGCGCCAACGGTCTGAAGGTTCGCGGCATTCTACTGGAATTGAGAGACGCTATGGATATCACTGAACTGCTGGCGTTCAGCGCCAAACAAGGCGCATCCGACCTGCACTTGTCGGCCGGCCTGCCACCGATGATTCGGGTGGATGGCGACGTACGACGCATCAATCTGCCGGCGCTTGACCACAAGCAGGTGCAGGCGCTGATCTACGACATCATGAACGACACCCAGCGGGTGGACTTCGAAAAGCATCTGGAAACCGACTTTTCCTTTGATGTGCCCGGTGTTGCGCGCTTTCGGGTCAACGCCTTCAACCAGAGCCGAGGCGCCGGCGCGGTGTTCCGTACGATCCCCTCCAGAGTCCTGAGCATGGACGAGCTGGGCATGGGCGAGGTCTTTCGCAAGATGACCGACGCCCCTCGCGGCCTGGTGCTGGTGACCGGCCCGACCGGTTCCGGCAAGTCCACCACGCTGGCGGCGATGATCGATTACCTGAACAACCATCGCCATCACCACATCCTCACCATCGAAGACCCGATCGAGTTCGTCCACGAATCGCGCAAATGCCTGATCAACCAGCGCGAAGTGCACCGTGATACCCGCAGCTTCGCCACGGCCCTGCGCTCGGCGTTGCGGGAAGACCCGGACGTGATTCTGGTGGGGGAAATGCGTGATCTGGAAACCATTCGCCTGGCGCTGACCGCCGCCGAAACCGGGCACTTGGTGTTCGGCACGCTGCACACCACATCGGCCGCCAAAACCATCGACCGGATCGTCGACGTGTTTCCGGGGGACGAGAAGTCGATGGTGCGCTCGATGTTGTCCGAGTCGCTGCTGGCGGTGGTCTCGCAGACACTGGTGAAGAAAATCGGCGGTGGGCGTATTGCCGCTCACGAGATCATGCTCGGGACATCGGCGATCCGTAACCTGATCCGCGAAGACAAGGTGGCGCAGATGTACTCGTCGATCCAGTCAGGCGGGTCGCTGGGGATGCAGACGCTGGATATGGGTTTGAAAGACTTGGTGACCAAGGGCTTGGTCAGTCGGGAGCATGCGCGGGAGAAGGCGAGGTCACCGGATGGGTTTTGAAGATTTGGTGTTTTCAAAGCCCCCATCGCGAGCAGGCTCGCTCCCACAGGGGAATGCATTCCAATGTGGGAGCGAGCCTGCTCGCGATGGGGCAATCATGTTCAACGCAGATTTCGGACGCTGAGATCAGCGCTGAACAACCCGCAACGCATTCTGTTCTTTCGGCAGAACCCGCTTGGCAACCACGTAGTGGCTTTCCCAGTACGGTTTCTTCAAGGTGTCGATGGTCACCGACTTGCCACGGCGTGGTGCGTGGATGAAGCGGTCGTTGCCCAAGTAGATGGCAACGTGATTGACTCGACGGCTCTTGATGTTGAAGAAAATCAGGTCGCCAGGCTTGAGGTCCTTGCGATCGACTTTCTCGCCATGACCGCTGGCCATGGCATTGGAGGTACGTGGCAGGTCAAAGGTGGCGTCGTTGAACGCGTATTTCACCAGGCCGCTGCAATCGAAACCTTTGCTCGGACTGCTGCCGCCCCAACGGTACGGCGTACCGAGGACATTAACGGCGCGACTCAGCACGTTGCTGCTTTCCTTGGTAGCCATCGGTGGCACCAGGCTGCTTTTGCTGGTCAACTCTGGAGCGGTTTTGACCAATTTCTTGCTTTTGCTCGAAGGAGCCGAAGCATGGGATTTTGGGGTGTAACCATTAACGTTTGGAAGACGTTGCTCACGATTGGTGGCGTGGGCGGCCAGTGGCATCAAAAGGCAAATGGTTAGCCATGTCTTGAAAAATGAACGCATTAGGCAAGGCTCGAATAGGTGAACGCGCAACTTTATAACAGCTTTTTTTGTCGTTCCGAGGCCGTTGGTCGATTCAGCCTGGGGGTCAACGGAACCAAATAAGCGGCAATTGGACGCAATTGTCGGACAGAAGTCAGGTGCTATAAGGCTTTGACGGAAGTGAAGGTAGCATTTGCCGTATGTCGGGCGCCTGTAAAAAAGTCACAAAGAATTCAAGAATATTTATCTATCGTGTGAATCGAGGTCATCCATGAACACCTATCAACCCCCTGTTCCGCATCAGGACACCCACAGCAAAGTGATCGGTTACTTGCTGTGGATTTTCGGTTTTACCGGGGCTCACCGCTTTTATTACGGCAAGCCGGTGACCGGGACGATCTGGTTCTTCACCTTCGGTCTGCTGGGCATTGGCTGGTTGATCGACCTTTTCCTGATTCCGGCCATGGACCGTGAAGCCGACCTGCGATTCACCGCCGGGCCAATCGAATACAACGTGGCGTGGATTCTGCTGACGTTTCTGGGGGTGTTCGGCGTGCACCGGATGTATCAGGGCAAGTGGATCAGCGGTTTGCTGTACCTGGTGACGGGCGGGTTGTTCTTTCTTGGGGTGCTGTATGACTTCTGGACGCTGAACGATCAAGTGTCGGTGCGTAACGCGCAGAGTCGATAAGCGAAGAGCAAAAGATCGCAGCCTGCGGCAGCTCCTACACGGGGATATGCATTTCCCTGTAGGAGCTGCCGCAGGCTGCGATCTTTTGTTTTTAAGCCTGGTGGCTGATCCGCCCATCCACCAGGGTGTAGCGCACCAAACCCGGCAAACTATGCCCAATGAACGGGCAGTTCTCGCCCTTGGACAGCCAGGTTTCGCCGGCCACGGTCGAGGCCGTCGGGTCGAACAGCACGAGGTCCGCTGCGCTGCCCACCGCCAGCTTGCCCGCCGGCAGGCGCAAGGCCTCGGCAGGGCCAGCGCTCAAGCGCGCCAGCAGTGTCGGCAGGTCCAGCAAACCGTCTTCCACCAGCGTCATCGCCAGGGGCAGCAGCAGTTCAACACTGCTGATGCCCGGCTCGGTCGCGCCGAACGGGGCCAGTTTGGCGTCCCGCTCGTGGGGTTGGTGGTGGCTGGAGATGGCCGAGATCACGCCGGATTTCACGGCTGCACGCAGACCATCACGGTCGGCGCGAGTGCGCAGCGGCGGCTGTACGTGATACAGGCTGCTGAAGTCGATTAGCGCTTCATCGGTCAGGATCAGCTGATACAGCGCCACATCCGCCGTGACCTTCAAACCACGTTGCTGGGCCTGTGCGATCAAGGCCACACCGCGTGCGCTGGTGAGCTGGCTGAAGTGCGCGCGCACGCCGGTTTGCTCGACCAGCAACAGGTCGCGTGCCAGGGCCACGGTCTCGGCGGTTTCGGGGATGCCCGGCAGACCGAGGAAACTGGCCGTTGGGCCTTCATGGGCCAGACCACCTTCGGCCAGGTCGTGATCCTGCGAGTTGAAGATCACCGTCAGGTCGAACGTCGCCGCGTATTCCAGCGCCCGGCACAGGGTGCGGGTGTTGCGGAAGCTCTCCAGGCCATTGCCGAAGGCCACGCAACCGGCATCGCGCAAGGCAACCAGTTCGGCCAGCTGTTCGCCGTCCAGGCCTTTACTCAGGGCGCCAATCGGGAAGACCTTGGTGTTGCCGGCCTCGCGGGCGCGATCGAGGATCAGTTCGGCCACGGCCGAGGTGTCCAGCACCGGTTTGGTTTTCGGTGGGCAGCACAGGCTGGTGACACCGCCGGCCGCTGCGGCACGGGTTTCGCTGACAATCGAGCCTTTGCGGCTGTAGCCCGGCTCGCGCAGGGCGACGTTGAGGTCAACCAGGCCCGGAGCGGCGACAAGGCCTTTGGCGTCGATGGTGTCGACGGCGGCAAAGCCGGCCGGCGCGGCGCCAAGGGCGACGATCTTGCAGGCTTCAATATGGATGTCGGTGATTTGATCCAGGCCACTGGCCGGGTCGATGACGCGTGCGCCGAGAATGCTGAGCTTCACTGGGCGTTCTCCTGGTCGAATTGGCGCTGCGCAGTTTGCCCGCTCATGGCCATGGACAGCACGGCCATGCGAATCGCGATGCCGTAGGTCACTTGATTGAGGATCACCGAGTGCGGGCCATCGGCCACCGCCGACTCGATTTCCACCCCGCGGTTGATCGGCCCCGGGTGCATGACGATGCAATCGGGCTTGGCCCCGGCCAGGCGAGCAGTGGTCAGGCCGAACAGGCGGTAGAATTCGCCTTCGCTTGGCAACAGGCCGCCGGTCATGCGTTCACGCTGCAGGCGCAGCATGATCACCACGTCGACGTCTTTGAGGCCTTCGGCCATGTCCGTGTAGACCTTCACGCCGTATTGCTCGATGCCGATCGGCAGCAAGGTTTTCGGCGCGATCACGCGGATGTCCGGGCAACCGAGGGTCTTCAGGGCCAGCATGTTCGAGCGCGCAACCCGCGAGTGCAGGATGTCGCCGACGATGGCCACCGACAGGTTTTCAAAACCGCCCTTGTGCCGGCGGATAGTCAGCATGTCGAGCATGCCCTGGGTCGGGTGCGCGTGACGGCCGTCGCCACCGTTGATGATCGCCACTTGCGGGCAGACATGTTCGGCGATGAAGTGCGCGGCACCGGAATCACCGTGACGCACGACGAACATGTCCGCGGCCATGGCTTCCAGGTTACGCAGGGTATCGAGCAGCGTTTCGCCCTTGCTCGCCGACGATGTCGACACGTTCAGGGTGATCACGTCCGCCGACAAGCGCTGGGCCGCCAGTTCGAAGGTGGTGCGGGTGCGGGTGGAGTTCTCGAAGAACACGTTGCACACGGTCTTGCCGCGCAACAACGGGACTTTCTTCACGGCCCGGGCGCCGACTTCGAGGAAGGAGTCGGCAGTGTCGAGGATTTCCGTCAGCAGCTCGCGGCGCAAACCGTCGAGCGAGAGGAAGTGGCGCAGCTGGCCCTGATCATTGAGCTGCAGCGGGCGCTTGGTGTCTAGAGGCGTCATCGCGAGGGGACTCTCAATAGGGCGGAATTAAAGGGCGAGGTCTTGCAGTTCGAGGGCAAGCTCCGGGCCGGACAGCTTGACGCGCTCGTGGGCAGCCAACGACAGGGTCGCGCCCACCACGTTCGGGCGGATCGGCAACTCGCCGGCGTCCAGGTCCAGCAGGCACACCAGCGTCACGCTGGCGGGGCGACCGTAGTCGAACAATTCGTTCAGGGCGGCGCGGATGGTGCGGCCACTCATCAGCACGTCATCGATCAGCACCAGGTGCTGACCTTCGATTTCGAACGGCAGGGCCGAGGGGCGCACTTGCGGGTGCAGGCCGTTCTGGCTGAAGTCGTCACGGTAGAAGGAAACGTCCAGAGTACCGAGGGGCTCTTCGCTACCCAATTCCTTGAGTAGGGCCTGGGCAACCCAGACCCCGCCGGTACGAATGCCGATGTAACGCGGTTCGCTGATGCCACGGTGTTCCAGGTGGGCCTTGAGGCGCGTGGCCATCTGGCTGATCAGTTCGGCAGGATTGGGCAGGCTCATGGTTGCTCCTTCTTTGACCCGAGCCGGTGCCGCTTCAACGGCAGGCTCGGGTTGTAGCTAAGAGAGGCGGGTTAGCGACTCGTCAGGATTCGAACAGTGCAGTGTTTTCGTCGAGCCAGCCTTGCAGCAGTAGGGCGGCGGCGATGGCGTCGACCGGGTTGTCACGATAGCTGCCCTTTTGTCCGCCGCGATCACGTCGCTCGCCTTTGGCTTCAAAGGTGGTCAGGCGCTCATCGTGGGTATAGAAGGGCAGGTTGAAGCGGCCGTTGAGGCGGCGGGCGAACTTTTCGGCCCGCAGGCACATCTCGCTCGGTGTGCCGTCCATGTTCAGCGGGAGGCCAACTACCACGGCGTCAGGTTTCCACTCTTTAATGAGGGCTTCGACCTGGTCCCAGTCGGGAATGCCGTTTTGTGCTTTCAAGGTGCACAGCTCGCGGGCCTGGCCGGTAATTACTTGGCCGACCGCAACGCCGATCTGTTTGGTGCCGTAGTCAAAACCCAGAATCAGCCGCAGGGCCATCAGGCGTGCCCCGCCTGGCTGGTGAGCAGGCTGAGATTGACGCCCAGGTGTTTGGCCGCCGCTTCCAGGCGCAGTTCGCTGCTGGTGTTGAACAGGATGTCGGCGTCGAACGGGCAGGTCAGCCAGGCGTTTTGCGCCAGTTCTGCTTCCAGTTGCCCGGCTTCCCAGCCGGCATAGCCGAGGGCGATCAGGCTTTTCGCCGGGCCGACGCCATCGGCAATGGCGAACAACACGTCCTGGGAGGTCGACAGGGACAGCTCGCCTTCCAGATCAACGGTCGCCTGAAAGGTTTTCCCCGACGGATGCAGGACAAAGCCGCGATCGGTCTGTACCGGCCCGCCGATGAAGATCGGCACATGCTGGCAGAGGACCGGCGGTTCGATATCGGGGCGCAATTGTTCGAGGATATCGGCCAGATTCAGGTCTTGCGGACGGTTGACCACCAGCCCCATGGCACCATTGGCCGTGTGCTCGACGATGTAGGTCAAGGTGTGCGCAAAGTTCGGGTCGGCCATGTGTGGCATGGCGATCAGGAAGTGATGCTTGAGGTAACTGGGGCTGACGTTTTTCATGACCGCTAGTGTGGCGTTCGAGGGGCGAACTGACAAGCTTGAACAAGGCAAAAGATCGCAGCCTTCGGCAGCTCCTACAGGGGAATGAGTACATCTGTAGGAGCTGCCGAAGGCTGCGATCTTTTAATTACTGGACAATCTGTCGCCGCGCGCAAACTTCCACGTGCGGATGATTTCCAGCCGGTCGATGTCCGACAAATCCCCGGTAAACGGTGCAAACGGCGCTGCCAGCCGCACGATGCGCTGGGCTGCCTGGTCCAGCAGTGGTTGCCCCGAGGACTCCAGCACCAGCACCTCATACAGCGAACCGTCGCGGTTGATCGACACCATCAGGCGCAAATTGCCGTAGATCTGTTTGCGCCGCGCTTCGTCGGGGTAATTGAGGTTGCCGATGCGCTCGACCTTCTTGCGCCATTCGTCTTTGTACCAGGCGCCCTTGTCGCGCATGGTCGAGGCGGCACTCAGGCGGTGGATGCGCGGGCGTTTGGCGTACAGCTGTTGTTCCTGGGCCAGCTCCGCTTCCAGGCTGGCGATGTCGCTGGACAGCTGTTCGGAGTCGAATGTCGGCGCCGCCACCGCAGGTTTGGTGACGGGCTTGGGTTCTTCGGTTTTGGTTGGGGCTTTCTTCGGTTTCGGCGCGACGGTGGTCACGGCAGCCTTGGGCGGAGCTTCCTGTTGTTCAGGCTTGGCCGCTGGCGGAGGCGTGACTTTTTGCACCTTGTTGTCCTGGAACGGCGCGATCTCGGTGGTCTTGGGGATCGCCTTTTTATCCAGTGTGCCGCTGCCCTGCTGATTCTCCTGGGCGAGGAAGTCAGCCTTTTCAGGCTTCTTTTCGCTTTTGAACGTGGCGAGCGTGATTTCCAGGGTTCTGCTGATCTGCTTGGGCTCGACCACCGCGAACCCGACGCCCAACAGCAAGGCCAGGTGAATCAATGCCGCCAGAAACAGGGTAAAACCGAGGCGATCGGCCGGGCGCACGCCACGGTGGGCGAGTTCGGCAGGCAGATCGGACGGGAGGGTCATGACAAGGAAACCAACATCGCGTTTTCACAGGCCGCGCATGATAACGCAATGTTGGTTTGGCTTTTCAACGTGCCTTGAGCTTCTGATCGATGGCATCCATCAGCAGGCCGCCAATATCAGTGCCGAAGGCATTGTCGATCTCGCGGATGCAGGTCGGGCTGGTGACATTGATTTCCGTCAGGTGCTCGCCAATCACGTCGAGGCCAACGAACAGCAGGCCTTTTTCGCGCAGGGTCGGGCCGACTTGTGCGGCAATCCAGCGGTCCTTCTCGGTCAACGGGCGGGCTTCGCCACGGCCACCGGCGGCGAGGTTGCCACGGGTTTCACCGGCGGCTGGAATGCGCGCCAGGCAATAGTCGACGGGTTCGCCGTCGATCATCAGGATGCGTTTGTCGCCGTCCTTGATTGCCGGCAGGTAGGCCTGGCCCATGATCTGCTGGGCGCCGAGCGCGGTCAGGGTCTCGAGGATCACCGACAGGTTCGGGTCGCCGGCGCGATGACGGAAGATCGAGGTGCCGCCCATGCCGTCCAGCGGCTTGAGGATCACGTCGCCGTGTTTGGCGGCGAATTCTCGCAGCACGTCGGCGCGGCGGCTGACCACGGTCGGCGGCGTGCACTGCGGGAACAGCGTGGCGAACAGTTTTTCGTTGCAGTCGCGCAGGCTCTGCGGTTTGTTGACCACCAGCACACCGGCGCTTTCGGCTTGTTCGAGCAAATAGGTGGAGTAGACGAACTCCATGTCGAATGGCGGATCCTTGCGCATCAGGATCACGTCCAGGTCGCTCAGCAGAGAATCCTGTTCGGCACCCAGCTCGAACCACTTTTCAGGGTTGGCGAACACTTGCAGTGGACGCATCCGCGCCCGGGCGTGGCCTTCGCCCTGGTACAGGTCGCGCTGTTCCATATAGAACAGTTCCCAGCCGCGCTTCTGCGCGGCCAGCAACATGGCCAGCGAGCTATCCTTTTTATAGGAAATGCTGGCGATAGGGTCCATGACAATCCCGACGCGAACGCTCATTGGGTTTTCCTCGAAAATTGGCTACCGGATCGGTACGAAAAAAGTGGCGTCAGAGTGGCGCTGAGTGGGTTCCCGGTCAAGGAAAAACCACCGCACCGGTCGGCCGATAGATTGGTTCCGGAGACTGTGCTAAAAAGACTGCCAAGTGGTGCTGGCCCTTGAGTATCAAGGGTTTCGAGCCGCCGTTAACCGGCAAACGGACAAATTGATTCACAAAGGCGACGGTAGAGCATTTATGGAACAGCACCCCAGCGCCTTGAAGGTCATGGTGATCGACGATTCGAAGACGATTCGCCGCACCGCCGAAACGCTGCTCAAGAACGTGGGTTGTGAGGTCATTACGGCCATCGACGGTTTCGATGCCCTGGCCAAAATCGCCGACAATCATCCCGGAATCATCTTTGTCGACATCATGATGCCGCGTCTGGATGGTTATCAGACCTGCGCTTTAATCAAGAACAACAGTGCATTCAAGTCCACGCCAGTGATTATGCTGTCGTCCAAGGACGGGCTGTTCGACAAGGCGAAGGGGCGCATTGTCGGCTCCGACCAGTTTTTGACCAAGCCTTTCAGCAAGGAAGAACTGCTGAACGCGATCCAGGCCCATGTTCCGGGCTTCGCCGCCGTTTTGCCGCAGTAAGACACCTACAGTGACGCTCGGCCAACGGGCCTTGCGTCGACAAGAATGGGGAAGACCATGGCACGTATTCTGATCGTCGATGATTCGCCGACCGAAATGTACAAACTGACCGGCATGCTGGAAAAGCACGGTCATGAAGTATTGAAAGCCGAGAACGGCGCCGACGGCGTGGCCCTGGCCCGCCAGGAAAAACCCGACGCAGTGCTGATGGACATCGTCATGCCCGGCCTCAACGGATTCCAGGCCACCCGTCAGCTGACCAAAGACCCGGAAACCGGGCATATCCCGGTGATCATCATCACCACCAAGGATCAGGAGACCGACAAGGTCTGGGGCACGCGCCAAGGGGCCAAGGACTACCTGACCAAACCGGTCGATGAAGAAACCCTGCTCAAAACCCTGAACAACGTGCTGGCCGGTTGATCGTGCGGCCATGACCGAGTCGCTGACGGCTTTTGAACTGCTGCTGCAGATCGACCAGCGCTGTCGTTTGCTGGCGGCCGACTTGCCGTCACAGCCAACCCGGCAGAACAGCTGGAGCGGCATCGGTTTTCGCCTGGGTGAATACTGGTACGTCGCGCCGATGGGTGAAGTCAGTGAAGTGCTGCACGAGCCGCGCTTCACTCAGGTGCCGGGGGTCAAGCCTTGGGTCAAGGGCGTCGCCAATCTGCGGGGACGCCTGCTGCCGATCATGGACCTGTGTGCCTTTTTGGGGCACGAATTGTCGGTGGCGCGCCGGCAGCGGCGAGTGCTGGTGGTGGAGCATCAAGACGTGTTCGCCGGGCTGATGGTCGATGAGGTGTTCGGTCTTCAGCACTTTGCCCAGGGGAGTCTGGAGCCCGTTGCAACCGATGCGGTTACAGGGCCGATGGCGGCATTTGTCGAAGGCTGCTTTCAGGGCGAACAGACCTGGCGGGTGTTCAGTCCGTTTGCGCTGGCACGGTCGCAGGGGTTCATGAATATCGCGGTGTAACAGGCCAATACGGACCCTGTGGGAGCGAACCTGCTCGCGATTGAACGATAACGCGGTGTTGCTCAGACACCGCGGCGCATGAATCGCGAGCAGGCTCACTCCTACTGGGGGTGGCAAGGTGAAAAGGGTGTGGTTAACAGGCGAAGACCGATGACAAAAGCAAAAACAGGCAAGCCAATGGAAGGGTCGCGCAGTCGGTCGCAGATCATCGTGCTGTTCATCGCGCTGATTATTTTCATCATGTTGTTGTTCGCCAACTTCGCGTACCTCAACACCCAGGCCACTTACGACAAACAGTACATCGGCCACGCCGGTGAGCTGCGCGTGCTGTCCCAGCGCATCGCCAAAAACGCCACCGAAGCCGCCGCCGGCAAAGCCGCCGCGTTCAAGCTGCTCAGCGACGCGCGCAACGATTTTGCCCAGCGCTGGAGCTATCTGAAGAAAGGTGACCCGTCCACCGGCCTGCCTCCTGCGCCGTCCACCGTGCGCCCGGAAATGCGTGCCGTGCAGCTGGACTGGGAACGCCTGCTGAAAAACACCGACGCCATTCTCTCCAGTGAACAGACCGTGCTATCGCTGCACCAAGTCGCCGCGACCCTGGCCGAAACCGTCCCGCAGTTGCAGGTCGAGTACGAAAAAGTCGTCGAAATTCTCCTGCAACGCGGGGCGCCGGCCGCGCAGGTGGCGATGGCCCAGCGTCAGTCATTGCTGGCTGAGCGAATTCTCGGCGCTGTGAACACGGTGCTGTCGGGCGATGAAAGTTCGCAGCAGGCCGCTGACGCGTTCGGTCGCGATGCGGCGCGCTTCGGCCAGGTGCTCAACGGCATGCTCCAGGGCAACCCGGCGCTGAAAGTCAGCCAGGTCGAGGACCGTGATGCGCGCGCGCGGTTGATCGAGATTTCCGAGTTGTTCGAGTTCGTGTCCGGCTCGGTGGACGAAATCCTCGAAACTTCGCCGGAGCTGTTCAAGGTTCGTGAGTCGGCCACCAGCATTTTCAGCCTGTCGCAAACCCTGCTCGATGAAGCCTCGCACCTTGCCAGCGGTTTCGAAAACCTTGCCGGCGGACGCGACACCGACACCATCGGTGGCTACGTGCTGGGCCTGGCGGCGCTGATGTCGATCATCCTCATTGGCTTGGTGATGGTGCGCGAAACCAATCGTCAACTGCGCGAAACCGCCGAGAAAAACGAACGCAACCAGAACGCGATCATGCGCCTGCTCGACGAGATCGAAGACCTGGCCGACGGCGACCTGACCGTGACCGCCTCGGTGACCGAAGACTTCACCGGCACCATCGCCGATTCGATCAACTACTCCGTGGATCAGCTGCGTGACCTGGTGGCCACGATCAACCTGACCGCCGGGCAAGTCGCCGCCGCCGTACAGGAAACCCAGGCCACTGCGATGCACCTGGCGCAGGCCTCCGAGCATCAGGCGCAGCAGATTTCCGAAGCGTCCACTGCGATCAACGACATGGCCCAGTCCATCGATCAGGTGTCGGCCAACGCTGCTGAATCCTCGGCAGTGGCCGAACGTTCGGTGGAAATCGCCAACAAGGGCAACGAGGTGGTGCACAACACCATCCACGGCATGGACAACATCCGTGAACAGATCCAGGACACCGCCAAGCGGATCAAGCGCCTGGGCGAGTCGTCCCAGGAAATCGGCGACATCGTCAGCCTGATTGATGACATCGCCGACCAGACCAACATCCTCGCCCTCAACGCGGCGATCCAGGCATCCATGGCCGGTGATGCCGGACGCGGTTTTGCAGTGGTCGCGGACGAGGTGCAACGCCTGGCCGAGCGCTCTTCGGCGGCCACGCGACAAATTGAAACTTTGGTGCGTGCGATCCAGACCGACACCAACGAAGCGGTGATTTCCATGGAGCAAACCACCACCGAAGTGGTGCGTGGCGCGCGTCTGGCGCAGGATGCCGGTGTGGCCCTGGAAGAAATCGAAGGGGTTTCGAAAACCCTGGCGGCGCTGATCCAGAGCATTTCCAACGCGGCACAACAACAGACGTCGTCTGCCGGGCAGATTTCCCTGACGATGAACGTGATCCAGCAGATCACCACGCAGACCTCGTCCGGTTCGACTGCCACCGCCGAGAGCATCGGCAACCTGGCGAAAATGGCCAGTCAGTTGCGGCGATCGGTGTCCGGTTTCACGTTGCCCGCCACCAAGGCACAGGTCGCGGACAAAGCTTGAACCGGCCCTCGGGCGCCGGCATTTTGATTGAGGGTGGGGACTGGAGTGGTTATGGGTGATCGGCACGACTATGTGGCCCTCGAATGGGTCAAAGGCGAAATTGCCGAAACGCTGAAGCAGGCTCATCACGCGATCGAAATCCAGCTTGATGATCCGCAGGCGACGCACGCCCTGAGCGAATGCCTGGCGTGCATCCATCAGGTGCACGGCAGTCTGCAGATGGTCGAGTTCTACGGCGCGGCCCTGCTCGCCGAAGAAATGGAACAACTGGTCATCGCGCTGCAAGAGGGGCGCGTCAGCCACCGCGACGAAGCGTTGCACCTGATGCTGCAAGCGCTGGGGCAGCTGCCAATCTACCTTGACCGCGTACAAGGCGCGCGCCGCGATTTGCCGTTGGTGGTGCTGCCGCTGATCAACGATTTGCGCAGTGCCCGTGGCGACAGCCTGTTGTCGGAAACCAGCCTGTTCAGCCCGCAGTTGCCGGATCTGCCGCCGCTTTCTGAAGAAGCGCTGGCACTGCTGGAGCCGGCTGAATTGCCGAGTGTGCTGCGTAAGTTGCGGCAGATGCTGCAGATGGCGCTGGTCGGTCTGTTGCGCGAACAGGATGACGACACTCATCTCGGTTATCTGGCCAAAGTGTTTTCACGCCTGGAAAGCTTGTGCGGTAACGCGCCGCTGAGCCCGTTGTGGCAGGTCACTTCGGCCTTGGTCGAAGGCATGCGCGGTGGCGCGATCGCCAACAGCCCGGCGTTGCGCAGCCTGTTCAAGGACGCCGACAAAGAGCTCAAGCGCCTGCTCGAACACGGCATGCACGGCGTCAATCAACCCCCGCCACCCGAGTTGCTCAAGAGTTTGCTGTTCTACATTGCCAAGGCCGAACATCCCACCGGGCAGATGCTGACCATGAAAGATCGCTACGCACTGGACGAAGCGCTGCCCGACAGCGCGATGGTCGATGAAGAACGCGCACGGCTGGCCGGCCCCGACCGCGATGCCATGCGTTCGGTCTTGGCCGCCTTGTGTGAAGAACTGGTGCGGGTCAAGGAACGCCTCGACCTGTTCGTGCGCAGCGACCGGCAACACACTTCCGATCTCGACAGCCTGCTGGCACCGCTGCGGCAAATCGCCGATACCCTGGCTGTGTTGGGGTTTGGTCAGCCGCGCAAAGTCATCATCGACCAACTGGCGGTGGTGTTGAGCCTCGTCCAGGGCCAGCGCGCGCCCGACGATGCGATCCTCATGGATGTTGCCGGGGCGTTGCTCTATGTCGAGGCCACATTGGCTGGCATGGTCGGCACGGTAGAGCCCGAGAGCCAGGAAGACAGCCGTCTGCCGACCACCGACCTGACGCAGATCCACCAGATCGTGATCAAGGAAACGCGGATTTGCCTGCAACAGGCCAAGGACATGATCGTCGATTACATCGACGCCGACTGGGATCGTCAACATTTGCAGGCACTGCCTGCATTGCTGACCCAAGTGCGCGGTGCGTTGGCGATGATTCCATTGACCCGCGCGGCGAGCCTGATCGAAACCTGCAATCACTTCATCCGCGAGCATCTGCTGCTGGATCCGGACCAGCCCGGCTGGCAAGAGCTCGACAGCCTGGCCGACGTCATCTCCAGCCTCGAATATTATCTGGAACGCTTGAGCGATGATCCGGAAGCGCCCGGCGAACTGCTGCTCGACGTCGCGGAAAAAAGCCTGGCGTCGCTCGGCTTCTTCCCTAATGAAAATCCTGGCGAACAGCATGTGCCGCTGCTTGACGATGTGCTGAGCCCCAGTGAAGCAAAAGACCTGCAACAACGTCAGGAGCGGGATGCGCCGGCCCTCGTCCAGACCCTGGCCGATGTGCTGGCCAACCCTGTGTCCGCCCTGAATCCGCCCGCGCTCGATACCCCTGGCAGCTTGTTGCCGCCGCCCCCGGGCGAAGAACCGGTGGACGATGAGTTGCGTGAAGTTTTCCTCGAAGAAACCGATGAAGTCCTCGAAGTCCTGCGTGAATACCTGCCGCGCTGGTCGGTCAATCCCGACAATCGTTCAGCCCTGAGTGAACTGCGCCGCGCCTTCCATACCCTCAAGGGTAGTGGCCGCATGGTGCGCGCCTTGGTGTTGGGCGAGCTGGCCTGGTCGGTGGAAAACCTGCTCAACCGCGTGCTGGAAAACAGCGTGGAGCCAGGGGCCACGGTGCAGCAACTGCTCGGTGATGTGCTCAATCTGCTGCCGGAACTGGTGGCCGAATACGCCGCCAATGCTCAGCGCCAGCGTAACGATGTCGACCGGTTGGCCGCTCGCGCCCATGCCCTGGCCAAGGGCGAAGAGCCGGCCTGCGACGAGGACACACAGGACGTCTCGGCGCTCGATCCGCTGTTGCTGGAGATTTTCCGCAAAGAAGCCGAAAGTCATTTGAGCAGCCTCAATCACTTTCTCGATCAGGCCGCCGAGCATGTGCCGTTGCAGGCCAGTGACGAGTTGCAGCGGGCCTTGCATACGCTCAAGGGCAGCGCGTCGATGGCGGGCGTGTTGCCGATTGCCGAGCTGGCCGCGCCACTGGATCAACTGGCGCGCGAGTACAAGGCGCATCAGCTTGCGCTGGATCTGGACGAAGTCGAATTGCTGCTGGAAGCCGAAGGCCTGTTCCGGCTTGGCTTACGCCAGCTCAGACGCGAACCGCTGGCCGAAATCCCCAACGCCAAAGCGTTGATCGAACGGGCTCAGGCGATGCTCGGTGAGCGTTTGCAAAACCTCTCGAATGCGCCGAGCACCGGGTTGCGGGTCAAGCGTGATCCACAGTTGATCAACAACTTCCTGGCCCAGGGCATGGACATCCTGCTTGATGCCGAAAGCCTGTTGCAGCGCTGGCAGCAGCACCCCGGCGAGCGCCACGAGCTCAGCGCGCTGCTGGACGAGTTGACCACCCTCGGCGAGGGCGCACATCTGGCCGATCTGCATCCGGTGGACGAACTCTGCGAAGCACTGCTTGATCTGTATGGCGCCGTGGAAGAAAGCAGCCTGGCGGTCAGCGAGACGTTTTTTCACGAGGCACAAAGTGCCCATGAAGCGCTGATCAACATGCTCGATGAACTGGCCGCCGGCCAGGAAGTCAGCCCACGTCCTGATCGGATTCGCGCTTTGCACGGCTTGCTCGACGAGAGCCTCGATCCCTCGGCCATGGGCCTGATCCGCAGTGACGGCAGCCGCTCGCTGAGCATTCGCGATTTGTCCGATGCCACCGCCGAATTGGCACAGAGCACTTTGGGAGACCTGGCACCGACCACTGTGGGAGCTGGCTTGCCAGCGATAGATTCACAGGCGCCACGTTCATCCAATGAAAACGCATCATCGTTAACGCCCATCGCTGGCAAGCCAGCTCCCACAGTGGAGATGGATGACGAGATCGTTTCGATCTTCCTCGAAGAAGCCGTGGACATTCTGGATAGCGCCAACCAGGCCTTGCAGCGCTGGTTGAACGACCCGCAAAACGCCGCACCCCTATCGTCGCTGCAGCGCGATCTGCACACCCTCAAGGGGGGCGCGCGGATGGCCGAGGTCGAGCCGGTCGGTGACCTGGCCCATGAGCTGGAAAGCCTTTACGAAGGCTTGGTCGACCGCCGCTACAGTTACAGCGACGTACTCGCGCAACTGCTGCAGCACAGCCATGACCGGTTGGCGCAGTTACTTGAGCAATTGCAGAATCATCAACCGCTGGGCGATCCGAGTGAGTTGATCGAGGCGATCCGTGCGTTCCGCCAAGGCCATGCGGGCAGCGCCGATGTGATCGAACCGGCTGCCAGCAACGACTCGGCCCATCACGACAGTGAGCTGCTGGACATCTTCCTCGAAGAAGGTTTCGACATCATCGAAAGCTCCGGCGCAGCGCTGGTGCGCTGGCAAGCCGAACCGTCGAGCCGTCAGGAAGTGGAAACCCTGCTGCGCGACCTGCACACCCTCAAGGGTGGTGCGCGCATGGTGGAAATCGCCCCGATTGGCGACCTGGCCCATGAGCTGGAGTTTCTCTACGAAGGCTTGTCGACCGGTGAACTGAAACCCACGGGGGCGTTGTTCGAACTGCTGCAACGCAGCCACGACCGGTTGGCGCAAATGCTCGACGCCGCCCGTGCTGGCGAGCCATTGCCACCGGCCGACCGACTGCTCGACGCGATCAAGAACTTCAGTCACCCGGTCGTGCCAGAACCCATCGCACCGATCGCGCTGCCGGCGGCAAAAACCGAGACGCCAGTGCTGCAGTCGGACGCTGGCGCAGATATGGTCAAGGTCTCGGCGGAACTGCTTGACGACCTGGTCAACCTGGCCGGTGAAACCTCGATTTTCCGTGGCCGGATCGAACAGCAAGTCAGCGATGCGCAGATAGCGCTCAACGAGATGGAAACCACCATCGAGCGGATGCGCGACCAATTGCGCCGCCTCGATACCGAAACCCAGGGCCGCATCCTCAGCCGTCAGCAAGTCGACGGCGAACGTCAGGGCTACGAAGAATTCGACCCGTTGGAGATGGACCGCCACTCACAATTGCAGCAGCTGTCGCGGGCACTGTTCGAATCCGCCTCCGACTTGCTTGACCTCAAGGAAACCCTCGACCGGCGCAATCAGGATGCCGAGAACCTGCTACAACAGCAGGGCCGCATCAACACCGAGCTACAAGAAGGCCTGATGCGTACGCGCATGGTGCCGTTCGAACGGATGCTGCCGCGCTTGAAACGCATCGTCCGCCAAGTGGCCGGCGAGCTGGGCAAGGACGTCGAATTCATCGTCGGCAATGCCGAAGGCGAGATGGATCGCAACGTGCTCGAACGCATGGCCGCACCGCTGGAACACATGCTGCGTAACGCCGTGGACCATGGCCTTGAGTCTGCCGACGTGCGGCTCGCGGCGGGGAAACCGGCGCAAGGACGAATCAGCCTGGACCTGTTGCGTGAGGGCGGCGACATCATTTTCGATATCCGTGACGACGGCGCCGGTGTGCCGTTGGACGCGGTGCGGCGCAAGGCGATCAAGCGCGGCTTGCTCGATCCTGACAGCGAAATCAGCGACCGTGACGTTCTGCAATTCATCCTGCAACCGGGGTTTTCCACGGCTGAGAAAATCACTCAGATCTCTGGTCGGGGTGTCGGCATGGACGTGGTGCACGAAGAGGTGCGGCAACTGGGCGGCACCATGAGCATCGATTCGGTGCCGGGGCAGGGTGTGCATTTCCGCATTCGCCTGCCGTTCACAGTGTCGGTCAACCGCGCGCTGATGGTGCAATGCGCTGAAGATCAGTATGCGATCCCGCTGAATACCATCGACGGTATCGTCCGCGTCTTGCCCAACGAGCTCGAAGGGCATTTCCGTCTCGATCCGCCGAGCTATGAATACGCCGGGCAACGCTATGAACTGTGTTACCTGGGCGAACTGCTGAAAACCAGTCCGCGTCCAAAGCTGTTGGGCCAAAGCCTGCCGCTGCCGGTGTTGCTGGTGCAGTGCAACGATCGGCACATCGCGGTGCTGGTCGACGCCATGGCCGGCACGCGCGAGATCGTAGTGAAAAGCCTCGGCCCACAGTTCGCCGCCGTGCAGGGTGTCTCCGGGGCGACGATTCTGGGGGACGGCCGCGTTGTGCTGATTCTGGATTTGCTGGCGCCGATCCGCGCCATGCAAGCGCGTTTACCGCAACGTCCGGGAGGTCACGAAATCGAGGCCGAGCCGCAGCGTCCGTTACTGGTGATGGTGGTCGACGACTCGGTCACGGTGCGCAAGGTCACCAGTCGTTTGCTCGAACGCCATGGCATGAACGTGCTGACCGCCAAGGACGGAGTCGACGCCATGCTGCTGCTCGAAGAGCACATGCCCGACCTGATGCTGCTGGACATCGAAATGCCGCGCATGGACGGCTTCGAAGTGGCGACCCAAGTGCGCAACGATGAGCGCTTGCAGCATCTGCCGATCATCATGATCACCTCCCGCACCGGCCAGAAACACCGCGACCGGGCGATGGCCATCGGCGTCAACGACTACCTCGGCAAGCCGTACCAGGAATCGGTACTGCTTGAAAGCATTGCCCTGTGGAGCAAAACCCATGCTTGAGCGGCTGATCAGCCAGCGCAGCAGCCACCTCACCGGCCTGCTGCTGCCTCTGGCCGACCGTAACCTGATCTTGCCCAACGTCGCTGTCGCCGAGCTGATCGACTACCAGCCGGCGGCGTTCGATCTGGATACACCGCCGTGGTATCTGGGCCGAGTGACGTGGCGCAACCGGCAAATTCCGCTGCTCAGTTTCGAGTCGGCGTGCGGGCAAAAAATCGTCCTGGGCGAGCGCGCGCGAATCGTCATTCTCAATGCGCTGGGTGGGCGCGCTGAGCTGAAATTCATTGCGATGCTGGTGCAGGGGATTCCGCGCTCGTACAAGCTCGACAGTCAGTTGAGCTATGTCGACGTGCCGCTGTGTGCGCTGGAGAAAGCGGCGGTGCAGGTGGCGGATCAAGTGGCAAAGGTGCCGGATTTGCTGGCGTTGGAGGAGTTGCTGGTGAATGCCGGGTTGGGTATTTGATCCAAAGTTTGTGGTGACTTCACAGGCGGCAACCACTAACCCTGTGGGAGCGGGCTTGCCCGCGATGGGGCCCGCATAAACGACGCAGATCCCGATCATTAACCTGAGCGTAACTATTCACCACTCTGCTTGATTGATGCCCCACACCCAACACTCCTAAGGTAGCTCCACGACAGCGAACCCGTGGAGTGGTCATGATTACAACAATATCCCCCGACTCACGATGGACGCGGCGGCGCAGCGAAAAGCAGCGGCGCCTCGAACAGGTGCGAGGTCTTGCCGACGGTGTGGTGTTGCCTACCGACAACATCGTCGCGGCGCTTGAGGCGTTGATCCTGCCGGGCGATCGCGTGGTGCTGGAGGGCAACAACCAGAAGCAGGCGGATTTCCTTTCCCGCTCCCTGGCCAAGGTTGACCCGGCCAAGCTCCACGATCTGCACATGATCATGCCCAGCGTCGGCCGCTCCGAGCACCTGGACCTGTTCGAACGCGGCATCGCCCGCAAGCTCGACTTCTCTTTTGCCGGCACCCAAAGCCTGCGCATCAGTCAGTTACTCGAAGACGGCCTGCTGGAAATCGGCGCGATCCACACCTACATCGAACTCTATGCACGGCTGGTGGTGGACCTGATTCCCAACGTCGTGCTCTCGGCCGGTTTCATGGCCGACCGCGCCGGCAACATCTACACCGGGCCAAGCACCGAAGACACCCCGGCGCTGATCGAACCGGCGGCGTTCAGCGACGGCATCGTGATTGTTCAGGTCAACCAATTGGTCGACGACGTCAGCGATTTGCCGCGCGTCGACATTCCGGCGTCCTGGGTCGATTTCGTGGTGGTGGCCGACAAGCCGTTCTACATCGAACCGTTGTTCACCCGCGACCCACGACACATCAAGCCTGTGCACGTGTTGATGGCGATGATGGCGATCCGCGGTATCTACGAAAAACACAACGTGCAGTCGCTTAACCACGGCATCGGTTTCAACACCGCGGCCATCGAGCTGATTTTGCCGACCTACGGTGAATCCCTCGGCCTCAAGGGCAAGATCTGCCGCAACTGGACCCTCAACCCGCATCCAACCCTGATCCCGGCAATTGAAAGCGGCTGGGTGGAAAGCGTGCATTGCTTCGGCACCGAACTGGGGATGGAGAACTACATCGCCGCCCGGCCCGACGTGTTCTTCACCGGACGCGATGGCTCCCTGCGTTCCAACCGGATGTTCTGCCAATTGGCCGGACAGTACGCCGTGGACCTGTTCATCGGCGCCACCCTTCAAGTCGATGGCGACGGCCATTCTTCCACCGTGACCCGTGGGCGCCTGGCTGGTTTCGGCGGAGCTCCGAACATGGGCCACGACCCGCGCGGACGCCGTCACGGCACGCCAGCCTGGCTGGATATGCGCCATGACGACGCGGGGGAACCGATGCTCGAACGTGGCAAGAAACTCGTGGTGCAGATGGTCGAAACCTTCCAGGAGGGCGGCAAGCCGACTTTCGTTGAAACCCTCGATGCGGTCGAAGTGGCGAAGAAAAGCGGCATGCCGCTGGCGCCGATCATGGTGTACGGCGACGACGTCACCCACCTGCTGACCGAAGAAGGCATCGCCTATCTGTACAAGGCGCGCTCGCTGGAAGAGCGTCAGGCCATGATCGCGGCGGTCGCGGGCGTGACAGCCATCGGCCTGCGCCACAACCCCAAAGACACTGCGCGCATGCGCCGCGAAGGCTTGATCGCCTTGCCCGAAGACCTCGGTATTCGCCGTACCGACGCCACCCGTGAACTGCTCGCCGCGAAAAGCGTGGCCGATCTGGTCGAGTGGTCCGGTGGCCTCTACAACCCGCCCGCCAAATTCAGGAGCTGGTAATGCACGCATTCAATCTGCAACCGAAAACCCTGAACCTGGCCGAGCGTTTGGCGGACCTGGCGGTGGACGCGCTGATCGATGAAGCTGACCTGTCGCCGAAGCCGGCGCTGGTCGACCGTCGCGGCAATGGCGCCCACACCGATTTGCACCTGGGCTTGATGCACGCCTCGGCGCTGTCCCTGTGGCCGGCCTTCAAAGAGATGGCCGACGTCGCCATCGACATCGGCGAAATCGGCTTGCCGCTGCGCGAAGCCGTGGGCCGTATCGGTCGTGAGGGCGAGCTAGCCATGCTCGATACCACCGCTGGCGTGAACACCCATCGCGGAGCGATCTGGGCCTTGGGCCTGTTGGTCACCGCCGCGGCGCTGGAACCCGAATCCACCAGCGCAGCTGCAATGACGTTGCGCGCTGCACGGTTAGCCTTGCTCGATGATCGTTACGCCCCGCGTCCGCTCAGCCATGGTGCGCAAGTCGCCCAACGCTTCGGCGCTCGTGGTGCCCGTGAGGAAGCGCAACTTGGCTTCCCTGCGGTCACTCAACGGGCTCTGCCGCAACTCAAGCGCAGCCGCGCCGATTGCCATGGCGAGCAGAACGCACGGCTCGATGCCTTGCTGGCGATCATGACCCAGCTGGCCGACACCTGCGTGCTGTACCGCGCCGGTGAAGAAGGCCTGAACACCATGCAACTCGGCGCCCAAGCGGTGCTCGATGCCGGCGGCAGCGCCAGCCTTGCCGGACGTCGTCGGTTGCATGAGCTGGACCAACAACTCATCGCATTGAATGCCTCGCCCGGTGGTGCTGCCGACCTGCTCGCAGCCTGCCTGTTCATCGACCGTGTCGAGTCGGGCGAAAGCCTTATAAAGGGAGCTTTCTGATGGAAACCTTATCCTTTGAATTCCCGGCCGGGCAGCCACCACGCGGTCGCACGCTGGTGGGTTGTGTCGGCTCAGGCGATCTCGAAGTCATGATCGAACCGGGGCAGGCCGGCAAATTGACCATCACCGTGCAGACCTCGGTCAACGGCAGTGAACAACGCTGGCAGCATTTGTTTGCGCGGATGTTCGACGGCCAGACGCCACCGGCCATGGACATCGACATCCACGATTTCGGCGCCACCCCCGGCGTAGTCCGCCTGCGTCTGGAACAAGGCTTTGAGGAGATCGGCCATGACTGACAGCGCAGCCTTGCTCAACAAGCACAGCTTCGTCGAACTCGGTGCCCGGCAACGAGCGAAAGCCTTGCTTGATGCGGGCACCTTTCGTGAATTGCTCGACCCGTTCCAGCGCGTGATGTCGCCGTGGCTGTCACGCCAGGGCGTGGTGCCGCAGGCGGATGACGGCGTAGTCATCGCCAAAGGCACCGTCGATGGTTTGCCAGTGGTGATCGCCGCCATCGAAGGCGCATTCCAGGGCGGCAGCCTCGGTGAAGTCGGCGGGGCAAAAATTTCCGGCGCACTGGAACTGGCCGCTGAAGACAACCGCAAAGGCATCCCGACGCGTGCCGTGTTGCTGCTGGAAACCGGCGGCGTGCGTTTGCAGGAAGCCAATCTGGGCCTGGCGGCGATTGCCGATATCCACGCGGCGATTGTCGACTTGCAACAGTATCAGCCGGTGGTTGGCGTGGTCGCGGGCAGCGTCGGTTGCTTCGGCGGCATGTCGATTGCCGCCGGGTTGTGCAGCTACTTGCTGGTGACCCAGGAAGCGCGCCTTGGCCTCAATGGCCCGCAGGTGATCGAGCAGGAGGCCGGGCTTGAGGAGTACGACTCCCGCGACCGGCCGTTCATCTGGAGCCTGACCGGTGGCGAGCAGCGCTTTGCCAGTGGTTTGGTGGACCGCTACGTCGCTGACGATGCGATGCAGATTCGCCAGCAGGTCGGTGAGTTGCTCAAGCAAGGTTTGCCGGCGCAACCACGCAGCCGTCAGGCCGATCTTTTCCTGCAACGGTTGGCGCGTCTGGACGCCGAACCGCAAATCGAGCCGTCAGTGGTTCGCGACCTGTATCAAGGAGAGCGCTCATGAGTGCGTATTCCCTAAGAGGCCTGAACTGGTTCAGCGCCTTGAGCGCCAAAGCCAATCCTGTTGACGGTTTGCCGGCCTCGTTGAAAGTCGCCGATGGCGTCTTGGGCGGGCAGCCGGTGCGGTTTATCGCCGTGGTCGCCGACCCGGAAAACCGCTTCGTTCGTGCCCGTAATGGCGAGGTTGGTTTGCTCGAAGGATGGGGGCTGGCCAAGGCTGTGGATGAAGTGATCACCGCGGATCAGGACAAACCGCAGAAGCGCGCATTGATCGCGATTGTCGATGTGCCGAGCCAGGCCTACGGTCGACGCGAAGAGGCACTCGGCATTCATCAAGCGTTGGCGGGTGCGGCGGACAGTTATGCCCGCGCACGTCTGGCCGGGCATGCCGTGATCGGTTTGCTGGTGGGCAAGGCAATGTCCGGGGCGTTTCTCGCGCACGGTTATCAGGCCAACCGCCTGATCGCCCTGCGCGATCCGGGGGTGATGGTGCATGCCATGGGCAAGGCATCGGCGGCGCGGGTGACTTTGCGCAGTGTTGAAGAACTGGAAACCCTGGCCGCCAGCGTGCCGCCGATGGCGTATGACATCGACAGCTATGCCAGCCTGGGTTTGCTGTGGGAAACCTTGTCGGTGGAGCAGATCGAACAGCCGACCTCGGCAGATGTGGCGCGGGTGACTGACTGCCTGAGCCAAGCGATGGGCGATGTCGCCACGAAGGGCGTTGATCTCAGCGGTCGCCTCGGCGCAACCAATCGCGCGGCATCTAGCAAGGTCCGCCAGTTGCTGAGTGAGCAGTGGTGAACACGTTTCTCGCCCACGACCTGCTCTGGGGTATGACCCCGGCGCAGTTACCTGCGGACGCGCCTGCGTGGGCAGTCGAGTCGCTCATCGCCGGGCAACCGGTGGTGGTGCGGCGCGCGCTGTCGACGGCGGATCGGATGGCGGTCGGCGTGCGTGGGCGTTTGCGTGAGCAGCGTTATGCGGCGTCGATGGCGATGGCTTCGATAACCCGTCGCGTGATGCCCGAAGAACTCTGCCATGTCGACGTCGCCCGAGACTTGCCGGCACTCGAAGCCTTGGCGCAATTGCGTCCGGCACTCGATGCCTGCGGTTGGGTCTGGGGCGTCAGCGGCAGCGCCGGGTTCGAGCTGGCCAGCGGGTTTGCTGCCCTTCATCAGGGCAGCGATCTGGATCTGATCCTGCGCACACCAATGCCCCTGGCGCGGGATCAGGCTCGGGAGCTGGTCGCGTTGCTCGATACGGCGGTGTGCGTGGTGGACCTGCAATTGCAGACACCGCTGGGTGGTGTTGCCCTGCGTGAATGGGCCGGCGCATCGAATCGCGTGCTGCTAAAAAGCGCCAGCGAGGCCTGTCTGGTGACTGATCCATGGAACCCGCAGGAGCAAGCAGCGTGAGCAGCTTGCTGGTGTTCCCGGGGCAAGGCGCGCAGCAGCCGGGCATGCTCCAGCGCTTGCCTCGGGAAACGCTCATTGAGGCCAGCGACGTGCTTGGTGAAGACGTTTTGCTGCTCGATGCTACCGAGGCATTGCAGTCGACAAGGGCGGTACAGCTTTGCTTGCTGATCGCCGGTGTGGCGGCTGCGCGGCAGTTGTCGATGACGCCGGATTATGTCGCCGGGCTGTCCATCGGTGCCTATCCGGCAGCGGTGGTGGCCGGTGCCTTGAGTTTCAGTGATGCGTTGCAGTTGGTCAGTTTGCGCGGTGAATTGATGCAGCGAGCTTATCCACAGGGTTACGGCATGACCGCGATCATCGGTCTCGATCTGACCACTGTGGAAGGGTTGCTGGCGCAGGTTCACAACACTGATTCGCCGGTTTACCTGGCCAACATCAACGCAGATAACCAGGTGGTAATCGCCGGCAGCGACGGTGCAATGAAAGCCGTGGCCGAGTTGGCGAGAAGTCGCGGTGCTGGTCTGGCCAAGCGTCTGGCAGTCAGCGTGCCTTCGCATTGCCCGCTGCTGGAAGCGCCTGCGCAAACCCTCGCCGAAGCCTTCGCCAAGGTGTCACTGCAAACACCGAAAATCGGCTACCTGAGTGGCAGCCGCGCGCGGCCGGTGACCCGGGTCGAAGCGCTGTGTGATGACCTCGCGTTCAACATGTGCCGCGTAGTGGATTGGCGCGGCACGGTACAAAGCGCTTACGAGCGCGGCGTACGGCTACAGATCGAACTGCCGCCCGGTGCGGTGCTGACCGGGCTGGCGCGCCGGGTGTTCGAGCAAGGTACCGTGATTGCCTTCGACGGTGCACGGCTCGATACCCTGCAGGCGCTGTTGCGTGAGGAGGGAAGCCGCCAATCCTAGACCACCCGACTTAAGGCTTCGAACAACAAAAACAACATTCGACGATGCACTTTGAGGACGACAACAATGATTATTTACGGTGTGGCGCTGCTCGCGATCTGTACGCTGGCAGGGGTGATCGTGGGTGACATGCTCGGCGTGTTGCTGGGCGTCAAATCCAACGTCGGCGGGGTCGGGATCGCGATGATCCTGTTGATCTGCGCAAGGTTGTGGATGCAAAAACGCGGCGGCATGACCAAGGACTGCGAAATGGGCGTCGGCTTCTGGGGCGCCATGTACATTCCGGTGGTGGTGGCGATGGCGGCGCAACAAAACGTGGTCACGGCGTTGCACGGCGGGCCGGTGGCGGTACTGGCGGCAATCGGTTCGGTGGTGGTCTGCGGCTGCACCATTGCCCTGATCAGCCGCACTCACAAAGGCGAACCGTTGCCCGATGAATCCGAAGAGATAAGCCCCGTTGGCACACCCGTAGGAGGCCGCTGATATGTGGGATCTCATTGAGAAAGGTCTGGAGCATAACGGCCTGGTCACTGCATTCGCCTTCGTCGGCGTGATCATGTGGGTGTCGGTGGTGCTCTCCAAACGCCTGACGTTCGGGCGCATTCACGGCTCGGCAATTGCCATCGTCATCGGGCTGGTGCTGGCCTGGGTGGGCGGCACCATGACCGGCGGGCAAAAAGGCCTGGCGGACCTGACGCTGTTCTCCGGCATCGGCTTGATGGGCGGCGCCATGCTGCGCGATTTCGCCATCGTCGCCACAGCGTTCGAAGTGCAGGCCACTGAAGCGAAAAAGGCCGGTTTGATTGGCGTCATCGCGCTGCTGCTGGGCACCGTGCTGCCGTTCATTGTCGGTGCGTGCATGGCCTGGGCGTTCGGTTATCGCGATGCGGTGAGCATGACCACCATCGGCGCGGGGGCGGTGACTTACATTGTTGGCCCGGTAACCGGTGCGGCCATCGGCGCGACTTCGGATGTGATGGCGCTGTCGATTGCCACGGGGCTGATCAAGGCAATTCTGGTGATGGTCGGCACGCCGGTGGCGGCACGCTGGATGGGCCTGGATAACCCGCGTTCGGCGATGGTGTTTGGCGGCTTGGCCGGCACCGTGAGCGGTGTGACGGCGGGCCTGGCGGCGACGGATCGGCGCCTGGTGCCTTATGGTGCGTTGACGGCGACATTCCACACCGGGCTTGGGTGCTTGTTGGGGCCTTCGCTGCTGTACTTCATTGTTCGCGGGATTGTTGGCTAGCCATTAATCCTGAGTCGTCAGATCCGACGCCATCGCGGGCAAGCCCGCTCCCACATGGACAGCGTAAATCCTGTGGGAGCGTGGCTTGCCCGCGATGCAGGCGACGCAGTCTCAAGCCTGCCGATTGGCATACATCCGACACTCCGCCAGCAAGGCCAGCAAATTCGGATCGCGCTCCTTGGCCTTCAAAAACACCACGCCGATGTGCTGCTGCAAGCGGTATTTTTCCTGCAACGGGATGAGCTTCACCCGGTTCTCGTACACCGCCGCAATCCTCCCCGGCAGCAACGCATAACCCACGCCCGAACTGACCATGCTCAGCAGGGTGAAGATGTCGTTGACCTGCATCGCCACCTTCGGTTCGAACCCCGCCTGCTCGAATACCCGTTTGCCGTCCTGGTGCGTGGCGAAGCCCTGGGTCAGGGTGATGAAGGTTTCATCGCGAACCTCGGCCAGGTCCACTTCGGCGCGTTGCGCGAACTTCGAATCGGCCGGTGTGGCGAGGAAAATGTCGTCGGAGAACAGCGGAATGTGTTCCAGGTCAGGGTCGATGATGCTGTCGTCCAGCGACACCAGGATCGCATCGACTTCCATGTTCTTGAGCTTGTACAGCAGGTCGAAATTGGAACCGAGAATCAGGTCGATGTTGAGCTCGCTGCGGCGGATTTTCAGGCCCATGATCAACTGCGGCACGGTCTTCACCGTCAATGAATACAGCGAACCCAACTTGAAGCGCTCAGCGGAAAAACCGGCCGCCTCGCGGGTCAGGCGCACGCTCTCGACGACGTCCTGAATCAGCTTCTGCGCCCGCTCTTCCAGCACGTAGGCGCTTTCCAGCGGCGTCAGGTTGCGCCCTTCGTGTTTGAACAGCGGGCAGCGCAGGGCGCTTTCCAGCGAGTGGATGGCGCGGTGAACGCTGACGTTGCTGGTCTGCAACTCGACGGCGGCCCGGGCAAGGTTGCCGGTGCGCATGAAGGCCAGGAACACCTCAAGCTTTTTCAGGGTCAACTCTTCATCGATCAGCATGGGGCAGACTCTTATTGGAATGACCTGATTGTAAGGCTCTTTGTGGGAGCTGCCGAAGGCTGCGATCTTTTGCTGTTGGTTTTTAAGATCAAAAGATCGCAGCCTTCGGCAGCTCCTACAGGGGATTTCGTTGTATGGAAACATTGCGCTTTTAGGCTTGAGGCCTGAGCCTTGCGCACTGCGGTAACGAATGTCGAGGTAAGTAACGCATGTATCACGGGGAAAGATTGAACGCCTGGACGCATTTGGTCGGCGCGGTGGCGGCGACGGTCGGCGTGGTGTGGATGCTGGTCATCGCCAGTATGGACGGCAGTCCGTGGAAGATCGTCAGCGTGGCGATCTACGGTTTTACCTTGATGTCGCTGTACAGCGCATCGACTGTTTACCACAGCGTGCGCGGGCGCAAGAAAGCGATCATGCAGAAGGTCGATCACTTCTCGATCTACCTGTTGATTGCCGGCAGCTATACACCTTTCTGTCTGGTGACCCTGCGCGGGCCGTGGGGCTGGACGTTGTTCGGGATTGTCTGGGGGTTGGCGTTGATCGGCATCCTGCAGGAGATCAAGCCACGTTCCGAAGCGCGCATTCTGTCGATCGTGATTTATGCGGTGATGGGCTGGATCGTGTTGGTTGCAGTCAAGCCACTGCTGGCGGCACTGGGCAGCGCCGGGTTTGCCTGGTTGGCGTCGGGCGGAGTTCTGTACACCGTGGGCATCATCTTTTTTGCCCTCGACCATCGCCTGCGCCATGCCCACGGGATCTGGCATCTGTTCGTGATTGCCGGGAGTTTGCTGCACTTTGTGGCGATTCTGTTTTATGTCCTTTAGACCGAGTCGCGGCCAATCGCTAGCAGGGCTAGCTCCCACAGGAGATTTCCAGTGAACATGAAATGGGACACCCAAAATTCAATGTGGGAGCTAGCCTGCTAGCGATGGCGGCCTAGAAGTCCCCCCAAAGCTGCTGGGCCACCGCCAACGCCACAACCGGCGCGGTTTCGGTGCGCAGCACGCGGGGGCCGAGGCGGGCAGCATGAAAACCGTTGGCCTTGGCTTGTTCGACTTCAGCATCGGACAACCCACCTTCGGGGCCGATCAGGAAGGCCAACGTTGCAGGCTTGGCGTGGCTCACCAACGGCTCGGCCACCGGGTGCAAAACCAGCTTCAACTCGGCTTGCGTCTGCTTCAACCAGTCAGCCAGCAACAGCGGTGGATGAATCACCGGCACTCGCGAGCGACCACACTGCTCGCACGCGCTGATCGCCACCTGACGCCAGTGCAGCAAGCGTTTGTCGGCGCGCTCGTCCTTGAGCCGTACTTCGCAGCGGTCGCTGAAAATCGGGGTGATTTCGCTGACGCCCAGTTCGGTGGCTTTCTGAATCGCCCAATCCATTCGCTCACCACGGGACAAGCCCTGGCCGAGATGAATCTGCAGCGGCGATTCGACCTGGCCGGCGAAGCTTTCATCGATCTGCACCACCACGCGCTTCTTGCCGACTTCGAGCAACCGGGCGCGAAACTCCTGGCCCGAACCGTCAAACAACTGCAACGCGTCGCCCTCGGCCATGCGCAGCACGCGGCTGATGTAGTGGGCCTGGGCTTCAGGCAATTCGTGCTCGCCAGTGCTCAGGGGGGCGTCGATGAAGAAGCGGGACAGTCTCATGAAGGATCTCTGGAAAAGGTATTGGATCGGTGTGACTTCTGTGGGAGCGAGCCTGCTCGCGATGACGATCTGACATTCAACATTGATGTCGGCTGAAAGACCGCTATCGCGAGCAGGCTCGCTCCCACATTGACCGCATTATCAACCCGGATCACGGAACCCCGGATGGAAATCCTTCGGCACTGCCACGCTGACGCTGTCACGCGTGGCGATGTCGATGCCTTCGCTGGCCACTTCGGCCAGGAAGTCGATCTGCTCCGGGGTGATCACATACGGCGGCAGGAAGTACACCACGCTGCCCAACGGACGCAGCAAGGCACCGCGCTCCAGCGCATGCTGGAACACCGTCAAGCCACGACGCTCCTGCCACGGGTACGCTTCTTTAGTCGCTTTGTCTTTGACCATCTCGATGGCCAGCACCATGCCGGTCTGGCGCACTTCCGAGACATTCGGGTGATCGACCAGATGCGCCGTGGAAGAAGCCATGCGTTGGGCCAGGGCCTTGTTGTTCTCGATGACGTTGTCTTCTTCGAAGATGTCCAGCGTCGCCAACGCGGCCGCGCAGGCCAGCGGGTTGCCGGTGTAGCTGTGCGAGTGCAGAAAAGCGCGCAGAGTCGGGTAGTCGTCGTAGAACGCGCTATAGACTTCATCGGTGGTAATGCACGCCGCCAGCGGCAGGTAACCACCGGTCAGGGCCTTGGACAGGCAGAGGAAGTCCGGACGGATGCCGGCCTGCTCGCAGGCGAACATCGTCCCGGTGCGGCCGAAGCCGACGGCGATTTCGTCGTGGATCAGGTGCACGCCGTAGCGGTCGCAGGCTTCGCGCAGCAGTTTGAGATACACCGGGTGGTACATGCGCATGCCGCCGGCGCCCTGGATCAGCGGCTCGACAATGACGGCAGCGACGCTGTCATGGTTCTCGGCCAGGGTCTGTTCCATGGCGGCGAACATGTTGCGCGAATGCTCTTCCCAGCTCGTGCCTTCGGGGCGCAGGTAGCAATCCGGGCTCGGCACTTTGATGGTGTCCATCAACAGCGCTTTGTAGGTTTCGGTGAACAGCGGCACGTCACCCACCGACATCGCCGCCATGGTTTCGCCGTGGTAGCTGTTGGTCAGGGTGACGAAGCGCTTCTTGTTCGGCTGTCCGCGATTGAGCCAGTAGTGAAAACTCATTTTCAGCGCGACTTCGATGCAGGACGACCCGTTATCGGCATAGAAGCACCGGGTCAGGCCTTCGGGCGTCATCTTGATCAGACGCTCGGACAACTCGATCACCGGTTGATGGCTGAAACCGGCAAGGATCACGTGTTCCAGCTGATCGACCTGATCCTTGATGCGCTGGTTGATCCGCGGGTTGGCGTGGCCGAACACGTTGACCCACCAGGAACTGACCGCATCGAGGTAGCGTTTGCCTTCGAAGTCTTCCAGCCAGACGCCTTCACCGCGCTTGATCGGGATCAGCGGCAGTTGTTCGTGGTCTTTCATCTGGGTGCAGGGATGCCACAGCACCGCGAGGTCGCGTTGCATCCACTGATTATTCAGGCCCATTTTCTCTCTCCTCGAGGCGGTCCGCGGCAGGCGCGAACAAACAATCGCGCAAGCCTATGCAATGCACGCCACCGGGACAACCCATTGTGTCGATTGAGCTACTTTGTATAGGCCGATAGACGTTGCTGGCGGGCGTCAGATGCCTGACGTATCCTTCTCGGCTCTTGAGTCGTCTGGCTCGCAAAAATCGCTCATTTTTCGTGTATTTCCGGAGTTCGCTGAATGTCTGTCGGTTGGCTGCGCGCCTGTGCGCTGGTGATGTTGGGGCTGTTCAGCGTGTCTGCGCTGGCCAAGGATAAAACCGCGATCGTGATCGGTGGCGGGGTCTCGGGCCTGACGGCGGCGTATGAACTGCAAAACAAAGGCTGGCAGGTCACCCTGCTGGAAGCCAAATCGAGCCTGGGCGGCCGTTCCGGCATGGCCACCAGCGAGTGGATCGGCAACGACAAGACCCAGCCGGTGCTGAACAAATATGTATCGACCTTCAAGCTGAGCACCACGCCGGCCCCTGAGTTTGTGCGGACTCCAGGCTACTTGATCGACGGCGTGTATTACACCGCTGCCGACCTGGCCACCAAGGACCCGACCACTGCCGAAGCGCTCAAACGCTACGAAAAGACCGTTGACGACCTCGCTCGTTCGATCGATGACCCGCAAAACCCGTCGGCCAACAGCACCCTGCACGCCCTGGACCAGATCAATGTGTCCAACTGGCTGGATCGCCTGAACCTGCCGGCCACCGCCCGTCAGCTGGTGAATCAGCAGATTCGTACCCGTTATGACGAACCTTCGCGCATCTCGCTGCTGTACTTCGCTCAGCAGAGCCGTGTGTACCGCGGCGTTTCCGACCGTGACCTGCGGGCTTCGCGCCTGGTCGGTGGCAGCCCGGTGCTGGCTCAGGCCTTCGTCAAACAGCTGAAAACCATCAAGACCAGTTCGCCTGTGTCGGCGATCATCCAGGATAAGGACAGCGTCACCGTCAAAGTCGGCAGCGTTGGCTATCAGGCGGACTACGTCGTGCTGGCGGTGCCATTGCGCGCGCTGAACAAGATCCAGATGACCCCGGCGCTGGACGCGCAACACCTGGCTGCGATCAAGGGCACCAACTACGGTTGGCGCGACCAGATCATGCTGAAGTTCAAGACCCCGGTATGGGAGCCCAAGGCGCGCATGTCCGGCGAAATCTTCAGCAACGCCGGCCTTGGCATGTTGTGGATCGAGCCTGCCCTGAAGGGCGGCGCCAACGTGGTGATCAACCTGTCGGGCGACAACGCCCGCGTGATGCAAGCGTTTGGCGACAAGCAAATGGTCGATCAGGTGTTGATCCGTCTGCATGCGTTTTATCCACAGGCGCGTGGCTCGTTCACCGGCTATGAAATCCGTCGCTACAGCACCGACCCTTCGATGGGTGGCGCTTACCTGGCCTTCGGTCCAGGCCAGATCAGCAAATACTGGCGTCTGTGGGAACGTCCGATCCAGCGCGTAGCGTTCGCTGGCGAACACACCGACACCCTGTACCCGGGCACCCTGGAAGGCGCATTGCGCACCGGTCAGCGTGCTGCCAGTCAGGTTGAAGACTTGGCTGCAGGCAAGTCCTTCGAACCTGCGAAAGTCGTACCGGCAGCTGCTGCGGCAGCGGCGGGCGCTGGCGCGGCGGCGAAGAAGGGCAACTTCTTCACCAACCTGTTCGGCGGCTCGGATGACGAGAAAAAGCCAGAGCCGGTCAAGGCACCTGAGCCTGTTGCACCACCAGCGCCAGCGCCAGCGCCTGCTCCAGCCCCGGTCGCTGCACCGGCGCCGGTTGAAGCTCCGAAGCCTGCAACACCGGTGAAAGCAGAACCGGCCAAGAAAGCTCCCGCCAAAACCCCGGCAAAACCGGCCGCCAAGACCGAGGCCAAAAAAGCCCCGTCCAAGGCCCCGGTGAAGAAAACCGAGCCGGCCAAGAAGCCCGCGGCCAAACCGGCCGCGACGACTGAGACCAAGGCTCAGTAACGTTCAGGTATATAAAAGCGCGGCCCGAGGGCCGCGCTTTTTTCTCATCCGATTTACATGAACTGAACTCTGTAGTCGCAAAGCGATGATTTCAGTCCTACAAGCTTCAGCGATTTATCGGATACTTCTCACAACATAATCGGAAGCGCATGATCGAACTGGTTGAGCTTGAAGTATATGCTCTTCAAAAATCTGGAGCCTATATGAAACTAATATCAGTACTTTTAATGTCGATAATGCTTTCTGGTTGTGTGGTTGGCGAATGCAGGGATCCATTGAAGATTCATATGCTTCCCAAACGCGACGCTCAGTTGGCCCACAAATGTCAGATTGATCCTTATAAGCCTGAATGTTCAGTCAATTAGATGTTAAAAGGCTTTCAAATTCGATAATTGCTCTCGTAATCATCATTAATTAAAGTCCCAGTGAAAAATCGGTATGCCCTGAACTATCACGTTAAGCCGCTTTTGTTTAGGAAAGCGGCCTGGAACAAATCCAAAGCGAGCCCAGCGCAGATCTCCTGTTCGCATATCATAGATGACCAAATTTCCATCATCCTGAATAAGCATACAAGTGTTGTACCAAAGCGATTTATCCGTGCTATGAGTGCTCTCGGCAATCCACAAACGACCCCGAGATGGGTCATAAAGAAAACCACTATTGCTGATCACAAACTGCAAAGGCTCACGCATTTTTCGTCGGTGCAAAGTTTGGCTATAGGGTTGGTTGATGTCTGCAGCCCAAATTACAGTCTCGCCGTTCTTGATGACTAAGTTTCCGTCAGTTTGCAAAACTAGTCGAAACTGCCCATTTTGTGATGTGAGGAATTGTCCTGGCGACATCGTTTGGTTGGGGGGGTAACACCGAGGTGCCATTTGCTTGAAACGGGGTATAAGTAATAGCCATGTTTTTCCCTTGAACAATGAGTTGGTGAACCTCCATTGAATCAAGTTCAAATGTATAAACTGCGGTACATATGTATTGCAAACTAATTAACCAAGCCACATCGCGACTCCACGTAGCAGCTGCCGAAGGCTGCGTTCGGCTGCGCAGGTGGTCTATCTGACGGACCGCGAGTTTTGACTTTGCGCCTGCTTCGCAGCCGAACGCAGCCTTCGGCAGCTGCTACAGGTTGCATTTCTGCTCAAGGGCCACGTGGTGGACCGAAAAAATCGGTGACAGCCATCGAATAAAAATTTTGATACAGGTGTTGTCTGTTTTGTATTCACTTTTTTTCACAATTTCGGCTTTAATCTTTCCTTAACTTGCTTGCTGCAGGGTCTTGATCGCATTTATCGATATTTCAAAGCGAAATTTTCGGCTTTAATTCGATAGATAAATCGATAGTCTTGGGCCAGCACTTACAGGATCTAGGCAATGCAGCTACGAAACTCTACCTCCCGTTACGGCTGGGTCAGCATCTTCATGCACTGGGGTGTGGCGCTGGCGGTCGTCGGTTTGTTCGCGCTCGGGTTGTGGATGGTCGGGCTCGACTACTACAGCACTTGGCGTAAAGACGCGCCGGACCTGCACAAGAGTATCGGCCTGGTGTTGCTGGGTGTGATGGTGCTGCGGGTGTTGTGGCGTTTTATCAGTCCGCCGCCACCGACCCTGTCCAGCTACAGCCGCATGACGCGCCTCGGCGCCAAGTTCGGTCATGGCTTTCTGTATCTCAGTCTGTTTGCTGTGATGGTTGCCGGTTACCTGATTTCCACCGCAGACGGTGTCGGTATCCCGGTGTTTGGCTTGTTTGAAGTCCCTGCGCTGGTATCCGGACTGCCGGACCAGGCAGATACCGCTGGCGTGATTCACTTCTACCTGGCGTGGGCGTTGGTAATTTTTTCCGGCCTCCATGCGTTGGCAGCATTGAAGCACCACTTTATCGACCGTGATGTGACCCTCAAACGAATGCTGGGTCGCAAAGCCTGAAGTTCAACCTCGACTCCAAAGGAAAACAAAGTATGTTGAAAAAGACTCTGGCCGCTCTGGCAATCGGCTCCGCCCTGTTGTCCGCCGGTAACGTAATGGCCGCTGACTACGTGGTCGACAAAGAAGGCCAGCACGCCTTCGTTGACTTCAAGATCAGCCACCTGGGCTACAGCTTCATCACCGGTACTTTCAAGGACATCGACGGCAAGTTCAGCTTCGACGCTGCCAAGCCTGAAGACAGCAAGATCGAGTTCAACGTGAACACCGCCAGCGTGTTCACCAATCATGCCGAGCGCGATAAGCACATCGCCAGTGGTGATTTCCTCAACGCAGGCAAGTTCGCCAAAGCTACTTTCGTTTCCACCAGCGTCAAATCCACCGGCAAGAACGCCGCTGGCAAAGACACTGCCGACGTGGCTGGCGACCTGACCATCGCAGGCGTGACCAAGCCAGTCGTGGTCAAGGCCACTTTCCTGGGTGAAGGCAAGGATCCATGGGGCGGCTACCGTGCCGGTTTCGAAGGCACTACCACCATCAAGCGTTCCGATTTCGGCAAGCAGAAAGACCTGGGCCCAGCGTCCGATGCCGTTGAGCTGTACGTATCCTTTGAAGGTGTGAAGGCGAAGTAATGCTGAGACTGTAGGAGCTGCCGCAGGCTGCGATCTTTTGATCGTTTAAAAGATCGCAGCTTGCGGCAGCTCCTACAAAAGCACTTTGCGGCCATAAAAAAATGCCCCGACTCTCACGAGCCGGGGCATTTTTTATGGCAGCGTTAAATCAGCGATTGCGGGTCAGCAACGCCGGTTTTTCACCACGAGGACGGCTTGGCAGTTGATCCAGTTGCTCAGGTGTCGGGAAGCGGTCAGCCTTCGACTCCTTGTGCATGATCTTCGGTGCCGGACCGCGCGGGTTCTGCACGGCCGGTTCCGAACGCGGCTGGTCGTCACGTGCCGGGCGACGGTTGCGCGAATCTTCGCGACGGGCCTGGCCGTCACGTGGCGCACCATTGCGTGGGCCACTGCGCTTGGCCGGTGGAGTGCCGGTGGTGGCGCCATCGCTGTTGCGTGGACCGCTCTGACGACCCTGTGGCTTGCCGCCACGCGGTGCGCCTGCGCCAGCAGCCGTGCCTTGTGCCGGAGCACCCGGACGACGGCCACGGCCCTGAGCTGGCTTTTGCTGCGGAACGTAGTCGACGCGGTTACCGAAGTTATCGATATCGTCGTCCAGGAACTCGTCCGGTGCACGGTCAGCAGCGGCACGAGGCGGCTGCGACGGACGCTGTTCGCGGGCCGGGGTGCCTTCGCGTGGCTTCTGCTGACGGGCAGGACGCTCGCCGCGTTCGCCCGACGCCGGTTTTTCCTTGCCCTTGTCCTTGCCTTTGTCTTTACGGCCGCCACCGCCGCCACCGCCGCCACCGCCATTCGGGCCGTCGCCGCGCGGGCCACGTGGGTTGCGCGGGTTGCGCATGTCCGGACGCTCGCGCACTTCAGGCTTTTCGGCCTCAATGGTGCTGGCATCGAAACCCATCAGGTCGCCATCGGCGATTTTCTGCTTGGTCATGCGCTCGATGCTTTTCAGCAGTTTTTCTTCATCCGGGGCGACCAGCGAAATCGCCTCGCCCGAACGACCGGCACGGCCGGTACGACCGATGCGGTGCACGTAGTCTTCATCGACGTTTGGCAGTTCGAAGTTGACCACGTGTGGCAACTGGTCGATGTCCAGGCCGCGAGCGGCGATGTCGGTGGCGACCAGGATGCGCACGGTGCCGGCCTTGAAGTCGGCCAGGGCTTTGGTGCGGGCGTTCTGGCTCTTGTTACCGTGGATCGCGACGGCGCTCAGGCCGTGCTTGTCCAGGTACTCGGCCAGGCGGTTGGCGCCGTGCTTGGTGCGGGTGAAGACCAGCACTTGTTCCCAGGCGCCTGCGGTGATCAGGTGCGCCAGCAGCGAACGCTTGTGGCTGGCCGGCAGGCGGAATACGCGCTGTTCGATACGCTCGACCGTGGTGTTCGGTGGCGTGACTTCGATGCGTTCCGGGTTGTGCAGCAGTTTGCCGGCGAGGTCGGTGATGTCTTTGGAGAACGTCGCCGAGAACAGCAGGTTCTGACGTTTGGCAGGCAGGCGCGCCAGGACTTTCTTCACGTCATGGACGAAGCCCATGTCGAGCATGCGGTCGGCTTCGTCCAGTACGAGGATTTCCACGTGGGACAGGTCGACGCTGCCTTGGCCGGCGAGGTCGAGCAAGCGACCAGGGCAGGCCACGAGCACGTCTACGCCACGGGACATGGCCTGAACCTGAGGGTTCATGCCGACGCCGCCGAAGATGCAGGCGCTGACGAATTTCAGGTCACGGGCATAGACCTTGAAGCTTTCGTGTACTTGCGCCGCGAGTTCGCGAGTCGGGGTCAGGACCAGTACGCGTGGCTGGCGCGGGCCGTGACGCTGGGATTTGTCCGGGTGACCGTTGGGGAACAACCGCTCCAGGATCGGAAGGGCGAAACCGCCGGTTTTACCGGTACCTGTCTGTGCCGCGACCATCAGATCGCGACCTTGC
>Ga0247818_10000128_pt1 | contig 43962 bp, 34 predicted proteins | sample 13C_Glucose_Day1_FD_192424 | JGI IMG/M metagenome (GOLD analysis project Ga0247818, IMG submission 192424) | Soil microbial communities from agricultural site in Penn Yan, New York, United States - 13C_Glucose_Day1 | ecosystem: Environmental > Terrestrial > Soil > Agricultural land | place...
CCCTATGGGGGGGCAATTCCCCCCCATAGGGTGTGGGGCCGCCATGGCGCCAGGCATCTAGTGTCTTGGGTTGCAGCGAACTACCTCCCTAATACGAAAGAGAACCCTGAGATGCCCGGACCTTTGGCAGGTGTGAAAGTAGTGGAAATGAATGCGATCGGTCCCGCGCCGTTCGCCGCCATGATGCTGGCGGACATGGGCGCGCAGGTTACTCGCGTTGACCGTCATGCGGCCGGTTTTCTCAATGCCGATGGCAGCCTGCTCGGGCGCGGGCGACGCAGTATTGCGATTGACCCGCGCAAGCCCGGTGCGACTGAGGTGCTGTTGAAACTTATTGACGACGCCGACGTGCTGATCGAAGGCTTCCGCCCCGGCGTCATGGAGCGCCTTGGCCTGGGCCCAGAGGTCTGCCTTGAACGTAATCCCAGGTTGATCTACGGGCGCATGACCGGTTGGGGCCAGAACGGGCCACTGGCACATGCAGCAGGGCATGACCTCAATTACATCGCCCTGTCAGGCGTGCTCCATGCCATGGGCCATGCCGACCGGCCACCGACGCCACCGCTGCACCTGGTGGGTGACATGGGCGGTGGAGCGATGTTTCTGGTAACCGGCATTCTGGCAGGGCTGTTCGAGGCGCAGAAGTCCGGCCTGGGGCAGGTGGTGGATGCCGCCATCTGTGACGGCGCCACGTTGCTGGGAAGCATGTATTACGACTGGCGTCATCAGGGCCAGTGGGACGACCAGCGTCAGAACAACATGCTCGATGGCGGGGCACCTTTTTATGGTTGCTACACCTGCGCCGACGGCAAGTTCGTGTCCATTGGCGCCATCGAACCGCAGTTCTATCAATTGCTGCTGGAGTTGTGCGGTATCGACGATCCGGAGTTCAAGCAGCAATGGCGCAAGCAAGACTGGCCGGTGCTGCGCCAGAAGCTGGAAACGCTGTTCCAGACTCGCACCCGCGATGCCTGGACCGAACTTCTGGAAGGCACTGATGCCTGTTTTGCCCCGGTGCTGGATTTCAGCGAAGCCTTTACCCACCCGCACAACCGCGCTCGCGGCCTGTTCATGGAAACCGCCGGCGTATTGCACCCGGCACCGGCTCCGCGCTTGAGTCGTACTCCGGTGGAGGCGGGAAGGGTGGTGAAAAACGGCGAAAACACCCTCGAAATCCTTGAGCAACTAGGCCTCAGCAAGGCGCAGATCAACGAGCTGCGCGACGTCGGTGCGATTGTTTGAGGCCATTGCCCATTGCCTGTCAAGCCCCCCCTACCGTTGGGGGGGAGGTCACCCTGATCAATCTTCTACCGTGGCCGCCAGTGGGTTAGTCGAGCTGTCCTTGCCCACTTTCAGCCGATTGTGAGGAGTACATCAGTGGACATCCAATTCACCCCCGCCGAACAGGCCTTCCGAGAGGAAGTCCGTACGTTCCTGCGTGACAAACTGCCGGCCGATATCGCTACGCGCGGTCGCCACGGCAAGCGTTTCAACAAAGAAGATCAGGTCACCTGGATGCGCCTGCTCAATGAGCGAGGATGGTTGGCCGCCAGTTGGCCTGTGGAGTTCGGTGGCACCGGCTGGGGTGCAGTGGAGAAACACATTTTCGAGGAAGAATGTGCCGCTTTCGGTGCTCCGTGGGTCGTGCCGTTTGGCGTCAACATGGTTGCCCCGGTGATCATCAAGTTCGGTACGCCTGAACAGCAGGCGCGCTTCCTGCCCCGCATTCTCAGCTCTGAAGACTGGTGGTGCCAGGGCTATTCCGAGCCTGGCGCCGGCTCTGACCTGGCCGCAGTAAAGACGCGCGCCGTACGTGATGGCGACCACTACGTGGTCAATGGACAGAAGACCTGGACCACCCTGGCCCATTATGCCGACTGGATTTTTTGCCTGGTGCGCACCGACCCCGAAGCGCAACAACAGCGGGGCATCAGTTTCCTGTTGATCGACATGAAGACCCCGGGCATCACCGTGCGCCCGATCATCACCCTCGATGGTGAGCATGAAGTCAACGAAGTGTTCTTCGACAACGTGCGCGTACCGGTGGAAAACCTGGTCGGCGAAGAGAACAAAGGCTGGACCTGTGCCAAGTACCTGCTCACCCACGAGCGTACCAGTATTGCCGGCATCGGCCAGGCCAGGCAGATGCTGGGGCGGCTCAAGCACATTGCCAGCCAGGAGCAGCGCGACGGTCTGCCGTTGATCGATGACATCCAGCTGCGCATGCAGATCGTCGAACTTGAAATCCAGCTGATGGCTATCGAGATGAGCAACCTGCGCATTGTCGCCGCTGCCCGCGACGGCGGGGTGCCAGGCACCGAAAGTTCTTTCCTCAAGATCAAGGGCAGTGAAATCCGTCAGACCATCACCTACCTGATGAGCAAGGTCCTGGGCCCGTATGCCATGCCCTTCATCGAAGAAGAACTGGGCTATGGCAAGCAAGAGGACCTGTACCGCGAATACAGCGCCACGCCTGCCAGCCAATACCTGGATATGCGCAAGACTTCGGTCTACGGCGGTTCCAACGAAATCCAGAAGAACATCATCGCCAAGATGATTCTAGAGCTGTAAGGGGATTAGCGATCATGGACTTCAAACTTTCCGAAGAGCAGCAAATGCTGCAGGACACCGCCGTTCGCCTGGTGCGTGACAATTATGCGTTCGAAGCGCGCGAGCAGTTCGCCAAGAGCGAGCTGGGCTACAGCCTGGCCTTTTGGCGGCAGTTGGGCGAACTGGGCCTGACCGCCGTGCCATTCGCCGAGGAACTCGGTGGCTTTGGCGGCAGCGGCGTCGAGACGCTGCTGATCATGACCGAGCTGGGGCGTGGCCTGTGCCTTGAACCCTACCTGCACTCGGTGATCTTCGCCGGTGGCCTGCTCGCTCAATCCGGTAGTGACGAACAACGCAGCGAATTGCTGCCGGCCGTTGCGAACGGGCAATTGCAATTGTCGGTAGCCGTGGACGAGCCGACCAGCCACTACCTATTGCACGATGTGCGTACCCGCGCCGAAGCCGTGGACGGGGGCTGGCGGCTCAACGGGCGTAAATCGGTGGTGGTCGCGGGGCACAGTGCCGGGTTGATTATCGTGTCTGCGCGTACCGCCGGCAGCGATCGTGACGAAAACGGTATCAGCCTGTTTCTGCTTGATCCGCGTGCGCCGGGAGTCAGACGCCGCGCGTACCCGACCATGGATGGCCGCAATGCCTGCGAGCTTTACCTGGACGACGTGTTCGTCAGTGCCGCCAGTGTGCTCGGCGAGCCCGGACAGGCCCTGGCCGCGCTGCGCTATCAACAAGGCCGCGCGCTGGCCGCGCAGTGCGCCGAAGCGGTGGGCAGCATGGCAGCGGTGTGCGACCTGACGCTGGACTATCTCAAGACTCGCCAGCAGTTCGGCCAGCCGATCGGCAAGTTCCAGGCCCTGCAACACCGCATGGTGGACATGCGTATCGAACTGGATCAAGCCACTTCCATGGCCATCCTCGCCGCGTGTGCCGCCGACGCGCCAGACAGTGACGAGCGCAGCCGCACCCTGGCTGCCGCCAAAGTGTTGATCGTGCGCGCTGGCCGGTTCATCGCCGAGCAGGGTATCCAGTTGCACGGTGGCATCGGCTTGACCTGGGAATATGTGCTGTCGCATCACGCCAAGCACTTGCTGATGCTCAGTCATCAGTTCGGTAACGACGACCATCACCTAAAGACATACAGCCAGCTGTTGCAGGTCGACTGAGACACGGTGGCAACGTCCGAATCGGTTTTCCTCTTTCAGGGCCTTCGGGCCCTTTTTTTAGGCAATTGAACCGTTGCGGGCTAACCATGCATCGCACAAGGGGAAGAAGATGAGCCGTAGCATTTCCACACTGACCGGCCTGAGTCGCCGAATGGATGGCGGCATGCTGTTCGGGCATACGCCGCGTGTGCGCTGGGCCGACTGGATGAAACCCGACCCCGACAACACGGTAGAGATTTGCGCGCGGGTGTTGTTGGTGCAGGAGCAAGGTAAAAACATTCTGGTCATGGCCGGTGCCGATAACTTGCTGGCGCAGCTTGCGCGCACCTGCCGTTGCCAGCCGCGCACGCCAGGTTTGCTCGAAAGCCTGGCGCGGCGCGGGCTGAATGAAGACGACATCGATTCGGTGGTGATGACTCACGTGCATGCGCACCTCTCCGAGGACATGAGTGATCGACTCCGGGAGGGCGACATGCCTCGCCTGTTGTTCCCGCGAGCGCGCTATGTGTGCGGTGAACGACATTGGCACCGCGCACGCCATCCGCACCCACGGGATCGGGATATGTTCGTGTCACCGCTGGTGCACGGGCTTGAAAGCAGTGGGCGCTTGACGCTGGTCGAAAACGGCCGATGTGAGTTATTCGGCGAAGGCTGGAGTTTTCACATAAGCGATGGATTTACCCCGGGCCAGCTCTTGCCGCAAATCCAGATGCCGGGTGGCCCGGTGGTTTACTGCAGCGATCTGATTCCAGGCACGCATTGGCTGGATCTTGGGGTGACCAGCGCCCGGGATCGCAACGCTGAGCGGGTGGTCGACGAGAAGGAACACCTGCTCGACCATCTGGTGGCCCTGGGCGGGCGCTTGTTCTTTGCGCGCGACCCGGACGTGGCGATGGTCAAAGTCATGCGAGACCGCCGATCGCGCTACATCCCCTTTGATCACTACCGCACGCTGGACCGCTTCGAACGCTAGAGCCCTTCAGCCTTCGCTCGCACGCACCCGCTCATCGCTTATTTATCCATCCCCCCCGTTTTCCCCCTCCAGCGGGTGGGCGTGCCGACCGGTCCGACTCTTAGGATCGAATCGCTCTCAACACAAAAACTAAAAAAACATTTCACACGATTGGAGTGCCGCATGACAAAAACAATAATGCAGGGTGGCTTTCGCCCCCAACTGCTGGCAGCTGCCGTTGCCATCGGCATGAGCACCCAGGCCAATGCCGTCAATTTCGAAATCGGGGAAATCAAGGGGCAATTCGATACTTCACTTTCCATGGGCGCCAGTTGGGCGCTGCGGGGGGGCGATCCTGATTTTATTTCCCCTTTCAACTCGCAAGGTGCGCGCGGCAATTCGTCGTCCCGGCTGTCTGATGACAACCGCCTGAACTTCAAGAAGGGCGAAACCTTCTCGAAGATCTTCAAGGGCATCCATGACCTGGAGCTGAAGTACGGCGACAGCGGCATCTTCGTACGTGGCAAGTACTGGTACGACTTCGAACTGAAGGATGAACACCGGCTGTTCTATGACATCGACGACAGTGGCCGCAATGACATGGCCAAGGCTTCCGGTGCCGAATTCCTCGATGCCTTTGTCTATCACAGCTACAACATCGGTGAGCTGCCGGGCAACGTGCGCCTGGGCAAGCAGGTGGTGAGCTGGGGCGAGAGCACGTTCATCGGCAACAGCATCAACTCGATCAACCCGATCGACGTGGCCGCGCTGCGTCGTCCGGGGGCCGAAGTCAAGGAAGGCCTGATTCCGGTCAACATGTTCTACCTGTCGCAGAACATCACCGAGAATTTCAGTGCCGAGGCTTTCTATCAGCTGGAATGGGAAAGTACTGTCGTTGATAACTGCGGTACCTTCTTCGGCGCCGACCCGCTGGCCAAAGGTTGTTATGACCGTCAGGTGGGTGCCGGGCTGGACTTGGCACCGGGGCTGGCCAACAACACGGCCAACCCGCCGGGTTTCAACAACAACACCGACGACGCCTATACACCGCGTGTGAAAGACAACGAGGCCCGTGATGGCGGTCAATACGGCCTGGCCTTGCGCTGGTTCGTGCCGGAGTTGAACGACACCGAGTTCGGTGCGTACGCGATGAACTATCACAGCCGCAGCCCCTACCTGAGCACCCTGCGTTCAACCGTGGCATTCAATGCCGCCAACCCGGTCCCGGCGCTTCGCGCCTCGCGCTATTTCGTCGATTACCCCGAAGACATCCGCCTGTATGGCCTGAGCTTCCAGACCAACGTTAACGGTACCTCGCTGGGCGGCGAAATCAGTTACCGGCCGAACATGCCGCTACAGCTCAACAACACCGACCTGGCAGGTGCAACGACGGGTAACCCGACCGCGCTGTTGAATCGCATTGGTTATGCGACCACTGAACTGGGCGGCGAGATCAACGGTTACAAGCGTATGCCGGTGCTGCAAACGCAGATGTCCGCTACCCAATTTTTCGAGCAGGTGATGGGAGCCAGTCGTCTGACCCTGGTGGGTGAGGTGGGCTACAACCGCATCAATGGCCTGGGTGAGGCAGATGGCACCGACCTGCGCTTTGGTCGCAGCGGTATTTTCGGTGTCGGCGTGCAACCTGGGGCAGCCAATGCCGCGTGCCTGAACACGACCAACAACCCACAGCAGGAATGCAACGACAAGGGTTTCTACACCACCAGCTCCTGGGGCTACCGCGCCCGCGCCCGTCTGGACTATCCGAACGTGTTCGCCGGCATCAACCTGGCGCCGAACCTGGCCTGGTCGCATGACGTGGATGGTAACGGCCCGAACTTTGAAGAAGGGCTCAAGGCCGTCAGCCTTGGTCTGGATGCCGATTATAAAAACTCATACACCGCGAGCCTCAGTTACACCGATTTCTTTGGCGGTCATTTCAATACCAACGGTGACCGTGACTTCGTCGCGCTCAGCGTTGGCGTGAACTTCTAAACAGAAGGCAAACGAGAGAAACCAAGCATGAAAACAACAACAATGATGCATATTGGCGCGCTTGCGCTGACCCTGCTGGCCGGCCAGGTGATGGCGGCAGTTTCTCAGGAAGAGGCGGCAAAACTGGGTACCAGCCTGACCCCGCTCGGCGCGCAGAAGGAAGGCAACGCCGATGGCAGCATTCCGGCCTGGACAGGTGGCCTGAAGCCTGGCGCGGCACCCGTGAGCCACCGTTTCCTGGGCGATCCGTTCAGCGCTGAAAAGCCGATCCTCACGATCACGCCGGCCAACGCCGAACAGTACAAGGACAAGCTCAGCGCCGGTCAGATGGCCATGCTCAAGCGCTATCCGAACACCTACAAGATTCCGGTCTACAAGACCCACCGTACAGCGGCTGCCCCGTCGGAAATCTACGACGCAGCAAAAAAGAGTGCGTTGAACACTCAGCCGGTCGACGGTGGCAATGGCTTGAGTAATTTCAGCGATTCGCGCAATTTCGCTTTCCCGATCCCGAAGAACGGTGTCGAAGTCCTCTGGAACCACTTGACTCGCTATCGGGGTCTCAATCAGCGGCGCCAAATGGTCCAGGCCACGCCGCAGGTCGATGGATCGTTCACCATCGTCGAGTTCGAAGATGAAATGGCGTTCCCGCAATACATGAGCGGTGACGACAAGGAGAGTAGCGCCAACATCTTTGCCTACTACAAACAGCGTGTGACTGCGCCGGCACGCCTGGCCGGTAACGTCGTGCTGCTGCACGAGACTATCGATCAGGTCAAGGAACCCCGCCTGGCGTGGGTCTACAACGCCGGTCAGCGTCGCGTGCGGCGCGCGCCGCAGATTGCCTACGACGGGCCAGGTACCGCGTCGGACGGCATGCGGACTTCGGACAACGGCGACCTGTTCAATGGTGCCCCGGATCGCTATGACTGGAAGCTGATCGGTAAAAAGGAGATGTACATTCCTTACAACAACTATCGCCTGGCTTCGCCCTCGCTCAAATACGCTGACATTCTCAAGGCCGGACACATCAATCAGGACCTGACCCGCTACGAGCTGCACCGTGTGTGGGAAGTGGAGGGCACCCTGAAGCCGGGTGAACGTCACATCTATGCCAAGCGTCATATGTACTTCGATGAAGATACCTGGCAATTGGCCGAGGTTGACCATTACGACGGTCGCGGGCAGTTGTGGCGTGTCGCTGAAGGCATGGCCATGAACGACTATGAACAAGGCGTCGGGACCTACGCGGGTCAGGTGCTGTATGACCTGATTGCGGGACGCTACCTGGCCATGGCGCTGGGTAACGAATACAAGGAGGGGATCGAGTACGGTGTCAAGCCGAACCTGGCTGAATTCACTCCTGCGGCCTTGCGCAACGCAGGCATTCGCTGAACCTGAGACGTCAGGCATCACCCCGTGACCGGGGCGATGCCGCTTGTGCAAGAACCCTCGCTTTTCAGCGGGGGTTCGTTGTTTGAGGTCCCCTTACTGCTCGGCCCGCTGTCTCAACGCAGTCAGTGCTTCATAGCGAGACGACACACCCAGCTTGGTGTAGATGTTCTTGAAGTTCCACTTGATGGTTTCCTGACTGAGATTCAGGGTCTGGGCGATGCGCTTGTTGGGCATCGACTGCTCAAGCAGGCTGATGATTTCCAGCTCCCGCCTGGTAAACAGCGAGGATTCCCCCGCCGCCGAATCCTTCGTTGTACGTGACGATGCAGGGCCGGTACTGGCGCAGTTCAACGGGACGGCCGCCAACCGATTGCGGTAGCTGTCCAGGACTGGATCGTCACGGCAATCAAGATTGGCCAGCAGGGTCAGCAGGGAAGGGCCTTCATCCAGCAGGGTGCGTACCAGGCCCAGTCGATAACTTTCATCGACGACTTCACGCAGTAACACGCTGGATTCTGTCTGGCGTCCAAGATCATTCAGCGCAACGGCACGCAACAAGCCCGACTGGACTCGCCATTTACCTCGACAGTAGCGGCTGGCGAATTGCTCGACGATGTCCAGCGCCACAAGCGCGCGATCCGGCTCTTGCCTGGCCAGGCAGATGCGCGCGCGCGAAAGGGCCGCGAGGGCGCTGATTTCGTGCGTAAGCGGCGTATCGCCCGAGTGGCGATGGGTCAGCGCGTCGAGGCCGGCCCTTTGACTTTCGCACTGTCGCCAATCGCCGTTGCCAAGCAGCAAGCGTATTTGCTCGGTCAGGTTATGGGCCAGCGCGCGATCGAATCCTCGAGCACGAAACTCCATCGCCATCTTGGCCAGATACGTCAGCGCACTGGTCGTGGACTCCTGCAGGTAGTTCACGCGGGCGACGCTGATCATCGCGCAAATGGTCACCGATGGCGGGGCGAAGCGCAAAAGATCAAGGCGATTGCTCAGGGCTTCGCGTACATCGTCAATGCGATCCATCTCGTAGTGTGCTTCGGCGACCGCCACCGCGCAGGTGCATGCGCTGACTGACCGACGACCGTGATTGCGCTCGGCCTGAAGTAGCACATCAATGAGATGCCGTGAGGCCTCCATGACGTTTCCATTGAGCAAAACCCCATGGGCAATGGTGGCGACGATCATCAGTGCCAACTCGTCATGGCTGGTGCGCAATGTTTCGCATTCGGGGCTATTGAGATACTGCCAGGCTTGTTGCTGATGTCCGAGGTAGACCAGGCAATTGATGTACAGACAGACTCGCATCCGCTCATTGAACGGATGCGTGAAGCTGCTCTCTGGCAAGCCCTGGACGAGCTCGCTGCAGCGTGCCAGATCATCGTGTTGCAAAGCGATCGCTGCCTTGGCCAGATCGATTTGTGGCTTCCACCTGGCCTGGGTCGCCGTGCTTTTTTCGAGCACGTCGATCCAGGTTTCCGCTTTGCTGGTCAGCATCGTCAACACGCATCCCCAGGCACCTTGAAGCAGTACCTTGGGATGCTGGGTCAATTGTTCCAGAGGTACACAATCGAGCCAGCGCATGAACTGACCGAGATGACTCAGGCTGTGGTAGGTCGGCTGCTTTCGTTCCAGCAGCCCGACCAACTCCTCAAGGTCTTCACTGAGTACCGCATGACGGGTCGCCTCGCTCACCATCCCGGCGTTTTCGAACCAATGCGCGGCGCGCAGGTGCAGTCGGGGCAGGTCTGCATCCGATGCGGTCAAGCGTTGCTGCAGGTATTCGGCGAATAGCGGATGCAACCGGTACCACTGCTGCTGGCTCTCCATGTCGACAGGCAGGATGAACAGGTTGTGGGCCTCGATGCTGGCAATCAGTTCGGCGGCTTGCGGTGCCTGGCTGACATGCTCGGCTACCTGCGCATTGAAGCGGCGCAGAATCGAGATTTTCTCGAGAAACCCGATGATCTGCGGGGGTAACCCGTTCACCACGTCTTCGGCCAGGTAGTCCCGTAGATCGCTGTTGCCGGGAAGCAGTCGATGGATCTTCGCTTCCTTGCGCGGGTTGGCCTTGAGTGAGATGGACATCAATTGCAGACCGATGGGCCAGCCATCCGTGTTGTCGTGGATGGCGTGTGCCAAATCAATATCGATGCCTTCATCCAGATAGGCCTTGAGGAAGGCCAGGGACTCGTTGAAATCAAAGCCAAGCTCAGTGGCACTGATCTCACAGAGTTCGGCCATCGCTCGTAGCCGACCGAGCTTCAGATTGGGATTCACACGTGAGGCCAGCACAATGTGAAGCTGAGCCGGGGCACCATCCACGACCAGTTGTATCAGGCGCGAAATGCGATGATCGGTCGCAAAATGGAAATCATCAATCATCAAGTACAGTGGGCTGCTGACCCGCGCCAAGGTGTTGATCATCACCGACGCCAGCGCAAGCAAGCCGTCCAGTGACTCGCGCTCGATCAACAGCAAGAGGTCGTCCTCAAGGGGGACACCGGCATTCTGGAGGGTGCAGATGAGGTTGGCGCAGAACGACTCCAGGGCGCCATCCTCCTGGGCGAGGGACAGCCATACAACGCTGTTGCCGTCCTTGATCAGGCTCTGTCGCCATTGCGCCATCAGTGTGGTCTTGCCGAAACCCGCGCCGCCATTGATGAGGGTCAGGCGGCATTCCCGAGCCGCTTGCAGGCGAGCCAGCAGCATCTCCCGAAGCACGGCGTGACTGCTGATGCGTGGCGGCGAGAAACGGGTGGTGATTGGCGGGGAACTCGGAAGCATGGCTAATCCAGTCTGCTGCGGATTTCAAAGGCTTTTGCAAGATTTTAGGCCGATTACGGCAGGTTTATGCAATGACTAAATGACTGGCAGGGGTTTGACGTGATTGGGCGAAGACAGGGGGGCCCACCCCAATCCCCCCCGCAGGACGCGGGTACAGCCTGCAGCTGATTTCGTAACGATGGCAACCTGGATTGTTCGGGATGTCGAGCAAAAGCGAGAAGCCGCAGTGGGCTGATTTTTTTATGGAGAATGTGATGTCGCACAAACCGTATGTTGCCGGGGTTGGCATGATCCCGTTCCTGAAGCCCGGGGCCAGTGGGTCCTATATCGAGATGGGCGCTGAAGCCACTCGCCAGGCATTGAAAGACGCAGGACTGGACTACCACCTGGTTCAACAGGCTTATGTCGGATATGTCTATGGCGACTCCACCTGCGGTCAATCGGCGCTATACGAAGTGGGCATGAGTGGCGTGCCGGTGGTGAACGTCAACAACAACTGCTCCACGGGCTCCACGGCCCTCTACCTGGCTCGCCAGGCGGTGGAGAGCGGGGCGGTGGAATGCGCCTTGGCCTTGGGTTTCGAGCAAATGCAACCCGGCGCCTTGGGTGCGGTGTTTACAGATCGTCCGCCCTGCATGGGCAAGCACCTCCAGGTCTCGGACGAACTGACCGCTGACGCTGGCGCGATCGGTGTACCGATGACGCTGCGCCAGTTTGGTGGTGCGGGGCGTGAACACATGCAGCGTTATGGCACCGAAATGAGCACCTTTGCAGCCATTCGCGCCAAGGCCAGCCGTCATGCCGCCAACAACCCGCTGGCCCTGTTCCGCAAAATCGTCACCACCGAGGACGTGATGAACGATCAGGTGCTCTGGCCTGGGGTGATGACCCGCCTGATGGCGTGCCCACCGACCTGTGGTGCGGCTGCCGCGATCATTTGCAGCGAAGCGTTCGCGAAAAAACATGGCCTGAGAACTGACGTGGTAATCCTCGCCCAGTCGATGACCACCGATCGCGCGATTGCCTTCGAGCCGGCGTCGATGATCCAGGCGGTCGGTTTCGACATGACCCAGCGAGCCGCCCGCGAGGTGTACGAGCAGGCTGGCGTCGGTCCGCAGGACATTCTGGTCGCCGAGATGCATGACTGCTTCGCCCACAATGAACTGCTGACCTACGAGTCCCTGGGCCTGTGCCCGGTGGGTGGCGCAGAGAAGTTCGTGCTCGATGGCGACAATACCTATGGCGGTCGCGTGGTGACCAACCCGTCCGGCGGCCTGCTCTCCAAGGGCCATCCACTGGGCGCTACGGGCCTGGCGCAGTGCTATGAACTGACCCATCAGCTGCGTGGCACGGCCGACAAGCGTCAGGTCGAAGGAGTCAGTCTCGCCCTGCAGCACAACCTTGGCCTGGGCGGTGCCTGCGTCGTCACGCTGTACGGTCGCGCTTGATGCCGTTCGCGTGCGCGCTCATGGGCGCACGCGTTCATTACCCCGGGCGTCGTGAGTGAGCCTGGCTGCCTGTGTATTAAACTTGCACTTGAACATAATAGTCTGCGGAACCCAGTCGATGCCAAATCCTCCCTCAGGCTCCAAGCTCCATCTGCCTGCCGACCGGGTGCTTCAGCTCATCCCTGACACAAAGGTCATTCCCCCTCGCGGCGCGCGCCAGCTGATGCCTCGCGCGGCACTGCTGAGCCGCCTGATGGAGGCGCGTCGCCAGCGCTGCGTAGCCATCCAGGGGCCTGCGGGGAGTGGCAAGACCAGCACCTTGCTGGCCTGGCGTCGTGAACTGCTGGCGATTGATTTCGACGTTGCCTGGTTGTCACTGACAGGCGAGGACAACGAGCCGGCGCGGCTGACCAATTGCCTGATGGCCAGCGTTGCCGAAGTCGACGCCACACTCGTGCGAGAGGCAGGTCTTCTGCTTGGCGAGGGTGGCGGCGAGTTGGCGCTCGAACACTGGATCATCGTCCTGCTCCAGGCCATTGCCGCTCACGCCAGCGATCTGGTGTTGATGATCGATGACTTGCATCACCTCGATGACCCCGACATCTTCAAGCTGCTGGGCTGGTTGCTCGACTATGCTCCGCCTAACCTGCATCTGGTGCTCGGCACGCGCAGCACTTTACCTGCCACACTACCGCTGGCCCGTCTGCGCACCCAAGGCCAGTTGACCGAGTTTGACTTGCGGGACCTGCGCTTTACGATCGAAGAGTCAGAACGCTTCCTGCGTCAGTTCGGCGAAATCAGCCATCACGATGCCGAGGTCTTGCACGACTTGACCGATGGTTGGGTTGCGGGCCTGCAACTGTTCGCGATTGACTTGAAATCCAGGCATGGCAACGGCTTCAGTCGCATGCAGGTGCGTGGTGCCGGCGCCTTTGCGCAATACTTCGAACAGGAAGTACTGGTCCATTTGCCACTCGCGGACCGAGAGTTGCTGACGCGCTCATCGATCTGCAACCGTTTCACCGCCCCGCTGTGTGCCAGGCTCGTCGGCAAACCCCACGCCATTGCCGGGATGATGAGCCAGTTGACCCGGCTGGACAGCGACAACTTGTTCATCACCCAGATCAGGAACCATGACAAAGAGACCTGGTACCGCCTGCATCCGTTATTGCGTGAGGTATTGCGTGAACACCTGAGTCGTCAGCCCGAAGAAGAGCAGAAAAAACTCCATGCGGTGGCGCGGGACTGGTTGTTTGAACAAGGCCATATCGACGAGGCGGTTCGTCACGCCGTATTGGCCGGCGACTTTCAGATCGCCGCCGAGATTGTCGAAGCCTGTGCGCACGAATTGATGGCGCGGGGTTCCCTGAGCCAGTTGCCCGACCTGCTGCGCAAGCTGCCTCTGGAACAGATGCGTGAACGTTACAGCCTGCAACTGGTCATGGCCCAGTTGCAGCTCCACGCGCACAACTTTGCAGAAGGGCAACAGATACTCGACCATCTGGAAGCGCAGCAGCACAGGCTTAATACCCAGCAACGTCAGGGCCTGCTGGTCACCCGTGGCACCCTGGCGATGCAACGCGACCTGACGGAAGCGGCGTGGTGCCTCGCTGCGGAACTGGAAGCGATACCGGAGGATGCCGATGATCTGATCCTGACCGGTCGTGCCTCCATTCTGGCCTGGCTGTATTTGTTCAATGGCGATCACACGCGTGTGCGCGAGATCATCCAGCACAGCGACCGCCCCAATACATCGCCGCGCCGGACCCTGATCGGCCGTTGTATCCATGGCGTGAGCCTGGTCCACGAGGGACGTATCAGCGAAGCGGAAAATATATTTCGCAACACCCTGGAGGAGGCAAAGCCGCACGGCAACAGTGCTGCGGTCGCCGGACATGCCGCCGCCGCATTCCTGGCCGGCCTGTTGTACGAACAGAACAACCTGGCCGATGTCTGCCAATTGCTGGAGCCGCGCCTGGACATCCTTGAGCGGATTTCCCTGCCCAACATCGTTCTGCACAGTCTGCTGGCGCTGAGTCGGGCCTGCTGGCTCAAGGGTGAGCAAACCCAGGCGTTGGTCTACCTGGACCGCCTGAAAGACTATGCACGGCGCTACGACCTGGGCCGTCTGCTGGCCTGGGCACTCTACGTGCGCATGCGTTGGTACCTGGAAAAATACCAGACCTCACAGGCCGAGGTGCTCCTGGCAGAGCTCCAGGCGCTCGCCGGGCAGCATGCCGGCATCCATCGCGGCACTCCGTTGATTATTCATTTGATGGCCATGCGAGCCGCTGTCGAGATGAGTCTGTATCAGCGCCAGTTCAGCGTAGCCATCGAGCAAATTGCTCCGCTGATCAACCTTTGCGAAACGGCCACTCATTGGCAACTGGCAGCTATTGTGCGACTGCAACTGTCGATCGCCGAGAAAGGGCGAGGGCACGACGAGCACGCTCACCGGCAGTTGCTGGAGGTACTGCGCGAGGGGCACAGGCTTGGCCTGGTCCGCAGCCTGCTCGATGTAGCACCGCAACTGCCTGGAATGCTGGGCGACCTGCTGCAAGCCAATGTTTTGGATCCGGTTCTCGCCTTCTACGCACAGCGGCTCATTGCTGCGGCCAGACCGCCGGAAAATGCCCAGCGCAAGGCGGTTTCGCCCATTGCCAGCTTGAGCGAGCGCGAGAGCGAGGTTCTGCAGTTGATGGCTCAAGCCATGACCAACAAGAAAATTGCCCGCACCCTCGACGTGTCACCGGAGACGGTGAAATGGCACATCAAGAATCTGTTCGCCAAGCTCGATGTCGCCAGCAGGGTAGAAGCGATAGCCAAATGGCGCGACCTGAATATCGACTAACGCGTACAACGCCATTCCTGTGGGAGCGAGCTTGCTCGCGATAGCGGCATTACATTCAACATCAGTATCTAATGACCTGCCGTCATCGCGAGCAAGCTTGCTCCTACAGGTTGATGATTGGCATCGAACCTCAGTTGACGTTGCTCGATCGGTTTTCCCAAAACGGTTTGCGCAATTCGTTTTTCAGCACCTTGCCGACGCTGGACATCGGCAACGAAGTGCGAAATTCGATGCTGCGGGGCACCTTGTAGCCGGCAATCAATTCCCGACAATGAGTGACCACTTCGCCTTCGGTAACGCCGGCACCAGGCTTGAGGATGATCACCGCATGCACTGTTTCCCCCCATTTATTGCAGGGAATACCAATCACAGCCGCTTGGGCAACGGCCGGATGGCTCACAATGGCGTTCTCGACTTCGGCTGTGAAGATGTTCTCGCCGCCGCTGACGATCATGTCCTTGAGCCGGTCGCAGATGTAAATGAAGCCATCATCGTCCATGTAGCCGCCGTCGCCGGTATGCATCCAGCCGCCGCGCAACGCTTCGGCCGTGGCCTCAGGCTTGTTCCAGTAACCGAGCATGACATTCGGCCCGCGTACCAGAATCTCGCCGACGGTGCCGCGAGGGACTTCGCGGTCCTCGGCATCGGCGATACGGATTTCCACGCAACTGATGGGCAGCCCGGCTGAGTACATCTTGCCGCTGCGCTGATGCTCCTCGCAGTGGTACTCGGCGCCCAGCATGGTGATACCAGGGGCCATTTCGGTCATGCCATAGCCTTGGGCGAACTGGGCCGCAGGGAAAGTCTGACGTGCGCGCTCGAGCAAGACAGGCGTCATGGGCGAGGCGCCATAGGTGATTTCCCGAAGCGAGCGCATGTCAAGTGCCGCATGGGTCGGATTGGCCTGGTGCCAGTCGAGGATCATCTGCAGCATGGTTGGCGCCAGAAAGGTGTCGGTGACTTGCTCCCGGCTGATCTGTTCGATCACGTCTTGCGGCTTGAACGCCGGCAACACGATGTGCATGCCGCCACTCAGGAACAGCACGACCATTGCGGCCAGGTCGGCCAGATGGAACATCGGCATGGCATGCAGGTAGCGCGTGTGCGCGCCATAGCCCACACGATCCTGGTTGGCGAGGGCGGAGATGCCGATGTTGTTGTGACTGAGCATGACGCCCTTGGGAAACCCGGTGGTGCCACCGGTATAGAAAATGCCCAGCAGGGAGTCGCCGCAACGGTGCGCGTCGTCAACCGGTTCATTGTCGGCGATCAGGGTTTCGTAGTTGAGCATGCCCTCAGGCGTTTCGCCGTCGCCGGCATAGATCACCAGCCGGATGCTCTTCGCTTCGCCCGCCACCTGGGTGCCCAGTTTGAGGAAGGCGTCATCGACGATCAGCGCGCAGGTTTGCGAATCATCCAGGGAGTAGACGATCTCTGCCGCGCTCCAGCGGATATTCACCGGATTGAGCACGGCATCGGCCCAGGGCACCGCCTGGTAATACTCGATGTAGCGTTGGGAGTTGAGCGAGAGCATCGCCACCCGCTCGCCACTGGCCACGCCCAGGCGTTTGAGCGCGCCAGCCAGCCGGGCGACGCGATCGCCCAACTGAGCGAAGGTCACACTGCGGCCCTGGTAACGGATTGCCGTGGCATTGGGGCGCTGCTGCCGATGGCGCTGCAGCCCTTGGGTCATGTACATCGAAACCTCCAATCTTGTTTTTGTAGGGAGCTCACTTGCGAGGTGTCTTGCCGATGGTGATCTCATTGTCCGGGCATTCTCCCAACCGTGGGAGGGAAGAGTGCCCGGGGAGACGAACGGCTGCTTAGAGGGTACCGTAGCCGCCGCCGCAGACCAGGGCCTGGCCGGTGACGTAGTTGGCTTCCGGCAGGCACAGCATCACCACCGAACCGGCCGCTTCTTCGGCCGTGCCAGGACGTCCCAGGGGAATGGCAGAGCTGGCGGTATCGATGCGTTCCTGTTGAACGCCGACCTTGATTTCACGCCCTTCAATGTTGATGGTCTTGCTCTCGTCTCCAGCCAGCGCCTGGGTCAGTCGGGTATCGATGAAACCGAAGGCCACTGCGTTGACATTGACTTTCAGGCGACCCCACTCCTTGGCCAGGGTCTTGGTCATGCCGATGATGCCGGCCTTGGCGGCGGAATAGTTGGATTGCCCGGCGTTTCCGCCCGCGGCTACCGAGGAAATGTTGACGATCTTGCGCAACACCTCGCGGCCTTCGGCGGCGTCTTTCTTGGCCTGGGCGCTGATGATCGGCTGCGCCGCACGCAGGATGCGGAACGGTGCGGTCAAGTGGCAGTCGATGATCGCGTACCACTGTTCATCGGTCATTTTCTGGATGACGTTGTCCCAGGTGTAACCGGCGTTGTTGATGATGATGTCGATGCCACCGTAGTTCGAAACGGCGGTCTGAACGAAACGCTCGGCGAAATCGGCGGCGGTGACGCTGCCGACACAGGCGACGGCTTCGCCACCGGCCTGGCGAATTTCAGCCACGACTTCTTCGGCCGGTGCCGAATCCAGATCGTTGACCACGACTTTGGCGCCGTAAGCTGCCAGTTGCAGAGCGACGCTACGACCGATACCACGACCGGAACCGGTGACCAGGGCGACTTTACCTTCAAGCTTTTTCATTGGGGTGTTCATTGAGGTGTTCCTTGGAGTGTGTGGGTTGAACTATCAGGCGAGGGCGACAACGGCTTCGCCGGCCAGCTTTTCTTCGCCGTACTGGTTGGCGCAGCGAAGCGCCAGGCGCACGCGCTGCTCGCCGGCCTCCTCGAACTTCTCGATGACCTTGCCGGTGCAGGTCGGGATGTGCCCGAGCTGGGTGATCCCGGTAAACCGCACCGACAGGCTGCGCACCTGGCTCTGCGGCACCCAGGCGGTCAGCAGGCGACCGAGGTAGGCCGCGGACAACATGCCGTGGGCGAACACATCGGGCATGCGCGACTTGCGGGCGAAATCGAGGTCGACGTGGATCGGGTTGTGATCACCCGAAGCGCCGCAGTACAAGGCGAGGGTGGTGCGGTTGACTGGCTGCAACTTGAGCAGCGCGATCTCGTCACCGATCTGCATATCGGAATATTGAACGGTCATGACGACTCCTTAGCGCTGCACAAGGGAGGAGCGGATATCGGCGATGTGCTCGCCATTCTGGTTGGTCACCCGGGCCTCCATGACCACGAACTGCAGGGCTCCACCTTTCTTTTCGTAGATATCGGAGATGAAGCCGTCGAATGTCAGCACATCGCCTGCAAAGGCCATCTTGTGGTAGACGAACGATTGCTCGGCGTGAAGGACCCGACCCAGGTCGAAGCCGACCAGGTTGAGCAGTTCCACCACGTCGCGGCCTTCGCTTTCCAGGCACTTGAGGAAGGTGGGAGGGACCGGCAAGGATTTATGGCCGGCGGCCTTCGCGGCGGCTTCATCGGAGTAGACCGGGTCGGTTTCGCCGATGGCCTTGGCGAAGAAGCGCAGACGCCCCTTTTCAACGTCGACGCTGAACACGCCGGTTCTGTGCCCGATCAGATTTTTGTCTGCCATTTCATTTGGCTCCTAGTCAAGAACGCTCGCCTGCCGAAGGCGCGCGAGCGGGGCAATCAGTTTTTGCCAAACAGCGTGACGACGCAGGCGCCACCCAGGCCCAGGTTGTGTTGCATGGCGATCTGCACACCTTCCACCTGGCGTTTGTCCGCGGTGCCGCGAAGCTGGTGGGTCAGCTCATAGCATTGGGCAAGGCCGGTAGCGCCCAGCGGGTGGCCCTTGGAAAGCAGACCGCCGGAGGGGTTGGTCACGACCTGGCCGCCGTAAGTGTTGTCGCCATCGAGGATGAAGCGTTCGGCCTCACCGATCGGGCAGAAACCCAGGGCTTCATAGCTCAGCAATTCGTTGTGGGCGAAGCAGTCGTGCAGCTCGACCACGCGGATATCCTCAGGACCGATGCCGGCTTGTTCATAGACCTGATTGGCGGCAGCCTGGGCCATGTGAAAGCCTGCGAAGCTGATCATCGAAGGTGGATCGAAAGACACAACCGAGTCCGTGGTCATCGACTGGGCGAGGATCGCCACGTCGGTACGCAGACCGTGTTTTTTGGCAAAGGCTTCGCTGCAGACGATCGCGGCGGCACCACCGCAGGTCGGCGGGCACGCCATCAGGCGGGTCATGACGCCGGGCCAGATGACCTTGTCGTTCATCACCTCTTCGGTGGTCACCACGTTCTTGAACAGCGCCAACGGGTTGTTGGCGGCGTGGCGGCTGGCCTTGGCACGGATCGCGGCAAAGGCTTGCATCGAGGTGCCGTAGCGCTGCATGTGTTCGCGACCGGCGCCGCCGAAACCACGCAAGGCCTGAGGGATGTCCGCGGCGTCGGCGGTGAGCGACTCGAGTACGTGCAGGAAGCGTGCGCGAGGTCGGGGACGGTCATCCCAATGGGATCGCAACGCGCCGGCCTGCATTTGTTCGAAACCCAACGCCAGGGCGCATTCGACCTGACCACTGGCCACGGCGGCCCGGGCCAGAAACAGCGCGGTGGAACCGGTAGAGCAGTTGTTGTTGACGTTGACCACCGGAATGCCGGTCAGGCCTACCTCATAAAGGGCGGTCTGGCCACTGGTGGAATCGCCGAACACGTAACCGGTAAAAGCCATCTGGATTTTGTCGTAGCTGATGCCTGCGTCCCTCAACGCAAGGCGCAGGGCCTCTGCGCCCATTTCGGTATAGCTCGGGCTGGCGCCCGGTTTGCTGAACGGAATCATGCCGACGCCGGCAACGATAACTTTATCGCTCATGTCTCTGGTCTCGTTGGAAGATAAGGGGGTTAAAGCTTGCGAGCGATCAGTTCGCGCTGGACCTCGTTGGTGCCGCCGAAGACGCGGGAAACACGCAGGTCGACAAAGGCGCGGGCCACGGGATACTCGAGCATGTAGCCGTAGCCACCGTGCAACTGGACCATGTCGTCCAGGTGCTTCCACAGGGTTTCGGTGGCGAACAGCTTGGCGATGGCGGCTTCTTCCACGGTGAGCTTGCGACGCATGTGCTCGCTGATGTAGTAGTCGACCATGGTGCGTACGGCGACCGAGGCAGCCTTGGCATCGGCCAGCTTGAATTTGGTGTTCTGGAAATCCCACACCGTCCCGCCGAAGGCCTTGCGGTCCTTGACGTACTCGATGGTCTGTTCCAGCAGACGTTCCAGGCGAATGGCGGCGTAGATGGCGATGCCCAGTCGCTCCTGTGGCAGCTCCTGCATCATGTAGGCGAAGCCTTTGCCTTCTTCACCCAGCAGGTTGCCGACGGGCACGCGCACATCGTCGAAAAACATCTCCGCGGTGTCGGACGCACGCTGGCCGACCTTGTCGAGCTTGCGGCCACGCCGAAAACCCTCGCGACTGGTTTCGACCATGATCAGGCTGATGCCTTTGGAACCCGCCGTCGGGTCGGTTTTGCAGGCCACCAGGACCATGTCGCAATTGAGGCCACTGCTGATAAAGGTCTTGCTGCCATTGATGACGTATTCGTCGCCATCGCGGACCGCGGAGGTACGCGCAGCTTTCAGATCGCTGCCGCTACCTGGCTCTGTCATGCCGAGGGCGAGGATGGTTTCGCCACTGCAGATGCTCGGCAGCCAGCGGTGCTTTTGCTCCTCGGTACCGAAGCGCACGATGTACATCGCAATGATGTCCGAGTGCAGGCCGAAACTGACACCGGAAACGCCGGCGCGGTGCATTTCCTCGTTGATGACCGTCGAGTGGCCGAAGTCTCCGCCACCACCGCCGTACACCGCAGGAACCATGGTGCACAACAAACCTTCGCGACCGGCCTTGAGCCAGGTCTGGCGGTCGACCTTGCCGGCCTCGTCCCATTCGGCCTGGCGGGGCACGCATTCGCGCTCGAAGAAGCGGCGGGCGGTTTCGCGGAACATTTCATGGTCTTCGCGAAAGATGGATCGTTGAATGTGCATTACGGACTCCAGTGTCTGTAAAAGGATCGGCAACCGACTCCTGGGGGGATGAGCCATGTGTCCGGGGGACTGGAGGAATGCTGACGGGGCGGCTTTCGCGGCATCCCTCCCCACGGTGGGGGGGGATGAATTGGCTGGGAGATCGCGGTGATCGCTTACCAGCAGGCCGGCGGCGACGACCTACTCATCGTGGGGGGGGGAGTGCATGACAGGGGCTTCGTAGGCTCTGCGTCGCAGGTGTTGCTCCAGCGCGGTTAGCGCCTTGGCACCGAGTTCATTCCTTCAAGGAGTTGCACAATGAGAAGCATGACAATAACAAAGCTTCGCTTCGCACAGTGGGGGGCAAGCCTGGCATTGACAGGTTTGTCCGCCATGGCGGCTGGCCAGCCCGCACCGCCGCCCATGAACCCTTATCTGGCTCAGACCTTCAGCAACCAGGCGCATTGGAACAGCGCCCAGACAGACAGCACCGAGATTGCGGTGCCGCGTGGTTCCTACGAGCTGACACCGGAGTCGGTGACCTACCTGCCCAGCGATGCCGGCGGCATGCCGCATTTCGTCGACAAGGTGGGTGACACCATGGTCACGTGGTGGTGGTCCGGCCTTGGCCTGCGCAAGTACAACAAAGTCGACGGCAAGCTGGTTGAAGTGGCACGCACCGAAATGCCGCTGAAGTTGCCCGATTTTGCAAAGCTCAGCGACGCTCAACGCCTGAAGCAGACCCAGGATGTGCAAAAGTTTCTCGACAGCAAGGACGAGCAGGGTTTGCTCGATTACATGCGCGGACAGCCGAACCGGATGATCAGCAGCATCAACGATCAGCTGCGTGGCGGCGCCCTCTATTCGATGTTGACCCGTGAAGATGCCTTCATCGGTGCCGGTGGCCGGCAGATTTTCCGTGTCGACCAGCTCGATCCGAAAAAGCCTGACTCGGGCATGGGGGCGCCGCTGGTGCGTGTGCTGCCCGAGACGCTGTACGACAACGAGAAGGTCAAGCGTGGCACTGATTTCCCGGTCGATTTCAACTTCGGCATGGGCATGACCTTCAACGGCTATCTGGTCCTCAATACCGTCGGCGGCAAGGTCATCACCCTCGACCCGAAAACCCTCGAAATCGTCGACACCTACGCGGTCGATGGCGCGGACGAATTGTTCCTTAACGGGTTTGCCAATGGCGATGAGGCGGCTGGCGGGGCGGTTTATGTGGCCTCGAACCAGAACATGTATCGCCTGGTGGTGGATGCCAAGGGCAAGATCCACAGCGACGAAGCCAGCGGCGCCTGGAAAGCGGCTTATGATCGCGGCATCCGCATCTCCGCCTTGAAAGTCGCCGATGGCACAGGCTCGACACCGACCCTGATGGGCTTCGGGCCCGACGAAGACAAGCTGGTGGTGATCACCGACGGCGCGCAGAAAATGCGGCTGGTGGCCTTCTGGCGCGACCAGTTGCCGGCTGGCTGGAAACAGAAGCCCGGCACGCTGTCGGCACGCATCGCCGACCAGCAGCAAGTTGACATGGGCGCCGACGTCGAGACTGTGCAGTCCGAGCAGTCGGTGTCGACCTACGGCGACTATGCCTTCGTGGTCAACAACATCATCAGCAAGGATGCCCCTTACCTGGCACGTGACAACTACTACGTGAGCATGCTCAACGGTGCCACGCGTCCCGGGCCCAAGGGTGTCGCCATGCTGAAGTGGGACCAGAAGAGCGACGCGTGGAAACAGTTATGGATGCGCAACGACGTGTCGTCGATCTCGACGGTGCCGATGATCAGTGGGGGCGGTCGGATGGCGATCATTGATGGCTACTTCACCCGCGACTGGAACGATCGCTACCACATCGGCATGGACCTGGACAGCGGCGATACCGTGTTGAAGATCCATACCGGCAGCGACCCGCGGTTCAATGGCATGTACTCGGCGATCAAGGTTAACGAATCCGGTGCCATCCAGTACGGCATGGCCTTCGGCCTGGTCCGTCTGGATACCACCAAAATGAAAAAAGTCGATTGACCGGCAGCGGCGCGGGATCGACGTCCCACGCCGACCTGAAGGGCCGCAACGCCCAACAATGAGAAGGTAAACCCTCCAATGAGCAAGATCGAACTACCCGAAGTGGTGCGCATGCGTGCAATTCTCGCCAGGCAGCGCACGGCTTATCTGTCGAATGACATCTGGACTGCCGAACAACGTTGCGAACTGTTCGATCGCCTGATCGGCATGCTGGTCGAGTACAAGCAGGAAATCGTCGAGGCGACGGCGGCTGATTTCGGCCATCGCAGCCACGACCTGACGCGCATCATTGACCTGTTGGGCCCGCTCGCATCGCTGAAGAAAACCAGGGCCAGAATTGCCCAGTGGATGAAGCCGGAGCAGCGTGCCACCGACCGTGGCGAAGCCTGGATCCAGTACCAGCCGCTGGGTGTGGTGGGCATCGTCACCGCCTGGAATTTCCCGGTCGGCATGGTCATCCAGGGCCTGGCCAGTGCGCTGTCGGCCGGAAACCGGGCGATGGTCAAAGTCTCTGAATTGAACCCCAAGTGTGCCGAACTGATGCAGCGGATGTTCAGCGCCACCTTCGCCGAAGACGAGATCGCCATCGTCACCGGTGACGCCGAGGTCGGCCAGGCGTTCTGCAGTCTGCCATTCGACCATCTGCTGTTCACCGGTGCCAGCAGCGTTGGCAAGCATGTGATGCGCGCTGCCGCCGAGAACCTGGTGCCGGTTACTCTGGAACTGGGTGGAAAGTCACCCACCATCGTGTCGCGCTCCGCCGATATGAAGTCCGCAGCCAGCAAGATCATGGCCGGCAAGCTGTTGAATGCCGGGCAGGTCTGCCTGGCGCCTGATCACGTGTTTGTTCCCGAGGAGTCGATGGAGGCGTTCATCGTGCACGCCAAATCGGCGGTCGCCAGGCTTTACCCGAACCTCAAGGACAATCCGGACTACACCTCGGTGATCAACGCCCGCCATTTCGAGCGGCTGCAGGGCTACCTGGATGAGGCCCGAGCGGCTGGCGTGGAGTTGATCGAGGTAAACCCGGCGCAGGAAAATTTCTGCGACCAGCCACATCACAAGATGATCCCGACCTTGCTGTGCAATCCCGGCGACGAGTTGAAGATCATGCAGGACGAGATCTTCGGCCCGTTGTTGCCGGTCAAGTCTTACAAAGACATGCGCGAGGTGGTCGCCTACATCAACGCTCATCCGCGTCCGCTGGGCCTGTACTACTTTGGCAGCGATGTGGCCGAAGAGCAGTTTGTCCTCGAACGTACGGTCTCGGGTGGGGTGACGATCAATAACGTGGCGCTCCACGCCAGTGTCGACAGCCTGCCGTTTGGCGGGGTTGGCAACAGTGGCATGGGCAGTTACCTCGGCCATCAGGGCTTTATCACCTTCAGCCATCCGAAGCCGGTACTGCGCGCGGCAGAGGGGCCGGACATCACCCGGCCACCGTTCACCGAGCAAGTGCGGCAGATGGTTGATGCAATGATCAAGCGATAAGCCCTGGACGCGGTCCCCTGTAGGAGCGAGCTTGCTCGCGAAAAACGTCCGGACAACGCAGTCATTCAGGCGGCGCACGTTATCGTTGACGTCCTTCGCGAGCAAGCTCGCTCCTACAGGGGGCGTGGTTTAATCGCAGGGCGAGGTCAGCAGGGTCTTGATGAGTCGAAGCAGTTGTTTATGCAACAGCGCCGGGTCAGCCGTCGATGGGTCGAGCAGCAGTTGAAGAATCATGCCGCGCATCGTGCCAATCAGTACGGTGGCGGCTGTCAGTGGATCGTTGTCGGCATGGATCTCACCGTTGCCGATGCCGATTTCGATCTGCCTGGCGAGGGTCATCCGCACTGAGTTGTTGTACTCGGCCAGTATCGCTGCGGATTCCGATTCAACCGTTACACCTTCAGCCATCAAGGCGAGCAGGGCGCGGGCGTTGGTCCATTCGGCGTCGTCGCGCAGGAAGTACGCATCGATGTAGCCGAGCAAGGTGTCCAGCCCTGGTTGGCGTCGGGGTGCCTTGTCCTCGACCAACCCCATGAACCTGGTATTGACGAACCCGGCCAATGCACGCAGCAGTCCGGCTTTGGTGCCGAAGTGATGCGCTGCCAGGCCGCGACTGTAGCCAGCCTGCAGACCCACTTCAGCCAGGGTGAGGCCAATCCAGCCCTTGCGCGCGACGATCTGGCGTGCGGCCTCCAGCATGCGTTGTTCTGCCTGGGTGCGCATTTCCACTTTGGTTCGACGGGGGCTGTCGGGTGTACTCGGGTCGGGAGTGTCCATAGACGAATGATCAATTACCGGTGAATTCAGGAACGCGACGCTCGCGCATCGCCTTGTTGCCTTCGGCAAAGTCGCTGGTGAGGACCTGCCACTCTTGCTCGGTGGCCTCGCGGTCGATGATTGCCTCCACTGCATCGGCCAGGCCTGCACGCAGTGTCTGGCGGCTCGACATGACAGCAAGGGGGGCGCTCATGGCGATTTCTTCAGCCAGGGCGCGAGCAGCCTGACGCTCTTCGCCAGGCGCCGCAAGTACATCAGCCAGGCCGATGCGTACCGCTTGCGCGCCATCGATGCGCCGACCGGTGGCAATCAATAAAGAGGCCATCTGCAGGCCAACGACGCGCGGCAGGGTAACAGAAATGCCGAAGCCCTGGTGCATGCCCAGGCGGTTGAAATTGGCAGAGAAACGGGCCTTCTCGCTGGTGACGCGGTAGTCGCCCACTAACGCCAGCCCCAAGCCTCCACCGATGGCAGCGCCTTCTACCACCACGATCAGTGGCTTGGCCGTGCGGAACAGGCGCACGGCGTGTTGGTACAGCTGACGAGGGAGGATTTTTTCGCCGGTCTGCGCCAAACCACTGAAGTCTGCGCCCGCGCAGAACGTCTTGCCTTCGGCCTGCAGGATAACTACCCGGCATACCGGCAACTGGTCCAGGTACGCCAATGCGGCCAGCAGATCCATGATCAGTTCCTGATCGAAGAAGTTCAGCGGGGGGCGGCTGAATTCGAGTGTGGCGACATGCCCTTGCAGATCAAGGGTCAGGCCACGGCCGGGAAGGAAGGGGGCGGGGTTGGTCATCGGATGCTCCGTATAGGTAGGGGATCGATGGCGCTTGATCCCGTTGTGAGAATGCTGATAGCTTATTCGCTTGTTGGTCAGCCAACAAGCGACATAGTCGACTCACTCTAAAAATCTGATGAGCAGAAACCATGCAGGCACTCGATATCAGGCCTTGTAGGCTGGACGCCAAGACGCAAGCGCTACGCGCTGAGGTTCGTGCGTTTCTCGCCGAAGAACTGAAGCACTATTCGCCGGCCGAACGTGCCAAAGGGCTCGTCGGTCTTGTTCCCGAGTTCACCCGTAAACTCGGTGAGCGCGGCTGGTTAGGCATGACCTGGCCCCAGCGCTATGGCGGGCATGAACGCAGTGCGCTGGAGCGCTACGTGGTCCTGGAAGAGCTGCTGGCCGCAGGCGCGCCGGTTGGAGCGCACTGGGTCGCCGAACGCCAGAGCGGTCCGTTACTGATCAAGTTTTCTCCAGAGGTATTGGCTCCGCAGATCGTCCCGGGCATTACCCGTGGCGAGACGCTTCTGGCGATTGGCATGAGCGAGCCTGACGTCGGTTCCGACCTGGCGGCAGTGCGCACCCGCGCGGAAAAAACCGAGGGCGGCTGGATCGTCAACGGCAGCAAGGTATGGACCTCGGGCGCCCATCTGGCTCACTACATGATCACGCTGCTGCGCACCGGTGCGAAAGAAGAGGGCAATCGCCGCGCGGGGTTGTCGCAATTGCTGATCGACCTCAAGGCCCCCGGCGTGACCGTGCGCCCGATCTACAACATGCTCGGCGAGCATGATTTCAATGAAGTATTCCTGGAAAACGTCTTCGTTCCCGATGATTTCGTCATCGGCCAGTTGGGCAATGGCTGGCTGCAGGTCACTGCGGAACTGGCGCTGGAACGCAGTGGTCCGGAACGCTACCTGAGTAGCACCCAACTGTATCTGGCCATGCTCGACGAGGCTGACCCGCAAGACAGTCGGCATGCCGTAAGCCTCGGCCGTCTGGCGGCACGCTACGCGGCGCTGCGGCAGATGTCGCTGGGCGTCGCCGGCATGCTCGCTCGCGGTGAAAATCCGGCAGTTCCAGCGACGGTGGTCAAGGATCAGGGCGCCTTGCTCGAACAGGCTATCCCGGAAGTCGCTCACGATCTGTTCGGCGACCAGCGTGAGCCCGGTTCCGATCTCGACCAGGTGATGCGCTTCCTGACTCAGAGCGCACCGTCCTTTTCGCTGCGTGGCGGCACCCGTGAAATTCTGCGCGGCATTATTGCCGGAGGCCTTGGACTGCGATGAATACAGCAATGAATCTCCAGGGTGCGGACGATGGCACCCCTTCGGAACTGCAAACCATGATCGCCGACAGTGTCGAGCGTCTGTTCGCCAAACAGGTCACCCGTCAATTACTCGAACGCTTTGATGCCGGTCACCGCGCCGATTCGCTATGGCAGATGGTCGTCGACAACGGCTTGCCCGGCGCACTGGTAGCGCAAGACGCGGGTGGCAGCGGCGCCAGTTGGCTCGACGCCAGTCCGGTCCTGCACGCCATCGGCTATTGGCAGGCGCCTCTACCCCTGGCGGAAACCATGGTCGGTGCAGCACTGCTGGCACAGGCCGGGATGGAAGTGCCGGAAGGTCCGATCACCCTGATACAGGCCGGCCGCCATGGCGATCTGCGCCTGGACAAGGAGGGCCAATACCTCGAGGGCCGAGCTATCAATGTGCCGTGGGCGCGCAGTTGTCGCTGGGCCGTCGTTGCCGATGGCGCGCGCCTGGCGTTGGTCGACCTGCGCCAGCCGGACATTACCCTGGCAGCCGGTAGCAATTTCGCCAATGAAGAGCGCGATACCCTGGTTTTCACCAACGCCAGCAGCCAGGCCATTGGTCAACTGCAATTGCCCGATCTGCACGAGCCGGTCTGGCATCTCGGCGCATTAGTGCGCGCCTGCACGCTGGTGGGTGCGCTCGAAGCAGTGGTCGACAAGGCGGTGCTGTACGCCAATGAACGCGTGCAATTCGGCAAGCCGATTGGCAAGCAGCAGGTCCTGCAGCAATACCTGGCACAGATGGCCGGAGCCACGGGTGCAGCGCGTATGGCTGTGCAAGTTGCCTTGCGTAGCGCGAGCGACCTGTTCCTCGGGGTGGCAGGCAGCAGCAACACCCTGGCGTTCGACATCGCCGTCGCCAAGGTGTGTGCCGGCGAGGCCGCGACGCTGGCTGCGTCGGTAGCGCATCAGGTTCACGGCGCAATCGGTTTTACCCATGAGCACACGCTGCATTTCGCGACCCGTCGGCTGTGGTCCTGGCGTGACGAATTCGGCAGTGACGCGCATTGGGCGAAGGTGCTGGGGCAGGCGGCCATTGCCGCGGGCTCCGAGGGATTCTGGATTGGGCTGACCGATCGCAGTTTGTGAAGCGCTGCTGTGCTTGTTCATTCACCGCGTGAACGGACTGACCGCTCACGCCAATAAAACAATAATTTTTCGAGGTCAATCATGAAAGCAGCCGTATTCCATACGCCGGGGTCCCCTCTAACCATCGAGGAAGTCGGGATCAGCAAACCGGGGCCACGTGAAGTACTGGTGCGCACTGTCGCTGTGGGTGTCTGTCATTCCGATTTGCATGTCGTCGACGGGATGTATCCGCACCCCGCGCCCGTAGTGCTCGGCCACGAGGCTGCCGGTATTGTCGAGCAGGTGGGCTCGGACGTGCGCACCGTCAAACCGGGCGATCATGTGGTCACCTGTCTGTCGGTCTACTGCGGCCATTGCGCTCATTGCGTCACTGGCCACTTGTCGCTGTGCGTATCGCCGGAAACGCGCCGCAGCAAGGGCGACGAACCGCGCCTGACGTACGTGCAAAAGCCCATGCCGCAATTCGCCAACCTGTCTGCCTATGCCGAACAGATGCTGGTGCATGAGCATGCGCTGGTAGCCATTCGCCGTGACATGCCGCTGGATCGCGCTGCGCTGCTCGGTTGCGCCGTCACCACGGGGACCGGTGCGGTGTTCAACACTGCCAAGGTGCGCCCGGGCGAAACCGTGGCTGTATTGGGTTGCGGCGGTATCGGCCTGGCCGCGATCAACGGGGCGGCACTGGCTGGGGCAGGTCGCATCATCGCCATCGACATGCTCGATTCGAAGCTGGAACTGGCCAGGCAGTTTGGCGCCACCGATGTTATCAATGCCCGCAATGGCGAAACTGTCCAACAGGTGGTGGAGCTGACCAGGGGCGGCGTGGATCACTCGTTCGAATGCATCGGCCTCAAGCAAACGGCCGAGCAGGCATTCGGCATGCTCAAACGCGGCGGTTGCGCCACGATCATAGGCATGATGAAGCCAGGAACCAAGCTTGAACTCGACCCCTTCCAGCTGCTTCAGGCACGCCGCATTCAAGGTTCGATCATGGGCTCTAACCGTTTCCCGGTCGATCTGCCCAGCCTGACCGATTTCTACATGCAGGGCCGACTCAAACTCGATGAAATGATTTCGCAGCGCATCAAGCTGGAAGACATCAATGTCGCCTTCGATGAGATGCGTCGCGGCGAGCTGGCGCGTTCGGTGATCATCTTCGATCAATGAGTGTCCAGTGAGCGGTTGGGGCAGGGCGCGCAGACGCGGTTATCGCCCTGAATCCGACTCGCATCCGCGAACCTAGCGAATACCGGTCCCCGCCATGGACTCCGGCACCCACTGCGCCGTCGACAGCGGCTCGATGTAGCGGATGCCGCCATGGGGACCGACCACGCCATTGATGTTGTAGGTGCCACGCGACAGGTCGTACGTCATGAAAGGGGTGGCATCCGGGACTTGCTGGTCATAGCTCTGGCTGAAGAAAGCGAAGGAACCGCGATACAGCTGGCCACGGGTGTCGTACTGATCGGACGCCACCGCGGCCCAGGTATCTTCATCGAGGTAAAAACGGCGCTTCTGGTAGATGTGCCTGGCACCGGGCTTGAGGTTGCCCTCCACGACGTAGACCCGGTGTTTTTCCCAGCGCACGAAATCCGGGGAGATGAAATCGGGGGTGGTCAGCGATTTGGCGTCGCGAGCGTAGGTGAGCTTGTAGGTGTTGTAGGGCACGATCATTTCGCGCTTGCCGACCAGCGTCCAGTCGTACAGCTCCAGTGCTCGGGCGGTGCCGGGGTTGGGGGTGTCGTAGGCCAGGATCGAAATCTGTTTGACCCGACGCTGTGCCGGCATGTACTGCCAGGCGCGGCCAGGAAATTCCGTGGGATTGGTCGCGTTCTTGAGCATGATCGATTCACCGGCGCGGCGTGCAGGCCCGGTATAGGACAGTTTCAACTGATAATAAATGTCCGAGCTGTTGAACGGCTTCGACATGTTCTCGTAGATCGGAAACGAGACGAATGCCTCACCGGTGACGGCCAGGCTCGGTACACCTGCCGTGTCGACGCTCCAGGAGTCGTACTTGGAATGGATGTTCACACCCTGGTAGCGCAGCAGGAAGTTCCACATCGCCTCGGCGCCCGATTTCGGGATCGGGAACGGCACCCCGGGCATCACATTGTCGATGGCAGTCCCGCCGTTGAGGGTCCTGGCGTTGGTGGCATTGGTGCGGCTATTGTCCAGGACCGCCTGGGGCAGCGATGCCGTGCGGTGGGTCGGGTACACGTCGACGCGAAAACCAGGGTAGCGCCGGGCCAACTCCAGGGTGGTGGCGGTCAGCATGCCCTTGTAGGCGTCAACGTTCTTGCCGTTGATCACCAGCAGCGGTTTTTCATGGGCAAAGGGGTCAGGGCGCATGCTGTCGCCGGCCTTGAAACTGGCGGGGGCTGTGGTCAGGCCACCGCTGTAGGGCGGAATGGAGCCATCGGCATTGCCGGCCTTTTCGGCACCCACCGACGTCAGGCTGGTGCCCAGACGGGCGGCTTCCTGACTCGATACATAGGCATGAGCATCGATGGCCAGCGCCATGAGGGGGATGGCGGCCAGCAGGCTTTTCACGGATTTCATATTGTTATTCTCCTGCCTGGCGTACCAGGCAACTCGTGACTCAGGGGTCGCGGAGGGATCCGTCGACTCAATTGCCAGAGACTTTTTAGTACCCCCATTAAAAAGCCCCCGATTCGGGGGCGCTTCGCATTTGACGACAGTTGCTTGACTATTCATGACAGCCGCAGGCTTGCCGAGGAGGGGATACAGGAGAGTGTCCATTGCAGCGACTGTAGTATTGCCACTCCCTCAGGATCGAATCAGCGCATGCACGCGTGAACTGAGTTCATTCAAGCTGAAGGGTTTGGCCAGAACCCGCGTGGTTGCATCGACCGACACCAGGTTGGAGCCGCCCGCGAAACCGGTGATGAAGAGCACCTTGAGCCGAGGGTGTTTGAGCTTGAGTTCGGCGGCCAGGCTGATGCCGTTCATCATGCCTGGCAAGCCGATATCGGTCAGGAGTAAATCCAGGTGTTCCAGTTTTTCCGCCTGGTTGATCGCGGACACACTGTCCACGGCTTCCACGACGCGGTATCCGGTTTCGCTCAAAAGCTCAGAGGCCATTTGGCGTACGGCCGCTTCGTCGTCCACCAACAATATGATTTCGTTGTGACCGGTTGTCTCCGTGGTTTGGGAGGAGTCCGTTCGGGTCCCGATCTCGACCGGCTGTGAATCATCGACGGGAAAATACAGGGTCACAGAGGTTCCCACACCGACCTTGCTGTGAACGCGCACCTGGCCCCCCGATTGCTGGGTAAACCCATAAATCATCGAAAGGCCAAGCCCGGTGCCTTCGCCAATTTTTTTTGTGGTGAAAAACGGATCGAAAATACGCGACAGGATGTCCGGATTGATGCCCGTGCCAGAGTCCGTGACGGATATGCTCACATAGGATCCTGGCGGCATCATTTTGTCGGAAGATGACGCTGGATCAATGACGCAGCGGTCGACCAGAAGATCCAGCCTGCCACCGTTGGGCATTGCATCCCGAGCGTTGATCGCGAGATTGAGCAGTGCATTTTCCAGCTGGTTGAGATCGCACTTGATACGGTCATTGGCCTTGAATGAACACTCAACTGCGATGCTCGGGCCCACTGAACGCCGGATCATGTCTTCCAGATCCGCCACGACCTTGCGAGGTTCGAGCAGTTCGGGATCGAGTGATTGCTGCCTTGAAAATGCCAGCAGCCGTTGCGTCAAAGCGGCAGCGCGGGAGGCGGAGGTCATGGCGATGGCGTTGTATCGGTTCAATTCCTCGTAGCGCCCGGCATCGATTCGCCGTTGCATCAGCTCCAGGTTACCGATGATGCCAGCCAACAGATTATTGAAATCATGGGCGATTCCGCCGGTCAGTTGGCCTACCGCTTCCATTTTCTGACTTTGCCGAAGCTTGAGTTCGGCCATCGCGCGTTCGTGTTGTTCGGCTTCAAGCTGCTGGGTGCGTTGAACGATGCGATCCTCGAGCAGGTCGTTCCAGTCACGCAATGCGCTCTCCAACTGAACGCGATCGTCGATGTCGTCAATGGTGCCGTACCATTGTTCGCAGCGTCCGTCGATGCCGAAACTGCACAGCGCGCGGACTCTGAACCATCGGTAATCTGCCGTGTGTTTGCGCAATCGAATTTGCGAGTCGAAAGGTTGCAAGGTGGTCAATGATTGATCCCAAAGCAGGATCAATGACGCCTTGTCTTCAGGGTGAACCGCATTGGCCCATTCACGCCCTAACGTTTGCTCAGGGGTCAGGCCGGTGTATTCGAACCAGCGCTGATCTATGGAAATAAGGTCGCCATGGGTGTCCGCCGTCCAGGGCCAGAGTGGATTGAGCTCGGCAGCTATGCGGTAGTGCCGCTCGCTTTCACGCAGTTTTTTCTCGGTCAAATGCATGGACAGCATGGTTTTGAAGCGCTTCAACACTGCCCCAAGCAGGTTGCTGTAGCCCCGAAGAAAATCGATATCGCTTTCGGTGAACTCGCGGGGAACCCGACTATCGACTTCAAAGATGCCGAAAGGGCGCTCTCCATCAGCGCCGAGGACAAGCACGTTGACGAATGCCTGTACCCCGTTGGCTATTTGAAAGTCGTGATAGCGAAATCGCGTTTCCGAGGAAATGTCCGTCGATATCACCGGGCCGTTGGTGTCCAGGGAATGCCGCTCCGGGCTCCCTTCGTCGGCTTGCACCCGAACTTTGCCGACCACATCGGGTGCCCAGCCCACACCATTGCGCACCAGGAAGGTGATGCCGTCTTCCTGCAGGAGCATGAATTTGGCCATGTTGGTTTGGAGGGCATCGCCGACCAAACGACATGCCTCGTTGAGAATGTGCTCCAGGTCATCTGACGCCAAGGCCAGCTCGCCAAATGTGGCGAGCACTTTGCGCTGGCGCAGAAGTGTATCCTCGGTTGCCATGTCGTCACCTATGGGCGTTTTAGTATCCGAGGATCGCGGGTTCGCCGAGGTTCAACCGATTTGATCAAACGCAGTCACATCGGTTTGTTACCTGCCCAAGACAACGTTCAACTTGCCGTCCCGGTCAAGGTGATAACGCTGCAGATCCCGCGCCAGGAACAGCTCGCCGGTGAAGTGCGCGGCCGCTTCCTGTTGTACATCCTCGATGCACGGACTTCGCTCGGGATTGTTCTGGTAGCGCGCACTGAAGTGGGTAAGCACCAGGTTGGGAATGCCTGCCGACTCGGCAAAACGCGCCACGGCGGCGGCACTGCTGTGCCCGTAATGCTCGTGGGCGTGATCGATCAGGGCCTGGGTGAAGGTCGCTTCATGGACCAGCACATTAGCGCCGGCGGCCACTTGCGCCAGCAGTTCAGGGCTATCGTTATCGCCGCAGATGATAAAGCGCTGAGCGGGGCGCCAAGGGCGCAGGTATTGCTCGGCATGAAATATTCGTCCGGCGTGCTCGATCTCGCGTCCATGGGCCAACTCGCCCCACAGGGGGCCACGGGGAATTCCTTCTGCTTCCAGGCGTTGGATATCCAGGCGCGGATTGGGATCAGCTTCGTCAAATACATAGCCATGGCAGGGAACACGATGGGAGAGGGCAACGGTATTGACCTGAACCTTGCCGTTTTGCCAGCCACTGAAAGTTTCGCTCGCATGCAGGTGCAATTCGAAGGGTAGCCAGGATTTGCTGACGGCGAGGCTCAGGCGCACCCAGGGTTCAAGCGCAGCGGGCAATACAATGTTCAGGGGCTCGACTCGACCGGACATGCCGGCACTGGCCAACAAACCGGGTAAGCCGAAGCAATGATCGCCATGTACATGGGTGATGAAACACCCGCGCAGCTCGTGCAAAGACAACGAGGTGCGCATCACCTGGTGTTGCGTGGCTTCACCGCAATCCACCAGATACCAGCCTTTGCCTGATGATTCGATAAGGGCTGTGCCGCTCACATTGCGACTGCGGGTGGGAACGCCTGAGGATGTGCCAAGAAAAATCAGATCCATGGTCGATCCTTTATTCAGGCATTAACTTCTCGGCCAGCCCGACGATGAGGCCCTCGGGCCCACGGATATAGGCGAGCCGGTACGATGCCTCGTACTGCATCTGGCCAATGACTTCTGCGCCATGGGCCTGCATCCGCGCAACGACAGCATCGATGCCATCGACGGCGAACATGATGCGGCGAAGACCCAGCGCGTTCACTGGCGTATTCACGGGCCCGAACCTGACTGCGTCGGGCGTGTGGAACTTGTCGAGCTCAATGCCCTGCCCATCGGCTGTGCGCAGCATCGCGAGGGTGGCACGCACGTTTTCAAGCCCTATGAGCTTGCCGATAGCAGGCCCTTCAACGGTGGTCTGGCCCTCAAGCTCGAGGCCCAACTCGATAAAAAACGCCTTCACCGCTTCGAGATCGTCGACAACGATCAGCACGTTGTCCATTCGCTTGACTGTCATGGCCTTCGCTCCCTTTTTTGTACTGTGTCGCATATTTGGGGGAATTGGCGTCCGGATTGACCCGAGCAAATGATTATAGCGAGCAAACAGCCTGCCCGAGATCTGCCCTTGTCGGCGAACGCCGAACCTGCGGCCGACAGAGATCCAATGTAGGAGCGAGCTTGCTCGCGATGGTCGTCAACGAAGGCGCGTGCTTCCCGGGTGAATGCGGCGCTCTGAAGTTCTTCGCGAGCAAGCTCGCTCCTACAGGAGAGGTGCGCAGTGCATAGCGCTGTTGGCGGTGAGCAGGGTGGCGTTTGCCGAGGCAGTCTATACTCGGGGTCGATTTGGTAACCAGGTGGGGGCATCCGCTTTCATGACCGGTAAACTCACTTCCAAGACCGCGATCGTCACCGGTGCCGCCCAAGGGATTGGCGCAGCGATTGTGCGACTCTTCGCGCAAGAGGATTGTTTTGTCTACGTCACCGATATCAATGACGAGCTCGGCAAGACCCTTGCAGATTCACTCGGTGATCGCGCCAGCTATCTGCGCCTTGATGTGCGCCGCGAAGAAGATTGGCGGCGAGTGACGACGCAAATCCTCGAGGAACGCGGCAGGCTCGACATCCTGGTGAACAATGCAGGTATCACCGGATTTGAGCACGGCGCCGTACGGCATGACCCGGAGCATGCGCGCCTGGAAGACTGGCACGCCGTGCACCAGACCAATCTCGATGGTGTGTTCCTGGGTTGCAAGTACGCCATTCGCTCCATGCGGCCTCACGGAACCGGTTCCATTATCAACATCTCCTCTCGTTCGGGCCTGGTGGGCATTCCCGGAGCGGCGGCCTATGCGTCGTCCAAGGGTGCTGTGCGTAATCACACCAAGACGGTGGCGCTGTACTGCGCTGAGCAAGGACTCACCGTGCGCTGCAACTCGATTCATCCAGCGGCCATCCTCACACCCATGTGGGAGCCCATGTTGGGCACGGGCACCGATCGTCAGGCGCGAATGGATGCGCTGGTTCAAGATACACCGCTCAGGCGGTTCGGCATGCCCGAAGAGGTTGCAGCGGTGGCATTGTTGCTGGCCTCGGATGAGGCGACGTATGTCACCGGCAGCGAGTTCAATATCGACGGTGGGCTCTTGGCGGGTACGGCGGCGACGCCTGCCGTGGGCGATGACACTGGGGCCTAGCGCAAAAGGAAAGGACAGAACTGTAGGAGCTGTCGAGTGAAACGAGGCTGCGATCTTTTGATCTTGTTTTTGAGGGCAGGGTCAAAGGATCGCAGCCTGCGGCAGCTCCAGGGGGGACGGAGGGATGGGGGCGAACCGCGCCACCATCAGGGAAACCGGCACACCGCCAGCGCAAATGAAGGCCATCCGTGAGCGTATAGCGCGCCACAACAATTCGAATCCGCTCGCAGATCAGCTTGAACCCGGTGCCTCAGGGTTACGTCCTGAAACCTACAAAACCCGGCGCCATTGCCTACGACTACGCCAGAATGCGCCGACTTGTGGGCCATGGGCGTTCGTTCTACCGTTGCGAACCACCATATCCAGGTTGGCCATTCTGCCATTTGGCACTATAGTCAATGCCAGATGTCTGGGCGGTGGAGGTTGCCATGAGCGCCAAGAAAAAAGATGTTGTTGTCGAAGAAACTGTCAATGGAGCCGGTCGGATTAAAAAATCCGAACTGCGTGAGCGTGAAGCAGACATGAAGATTTCGATGAATGAGCAATCTGTGCTGAGGATGAGTGCTACACATCGCCCCCCTCAAATGGTTTCGATCTTGCTCTCCGGAAAAATCAGCGATGATCGTATGGATATTTATAGGGCCGTTAAAAACGGTTTTTCGCTGCAGTCGGTGCTGAATATGATCGAAAACAGTACTGTATATAAGCAAAGCGGTGTGTTGTCGAAGATCGTGGGGGCGTCTGATCGTACGCTTGCGCGGCGGTTGAAAACACCCAATGAAGCGCTGACCCCGGAGCAAAGCACGCGCGCGCTCAATTATGCCGAAGTGTTGGAAAAGGCCACGGATGTGCTGGGTTCGCGTGAGCTTGCCGAGCAGTGGATGGTCAAACCTGCCCGGGGTCTGGATGGTGAGACACCTATCGACCTGATTTCTAATTCAGTCGGGTATGAGTTGGTGAATGATTTTCTGACGCGCATGGAATACGGGGTCTATTGATGGCTAAAGACCCTTTAAGCAGTGAGATTCATTTTTGGCGACTTGATCCTGCTGAGTATGCCTCCACCTGGAATGCGGGCGTGGGCGCTGAAAAGGTGGGCGGGCGCTGGAACCCTAAAGGGATGACCACAGTTTATGCAGCCCTCGATGCATCTACGGCCATCCTTGAGGTGGCGGTGCATAAGAATTTCGAAGCACTGGATTGCAAGCCACATTGCCTGACGCAGGCCCTCGTGTTGGACCCGTCGAAGATTTATGTGGTGCAGCCTGAAAGCATTGCCAACGCCAATTGGCTGGCACCGGGTACCCCAAGCCGCAGCCAGCAACGGTTCGGTGCTGATCTGTTGAGCCAGCATCCCTTTGTGCTGGTCCCTTCCAGTGTCTCGCGACATAGCTGGAACTTGTTGATGAACCCGCAACTGGCTCTTGGGTTGTACGAGTTGGTGTTGCAGGAGCCTTTCGCCCTTGATGGACGACTTAATAGGCCGTTGCCCTGAAGACGGTTCTGCCTTCTAACGTGGACAGCTGGCCTACCAATTGCCGGTACAGCTCTTGCCAAGGAGTTTACGAGGCAGGGATGTCCAGTGCCGGGTCATCGATCCGGGTCTTGCAGGGCTTCAGCGTGCAAGCAGTCCTCGGGCGGCCAGGTTACGCAGCAAGGCACCCACGCCAAAGGTCCATGGCGCTGCCTCGGAACTGTGGGTCACCTGGTTGTGCAGGCTGCCAAGCAAGGGGCTGCTGATACTGACCCGGTCACCGAGTTTGTGGGTGAAACCGCTGCCGGCATGATCGCGATCTGCGGTAGGGGCGAACAGCGTACCGAGGAACAGCAGGAAACCATCGGGATACTGGTGATTGGCGTTGAGGGTCTGGCCGGCCAGGTCTTGCGGGTCCCGGCTGATCTGACTCATGGAGCTCGATCCGTGCATCCGGTAACCGTCCTCACCTTGTACCTCAAGGTCGACCACGCAGGCGCGGACATCGTCCAGGCTGAAGTGATCGTCGAACAGGCGGATGAAAGGCCCGATCGAGCAGGATGCATTGTTGTCCTTGGCCTTGCTCAGCAACAGCGCGCTACGGCCTTCGAAGTCCCGCAGGTTGACGTCGTTGCCCAGGGTCGCCCCGTGGATCTGCCCGCGACTGTTTACCGCGAGCACCACTTCCGGTTCCGGGTTGTTCCACTGCGAACCCGGGTGAATGCCAATCCGGCTGCCGCTGCCGACAGAGGCCAGCACCGGTGCCTTGGTGAAGATCTCCGCGTCCGGACCGATACCCACTTCCAGATACTGCGACCACATGTCCTGTTCGATAAGAAAGGCTTTCAAGCGCATGGCCTGCTCGGAGCCTGGAACGATCGAGCGCAGGTTGTCGCCGATCACCCCGTGCACGGTGGCCCGCACGGCTTCAGCCTTGGCGGCATCACCACCGGCCTGCTCCTCGATCACACGCTCGATCATGCTGGCGGCGAAGGTTACGCCGGCAGCCTTGATCACTTGCAAATCCAGGGGCGGTAGCAAGTACGGTCTGGATGGATCGGCGTCGGGCCCCGTGTTGGCCAGCAGGGCTTCGACGCTGGCGATGAAAATGCCGGGCGCGTCGCGAACTGCCGAAAGGGGAGCATCGGATTCCAGCAAGTCACTCAAAGTCGCGAAATGCTCCGACAGGTCGAATACGCCGTCGGCGCGCAGGACGATTGGCGAAGGTCCGGCGATTCGTCCTGGTACCCAGGCACGGCCAATCAGGGTTCCGGCTACACCATCGGCTGGCAGGGTGTTTTCGGGGGTAAGCATTAGCGACATGGCAATCTTCCTGGTTCGTAAAGACTTCACGCTAGGGCGCACAGCCGATAAACTCCAATGAGATAATTTCAATAATTGATAACGTACAGTTATCGCCTGGCGAGGTGTGCCCATGTCGGAACTTTCATTCACCCACTTTTGCGGATGGCTCAAATTCAGGCATTTGCAGCTGATCGACACCTTGGGGCGCACCCGCAACATGCACCTGGCGGCGCAACAGATGAATCTGAGTCAGCCGGCCATCAGCAAGATGCTCAAGGAAATCGAAAGCCTGCTGGGCTTTGCTTTATTCGAACGCCTGCCGCGTAGCATGCCACCTACGGCACTGGGAGAGCATGTGCTGCGCTATGCGCAGATTGCCCTGAATGACGCGCGCTCGTTCGTCGAACAAATCAGCAGCCTGCGCGAAGGCGGTCATGGCTACCTCAGGATCGGCGGTATTTTCGCCGCCACCGCCGTGGCGTTGCCCGAAGCCATCTTGCAGATCAAGGAACGCTGGCCGTTGCTATCGATCGAGGTGGTGGAGCAAACCAGTAACCACCTGATGAAAATGCTAGAAGAGAAAAAACTCGACCTGGCCATCGCCCGTTTCACCGATCAAAGCCAGCAGCAGCATTACGACTTCCAGCCACTGGCGCCCGAACCGTTCTGCATCGTGGTCAACGACCGACACCCGCTGGCCGCTGCCGGCCCCCTCTCATTGCAGCAATTGGTGGACTTGCCGTGGATTCTCTACCCGGTGGGTACACCCATTCGTGGCCGCATGGAACTGGCGTTCGCCGAAGCTGGCGTGGGCATGCCGCGAAACACCGTCGACACCATCTCCATGCAGACCTTCCTGCAGGTGCTGCAACGCGGGTCCATGATCGGAATGCTGCCCAACGCCATGGTCAATCCGCTCCTCGAGAGCGGCCAGCTCAAGATCCTGGATACGCCGTTGCACCTGGTGCCGCAGGATTACGGCATCCTCACGCGCAAGGGCGAGCAGCTGGTGGGGGCGGCCCTGGAGTTTGCCGAAATATTGAAGGACAACGCCCGGCTGGCCCGGGATTCGACGTTTTGAAAACGGCAACGTTCTGGATGCCCTCGATCATCAAGAGCACCGGTATCACCAACAGCTTGCACATGGGCTTCCTGACCGCCATTCCCTATGCGGTGGCCGTCGTGGCCATCCTGCTCAACGCCCGCCACTCCAACTGCAAAAACCGCGACCACATCCGCGAAGCTGGAGACGGCATGAAAGGGCAGGGGTTACACTTTTCAGTTTAAGCAGGAGAAGCAAATGAAACTGTTGCGTTATGGCGAAAAAGGTTCGGAGAAGCCCGGCCTGCTGGATGCCGACAATCAGGTACGCGATCTCTCGGGCCACGTGGCGGATATCGCCGGGACGGCCCTGAGTCCTGAAAGCCTGGCGACGCTAGCCGCGATCGATCCGGCCAGCCTGCCGATCGTTTCTGGGCAGCCGCGGATTGGCGCTTGCGTAGGGCAGGTCGGGAAATTCATCTGCATCGGCCTGAACTACGCCGACCATGCGGCCGAGTCGAACATGGAAGTGCCCAAGGAGCCGATCATCTTCAACAAATGGACCAGCGCCATCTGCGGTCCGAACGACAACCTCGAGATCCCGCGGGGCTCGCTCAAGACGGATTGGGAAGTGGAGCTCGGCGTGGTCATCGGCAAAGGCGGGCGCTATATCGATGAAGCCAACGCCATGGAGCATGTCGCCGGCTACTGCGTGATCAACGATGTCTCGGAGCGTGAATGGCAACTGGAGCGTGGCGGCACCTGGGACAAGGGCAAAGGCTTCGATACGTTCGGCCCGCTCGGCCCGTGGCTGGTCACCCGCGATGAAGTTGCCGACCCCCATGCGCTGGACCTGTGGCTGGAGGTCGACGGACACCGCTACCAACAAGGCAACACGCGCACGCTGATCTTCAATGTGCCGCAATTGATTGCCTACCTGAGCCGCTGCATGAGCCTGCAACCGGGCGATGTGATTTCCACCGGCACGCCACCGGGTGTCGGCTTGGGCATCAAGCCACAGCCGGTGTTCCTGCGTGCGGGGCAGACGGTTCGGCTGGGCATCACGGGGTTGGGCGAGCAGCGACAAGTGACCGTGCAAGCGGATTGAAGTGTCGACAAACAGACCCTCCTGGAACGCAAATGGTTTGATAGCAGCCTCGGATGCAAGGGTGGGGCAACCCGGACGTTCCCCCCACCCATTCAAGGGTGGGACATGCACTACCTTCTCTGGATAAGCTTGGATCTGGTAGCAGACCAGCCTGGTATCGGCTTTCATCAATGGAGACAGGATCATGAACCCGACCGAGTTCGATGCGCTTGAGGGTTTGCTGCAGCGCCGCCGCAGCTGCCGCGCCTTTCTTCCACAACCCGTCGACCCCGCACTGATCACTCGACTGTTCGCCTTGGCGCAACGCACTGCGTCATGGTGCAACACGCAGCCATGGCAGGTTATCGTGACCCGGGGCGATGCCACCGAGCGCTTCCGCGCCGCGTATATCAACGAGCTGCAGACGGGCTCTGCGGCGCCGGACTTGCCTTTCCCCGGTGAATACCAGGGCGTCTATCAGCAGCGTCGCCGTGAATGCGCACGACAACTGTACGAAAGCATCGGCATCGCGCCGGGCGACCGGGTCGCCAGCCAGCAACAGACCCTGCGCAATTTTTCACTGTTCGACGCGCCGCATGTCGCGATCATTACCAGTGATCGCACACTGGGTACTTATGGTGCAGTCGATTGCGGCGGCTACGTAGCCAACCTGCTGCTGGCAGCCGAGGCACTGGGCCTGGGGATCATTGCGCAGGCCGCGCTGGCCAGCCACGCCGGGTTTGTGCGTCGACATTTCGGCATCGACGAGGACCGGCTCGTGGTCTGTGGTGTTTCCTTTGGTTATGCCGACCACGATTCACCTGCCAATGGCTTCTACACGACGCGAGCACCCGCGCAGGAGACGCTGCTGTGGCATGACAGCTGAGATCGATTCGAGGCGCGTTTTCGAGCTTTTGCACAAACTTAGATTGACGCGCAACAGGCCCCGATCGTTGAATGGACCTCTTCCATTAGCGCCCGACAATGCGCCCCATTCAACTGAAAGCGAGATCATCGGTGCTCAGAAATGTGACGGACATGGATCTGCGCCTGTTGCGCATTTTCTCCATCGTCGTGAAGTGCGGTGGGTTTACGGCTGCGCAGGCCGAGTTGAACATGAGCCAATCCAACATCAGCACGCACATTTCAAGCCTGGAAAAACGCCTCGGTTATCGCATCTGCGAGCGCGGCAAGGGCGGGTTTCGCTTGACCGAAAAAGGCCAGCGGATACTCAAGGCTTCGGCAGCGTTGTTCGGCGCGGTGGATGCATTTCGCGACGAGGCACAGGACCTGGCCGGGCGCCTGGTGGGTGATCTGTATCTCGGCCTGGCCGATAACATCGCGACCTTGCCCACCGCCCGGATCGATGCGGCCATCGGCCGTTTTTATCAGCGCGACCACGACATGCACGTGCACATCTTCGTCAATTCGCCCACGGAGCTTGAGTTGGCGGTCATCGATGGGCAACTGGACCTGGCGATTTCCTATTTCAGCCGGCCGTTGCCGACGCTGGCCTACCAGCCGTTGTACAAGGAAGAAATCGGCATTTTCTGCGGGGATAGGCACCCGCTGTTCTCGGTCGATGCGCCCACTGTCGAACAGCTGCAGGCCAGTGACTGGATCAGGCATGGTTTCCTGCCGGCCGACCAGGTCCTGCCGGTGACGCCCGAGCGCGCTTCAGCCACCGCCCATCATATGGAAGCGGTGGCCCATGGCGTACTGGCCGGGACACACCTGGGGTATCTCCCGGCCCATTACGCCCGGCCCTGGCTGGCGAGCGGACAAATGCGCGCGTTGCAGCCGGCGACGCTACGCTACGAGGTACAACACAGCATGATCACCCACGTCGGTCACCCGCAAAGCGAAGCCGTGCGTGCCTTCATCGATGACTTGCTGGCCGAGCACAACCTCTAAGCCTGTCAGCCAAGGCAGCGGGTGATGTGTTTGACCGACTGATAGGCGGCCAGGCCCCACGGCCCCAGCTCACGACCGATGCCGCTGCCCTTGGTGCCGCCCCAGGACGTCTCGACGAACACCGCCTGGATCGAGTTGATCCAGACGTGGCCGACTTCCAGCGCCTGGGCGACCCGTTCGGCGCGAACCAGATCGGCGCTGATGACGGTAGCCACCAGGCCAAAGCGGCTGTCGTTGGCCAATGCCAGCGCTTCTTGCTCCGTGGAGAAGCGACGGGTACACAACACCGGGCCGAAAATCTCTTCGGTCCACAAGCGGCTGGTCACCGGCACGTCCGCATAGAGGGTCGGGTTGACGAACCAGCCCGGGTCACGCTGCACGTCGCCGCCGGTCACGCAATGCAAGCCTTCGCTGCGAGCGATGGCAAAGTATTCCGACACTTTGGACCATTGCGCCTGACTGGTGAGTGGGCCCATATCGACTTCGCCGTTCAGCGGATTGCCGACCCGCAGTGTTTCGAATGCGCTCTTCAGGCGCAGTATCAGTGCATCGGCGATGCTGTCCTGGACGAGCAGACGGGATGTCGCCGAGCACATTTGCCCGGCATTCCAGCAGATACCGGCGACGATCCATTCAACGGCCTGATCGAGGTCGCAATCGTCGAAAACGACAATCGCGGACTTGCCACCCAGCTCAAGCGTCAGAGGGCGGCAATGGGCAGCCGAGCTGCGCATGACCTGGCTGCCGACGGCGTTGCTGCCGGTGAATGACAGCTTGTCGATACCTGCATGGTTGCTCAGCGCTGCGCCGACTTCGGCTTTACCGCCGACGATGTTCAGCACGCCCGCGGGCAGGCCCAGTGCATCGGCGATGTGGCCGTAGGCCTGCTCGATCAACGGAGTGACCTCCGAC
>Ga0247818_10000130_pt1 | contig 43692 bp, 35 predicted proteins | sample 13C_Glucose_Day1_FD_192424 | JGI IMG/M metagenome (GOLD analysis project Ga0247818, IMG submission 192424) | Soil microbial communities from agricultural site in Penn Yan, New York, United States - 13C_Glucose_Day1 | ecosystem: Environmental > Terrestrial > Soil > Agricultural land | place...
TCTTTTCGGTCACTTGATTGACCGCTTGGGTTTTGAATTCTTCGGGATAACGCGGGTTGCTCATGGCACCTCCTGATTGGCCTCATTTTAAGGCATGGAGGTGTCTACGAAACCCGGGGCGATTCAATGACCACAACACTGACATCCGTCCGGCCAAGTCATCTAAGTGGCCGCCCATTTAACCATGCAAGGTGTGTTGGGCAGACGCTTACACAAATGTGCACGAGCTGCAAAATCAGTACCTTTGCAGTACAGTGCCCAGCTAGAACAATCTTCTCAAAATTACGCTCAACATCAGTAACTACGGGGCCTCCAGCTATGCCAAGCTACGTTCACTTACGAACGATTTCTCTAGGCATATCAGCTCGCCCAGCAACTCATAATCCTTTGGTCCACGGTTCAAGTCCGTGTGGGCCCACCAAACAAGAAAGCCGCGTTTTTTGCGCGGCTTTTTCGTGTCTGGCGTTTGGTTTTGTTTACTTAACGTCTCGCTTTATCGGATGACGCCGTAGGACCTTGTAGGCAAACTCCGAATCTTGCGGTTGGGCACCGCTCCAGCATCGGCCCCGTACACATGACTTCATACGTTTCCGCTGGCCTTCCCCACTGCTCCACGATGACCATGCCATCCACTAGCATCACAGCCAATTCACCAATCGTCCCCGCCTGCTCCTCGATGATTTTTTGCGTCCGATCCCACAGCCGATCCGTCATCGTTTTGAGTTGCGCCGATATGCGTTCAGATGACGCGTCAGTCTCTGGATAGACGAGGTTGCGCAGCAATTGCTGAAGCTCTCTGATTTTTGCGTAGTCCTGTTCCGCCCCCAGTTCACCTTTGAGGATGGCTGTGGCTTTGGGCTTGTCGACGCGTTTGGCGGCTGATGGTTTTGAAGGCAGTGTCTGGGCCATGGCGCCGGCCATGAGCACCATGATCCGCGCTTCCAAATAGTCCTTGAGGGTGTCTATCGACGAAATGGGGCGCACCAAGGAAATGGACGCCCCGCCTCGATGCCGCAGGTCCATGGTCACTGTCAGGGTCACTCCGCCCGTTTCAAATCCCAGCGCGCGGGCAACCACATAGTGACCCATTTCGTGATGGGCGATCTGCAAGGCACGGTCCCGTACAGCAGCAGGAAGCTTGGTTGTCATGTCCTTCACCTCGCGACCTCGACTGCCTCAATCCTAGCCGATTTCCATACAGGTTCTTGCGCCCAACAAAAAGCCGCGCAATGGCGCGGCTTTCTGACTCAAGCTTCAGCCCTTACTTGGGCAAAGCGTAGGCGATTACATAATCCCCACGATCCGGCGACTGGCGTGCACCGCCTACCGTCAGCAGGATGTACTGCTTGCCGGTTTTCGGTGAAACGTAAGTCATCGGCCCGGACTGGCTGCCCACCGGCAAACGCGATTTCCAGATTTCGTTACCGGTGCCGGTATCGAAGGCGCGCAGGTAGAAGTCCTGGGTGCCGGCGAAGAACAGCAGACCCGACTGGGTGGCCAGCGATGCGCCGAGGGTCGGCATGCCGATCGGGATCGGCAGGTGCATGCGGATGCCCATCGGGCCGGTGTCTTGCACGGTGCCGACCGGAACTTGCCACATCAGTTTGTGGGTTTTGAGGTCGATGGCCGACATGGTGCCGAATGGTGGCTTCTGGCACGGAATGCCCACCGCCGACAGGAAGCGCTCGCGCATGGCGCCGAACGGTGTGCCTTCCTGCGGCACCACACCCATTTCGATACCGCTGGCCCCGGCGCCGATCTTGTCACGCGGGATCATGTAGTTGGCCAGGCCCAGGCGCATGTCGTTGACGAACATGTAGTTGGTGTTCGGGTCGACCGAGACGCTGCCCCAGTTCATACCGCCCAACGAGCCGGGAAATTGCAAGGCGCGGTCCATGCCCGGCGGGGTGTAGACGCCTTCGTGGCGCATGCCTTTGAACTGGATGCGGCACATCAACTGGTCGAACGGTGTGGCGCCCCACATGTCGGATTCGGTCAGGGTTTTGTTGCCGATTGACGGCATGTCCACCGAGAACGGCTGGGTCGGCGAGTAGTGTTCGCCGGGCACATGGCCCTGCGGCACGGGGCGCTCTTCAACGCGAGCGATCGGCACGCCGGTTTCACGGTTGAGCAGGAAGATCTCACCTTGCTTGGTGACTTGCGCCAGCGCGGGCTGGGTACTGCCTTTGTCGTCCGGCACGTCGTACAGCAGCGGTTGGGCCGGCAGGTCGAAGTCCCACAGGTCGTTGTGGGTGGTCTGGAAGTGCCAGCGTACCTGGCCGGTCTTCACGTCGATGGCAACGACGGACGAGTTCCACTTGTTGTCCATCTCAGTGCGCTGACCGCCGAAGAAGTCAGGCGTCGCATTGCCGGTTGGCAGGTAGACCAGACCGAGTTTGGCGTCGTAGGACATGGCCGACCACACGTTCGGCGTGCCACGGGTATAGGTCTCACCAGCCGGTGGGCGTTTGGTGGTGTTCGGGTTGCCCGGATCCCACGCCCAGACCAGTTCACCGCTGCGCACATCGTAGGCACGGACCACGCCCGGCGGCTCACCGGTGGAGTAGTTATCGGCAACGCGGCCGCCGACGATCACTACGTCCCCTGCAACCAGCGGGGTCGAGGTTTGTTGATAGTAACCGGGCTTCACTTCGCCCATGTCGGTGGTCAGGTCAACGGTACCCTTGTTACCGAACTCTTCGCAGGGCTTGCCGGTTTCGGCATTGATCGCGATCAAGCGCGCATCGCCGGTCGGCAGAAACAGACGTTTCGCACAGGCAGTTGGCTGACTGTCCGAAGACACCGGGGTTTCGGAATAGCCCAGGCCACGGCAGCGCTGCCAGTTAGGCGCGGTGCCTTGCGGATCGAACTTCCAGCGTTGGGTGCCGGTGTCGACATCCAGGGCGAAGACTTTGCCGTAGGCGGTGCAGGTGTAGACCGTGTCGCCGATTTGCAGCGGGGTGTTCTGGTCTTCGGCGCCAGCGCCGGTGCTTTGCGGGATGTCGCCGGTGCGGAAGGTCCACGCGACCTGCAACTTGTCGATATTGCCTTTGTTGATCTGGTCCAGCGCGGCAAAGCGATTGCCGGCGGTGGTGTTGCCCCAATGCGCCCAGTCTTTCTGCTCGGTGCCCGGGGTAACCGGCGTTACCGCAGGCACGGTGGTGTTTTCAACCACGTGGGTCGGCACGAACATGTAGGCCATTGTCGCCACGACGCCAACACCCAGAATGCCTGCCAAACCGTAGGCGCCACGACCGCCGCTCGCGCCCGAAGCGCGGACCAGGGTCGGGTAGATCAACGCGACGACCAGACCGATTACAGCAAAGGTCAGCACCCGCGAAACCAGCGGCCAGTATTCGAGACCCGCATCCCACACGGCCCAGATGACAGTGAGGATCAGCGCTACGCCATACAGCCAGGCGCCGAGCGGCTTGCGACGGGCAATCATCAACCCGGACACCAGCATCGCCAGGCCCATCAGCAGGAAGTACCAACTCCCGCCAAGCACGATCAGATAACCACCACCGCCGACCAGGCCAAGCCCGATCAGTGCAATCAGCACACCCAGCCCCGCCAGCAGCCATTTGCTGCCGGCGGCAGCCCCAGAATTATTCATGTCGGAATTTTTCCCCATTTGTGACAAGGGCGGAATAATGTACTACATAGTTACTTATGGCAATTTGTCGCAGGCAGAAATCTCCTGAACGGTAGTAAGGCTAGACCAAGTATCCGCTGCGAGCGTCGTGCAGAAACTGCCTGTAACATGCTTGTGCATTGAGCCATGCCGCTGGAGAAACCGCTTTGCCAGACACTCGCCCACCCACTCTCGATGAAATTGACCGCCAGTTGATTGCGGCCCTGCAGATCAACGCCCGTGAGAGCGTGGCCATGCTGGCCCGGCATCTGGGCATCGCCCGTACCACGGTGACTTCGCGCCTGGCGCGGTTGGAAAAAGCCAAAGTGATCACCGGTTACGGCGTGCGTCTCGGCCAGCGTGTGGTGGATGGCGGGTTGCAGGCGTATGTGGGGATTACGGTGCAGCCGCGCTCCGGCAAGGAGGTGTTGCGCCGCCTGAGTGCGATGGCGCAGGTGCAGCAGTTGTGTGCGGTAAGTGGCGAATTTGATTATGTGGCGTGGTTGCGCACCGATTCACCGGAGCAGCTGGACCAGTTGCTGGATCAAATTGGCAGTGTGGATGGGGTTGAGAAGACCACGACGTCGATCATCTTGAGCAGCAAGATTGATCGGGGGCAGCCGGTTTAGTTTTCAGGCTTGGGGAAATGGGTGGCTGAACGGGCGCTATCGCGAGCAGGCTCGCTCCTACAGTGGACAGTATGTATAGATACATCGTCATACTGATCAGTAAATTAGCAAAACGACGACACTTTGCGTCTTATTAACGTGTTCTGTGCTCTCTAGAATGGCTGGCATCTTTTCCTATACTCAGATGCGCATTCCGCGTCGGGTCGCCAGCAAGGTCAGCCATGAACAAGAACAATCGCCATCCTGCAGACGGTAAGAAACCAGTCACTATTTTCGGCCCGGACTTTCCTTTCGGCTTCGACGACTGGATCGAACACCCGGCCGGACTGGGCAGTATTCCCGAGCACAATCATGGGGCCGAAGTGGCGATTGTCGGTGCCGGTATCGCTGGGTTGGTGGCCGCTTACGAGCTGATGAAGCTTGGCCTCAAGCCTGTGGTCTACGAAGCTTCGAAAATGGGTGGCCGTCTGCGTTCCCAGGCGTTCAACGGTACCGATGGCATCGTTGCCGAGTTGGGTGGCATGCGCTTTCCGGTGTCATCCACCGCGTTCTATCACTATGTCGACAAGCTGGGTCTTGAGACAAAACCCTTCCCCAACCCGCTGACACCCGCCTCTGGCAGCACCGTCATCGACCTGGAAGGTAAAACCCACTACGCACAGAAACTGGCGGATCTTCCTGCACTGTTCCAGGAAGTGGCCGACGCCTGGGCTGATGCCCTGGAAGCCGGCTCGCAGTTCTCGGATATCCAGCAAGCCATTCGCGACCGTGACGTGCCACGCCTCAAAGAATTGTGGAACACCTTGGTGCCGCTGTGGGACGACCGCACCTTCTACGACTTCGTCGCCACTTCCAAAGCGTTCGCCAAACTGTCGTTCCATCACCGCGAAGTGTTCGGCCAGGTCGGTTTCGGTACGGGCGGCTGGGATTCGGACTTCCCCAACTCCATGCTGGAAATCTTCCGCGTTGTCATGACCAACTGTGACGATCACCAGCACCTGGTAGTGGGCGGCGTAGAACAAGTGCCTCAGGGCATCTGGCGCCATGTACCTGATCGTTGCGTGCACTGGCCGCAAGGCACCAGTCTCAAGTCGCTGCACCGGGGGGCGCCACGTTCCGGCGTGAAGAAAATCGCTCACGCCCCCGATGGCCGTTTTGCGGTCACCGACAACAACGGCGACACCCGCGAATACGCCGCCGTGCTGACCACTTGCCAGAGCTGGCTGTTGACCACCCAGATCGAATGCGACGAAACCCTGTTCTCGCAAAAAATGTGGATGGCGTTGGACCGCACTCGCTACATGCAGTCGTCGAAGACTTTCGTGATGGTCGACCGCCCGTTCTGGAAGGACAAAGATCCGGAAACCGGCCGTGACCTGATGAGCATGACCCTCACCGATCGCCTGACCCGTGGCACTTATCTGTTCGACAACGGCGATGACAAACCGGGGGTAATTTGCCTGTCGTACTCGTGGATGAGTGATGCACTGAAGATGCTGCCGCACCCGGTGGAAAAACGGGTGAAACTGGCACTGGATGCGTTGAAGAAGATCTACCCGAAAGTCGACATCGCCGCGCGCATCATCGGCGATCCGATCACCGTGTCTTGGGAGGCCGATCCGCATTTCCTCGGGGCCTTCAAAGGCGCCCTGCCCGGCCACTACCGGTACAACCAACGCATGTACGCGCACTTCATGCAGGACGACATGCCGGCCGAACAGCGCGGTATCTTCATCGCGGGCGACGACGTTTCGTGGACGCCAGCCTGGGTTGAAGGCGCAGTGCAGACCTCGCTCAACGCGGTGTGGGGCATCATGAAACACTTCGGCGGTGCAACTCACGCCGAGAATCCGGGTCCAGGAGATGTGTTCAACGAGATCGGACCGATCGCCCTGCCCGAGTAAGAGGATTCCGAAATGCGCGTAGCCCTTTACCAATGCCCACCGTTGCCGCTGGATGTCGCCGGCAACCTGCAACGCCTGCACAAGTTGGCGCTGGAAGCCAAAGGCGCCGATTTGCTGGTGCTGCCGGAGATGTTCCTGACCGGCTACAACATCGGCGTCGATGCCGTCAGCGTGTTGGCGGAAGTGCACAACGGTGAGTCGGCGCAACAGGTCGCGCGCATTGCCCGGGCCGCCGGGATCGCCATTTTGTATGGCTACCCCGAGCGCACCGAGGACGGACAGATCTACAACGCTGTGCAGTTGATTGACGCCGATGGCGAGCGCATCTGCAACTACCGCAAAACGCACTTGTTTGGCGATCTCGACCGATCGATGTTCAGCGCCGGTAGCAACGATTTCCCTGTGGTTGAACTTAACGGCTGGAAGCTAGGGTTTCTGATCTGCTACGACCTGGAGTTTCCGGAAAACGCCCGACGCCTGGCCCTCGAGGGTGCCGAGCTGATCCTGGCACCGACGGCAAACATGATTCCGTTTGATTTTGTCGCTGATGTCACCGTCCGCTCTCGCGCCTTCGAAAACCAGTGCTACGTGGCCTACGCCAATTACTGCGCAAGCGAAGGCGATATTCACTACTGCGGTCAAAGCAGCATCGCCGCGCCGGATGGCAGCCGTATTGCCCAGGCAGGCCTTGATGAGGCGCTGATTATCGGCGAGCTGGATCGTCAGTTGATGGCCGACTCTCGTGCCGCCAATCGTTATTTGCTTGATCGTCGCCCGGAACTCTACAGCGCACTGAACAAGCGCTGATCCACCGATATCCGCTAGCATTGGCACTTCACTGTTCTGGAAGTGCCCATGCCCGCGCTGAATCCTCTTCGCCCCCACTCTGAAACCCTGGCCAATGGCTTGCGGGTGACGCTGCGTCATGCCCCAAATTTAAAGCGTTGCGCGGCGGCGTTGCGGGTTGCCGCGGGCAGCCATGATGTGCCGCTGGCGTGGCCGGGACTGGCGCATTTTCTTGAGCATCTACTGTTTCTGGGCACTGAGCGTTTTCCCGCAGGCCAAGGGTTGATGGCTTACGTTCAGAGCCATGGCGGACAGGTGAATGCCCGGACCAGCGAACGGACCACCGACTACTTTTTCGAGTTGCCAACCCCGGCATTCGCCGGAGGGTTGCAGCGTCTGTCAGACATGCTCGCGCACCCGCGTATGAATCCGGACGATCAGCAGCGGGAACGGGAAGTGCTGCACGCGGAATTTGTCGCTTGGTCGCAAGATCCGACGACGCAACAGCAAATGGCGTTGTTTGATGGGCTGTCCGAGGCTCATCCACTGCGGGGTTTCCATGCCGGCAATCGCGACAGCCTGCCGTTGCAACAACCCGAGTTTCAGCAAGCGTTGCAGGATTTTCATCAGCGGTTTTACCGAACCGGACAGATGACTTTGAGCCTGGCTGGACCGCAGAGCGTCGATGAATTAAGGGATTTGGCCGAGACTTTTGCCAGTGTCATTGCCGTCGGTGAAAAGGCCCCGCAGCCATCTCCGGTCCCGTTGATGGCGACCCCAATCGTAAGTTATCAACAGGCTGGCGAGCGCCGGTTGAATTTGCTGTTTGCCCTCGAAGCGTTGCCCGACTGCTCCGCCGAAGCACTCGGTTTCCTGTGCCACTGGCTGAATACCGACAAACCGGGCGGTTTGCTGGCGGATTTACGCGAGCGCGGTCTGGCCGAAAAGCTCAAGGCAGATCCGCTGTATCAGTTCGCCGGGCAAGCCTTGCTGCACATCGAATTCACTTTGCCCACTGATGCATCAGCGAGCGAGATCCCTGAACGGCTCACGGATTGGCTGAGCTTCTTCGCCCAACAAGACTGGAACAGGCTGCGCGAAGAATACGCCGCGGTGCTCCAGCGTCAGCAACACGTCAGTAGCGCTCTGCAACTGGCTCGACTGGACAGCGAACAACGCGAAATGGGGCTGTCTGCACAGGGTGTTACAGCCCTCCAGAACATCCTCAGGAAAATTGGCGCTGTGGATAACTTCAGCGGTCCATGGCATTTGCCAGCACCCAATCCGTTTTTGCGCGCCGAAGCACCGGCATCCAACGCCGGGCTGATTCGCGGCCAGACCAGCGCCCACCGTGGCCTGCGCACCTTTGCCCAGGACCGCTCGCGCAGCCGTCGCGAACGGTCACCTATGCAATTCAGCCAGGCATTGCCGGACAACGGCGCGGAGGGTGCGATTTATTTGCGCTGGCGCCTGGGCTCAACGCCCGGCAGCCGCCTGCAATCACGCCTGGAAAGTGACCTGCAACCGTTGCGCGAAGATGCGCGTCAGGCCGGTGTGGATTTTTCCTTCAGTGCGTCGGGCAATGAGTGGCTGCTGAAATTGACCGGGCTACAAGAGCCGATGCCCACCGTCCTGGAGCATGCGCTGAAAGAGCTGACAAAGCCTGATGCCCCTGTCTCACAGTCCGCGCCGACAAACATCGCGTTGATACCGATTCGCCAACTGCTCAAGGCATTGCCCGATCATTGCCTTGGGCGAACAGCTTGCTCGGATGACGTGCAGCAACTCTGGTCGAGTGCACGATGGGATGGGCTCGCCATCGGCTTATCGGCTCAGACGCAAGCGGCCATGGGCCTGGCCTTAAGCCGCGTCCCCGGCACACCGGACACTCAATCGAGCCCTTCGCTCACGCTCCATTCGCAACGCCTGTGGAGCCAAATCGATATCGGCTCCAGTGAGCACGCGCTCCTGCTGTTCTGCCCTACGCCCTCTGAAGAATTGGCTGACGAAGCCGCGTGGCGTTTACTCGCCCACGTCTGTCAGACGCCGTTCTACCAGCGCCTGCGGGTGGAGTTGCAACTCGGTTACGCAGTGTTCAGCACCCTGCGCCAGATTCATGGGCAAACCGGGTTGCTGTTCGGCGTGCAATCGCCCAGCGTGGCGCCGGAAAACCTGCTGCAACACGTTGAGCAGTTCTTCAGCGAATTGCCCACGTTGATCGACGCCATCGACGACAGCTCGCTTATCGCCCAGCGCCAGACCTTGGCCGAGCAGTTTTCCAGCGCTGCATTGCCCACCCTTCAGGCGGCAGAACTGCTTTGGCAGGGCAAACTGGTGGGCCGCTCGTCGGATTATCTGATGCAATTGCCCGAGGCGATCCTGCGGGTCAGCCGCGCCGAACTGCTCGGCGCCGCACAGCGATTGAATCAAGCCGAAGGCGGCTGGCGCTGCCTGGCTAACAGCCCTGCACCTGGTGCACCTTGGCAAGCGACAAAATGATCATTACCGGGGCTGCAACGAGCTTTCTCAAAGTTTCACGGGCAATCTCTTTGAAATTTTGAGTAACATAGCAGCCTAACTATTTGGAACATCTCTGACTTGAGGTGGACTATACCTATAGATAGCGCTGTCCCACCCTACCTGAAGGAGTTCAATTTATGGCCTGGACCAAACCGGCTTACACCGACCTGCGTATCGGCTTTGAAGTCACCATGTACTTCGCAAGCCGCTAATCTCTGCCCTGGCAGATGAGCAGCACAACGCCTCGGATATCCGAGGCGTTTTATTTTCAGCGTTGAAATGATGGAGCGCCCATGTTTGTCCAGATTCTAGGTTCCGCTGCCGGCGGCGGTTTCCCCCAGTGGAACTGCAACTGCGTGAACTGCGCAGGTTTTCGCGACGGCAGCCTGCGGGCCAAGGCGCGGACGCAATCGTCCATCGCGATTTCCGATGACGGCGTGAACTGGGTGCTGTGCAACACCTCCCCGGATATCCGCGCCCAGCTCCAGAGCTTCGCCCCGATGCAACCGGGCCGTGCACGGCGTGATACCGGGATCAGCGCGATCATCCTGATGGACAGCCAGATCGACCACACCACCGGGCTGCTCATGTTGCGTGAAGGTTGCCCGCATCAGGTCTGGTGCACCGACATGGTCCACGAGGATCTGAGCAGCGGTTTTCCGCTGTTCACCATGTTGAACCACTGGAATGGCGGGCTGACCTGGAACCGCATCGAGCTCGACCAGAGCTTCAGCGTGCCGGCCTGTCCGAACCTGCGCTTTACTCCGCTGCCACTGCGCAGCGCCGCGCCGCCTTACTCGCCGCACCGCTTCGATCCACATCCGGGTGACAACATCGGGCTGATCGTCGAAGACCTGAACACCGGCGGCAAACTGTTCTACGCACCGGGCCTGGGCAAGGTCGATGCGCCGTTGCTGGAAATCATGGCCGGCAGCGATTGCCTGCTGGTGGACGGCACCCTGTGGGATGACGATGAAATGCAGCGTCGCGGTGTGGGCACGCGTACGGGTCGCGAGATGGGCCACCTGGCGCAGAGCGGGCCTGGCGGTATGCTTGAGGTCTTTGAGCAGTTGCCCGACCCGCGCAAAGTACTTATCCACATCAACAACACCAATCCGATCCTCGATGAGGATTCGCCACAGCGCGCGGAGCTGGATCGACGTCAGGTTGAAGTGGCGTATGACGGCATGAGTATTGTGCTGTAGGCAATTGAGACCGCTGTGCGGTCTATCGCTAGCAGGCTAGCTCCCACAGGGGTTGTGGGAGCTAGCCTGCTAGCGATGAGGCCAGCCCAGGCGATGAAGAATCCACCGGTCCTACCCGGAGAAAAGAAATGACTGACACCCCAATGTCCCCCGCCGAATTCGAAGCCGCGCTACGGGCCAAAGGCGCCTACTACCACATCCATCACCCCTATCACGTGGCGATGTATGAAGGCCGCGCAAGCCGCGAGCAGATCCAGGGCTGGGTCGCCAACCGTTTCTACTATCAGGTGAACATCCCCCTGAAGGACGCGGCCATTCTGGCCAACTGCCCGGACCGCGAGATTCGTCGCGAGTGGATTCAACGCTTGCTCGACCATGACGGCGCCCCCGGTGAAGACGGCGGTATCGAAGCCTGGTTGCGACTCGGCCAAGCCGTTGGCCTGGACCCGGATCAACTGCGCTCCCAGGAACTGGTGCTGCCCGGCGTGCGTTTCGCCGTCGATGCCTACGTCAACTTCGCCCGCCGCGCCAGCTGGCAAGAAGCCGCCAGCAGCTCGCTGACCGAACTGTTTGCGCCGCAGATCCACCAGTCGCGCCTGGACAGCTGGCCCCAGCATTACCCGTGGATCGACCCGGCCGGCTACGAATATTTCCGCACGCGCTTGGGTCAGGCGCGGCGTGATGTCGAGCATGGTTTGGCGATCACGCTTGAGCATTACAAAACCAGGGAAGGCCAAGACCGCATGCTGGAAATTCTCCAGTTCAAACTGGACATTCTTTGGAGCATGCTCGATGCCATGAGCATGGCCTACGAACTGAAACGCCCGCCTTATCACAGCGTGACCGGGGAACGGGTCTGGCACAAAGGAATCACCTTATGAGTTTCGATCGCAGCAAGACGCCGAACTGGCGTCCGGGCTACCGCTTCCAGTACGAACCGGCGCAGAAAGGCCATGTGCTGCTGTACCCCGAAGGTATGATTAAACTCAATGAAAGCGCCGCATTGATCGGCGGTTTGATTGATGGTGAGCGTGATGTCGCGGCGATCATCGCCGAACTCGACCAGCAGTTCCCCGGCGTGCCTGAGCTCGGTGAAGACGTCGAGCAATTCATGGAGGTTGCCCGTGCGCAGCACTGGATCGAACTTGCCTGATTCATCGGTGCAAGTACCGCCCAAACCGGAAATCGGCCTGCCGCTGTGGCTGCTCGCCGAGCTGACGTATCGCTGCCCGCTGCAATGCCCGTATTGTTCCAATCCACTGGACTTTGCCGAGCAAGGCAAAGAGCTCAGCACCGAACAGTGGATCAAGGTGTTTCGCGAAGCGCGGGAGATGGGCGCTGCGCAACTGGGCTTTTCCGGCGGCGAACCGTTGGTGCGCCAGGACCTCGCCGAACTGATCGCCGAGGCCCGCAAGCTGGGTTTCTACACCAACCTGATCACTTCCGGCATCGGCCTGACCGAGCAGAAAATCAGCGACTTCAAGAAGGCCGGGCTCGATCACATCCAGATCAGTTTCCAGGCCAGCGACGAGCAGGTGAATAACCTGTTGGCCGGTTCAAAAAAGGCCTTCGCACAGAAACTGGAAATGGCTCGTGCGGTGAAGGCCCACGGTTATCCGATGGTGCTGAACTTCGTCACCCATCGGCACAACATCGACAAAATCGACCGCATCATTGAGCTGTGCATCGCGCTGGAAGCGGACTTCGTCGAACTCGCCACCTGCCAGTTTTACGGCTGGGCGCAGCTCAATCGCGTTGGCCTGTTGCCAACCAAAGAGCAACTGGTGCGCGCCGAACGCATCACCAACGAATACCGGGCCAAGCTCGAAGCCGAAGGCCATCCGTGCAAACTGATTTTCGTCACGCCGGACTATTACGAAGAACGCCCGAAAGCCTGCATGAATGGCTGGGGCAGTATCTTTCTGACAGTTACACCGGACGGAACCGCACTGCCGTGTCACGGTGCCCGACAGATGCCGGTACAGTTTCCCAATGTGCGCGACCACAGCATGCAACACATCTGGTATGACTCGTTCGGCTTCAACCGTTTCCGCGGTTATGACTGGATGCCCGAGCCCTGCCGGTCGTGCGACGAGAAAGAAAAAGACTTTGGCGGCTGCCGTTGTCAGGCTTTCATGCTCACCGGCGACGCGAGCAATGCCGACCCTGTATGCAGCAAGTCCGAACATCACGGCGTGATCCTCAAGGCTCGCGAAGAAGCCGAGCACGCGACCCAGACCATCGAACAACTGGCCTTTCGCAATGAACGAAACTCACGCCTCATCGCCAAAAGCTGAACCTTTAAGCGCTGCCAACGCCGTTGCGGCCGGCATCGATTTCGCCGAGCTGCAAGTCGGCCCACACGGTTTGTTCTGGAACGAATACCGTCCGCAGGACGCCGCGTGCCGGATCTGGCATTGGCTTGATGGATCAGCGAAATGCCTGACGCCACCGGGCTTCAGCGTGCGTAGTCGAGTGTACGAATACGGCGGCGGTGCGTTCTGTCTGACGGACGACGGGATTATCTTCGTCAACGAGGCGGACCAGCAGCTGTATCGTCAATCGCTGCAGGGCGACACGCCGCAAATGCTGACATCCGGCGTGTGCCGCTACGGCGATTTGCAGTTCGCCAATGGTCAGGTGCTGGCGGTTGAAGAAAATCACAATGAACACCGCTTGGTGGCCATCGATCTGGCCGATGGCGAACGGCATCTGCTGGCTGAAGGCGCCGACTTTTACGCGGCACCGACGCTCAGCCCGAACTCGAGTCGACTGGCCTGGATCGAGTGGAGCCGCCCGGATCAGCCATGGACCGCAACCCGATTGATGGTTGCCGAGCGCCAACGCAATGGCGAGTTCGGCCCCGCCGATTGCGTCGCCGGGGATAGAACTCAAGAATCCCTGCAGCAACCCCGATTTGATAACGACGGCCGTTTGTTTTGCCTGACCGATCGTGGCGGTTATTGGCAGCCTTGGGCGCAAGCGCAAAACGGTCTGACTCCGTTGCCGAGCGCGACTGCGGACCATGGTCCGGCACCTTGGCAGCTCGGCGGCTGCACGTGGTTACCACTGAGCGAAGACACCTATCTGGCCAGCTGGACTGAGGGTGGTTTCGGCCGGTTGGGCATCGTCGGGCAATCCAGTGAGGACTTTACCGGCGGCTACAGCCGCTTCCGTCATCTGGCCGTGGATGAGCAGTTTATTTACTGCATCGCCGCGTCGCCGGTCAGCTCAGCCGCGGTAATCGCTATCGATCGCCAGTCCCGGCAAGTCAACGTGCTGGCGGGCGGTATTGCACCGTTGCCCGCCGAGCAAATCAGTCGTCCGCAAACCTTGCGTTATCCAAGTGGCTCGGGTGAAGCCCACGGTTTCTTCTACCCGGCGATGACCGGCGAGGCTAAACCGCCGCTGGTGGTATTCATCCACGGCGGCCCGACATCGGCGTGCTACCCGATGCTCGACCCGCGCATTCAATACTGGGCACAACGCGGTTTCGCCGTGGCGGACCTCAACTATCGCGGCAGCAGCGGCTATGGCCGCGCCTACCGTCAGGCCCTGCATTTGAGTTGGGGTGAAGTGGATGTCGAAGATGCCTGCGCGGTGGTCAGCCATCTCGCTGATCGTGGCTTGATCGATAGCGACAAAGCGTTCATTCGTGGCGGCAGCGCGGGGGGTTACACCACGCTGTGTGCGCTGGCGTTCCATGACGTGTTCCGCGCCGGCGCCAGCCTGTATGGCGTTAGCGATCCAGTGGCATTGGGTCGGGCAACCCACAAGTTCGAGGGCGACTACCTCGATTGGCTGATCGGCGACCCCGTGCAAGACGTCGAGCGCTATGCCGCTAGAACGCCGTTACTGCATGCGGGCAACATTCGTGTGCCGGTGATCTTTTTCCAAGGGGAACTGGATGCCGTGGTCGTGCCGCAACAGACCCGCGACATGGTCAACGCCCTGAAGCGCAACGGCATCCTGGTGGAAGCGCATTACTACGCGGACGAACGCCATGGTTTCCGCAAGGCTACCCACCAGGCCCATGCGCTGGAGCAGGAGTGGTTGTTTTATCGGCGGGTGATGGAACAGGTGAGCTGACATCTGCGCTCAGAGCACGAATCTCTGGCGCGGCAAGCGCGAGCAGGCTCGCTCCCACAGGTTTTGTGTTTACCGCAAACCCTGTGGGAGTGAGCCTGCTCGCGATTGCAATCTATAGAACACTACAAATTCAACGCTTGGCGATGATGTACACCGCGTGCACGATCCCGGGAATGTAACCGCATAACGTCAGCAAGATATTCAGCCAGAACGCCCCGCCAAACCCCACTTGCAGAAACACACCCAGCGGTGGCAACAGAATGGCGATGATGATGCGAATAAAGTCCATGGGGCAGCTCCTGATTGATGCGGACTCGTGCGAGCCCTACAGCTAATCGACCTTTGCCGTTGGTCAGGGTTCAGCCCGACTCTTCAGGCCAGTATCTCCAGGCCGTGTTTCTGAACGATACTCAGCAGCTTCAACGCCATCCCGCTGGGGTGCTTAGCCCCGGCTTCCCACTGTTTGACAGTGGAGGCGCTGGTGTTCAGGTAGCGCGCGAACACCGGCTGACTGACATTGTTGCGCTCGCGCAATGCCTTGATCTCTTCTGCTGCGATTGCGTCAGGGACAGTCGCAAGGCACGACTCATCGAACTCGCGCATGGTCGCTTTGCTGATGGCTCCGATGGCATACAAAGCGCTGGCTGATTCGTGGATTGATTCGAACGCCTCGCTTTTGAATTTCTTACTCATTAGTTATCTCCATAAACTCCTTCGTATCCAGCAGGCACTGAACCTGCATCGCTGTCAGCCTCTCGTATGTTTTTGCCATTTTTCGAAACCCGATTAGCTCAGCCGGGCTGATATTGGCCTGATCCTTCTTCGCGTACAGGAACTGATAAATCCAGTGACGGCCTCCTTTGGCCAAAACAATCGATCGATGACGGTTGGCGTTCAAACGTTTCTTCCAAACCCCGCCACCGAGATTGTCAGCTTGGCCGTTGAGCATTTCAGTGAATGCTTCCCGAAGCTCATCATCACCAATCCAGGCCTTCGCGGCCTGCATTGCAAAGCGTTTTGTCTTGAACAGCCTTGGTGACATTGGCATCCCTTTCCTAAAAACATACCACTGAGTGGTATATAGCTCAAAGCCAACTCCGCAAAGCCACAGCAGCATTGGCATCGACACTCCTTGCCGACGCCCTCTAGAAAGACATCGATGCAGGTAACGCTCAAGCCGAATTCGCCGTTGGCAAAACCCGGCCACAAAAAAAACGCCCCACACCAAAAGAATCAGGCGTGGGGCGTGCGTTTTACCGCGAGACGGTTCGGAAAATTCTGTAGGGCGCGTCTGATCAGACGGCGATCCCTTTGCGGCACTGCAGTTGTGCGGTGCGTACGCGGGAGAAGGCGCGGGCCAGGCGCAGGAGCATTTCGTCGATGTTGGCCTTGCTGACGGTCAGTGCGGGAGTGAAACGCAGGCAGTCGGGTTGCGGGGCGTTGAGCAGCAAGCCTTCATACAAGGCTGCGTTGACCACTGCATCGGCAGATTCATCTGACAAGGTCAGCCCGCAAAGCAGTCCTTGCCCGCGCAGTTCGCCATGGCCGTAGCGATGGGACAGACGCTGCAAACCTTCGCGCAGGTGCTGAGCCGTTTCGCCGACATGTTCGAGAAATCCTTTGTCCTGCACGCTGTCGAGTACGGCCAGCCCCGCCGCGGTCATCAGTGCATTGCCATGATGGGTGCCACTCAGTTCGCCGGTTTCGAAACAACAAGCCTTGCCCCGCGCCAACAGCGCCGCGAGGGGAACGCCACCGCCCAGCCCTTTGCCGAGGATGACGATATCGGCGCGCACACCGTAGGATTGTTCGGCAAGCAAAGTGCCGCAACGACCGATGCCGGTTTGCACTTCGTCGAGGATCAACAGGATGCCAAGGTCGCGACACAGTCGCTCGACGCCCTTGAGATAATGCGCCGTCGCTGGAACCACCCCGGCTTCGCTCTGGATCGGTTCGAGCATGATTGCCACGGTCCGCTCATCGACAGCGGCGTGCAGCGCCGGGAGGTCATTGAAAGGCACATGACTGAAGCCCGGCAACTGCGGCTCGAATCGGTTGGCCAGTGTCGAACTGTCCGACGCTGAAATCGTCGCCAGACTACGGCCATGACAACCCTTATTGGCAACGATGATCCGCGAAGCACCGCCGCGATGTTGTTGGCCCCACTTACGCGCCAGTTTGATTGCCGCCTCACAGGCTTCGCTGCCCGTGTTGAGTAAATACGCCTGGTCGCTGCCAGTGCTGAGACACAAACGTTCAGCGAGATTAAGCATGCCGCGGTTATGCAGGCCGGAGCCGGGGTTGATCAGTGCCTGCGCTTGCGCGGTGATGGCATTGACCAGTGCCTTTGGACTGTGGCCGAGGCTATTCGCCCCGCCGCCCTGGGAAAAATCCAGGTAAGCGCGTTCATCGCTGTCCCACAACCATGAACCCTGGCCGCGAACAAAAACCTGTTGGGGCCGCTCGACACTGGGCATCAGGCACTCACTGGAAAGGTTGTCGTGCCTGGAGGCAAAGGAATTGTCCGCGATCAGGTCATCAAGACATGGCGAAGGACGGCGCAGGTTGAACAGATTCATGGGTTCAACCCTCGATGCAGGTTTTTTGCGTTACCTATGTAAACACCATCAAAGCAAACGGTATTCATCGTGGTCTGTGGCCCTGTAAGCCTTGTGAATGCGGTTAGACTAGGCGTCTGACCAGGCGTTGAGCCATTTCGATTTACCAGTATTTTCGATAAGTATTACTTATGGATTTCAAACAACTGCGTTATTTCGTCGCGGTGTATGAAGAGGGCCATGTTGGCCGGGCTGCCGAACGGCTGTCGATCTCTCAACCGGCACTGTCCCAACAGATCCGCCAACTCGAACAAAACCTCGATGTGAGCCTGTTCGAACGCAGCAGCAAACGCCTGTTGCCAACGCTGGCGGCCCATACGCTGTACAACCACGCTTTGCCCTTGCTTGATGGCATGCAACGGGCGCGTGAGGCGTTGGGTAACTTCAAGGGGCAAGCACTGCGAACACTGGCCATCGGGGTTTTGCAAACGGTGCATACCAGCCTGGTGCCACAGATGCTCGAACGCGTGCGCAAGGCCCAGCCGCATCTGGTGGTGCAGATCTATGAACTGACCGGTCTGGAAATCGAACGACGGTTGCTCAATGGCTCGCTGGACATCGGCATTAGTTACCTGCCGCCCCGGCAACCTGGGCTGCACGGGGTGATGCTGTACGAAGACGAGCTGACGCTTGTCATCCCGGCGGAACACCCTTTGCGGGAATTCAAGAAAGTATCGATGAGCCAAGCCGCCGAATTGCCCATGCTGCTCTTGGGCGAAGAGTTTCAGATTCGCCAGATTTGGCAGGCGCAACTGGCCAATCTGGGACGACGCCCTCAGGTACAGGCTGAGTTGAACAATATGGCGGGCATTCTCGACAGCCTTCCGCATACGCGACTGGCGACGGTGTTACCTGGGCGTTCGCAAAAGACCCATGGCAACCATGAACTGCTGTGGAAACCGCTCAGTGAACCGCGGGTGCCGTTGAAAGTGGGTTTGGTGTGTCGTGATGTGCAACGGCAACAAGCGTCGATGACGTTGTTACGTACGTTGCTGGAAGAGGTGATCAATCGGCCGGATGAACACTTGAACAATCCGCCGGCACTGGATGGACTGAGCTGAATACTTTTTCGCAGGCATAAGAAAACCCCGCCGAAGCGGGGCTTTGCAGACTGTTTCCCTGACATCCATTTCACTCCGCCGTCCTGGCAGAATCCTACGTGTCCGTGTTGTTGCTTTTGCGCTTCCTGCGCTACGTCCATGTGAAGTAGATTAGCCGTGGATCCAATTTGCTTCTATGGGAGATAAGCAGCACGTCATGTAAGAGAATGCTTACATGACGTTACATTGTCAGAACTGTGCCGCATCCAGCAGGAAAAGCGACTCGCTCCCGGCCTTCACAGACGCGCTCAACGAGTGAATACGCGGCAGCAGGCGTGCGAAATAGAACCGCGCCGTGCCCAGTTTGCTCGCGTAGAAATCGTCCTGCGCTTCTTTGCCGAAAGCGGCTTTGGCCATCAGTGCCCACATATAGGCGTAAGCGACGTAGCCAAAGGCTTGCAGATACTCGACCGATGCGGCGCCGATTTCATTCGGGTTGGATTTTGCCCGGTCGAGCAGCCACGCAGTCAGTTCGTCGAGGGTGGTCACCGCGTCGTTCAATGGCTTGGTGAACTCCGCCAGATCGGCGCTGGCAGTGGCCGTGAAGTGACGAATCTCGTCGGCGAACAGGTTGTAGAACGCCCCGCCGCTACCGACGATCTTGCGCCCGACCAAGTCTAGTGCCTGAATGCCGTTGGTGCCTTCGTAGATCTGGGTGATGCGCACGTCACGCACCAGTTGTTCCTGGCCCCACTCACGGATGTAGCCATGGCCGCCGAAAATCTGCTGGCCGTGAACCGTGGTTTCCAGACCGAGGTCAGTCAGGAAGGCCTTGGCCACTGGCGTCAGCAACGCCACCAGGTCTTCTGCACGCTTGCGGGTCGAGGCGTCTTCACTGAACTTGGCGGTGTCCAGTTGCATGGCCACGTAAGTGGAAAACGCACGGCCGCCTTCGTTCGAGGCCTTCATGGTCAGCAACATGCGACGCACGTCCGGGTGGACGATGATCGGGTCGGCAACCTTGTCCTTGTTCTGCGCGCCGGTTGGCGAACGGCTTTGCAGACGGTCGCGGGCGTATTCCACCGCATTTTGATAAGAGCGCTCGCCGGTGGCGAGGCCCTGGATACCGACGCCCAGACGTTCGTAGTTCATCATGGTGAACATCGCCGCCAGGCCTTTGTTCGGCTCGCCGACCAGGTAACCGACAGCTTCGTCGAAGTTCATCACGCAGGTCGCGGACGCCTGGATGCCCATCTTGTGTTCGATCGAACCGCAGTTCGCCGGGTTGCGCGCGCCCAGGCTGCCATCGGCATTGACCATGAACTTCGGCACCAGGAACAGCGAAATGCCTTTCGGACCCGCTGGCGCGTCCGGCAGTTTGGCCAGCACCAGGTGAATGATGTTTTCGGTCAGATCGTGTTCACCACCGGTAATGAAGATCTTGGTGCCGCTGACCTTGTAGGAACCGTCGGCCTGAGGTTCGGCCTTGGTGCGAATAATGCCCAGGTCGGTGCCGGCGTGCGGCTCGGTCAGGCACATGGAACCGGCCCAGACACCAGCGTACATGTTGGGCAGGTACGCGGCTTTCAGCTCTTCGCTGGCGTGGGCGTTGATCGACAGGCAAGCGCCGGCGGTCAGCATCGGATACAGGCCAAACGACAGGCTGGCGGAATTGACCATTTCCTCGACCTGCGCCGATACAGCCTTGGGCATGCCCATGCCGCCGTAGGCAGGATCGCCACCGACACCGACCCAACCGCCTTCAGCGTAGGTCTGATACGCCTGTGGGAAACCTGCCGGCGTGGTGACGGCACCGTCCGCCCAGTGGCAACCTTCTTCGTCAGCGGCACGGCTCAGCGGCGCGATGCTTTTGCTGGTGACCTTGCCGGCCTCCTCGAGAATGGCTTCGACAGTTTCAGCATCGACAGAATCCGCCAACGCCGGCAGCTCGGCCCAGAGTTTGGCGACCTCGAAAACTTCATTGAGGACGAAGCGCATATCGCGCAGGGGCGCTTTGTAGTCAGCCATGGCAAACCTCGCAAGATCTAAACAGGTGATTCACAGGAGTAGTGTATTCGTTGGGTCGGAGTGTACCCCAACAACTTTTGCGACACATAGGGTCAGCTCATGACCTATTTGTTATTTTTAGTCACCAACAAAAAAGCCCGCACAAGGCGAGCTTCTTTAGTAACGGATTTACATGACTAAAGCGCAAACAACTCTGCTGGCAGCTGCATCAGGCAATCGCTGCCCGCCTCAATGGCCGCCCGATGAGCGGCGGTACGTGGCAACAGTCGCTTGAAGTAAAACGCGTTGGTTGCCAATTTCCCTCGACAGAAATCAGCATCACCGCTGCCGGACTCCAACTGTGCCTGCGCCACCAACGCCATCCGCAGCCACAGATAGCCGAGGATGATGTAGCCGCTGTACATCAAGTAATCCACCGACGCGGCGCCCACTTCATCCGGGTTTTTCATCGCGGCCATGCCAACCTGGGTGGTCAACTCGCCCCACTGCCGGTTCAATTCGTTGAGCTGAGCGACGTAGACCGCCAGCTGCGGATGTGCGGCGTTCGTCGCACAGAACTTGTGGACGATTTTGGTAAAGCCCCGCAGCAGTTTACCCTGACTGCCCAAGACCTTACGCCCCAGCAGGTCCAGTGCCTGTATGCCATTGGTGCCTTCATAGATAGGCGCGATCCGACAGTCACGAACCAGTTGCTCCATGCCCCACTCACGGATGAAACCGTGCCCACCAAACACCTGCATGCCGTGGTTGGTCACCTCCAGGCCGGTGTCGGTCATGAAGGCTTTGCAGATCGGCGTGAGGAACGCCAGCAGGTCTTCGGCGTCCTGGCGCGCCGCTTCATCCGCGCTCAGGTGCGCGACATCCAGCAACTGCGCGGTGAAGTAGGTCAGCGCGCGGTTGCCCTCGTTGAAGGCCTTCATGGTCAGCAACATCCGTCGAACATCGGGGTGCACGATGATCGGGTCAGCCACTTTCTCTGGTGCTTTCGGGCCGGTCAGTGAGCGCATCTGCAAACGGTCGTTGGCGTACTTGATCGCGCCCTGGAAACTCGCCTCGCCCAGACACAACCCTTGCATGCCGGTGCCCAGCCGCGCGTGGTTCATCATGGTGAACATGCAGTTCAGGCCCTTGTTCGGCTCACCGATCAAAAAGCCCTTGGCGTCGTCGAAGTTCAACACGCAGGTGGCCGAAGCCTTGATGCCCATCTTGTGTTCGATCGAGCCGCAGGAAACGCCATTACGCTCGCCCGCTTCACCCGCCGCGTCGGGCAGGAACTTGGGCACGATGAACAGCGAAATGCCTTTTGTCCCGGCCGGTGCATCCGGCAGTTTCGCCAGCACCAGATGGATGATGTTGCCGCTCATGTCGTGCTCACCGGCAGAGATGAAAATCTTGCTGCCGGAGATCGCATAGCTGCCGTCGGCCTGGGGGATGGCGCGGGTCTTGATGATGCCCAGGTCGGTGCCGCAATGGGCTTCGGTCAGGCACATGGTGCCGGTCCATTGGCCGGCGGTAAGTTTGCTCAGGTACGTCTGCTTCTGCTCTTCGGTGCCATGGGCGTGGATGGCCGACATGGCGCCGTGGGTCAGGCCGGGGTACATGCCCCAGGAGGTATTGCTGGAACCGACCATTTCACTGATGACCAGCCCCAGAGAGCTGGGCAAGCCCTGACCACCATAAGCCGGATCAGCCGCCAGACCATGCCAGCCACCCTCCACGTATTGTGCGAAAGCCTGCTTGAAACCTGTAGGCGTTGTGACGACGCCATTGTCGAAATGGCAGCCCTCTTCGTCGCCACTGCGGTTGAGGGGCGAGAGCACGTTCTCACAGAATTTGGCCCCTTCTTCGAGGATCGCATTGACCATGTCCGGGCTGGCATCGGTAGCCCCCAGCGCAGCGTAGTTGCCGTGAAAATCGAAGACGTGGTCGATCAGAAAGCGCATGTCGCGCAGGGGAGCTTTGTACTCAGGCATGGTCATTCTCCGTCAGCAGATTTTTCCAACCTACTGCCACCGACCACGCCTCACAATCACAGTCCAGACGCTGAATGCGCCATCATCACTCAACCGTAGCGGCGTCCATGCGCACGGCGCCACGACGGTTCTGACCGAACGCCATCACGCAGTTACGGCCCGCGCCCTTGGCGCTGTACAGCGCCTGGTCGGCAGACTTGAGGACCTCCTCCGGGGTGCGCTGCTCAAGTCGCTCGGCGACACCGATACTGACGGTCACCGACACGCTCGAAGCGCCGGAACCTGCGCGGCGCTGGCGACCCTGGCTGTCATCCTGCGGACGGCTGTCCTGGTTGCGCAGATGAATGTTGTAGGTGGCGATGGATTCGCGAATGACTTCCAGATGCGGCATACACTCTTCGAGAGTTTTGCCTGCAAACACCAGGGCGAATTCCTCGCCGCCGTAGCGATACGCCTTACCGCCGCCACCAATTTTCCCCAGCTTGCTGGCCACCAACCGCAACACCTGATCGCCGACATCATGACCATGGGTGTCGTTGAATTTCTTGAAATGATCGACGTCGCTCATGGCCAACACGTAATTGCGCCCCAGCCGCTGCATGCGTTCGTTGAGCGCACGACGGCCCGGCAGCCCTGTCAGCTCGTCGCGGAAAGCCATTTGATAGGCTTCATGCGCAACAGCGGCGGCGATCATCAGCATCACCTGGCTGCACATGATGTTGAGGGTAAACGGCAGGATGAAAGTTTTCGGCAACATCCAGAACAGACCGAGCAAGCCCACCAACTGCGCGGCGTGAAGTGGCCTCGGATTGCGCCAGTATTGGTACGCCAACAGCACGAACGAGGCGATGAACACCGGATAGGACAACTGGATCAGGCTCATCCAGGCACCGTGCAAGGCCGGCCAGCGGATCTCCGACAACCACATCAATAATGCCTGCGGGTAACTCTGCTCCAGCCCCAATGCCACGCTGCCCACCGCCAGCAACACGGCAAAGCGCGCCACCATGTCCTGAAACAGATGCGTACGCTCTTGCCACGCCGCAAACACGCCAAACAGCAAGGGCAGCAGCAGGCAACACAGATGGAAGACCACGGCCGCGTCTTCGCGCACCTTGCCGTTGTCGCGGTAAAAGTCGGTTTGGGTGTCGAGCAGGAAGTAGGCGATGTACACCGTGACCATCAGAAACAGTTCACGCTGGCGTCGGTAAACCGCGCAGTAGGCACCGCCGAGCAGCAGGACCAGGGTTGGCAGTACGTTGAACAGTGATGTGAAGAAAACGTTCAGGTCCTTGACGTACGCAGCCGCGAGGCCCGCCAGCAAAAGAAGCAATGACGGTAGGAAATGACTGAAACGTACAGCGGAAGAACGCGGCAAGGGTAAAGCTCCGACCCGTCATATCAATAGATGGCATTGTGCCCACCACTGTAACGGCAGAAACCCCGACTTGCTGAGTGTTTTACTGAGGTATTTTTTAAAGAGCGTCACTGGCAGCATCGAGACTGCCAGTGACGCAAGGGGAAAACGCCTCAAATGTCGTTGTTGAACGGCTGTAGCGGCCCTTCCTCAGGTCTGCGTCCTTCGGCCCCGATCGGCTTGAGCTGGATGTTGGCGTCCAGCGCCTGGCGTGTGGTGATCTTCGCGCTGACCGGTTTTTGTGTGACGGTGTTTTCATCACCCACCTGGCCCTGTGGCAGCACCAGCGACGGATGATCGAACGGCGCCCGTTCCCATGCCACCCTCGGGTCGGTCAAGCCGATTTCCATGAACTTGACCACTGCATCCAGCTCATCAGGGGTCAGGTTCAGGTTGGTCATGTCCGGGTCAAGGTTCGAGCCGTTGTGCTGGTTGGCCGCCGGGTGCTCAAACCCACTGGTGTTGCTCGCATCCTCGCCGCGCCGGTCGCCGCCACGGTTGTAAAATTCCATGACCTGTTTCAACGTCGAGCGGCTGCCGTTGTGGAAGTACGGCCCGGTCAGCGCGATGTTGCGCAGCGTCGGTGTCTTGAACGCGCCATCGACCGCATCGCGGAAATTCACATTGGGCAGTTGCGTGGCATCACACGGAATTGCAGTGCTCAACGGCGCCTCGAAGGTGCAGACATCGACGTCCAGCGGGTCAGGGATCTTCCCGCCTTGCAGCACGGTGTTGTATTGACGGGTGAAGGACAGCGGGTTGCCCCAGCCGTCGGCACCGCCCAGCGCCAGGTCTTCCGAGGTCGGACGCACACCGGTGTTGTAGAAGCCGTTGTCGTACAGCGTGGTCAGGTTGTCGGCCATGACCATGCGCTCGATGCGCTCGCGGGGATGGAACTGCAAACGACTGGCGGCATTGGTCAGCTCCGCGCCACCGTGGCAATTGACGCACTTGCCCTTGCCCAGAAACAGGTTCATGCCCTGCACTTGCTGATCGTTCATGGCCGTGTGATCGCCCTGCAGGTAGGCGTCCAGCGGTGCTTGATCGGAGACCAGCGTGGCTTCATACATCTGAATCGCCAAGCCGAAGAACAACGGGAAGTTGGCTTCCATCTGGGTATACGGCACGCCGCCCACCAGCACATTTTGTGAAGCGTTCCACAACCGAGGCTGGAAGGCGTTTTTGATCAGTTCGCGATACGTCGGCCGACGTGCACCGGACACCGGGCCGAGCACGGAGTCGGTGGAGGAGATGCGCTGCTGCTTGAGCATCAACGTGTCGAGCATGCGCCGGCCGATGTCGGCGAAGGTGCGCCCGCCGCATGACATCTCCACCGCACTGCCCGGAGGGCCTACTGCTTGCGAGGCGGCCGAGGCGTCGTTAAGGGCCAGTCGCACTTTCACCGCCGTCGTGCTGCGTTCGTTGGTCACATAAATCCCGGCATCGGGATCGCGATTGCCAAACGGCGAGAAGCCATTGAACACGTTGTTGGCCCGGCCATCCCAGAAGTTGCGCACGTTGAACGCCGCGTTGATCACCGATGGCGCATTTCGCCCGGTACTGCGGCGGACGTTGATGCCGCCGACCTGGAAGATGCCATCCGGTTGCTGGATGCACTTGTCGAAACGCGGCTGATTGGGCTTGACGAAGTTGGCGTCGAAAACGCCTTGTGAGCCGATCACATCGTCGGAGGAATAGACAATCGGCGAGTTTCGATCCAGTGGATCGGACAGCACGTGGGTCGGGAAATCGGCTTTTTTCAGCAGGTAGTTCGGGCCGCCCTTGCCGCCGGATCGGGTCGTGTAGGTAGGCACGTCGCCTGGAATATCCGATGCCACGAAGGGTTTGTTGAAGATCGACGAGACGTTGGCATTGGTGTGCGCCTGACCGGGGTTGATCTGGTTGGTGGTCCGGTGATCGACGCCCGCGTGATAGTGGCAGGATGCGCAGGCGGTGGTGCTGTCGCTGCCGACCTCCATGTCCCAGAACAACGCTTGCCCAACAGGATCGCCGCCGAGCGATTGAGCACGTAGTCGGTCATCAGATCGACCTTGCGCCCGCCTTCGGTCCCGGACGGATCAGGCGGGGTCATGCCGCGCAGCGATTGCAGGCTGGGCACTTCCGGCAAGGGAAGGTCCACTTCGCCAGGCGTGGCCGCCGTTGCACTGGCGGTAGAGAAAACGAAGGATAACCAGACGGTCAAACGAACAAGTCGACAGATGCTCATGTGCTTCACCCTGACTGTTGTTGTAATGAATTCGCCGGGCGAGAGGCTTCGATGAACAAGACAGGATTTCTCGTTAGCGCCGGTTAATCTGCGCAGTGCAATTAATTTGCCATCCATCCCGAAACATTTTGCATCAATAAATACGAGGTCACGCTGCGGCCCTTCACCGTTTCTGCTGGGGAATTGGCCCCGCAGTTGGGGGATCAAAATGCAAAAAAAACCGCTGATCCCGAAGGAACAGCGGTTTTTTGAAGAACTGCCTAAGGCTTAGTAGCCCAGGTCGAAGTTCTCTTCTTTCATGTCCATCAGGTTGTTGGCGCCCGACAGCATGGTTGCAACGTGAGTGCGGGTACGCGGCAGGATGCGCTGGAAGTAGAAACGCGCGGTCTGCAGCTTGGCGGTGTAGAACGCCTCTTCGGAAGTGCCGGCAGCCAGTTTCTCGGCAGCCAGGCGCGCCATGTCAGCCCAGAAGTAAGCCAGGCAGGCATAACCGGAGTACATCAGGTAGTCCACGGAGGCCGCGCCAACTTCTTCGCGGTCTTTCATGGCAGCCATACCGACCTTCATGGTCAGCTCGCCCCATTCCTTGTTCAGTGCAGCCAGCGGTGCGACGAACTCTTGAACCGCTTCGTTGCCTTCGTTGGTCTGGCAGAACTTGTGGACGATTTTGGTGAAGCCTTTCAGGGCCTCGCCTTGAGTCATCAGCACTTTACGGCCCAGCAGGTCGAGTGCCTGGATACCGGTGGTGCCTTCGTACAGCATCGAAATGCGGCTGTCGCGAACGTTCTGCTCCATGCCCCACTCGGCGATGAAGCCGTGGCCGCCATAGATTTGCACGCCGTGGTTGGCCGATTCAAAACCGACTTCGGTCATGAAGGCTTTGGCGATTGGCGTCATGAAGGCCAGCAGTGCGTCGGCTTTCTTCTTCTCTTCTTCGTCCACGCCGTACTTGACGATGTCGACTTGCTTGGCAGTGAAGTAAACCATTGCGCGGTTGCCTTCGGCGAACGCCTTCATGGTCAACAGCATGCGGCGTACGTCAGGGTGCACGATGATCGGGTCAGCGGCTTTATCCGGCGCTTTCGGGCCAGTCAGCGAGCGCATTTGCAGACGATCGCGAGCGTATTTCAGGCCGCCCTGGAAGCCGATCTCGGCGTGGGCCAGACCTTGCAGCGCGGTACCCAGGCGTGCGGTGTTCATGAAGGTGAACATGCAGTTCAGGCCTTTGTTCGCCGGGCCGATCAGGTAACCGGTGGCCGCGTCGAAGTTCATCACGCAAGTGGCGTTGCCGTGGATGCCCATCTTGTGTTCCAGGGAACCGCAGGACACCGCGTTACGCGCGCCGACCGAACCGTCTGCATTCGGCAGGAACTTCGGCACGATGAACAGCGAAATGCCTTTGGTGCCAGCCGGTGCATCCGGCAGGCGGGCCAGCACGATGTGGACGATGTTGTCGGCCATGTCGTGTTCACCGGCCGAGATGAAGATCTTGGTGCCGGAAACTTTGTAGGAGCCGTCGGCCTGAGGTTCGGCCTTGGTGCGCAGCATGCCCAGGTCGGTGCCGCAGTGCGGCTCGGTCAGGCACATGGTGCCGGTCCACTCGCCGGATACCAGTTTGGTCAGGTAGGCGTCTTGCTGTTCCGGGGTGCCGTGCTCGGAGATGGTGTTCATCGCGCCGTGCGACAGGCCTGGGTACATGCCCCACGACCAGTTGGACTCGCCAACCATTTCGCTGACGGCCAGACCCAAAGACTCCGGCAAGCCTTGGCCGCCGTGCTCTACGTCATGCGCCAGGCTTGGCCAGCCGCCTTCGACGAATTGCTTGTAGGCCTCTTTGAAACCAGTCGGGGTCTTAACGCCGGACTCGCTCCAGGTGCAGCCTTCGGTGTCACCCACGCGGTTCAGCGGAGCCAATACCTGCTCACAAAACTTGGCGCCTTCTTCGAGAATGGCGTCAACCATGTCCGGAGTTGCGTCTGCGCAAGCCGGAAGGCTCTGATAGTGCGCTTCGTAGCCGAGCAGTTCGTCACGTACGAAGCGAATATCACGCAAGGGGGCCTTGTAGTCAGGCATAGCGATAAACCTCTGCTGATGTAACCGGGAATGAACGACCGTGGGGATTTGTTATGACGGTCAAACAGTTGTTTGAAACATACGTTTACGCCCAAATCTTGTCAAGCATCGATCTTTTGCCGTTCGTCATCACTCACGCGAATACAAGGCGCGCAGCCGCGCAACGCCGCTGACAGAGCATCACGCAGTGTAGGAAAGATTAGTTTAGGGAGAAGGACTTACGCAGAAAAACGCCGCGAATGATCGCGGCGTTGGCAGTGCGGTTTCAGTCGCAGATCAGGCAAACGTATCGATCAGCGTTCCGAGCACTTCGTCGGATGCCTTGGCAACCTTGACGCCCAGTTCAACCTGGAGTTTGCCCTGAGCCATCTCGACCATGTTGCTGGCCAGGTCCGATTGCTGGCTGCGGTCGACTGAACGCAGGCGATCGACCTGAGCATCGGAGGACTGGCTGGTAACCGAACGTTCGATGGTGTTGTTGGCGATCTGCCCGGCGGCTTGATCAACACGGTTCTGCCCTGTCTGAATAGTGCTCAGACCGGCATAAAAAGCGGTGTTACCTGAGATTTCCATGGGAGAACTCGTCCTTGCAAAGGATAACCAACCCACATTGAAGCAGACCTGCCGGGAAAACGCCCGACAAAAACACTAATGGCACTGTGCCTTGCCATAGGCAAATTCTAGTCCAGCAGGTCCAGTTGCAGATGTTCCGCCACGGCTTCGGCCGTTACCAGCTTGAGTTTGGGCACCCGCCCCAGGCAAGGCGCCGGGATGCGTTCGGCCAAAGTCGCCAGGTTTTCTTCCAGACGCGAAGTCTTAGGATCGATGATGTTGGCCACCCAACCTGCCAGTTGCAAACCGTCCCGGGCAATCGCTTCGGCCGTGAGCAACGCATGGTTGATGCAGCCCAGACGCACGCCAACCACCAGAATCACCGGCAGACCCAGCGCCATCGCCAGATCCGACAGGTTGTCCTGATCCGCCAAGGGCACGCGCCAGCCGCCCGCCCCTTCGATCAAAGTGAAATCGGCCTGCATGTCCAGAATCTGCCGCATCGGCGTAACCAGAGATTGCACGGTCAGCGCGATGCCGGCTTCGCGCGCGGCCAAGTGCGGCGCAATCGCCGGTTCCAGGGCCACCGGATTGACCTGTGGATACGTCAACGGCAACGAACACTCCGCCAACAATGCCAGCGCATCGGCGTTACGCAGTCCCTTGGGAGTCACGGTGCAACCGGACGCCACCGGCTTGCCTGCTGCGGTGCTCAGGCCAGCCGTTCGCGCGGCATGCAACAAGCCAGCGGCCACCGTGGTTTTGCCGACATCAGTGTCGGTACCGGTGATGAAATAGGCTGCGCTCATAAGGGTTTCTCCAAAACGGCGTACACCACTTGATAAGTCGCCGGCAGGCCTTGGGCCTGACGAAACTGCTCATAAGCCTCAACCAAACCCAGAATCCGCGCTCGACCGGTCAAACCGCCCGGCCGTCCGGGATTGAGGTTATGCGCACCCAAAGCCTTCAGTTCGTGGGTCAGGCTGCGCACGTCCGGGTAATGCAATACATGCGCACGGTTTTCCAGACTGACCACCTGCAAGCCGCTGGCCGCGCACAGCTGTTGATAAACAGCGAACTCGCGGAAGCGATTGACGTGCACCATGCCGTCGACCTGACGCCAACTGTCGCGCAACTCGTACAACGTTCCCACGCACAGACTAGCAAATGCAAAAACACCGCCCGGTTTCAGCACCCGATGGGCTTCGCTGAGTACCGACGTAAAGTCCGCACACCACTGCACAGCCAGGCTGGAAAAGATCAGGTCACAGGTCGCATCACGCAATGGCAGGCGCTCGGCGTCGCCAGCGATGAAGTGCGCAGCGCCACCCAATGGCCGGGCGTGATTGAGCATGCCCTCGGCGATGTCCAGCGCCACTCCGTGACCGTGCGGGAAACGCTCGCCCAGCGCACGGCTGAAATGCCCGGTGCCACAACCGAGGTCAAGCCAGCGTTGTGGCGTGAGCGGCGTGGGTAAGCGGCGCAGCAATTGATTGCCCACATCACGTTGCAGCTCAGCCACGCTGTCGTAGCTCGCCGCCGCGCGGGAAAAAGAAGCCGCGACCTGGCGCTTGTCGGGCAAACCACCGGGCAGGTTGGGTAGGGATAAATCAGTCATCACCGGACTCATGCAAAAAGGCCTGGATCGCCCCCGCTACACCGTGGGGGTCCTCCAGAAGAAACGCGTGGCCGGCCTGTTCAATCAGACCGATTTCGATATCCGGGGTCAGCGTCAGCAACTCGCCCGCCGCCTCGGCAGGCACCAGCCCGTCAAGACCGCCAAACAGATGCAGTTGCGGACCGCGAAAGGCTTGCAAGGCGTGACGAGTATCAAGTTGCGCGAGCACTTCCAGGCCGCTCATCAACACCGGTGCCGCCGTGTGTGGCGCCCCGCCGAGCAACAACCGTGACAACCCGCGAGGGTCTTCGGCACCTTGGGCGCAAAGCAGCGAAAAGCGCTTTAAAGTCCCGCGCGGATCAGCAGCGCAACCGGCCAAAAACGCATCGAAGGTTTCCCCTGGCATCGCGCTCGGCCACTGATCATGGGCGACAAAAGAAGGGTTACTCGCCAGCGTCAACAAACCGCAGCAGCGATCGCCACGCCGGGCCGCCAACTCGGAAGCGAGCATGCCACCCAATGACCAGCCGCCGAGCCAGGCGTCCTGGGGCACCGTCGAATCGAGCTCATCAAGCCACTCTTCAAGATCACTGGATTCCAGTTCCGGCAGCGGCTCGATTTCCACACGCAAGTGTTCGTCCAGGCCTTGCAAGGCTGCCGCCAAGGGCTCCAGCGGCGAAACGCCAAGGCCCCAGCCAGGCAGCAGAATCAGTCGATTACGCATGGCTTGGCTCCGGTCCCAGTTGGTCGAAACAATCGGCCAGTCCTTCTAACAATAGCTGCACCTGCGCCTCGCTATGGGCGGCGCTCAAGGTCACCCGCAAACGGGCGCTGCCGGCGGGCACGGTCGGCGGACGAATCGCGGTCACCATCAGCCCGCGCTCGCGCAACATTTGTGACAACCGCACCGCGCGACCGGCGTCGCCAATCATGATCGGTTGAATCGGCGTGAAGCTGTCCATCAGCTCCAGGCCAATCTGTTCGGCGCCTTGGCGGAACTGGCGGATCAGCGTTTGCAGATGCTCGCGGCGCCAGTGTTCCGTGCGCAGCAGTTCGAGGCTTTTCAGTGTGGCGCAGGCCAATGCCGGCGGCTGGCTGGTGGTGTAGATGTACGGGCGGGCGAACTGGATCAGGCTTTCGATCAGTTCTTCACTGCCCGCGACAAAAGCACCGGCCGTGCCGAACGCCTTGCCGAGGGTGCCGACCAAGACCGGCACATCGTCCTGGCTCAAACCGAAATGCTCGACGATGCCACCACCGTTGGCACCCAACGGCCCGAAACCATGCGCGTCATCAACCATCAGCCACGCACCTTTAGCCTTGGTTTCCCGGGCCAGCGCCGGCAGGTCGGCAATGTCGCCATCCATGCTGAACACGCCGTCGGTGACCACCAGGGTATTGCCGATGGCTTTTTCAAGACGCTTGGCCAGGCTCGCGGCATCGTTATGCAGATAGCGACTGAACCGCGCACCGGACAACAGCCCCGCATCCAGCAACGATGCGTGATTGAGTCGGTCTTCCAGCACCGTGTCGCCCTGCCCCACCAATGCCGTGACCGCCCCGAGGTTGGCCATGTAACCGGTGGTGAACAGCAACGCGCGCGGGCGTCCGGTGAGATCGGCCAAGGCTTCTTCGAGCGCGTGATGCGGCCCGGCATGGCCGATCACCAGATGCGAAGCCCCGCCACCGACGCCCCATTTCAAAGCGCCGGCGCGCCAGGCTTCAATGACTTGTGGGTGATTGGCCAAGCCCAGGTAATCGTTGTTACAGAACGCCAGCAACGGCTGGCCATCGACCACCACTTGCGGCCCCTGCGGGCTTTCGAGCAGCGGGCGCTGGCGGTAAAGGTTTTCGGCACGACGGGCAGCAAGGCGTGCGGCGAGATCGAAAGACATGCAGGCCTCGGCTCAGATCATAAAAATCGACGTAAACACGATCCCTGTGGGAGCGGGCTTGCCCGCGATGACGTAGTCACATTCAACACATATGTTGACTGATCGATTGCTATCGCGGGCAAGCCCGCTCCCACAGTGTTTTGCGTTGCACCCAAAGAATCGATGCAGACTTCAAACAGCGGCGTTATAGAATTGCTCGCTGCTCTTCTGCTCCACCAACGCCTGTTCGATCGCGGCTTGATGCACTTCGTCAGCGTGCTCTTCACGGGCTTCCGGCAGGATGCCCAGACGCGAGAACAGCTGCATGTCTTTGTCGGCCTGCGGGTTGGCGGTGGTCAGCAGTTTTTCGCCGTAGAAAATCGAGTTGGCGCCAGCGAAGAACGCCAGGGCCTGCATCTGCTCGTTCATCGCTTCACGGCCAGCGGACAGGCGCACGTGGGATTGCGGCATCAGGATCCGGGCGACGGCGAGCATGCGGATGAAATCAAACGGATCGATGTCTTCAGCGTTTTCCAGCGGCGTACCGGCGACTTTCACCAGCATGTTGATCGGCACCGACTCCGGATGCTCCGGCAGGTTGGCCAGCTGGATCAGCAGATTGGCGCGATCGTCGAGCGACTCGCCCATGCCGAGGATGCCGCCGGAACAGATCTTCATTCCCGACTCACGCACATAGGCCAGGGTTTGCAGGCGCTCGCTGTAGGTGCGGGTGGTGATGATGCTGCCGTAGAACTCAGGCGACGTATCGAGGTTGTGGTTGTAGTAGTCGAGGCCGGCCTTGGCCAGTGCTTCGGTCTGGTCCTGATCCAGGCGACCCAAGGTCATGCAGGTTTCCAGGCCCAGCGCTTTCACGCCTTCAACCATCTTCAGTACGTAAGGCATGTCTTTGGCCGACGGATGTTTCCACGCCGCGCCCATGCAGAAACGGGTCGAACCGATGGCCTTGGCGCGAGCGGCCTCTTCGAGGACCTTCTGCACTTCCATCAGTTTTTCTTTTTCCAGGCCAGTGTTGTAGTGACCCGACTGCGGACAATATTTGCAATCTTCCGGGCAGGCGCCGGTTTTGATCGACAGCAGGGTCGATACCTGAACGCGGTTGGCGTCGAAATGCGCGCGGTGCACCGTCTGCGCCTGGAACAGCAGGTCATTGAAGGGTTGAACGAAGAGTGCTTTGACTTCGGCCAAAGTCCAGTCATGACGCAGGGTTGCAGTGGTGCTGGCGCTCATGGGCGTTTCCTTTGATTTATGCTGGGCAAGCGACTGGGGAACGGAATACCCACAGGCGCAACACGGATGTTCGGCATATTTAAGGAAGAGCGATGCGCTGTCAACCACACAACAAAGCACAGGTTTACATCTGGTTAAAAAACAAACAGACCTGCTTACTCTGTAACGAACCCGCCGATGGTTCCGCCCCCATCTGCATGGCCTGCGAAACCGACCTGCCGTGGCTCGGCGACCATTGCCAAAGCTGCGCCTTGCCATTGCCCGCGGCAGGCCTGACCTGCGGCCAATGTCTGGCGCAACCGCCGGCGTTCGAACAGGTCATCGCCCCCTGGACTTACAACTTTCCGATAGACAGCTTGATTACCCGCTTCAAACACAGCGCGAAATGGCCGTTTGGCCACCTGCTCGGCGAACTTCTCGCCCAAGCCCTGCAACATCACTTCGAAGATGATCTACCGCGAGCCGATTTTTTGCTGCCAGTGCCACTGGCTACACGTCGACTGCGTCAACGGGGATTCAATCAGGCTGCGATGCTGGCGCGCTGGCTTGGTAAAAGTCTGGAAATCCCCTGCGATGAGCGGTCATTAGTGAGGACCCAAGACACCGGCGCGCAACAAAACCTCAACGCCGAAGCGCGCAAAAAGAATCTGCGCAACGCCTTCGCCCTCACGCCCGAAGCCTCGTTCAAGGGACGGCATTTGGCGCTGGTGGATGATGTGCTGACCACCGGCGCCACAGCGCAGGCTCTGGCCCAGCTATTGATGGACGCCGGTGCCGCACGGGTCGACGTTTATTGCCTGGCACGTACACCCAAACCCGGAGACACAGCCTGATCCGGATTTGTGGCGTGACTTGACTCCCAGCCTCTCAGCAGCCAACGTCCTTGCCACCGTCACAGCCCAAAGCGCCTCGCCATGTCCATGCCTTCATTGTTGTCCCAGCACATTGTTCGCCGCCCGCAACGCATTGCGTTGCTGCAACACATTGCCGAGCAGGGGTCGATCACCCGCGCCGCAAAAAGCGCGGGGCTGAGCTACAAGGCCGCTTGGGATGCCATTGATGAGCTGAACAACCTCGCGCAAAAACCGTTGGTGGAGCGCAGTGTCGGTGGCAAGGGCGGTGGTGGCGCCAAATTGTCCAGCGAAGGCGAGCGCGTATTGCGCCTGTATCAGAAGTTGCAGGCCTTGCAGGCTCAGGTGCTGGAAGCGGCTGAAGACGCCAGCGACCTGGATTTGCTTGGACGCTTGATGTTGCGCACCAGCGCACGCAACCAATTGCACGGCAAAGTTGCAGCGATCGAACCCCAGGGGCGCAACGACCTGATTCGCCTGGAGATGGCCGAAAACCTGATCGTCGAAGCGCAAATCACCCACGACAGCACCGAGCGACTGGACCTGCAAGTCGGCACCGAAGTGGTGGCCCTGATCAAGGCAGGTTGGCTCGACTTGATGGCCAGCGACTCCCCCGCAACCCCGGGAAACAATTGCCTGATCGGCACCATCGAGCAAATCCTCGACGCCGAAGACGGCCCCAGCGAAGTGCGCATTACTTTGCCGAACGGCTTGACCCTGTGCGCCCTGGCCGAACCCTGGCACTTGCAATCCTTGGGACTGACCTGCGGAAAACCCGTGCGTGTCGAGTTTTCGCCGTCGCAGGTCTTGCTGGGCACTCCGCTGTAAACGCGCTGCAACAAAACCTTCATTTCTCGCCATTAAGGTGACTGCACAAATCGCAGGGAGCCTGAAATGAGCCTATTAGAAGAAAACCAGTCGACCGACCTCGAACAGATGGTCGGCCTCAGCCGTCGCGGCTTTATCAGCGCGGGTGCCCTGTGCGGCGCCGCGATGTTTTTGGGCGGCAACCTCTTAAGCCGCAGCGTGCTGGCCGCCAGTGTCAGCGCCGGCAACAGCACACTGCTGGGCTTTGAGAGCATTCCCGCCGCCACCGCCGACAGCATCAGCCTGCCGCCGGGTTACAAGTCTTCAGTGCTGATCAGCTGGGGTCAGCCCCTGCACAAAAACGGCCCGGCGTTCGACCCGAGCGGCAACGGCAGTGCCGAGCAGCAGGAAATCCAGTTCGGCGACCACAACGACGGCATGAGCCTGTTCGCCTTTCCCGGTGACAACAATCGCGCGCTGATGGCGATCAACAACGAATACACCAATTACCGTTACCTCTTTCCCCACGCCGGCATGCCGCAATCCGCTGAAGACGTGCGCAAAGCCCTGGCCAGCGAAGGCGTGTCGGTTATTGAAGTGCAACGCAAGAAGGGCCACTGGCAGTTCGTTCAGGACTCGCGCTACAACCGGCGCATCCACGGCAATTCGCCCATTAACGTGAGTGGCCCGGCTGCCGGACACGCCTTGCTGAAAACCAGCGCCGATCCACAGGGCAAAACCGTCCTCGGCACGTTCCAGAACTGCGCCAACGGCATGACCCCGTGGGGGACTTATCTGACTTGCGAAGAAAACTTCACCGACTGCTTTGGCAGCAGCAATGCCGAACAGAAGTTCGATGCCGCACAAAAGCGCTACGGCGCGGTGGTCACCAGTAAAGAGATTAATTGGCATCAACACGATCCGCGTTTCGACCTGGCCAAGAATCCCAACGAACTCAACCGCCACGGCTGGGTGGTAGAGATCGACCCGTTCGACCCGAAATCGACACCGGTCAAGCGCACTGCGCTGGGCCGTTTCAAACACGAAAACGCGGCACTGGCGCAAACCCGCGATGGCCATGCCGTGGTGTACATGGGCGACGACGAGCGCGGCGAATTCATCTACAAGTTCGTCAGCCGCGACAAGATCAACCACAAGAGCCCCAAGGCCAATCGTGACTTGCTCGACCATGGCACTTTGTACGTGGCGCGGTTCGACGCCGGTGACAGCAATGCTGATCACCCCAAAGGCCAGGGCGAATGGATCGAACTGACCCACGGCAAAAACGGCATCGACGCCAGCAGCGGTTTTGCCGATCAAGCCGAAGTGCTGATCAATGTGAGGCTGGCTGCCAGCGTGGTGAAAGCCACGCGCATGGATCGCCCGGAATGGATCGTGGTCAGCCCCAAGGATGGCCAGGTCTACTGCACGCTGACCAACAACGCCAAACGCGGCGAAGACGGGCAACCGGTGGGCGGGCCGAACCCGCGGGAGAAAAACGTCTACGGGCAAATCCTGCGCTGGCGCACCGACCGCGACGATCACGGGTCGAAAACATTTGGCTGGGATCTGTTTGTGGTGGCCGGCAACCCGCAAGTGCATGCCGGCACACCGAAGGGCGGTTCTTCCAACATCACCCCGCAAAACATGTTCAACAGCCCGGACGGGCTGGCGTTCGATAATGCCGGGCGGTTGTGGATTCAAACCGACGGCGATGCCAGCAATGCCGGAGACTTCGCCGGCATGGGCAACAACCAGATGCTGTGCGCCGACCCGGTGACCGGGGAAATCCGCCGTTTCATGGTCGGCCCGATTGGTTGCGAGGTGACGGGGATCAGTTTCTCACCGGACCAGAAAACCTTGTTTATCGGGATTCAGCACCCGGGTGAATTCGGTGGCTCGACCTTCCCCGAGCACTTGCCCAATGGCAAACCGCGGTCTTCGGTGATGGCGATAACCCGCGAGGATGGCGGGATTATCGGCGCCTAATCAGGCCTCATCGCGAGCAAGCTCGCTCCCACAGGATTGGCGCGATTTCAAAACCGACGCATGACCTGTGGGAGCGGGCTTGCCCGCGATGGCGTCAGCACAGTCACACCACCCAACTGCGTCCGTCTGCGCTACCATGCCCGGCCGGACGCAGCAGCCTGCTGCGCGCAGGAGTCAGCATGGCCCACCCGTTTGAAACCCTCACCCCAGACCTCGTGCTCGATGCCGTCGAAAGCATCGGCTTCTTGAGCGACGCGCGCATTCTGGCGCTCAACAGCTATGAGAACCGCGTGTATCAGGTCGGCATCGAAGACTCCGAACCGCTGATCGCCAAGTTCTACCGCCCACAGCGCTGGACCAACGAAGCGATTCTGGAAGAACATCAGTTCACCTTCGAACTCGCCGGGGTCGATGTCCCCGTGGTTGCGCCGATGATCCACAACGGTGAAACCCTGCACGAACACAACGGCTTTCGCTTCACCCTGTTCCCTCGCCGTGGCGGCCGGGCGCCGGAGCCGGGCAATCTCGATCAACTGTATCGCCTGGGGCAACTGCTCGGGCGCCTGCACGCCGTGGGCTCGACCAAGCCGTTCGAACATCGCGAAGCCTTGGCGGTGCAGAATTTCGGCCATGACTCGCTGACAACCTTGCTCGAAGGCAACTTCATTCCCCGCAGCTTGCTTCCGGCCTACGAGTCCGTCGCCCGCGATCTGCTCAAGCGCGTGGAAGATGCCTACAGCAATACGCCGCACCAGAACATCCGCATGCACGGCGATTGCCACCCCGGCAACATGATGTGCCGCGACGAGATGTTCCATATCGTCGACCTCGACGACTGTCACATGGGCCCGGCGGTACAGGACATCTGGATGATGCTGGCGGGCGACCGTCAGGACTGCCTGGGGCAGTTGTCGGAACTGATGGACGGCTACAACGAGTTCCATGACTTCAACCCACGTGAACTGGCGCTGATCGAACCGTTGCGTGCCCTGCGCCTGATGCACTACAGCGCCTGGCTCGCCCGCCGCTGGGATGACCCAGCCTTCCCGCGCAGCTTTCCTTGGTTCGGCACCGAGCGCTATTGGGGCGATCAGGTGTTGGCGTTGCGTGAACAGTTGGCGGCACTGAATGAAGAACCGCTGAAACTTTTTTAATCCAAGATCAAAAGATCGCAGCCTTCGGCAGCTCCTACAGTGGAAATGTGTACACCCTGTAGGAGCTGCCGAAGGCTGCGATCTTTTTTCTGACACGACACATCTATACAACCACCTTACAATCCCTTCTTTGTTAGCTGCCTAAGCAAGGATTCTGCATGCAAGCCGCCAACCCGCGTCGCGGGTACATATTGGGCCTGAGTGCCTACATCATCTGGGGTCTTTTCCCGATCTACTTCAAAGCCATCGCCAGCGTGCCCGCCGTGGAGATCATCATTCACCGCGTGCTGTGGTCGGCGCTATTCGGTGCCCTGTTGCTGCTGGTCTGGAAGCACCCGGGGTGGTGGCGCGAGTTGCGCGAAAATCCGAAGCGCTTGGCGATCCTGGCCCTGAGCGGCACCTTGATCGCCGCCAACTGGCTGACCTATGTCTGGTCGGTGAACAACGGGCGCATGCTCGAAGCCAGTCTCGGTTACTACATCAACCCGCTGATCAACGTGTTGCTGGGGATGCTGATCCTCGGTGAGCGTCTGCGCCGCATGCAATGGATTGCGGTAGGCCTGGCAGGCGTCGGCGTGGCGCAGCAGGTGTGGCAAGTGGGCAGTTTGCCGTGGGTGTCGCTGGTGCTGGCGCTGACCTTCGGTTTCTACGGGCTGATTCGCAAGCAGGCGCCGGTCAAGGCGTTGCCGGGGTTAGTGGTGGAAACCTGGATGTTGGTGCCGATCGCCATCGCCTGGTTGCTGTTTAATTCGACAGCAGCAAGCGCTCAACCTGAGTTCTGGACCACCTCGGAGGCTTGGTGGCTGGTAGCCGCAGGCCCGGTCACGCTGGTGCCCCTGGTGTGTTTCAACGCCGCCGCGCGGCATTTGCCCTACACGACGCTGGGATTCCTCCAGTACCTGGCCCCGACGTTGGTGCTGTTGCAGGCCGTGCTGCTGTTTGGCGAACACTTGTCGTCCAGCACATTGGTGGCCTTCATGTTCATCTGGGCCGGTTTGGCGGTGTATAGCGTTGATGCGTGGCTCAGCCTGCGTCGACGCAGCTGATCAAAAAACGCTCAAAGTCCTGCAGGCCACGTTTTACGTGGCCTGCATCGTTCCTTCCCAAGGTTATCCACAGCGTGATCCCCGCCGTTTGTGCGCAAGTGACTGAAACTGCTGGTTTTTTGATCAAATCCTGAAAAGCCCCGGCCGGCGTGGCCTGGCGGGCAGTCTCTACAGGTTATCCACAAGCAGGTGCACGTTAAACTTGGATAACCCGATCAAGTTTCACTGCGCAGCACCAATTCCACCATCAGATCGTCCGCCAGGGTTTCCAGACGTGATTGCAGCACGTCCAGAGAAAGGGTCAGTGGCACCGCCAGAATGGCCTCGGCGTGGAACAACGGCTCGCTGCTCATCGGCGCCGGGCGAACTTCAGTGACCAGTCTTTCAAGGTTGACGCCCTGCTCGCTCAACAAGCGGGTGATGTCACGCACGATGCCGGGGCGATCGTTGCCCACCAGTTCCATGGCGATGGGTTTCCAGGTGCAGGACTGCTCGATGCCGCTTTCGGCAATCAATACGCGAATGCCGTGGGCCGACAACCCTTGCAAGGCATCGACCAGTGAATCGTAGGCTTCCGCCGGCACCCCCACCCGAAGAATCCCGGCGAACTGCCCGGCCATGCGCGACATGCGGCTTTCCAGCCAGTTGCCCCCCTGCTCGGCAATACATTGGGCGATGCGCTCGACCTGCCCTGGCTTGTCCGGTGCGAAAACGGTGAGTACGAGGTGGTCCATGGCGCAGTCCTCTTTTGTTATTGAAAGAGAAGTATAGGCAAGGGTGATTGCTGCGCTGAATCGGCTGACGCCATCGCTGGCAAGCCAGCTCCTAGAGGGATTACGCAGCCCCTGCAGGCGCTGGCTTGCCAGCGGTCCGGTGCACCGCCGGCCAGCAGCAAACAACAAATCGTGTACAACTTTTTATATTTAACTGGAACAATCTCATAGTTTTTTGAGAACATCCCGATCCCCGACGTGACTGCAATGCGTCACGGGGTCGCAGAACGACGTAATTAGTCTAATTTTCACAAGCGCAATTCATCATGTAGTATGCCGCAGCGCGCACTACATAACGTTGGATCGATGTCTGCCACAGGCGCAGTCGCATCCCTGAAAGCCCCGTCAGCAAGGCCCTCAAGCCGTTGATTGGTCACCACCCAGCCGTCAGAAATGGCATGTACTGGTCGCAGGGTTTGTGGTTTAAATGGCCAGAGGCTTCATTGTTAAATTGAAGAGCTGAAAAGCGAAATAGCTGAGCAGAGTGAGGCAAGCAATGACTGAACACGTTCAAGTCGGTGGCCTGCAGGTCGCCAAAGTCCTGTTCGACTTCGTGAACAACGAAGCCATTCCCGGTACCGGCCTCACCGCCGATAAGTTCTGGGCCGGTGCCGACAAGGTCATTCATGACCTGGCACCGAAGAACAAAGCCCTACTCGCCAAACGCGATGATTTCCAGGCTCGTATCGATGCCTGGCACCAGGAGCGTACAGGTCAGGCGCACGACGCTGTGGCCTATAAAGCCTTCCTGCAAGACATCGGTTATCTGCTGCCAGAAGCGGCCGATTTCCAGGCAACGACGCAAAACGTCGATGAAGAAATCGCCCGCATGGCCGGTCCACAGCTGGTAGTGCCGGTGATGAATGCCCGCTTCGCTCTCAATGCTTCGAACGCCCGCTGGGGTTCGCTGTACGACGCGCTCTACGGCACCGACGCCATCAGCGAAGCTGACGGCGCGGAAAAAGGCAAAGGCTACAACAAGGTACGCGGCGACAAGGTCATCGCCTTCGCCCGCGCCTTCCTCGACGAAGCGGCGCCATTGGCGGCCGGCTCCCACGTCGATTCCACCAGCTACAAAATTGTCGACGGCAAACTGGTGGTCGCCCTTAAAGGCGGCAGCAACAGCGGCCTGCGCAACGATGCGCAACTGATCGGCTTCCAGGGCGAAGCTTCGGCACCGACCGCGATCCTGCTGAAAAACAACGGCCTGCATTTCGAAATCCAGGTCGATGCCAGCACCCCGGTCGGCCAGACCGACGCAGCCGGCGTCAAAGACATCCTGATGGAAGCCGCACTGACCACCATCATGGACTGCGAAGACTCCGTCGCCGCCGTCGATGCCGATGACAAAGTGGTGATCTACCGCAACTGGCTCGGCCTGATGAAGGGCGATCTGTCGGAAGAAGTGGCCAAGGGTGGCAAGACGTTTACCCGCACCATGAACGCCGACCGCGCCTACACCGGCGTCGACGGTAACGCGGTAAACCTGCACGGTCGTTCACTGTTGTTTGTGCGCAACGTCGGTCACCTGATGACCATCGATGCGATCCTCGACAAAGACGGTAACGAAGTGCCGGAAGGCATTCTCGATGGCCTGGTGACTTGCCTGGCATCGATGCACAACCTGAACGGCAACACCTCGCGCAAAAACACCCGCACCGGCTCCATCTACATCGTGAAGCCGAAGATGCACGGGCCTGAAGAAGCGGCGTTCACCAACGAGCTGTTCGGTCGCATCGAAGACGTGCTGGGCCTTCCGCGCAACACCCTCAAAGTCGGGATCATGGACGAGGAGCGCCGTACCACGGTCAACCTCAAGGCCTGCATCAAGGCTGCCAGCGAGCGCGTGGTGTTCATCAACACCGGTTTCCTCGACCGCACGGGCGACGAAATCCACACCTCCATGGAAGCCGGCCCGATGGTGCGCAAGGCCGACATGAAGGCGGAAAAATGGATCGGCGCCTACGAGAACTCCAACGTCGATATCGGCTTGAGCACCGGCCTGCAAGGTCGCGCACAAATCGGTAAAGGCATGTGGGCCATGCCCGACCTGATGGCGGCGATGCTCGAACAGAAAATCGCTCACCCACTGGCCGGTGCCAACACCGCTTGGGTACCTTCGCCAACCGCCGCTGCCCTGCACGCGCTGCACTACCACAAGGTTGATGTGTTTGCCCGTCAGGCCGAACTGGCCAAACGTGCGCACGCCTCGGTGGACGACATCCTGACCATTCCGCTGGCGGTGAACCCGCAATGGACCGCCGAACAGATCAAGAACGAACTGGACAACAATTCCCAGGGCATTCTTGGTTATGTGGTGCGCTGGATCGACCAGGGCGTTGGTTGCTCGAAAGTGCCGGACATCAACGATATCGGCCTGATGGAAGACCGTGCGACGCTGCGTATTTCCAGCCAGCACATCGCCAACTGGCTGCGTCACGGCATCGTCACCGAAGAGCAAGTGATGGAAAGCCTCAAGCGCATGGCGCCGGTGGTTGACCGTCAGAACGCCGGTGACGCGCTGTACCGCCCACTGGCCCCGAACTTCGACAGCAACATCGCCTTCCAGGCAGCAGTCGAACTGGTGGTCGAAGGCACCAAGCAGCCAAACGGCTACACCGAGCCGGTCCTGCACCGTCGTCGTCGCGAGTTCAAGGCTGCCAACGGCCTGTAACCGAGCGTTTACGCCGGACATGAAAAAGCCCCGACTCGAAAGAGCCGGGGCTTTTTATTACGTGAAGATCAAAAGATCGCAGCCTTCGGCAGCTCCTACATGGGATTTGCGTTTCCCTGTAGGAGCTGCCGAAGGCTGCGATCTTTCTGGCGGCTTACAAATCCATCCCCAACTCATGCCTGACCAGCCCCAGCAACTTGCCGGTATCGATAGGCTTGAGCAGAAAATCCACCACGCTCAAATGCATCGCGGCAATGGCGTCTTTTACGTCGGCATCGCCCGAGACAATGATGATCGGCATCGCCGCCCGCACCGACTCGCGGACTTGGCGGATCAGGTCCAGGCCATCGACATGTCCCATTCGCAGATCGGTAATCACCAGGCCGATCGAAGGTTTCTCTTCCAACATTTTGAGTGCAGTTTCGCCACTGGCCGCAGTCATGCAGCGAATACCGTCCAGCGCCAGAATCTCCGACAGTAACTCTCGGGCGTCCTTGTCGTCGTCGACGATCAGCACCCGCTGCGGCGGCAGTTCGGGTTCCTGCATGACAGCACTCAGCGCTTCGCGCTCGGCGTCACTCAAAATATCGTGGTCGGACATGGCGTTCTCTACATGTTCAAGTCAGTTCCCTAGCACAGTGGTGAGACATCGCTAAGCAGACCTTCAATGTGCACTTCGTCGGATATTTTTCCAAGAGGCAAATGGAGAGGTTTTTCTCACGTTTGCGTAAGGGATTTCTGACAATACATCACGTTTACGGCCTACCTAGACTTACGTCCAATGGGCACCCCGGCCGCAGGGGTCGACCATGGTTGAGTCACCCGACAACAACAACTCCAAAAAAGACTGCGGTAATGGTTATGAGTAAAGCGGACGCCTTCACACAGGCAGGGAAAACCGCGGTGTTGCAGAACATCCAGGGCACTTTGCAATTCCTTCAGCGCTTCCCGCCTTTCAATCAG
>Ga0247818_10000131_pt1 | contig 43537 bp, 39 predicted proteins | sample 13C_Glucose_Day1_FD_192424 | JGI IMG/M metagenome (GOLD analysis project Ga0247818, IMG submission 192424) | Soil microbial communities from agricultural site in Penn Yan, New York, United States - 13C_Glucose_Day1 | ecosystem: Environmental > Terrestrial > Soil > Agricultural land | place...
GAGCTCCCCGGCCCCGTCCCAGGCGCGTCGGGAGACGCCACCCCGAGCGCGCGCTCGCCGCAGCAGGCGATGCCGGCTGGGCCGGCAGGGGCCGGGGCTCGGGGTCAACCGGCGCTTCCGGCTCCGGCTCGACGACGGCCTCCGCCTCGACCTCGGGGCCGGGGAGCTCCTCACGCTCGGGCTCGGCTTCGGCCAGCTCTTCCCCCGTCCGCAGCTGCACACTGGTGGCGGACTCGGGCGCGTCGTGGTCACTCCACGGCCCACGTGCGGCAGCGCGCAGCTCGGTCTCGCCGGCGGGAGCCGACACCACGGCATACGCGGTGCCGCGGGCCACGACCCGGAAAGGGGAGCCCTCCTGGACCGCGGCGAAGTCCGGCGCCTGCCGAACTCCCTCACGGGCGAGGGCGTCGAGGACCTCGTCGAGGACGCCGGAGGAAGCCGCGTCGCGGAGGCGGGCCAGACCGGGCGCTGCGTCATCCCAGCGCACGAGCACGTGCACGCCGGCAGCAGAGATGGCGGTCCACCCGGGCTGCTCCTGCAGGCTGACGCCCACAGCAGTCACTCCTGTGACCCCGCTGCGCTCCTGGGAGCCGTGTCGACGTCGAAGTCGCCGTCGTCACCGGAGTCGAGGGCGACCACGATGACCGTCACGTTGTCTCGCCCACCGGCCTCGACCGCTGCGCGCACCAGCGCCTCCGCTGCGTCCTGGGGGTCGTCGACCGCGGCGACGATCTCGCGGATCTCGTCACGGTCGAGCTCGTTGGACAGCCCGTCGGAGCAGATGACGAACCGCTCACCGGGGTGCGGCGGGAACACCCAGACATCGGGCGTCGGCATGCTCTCGGTGCCCAGCGACCGGGTCACGACGTTGCGCAGCGGGTGGCGGGCTGCCTCGGCCTCGGTGATCAGGCCGGCGTCAACCATCTCGCGGACCTCCGAGTGGTCGACCGTCACCAGGGCGAAGTCGCCGCCGATGAAGCGGTAGACGCGCGAGTCCCCGACGTTGAAGACCGCCCAGTGGTCGGAGCCGCCAGCCGTCACGACGGCCAGACCCGTCGCGGTGGTCCCCATCCCGCGCTGCTCGGGGTGGCGCGCCACGGACTGCAGGATCGCGGTGTTGGCCTCGGTCAGCGCGGCGACGACGTCCTCGGGACGGACCCGGTCGAGGTCGGCCAGCCCGGCCATGGTCTCGACGACGATGCGGCTGGCCACCTCACCGGCGGCGTGGCCGCCCATGCCGTCGGCCACCACGAAGACCGAGCGCTCGGCGAGCACGCTGTCCTCGTTGTGCTTGCGCACGCGACCGACGTCGGTGGCGGCTCCTGCTCTCAGCATCATGGCGGGCGCCGTCACCGCTCGACCCGGACGGTCTGCATGACCTGCTGGATCCCGGGGTACTCCGCCTCGGCGTCCGGGCCACCGACCGAGCCGGTGACCTGGATGAGGTCGACCACCTGACCGCGGCGGGCGCCGGCGAAGAGGTGAGCCTGCACGACGTCGCCGACGGTGTCGTCGGCCCACGAGACGTTGACGCCCACGAAGGGCACGCCCGCGATGTCCACCTCGAACGGCGACTCCATCTCGCCGTCCTTCTGCTGCGCCACGAAGGCCTGCAGCTCGCCGAGCGCCCGGCCGATCGTGAACTGGCCCGAGCGCGTGAAGCCGCGGATGACGACGTTCGGGGCGAAGGAGCCCTCGGCGGAGGTGCGGCGGGCGGCGATCAGGGTGCCGGGCACGCGCACGGGAGACCACTCACCGGGGATGTCGACGGCGACCGCGGGCGGGCCGGGAAAGGTCCTGCTGGGGTACGCCAACGTCTGTGTACCCGCCCCTGCGCTCATGGCGTCTGTTCCTCCCTTGCACGTGGTGCCCTCGCCGGTCACGGGGTCACCCCAGCGTATGGCGCTCCCCCCGGCCCCGACATGGGGAGCACTCCCCAAGCGGGCGGCCCGCGGACAGCCTTCCACATCGGGTCAATAGGGAGAAAGACCCGGATATCGCCGCAGGTCACCGGCGAGGCGTCAGCCCGCCGCGGTGCCCTCGGACTCGGGCTGGTCGGCCCACCACGTCAGCAGCCGCTCCCGGGCGGCGTCCTCGCCGATCGGCCCCTCGTCGAGGCGCACCGACAGCAGGTACTTGTAGGCGCGCCCGAGCACCGGACCCGGCCTGATCCCGAGGGCCTGCGCGATCTGGTTGCCGTCGAGCTCGGGGCGGACCTTGCCGAGCTCCTCCTGCTCCATCAGCCGCTCGATGCGCTGCTCGAGCTCGTCATAGGTGCGCGAGAGCCGGGCCGCCTTGCGCTGGTTGCGCGTCGTGGAGTCCGAGCGGGTGAGCCGGTGCAGCCGCTGCAGCAGGGGGCCGGCGTCGGTGACGTAGCGCCGGACCGCGGAGTCGGTCCACTGGCCCTCGCCGTAGCCGTGGAAGCGCAGGTGCAGCTCGACGAGGCGCGCGACCGCCCTGACCGTGTCCTTGTCGAAGCGCAGCGCCTTGAGCCGCTTGGCGGTCATCTTGGCGCCGACCACCTCGTGGTGGTGGAAGCTGACCCCGCCGCCCTTCTCGAACCGTCGCGTCGGCGGCTTGCCGATGTCGTGCAGCAGCGCGGCCAGCCGGAGCACCAGGTCGGGGCCGGGCACCGACTCCTCGGGACCGCCCGACGGGCCCTCGAGGGCGATCGCCTGCTCGAGCACCGTGAGGGAGTGCTCGTAGACGTCCTTGTGGCGGTGGTGCTCGTCGACCTCCAGCTTGAGCGCCGGCAGCTCCGGGAGCATGTGGGCCGCGAGGCCGGTGTCGACGAGGATCTCCAGACCCGCCCGGGGGGACGGTGCGAGGAGCAGCTTGCTGAACTCGTCGCGGATGCGCTCCGCGGAGACGATCTCGAGGGTCTGGGCCCGGTCGACCATGGCCGCCTCGACCCCGGGGTCCAGCCTCGCGCCGAGCTGGGCGGCGAACCGCGCGGCCCGCATCATCCGCAGCGGGTCGTCGGCGAAGCTCACCTCGGGTGGGCCGGGCGTTCGCAGCACCTTCCGCGCGAGGTCGGCCAGGCCGGCATACGGGTCCACGAACTCCAGCGAGGGCAGCCGCAGCGCCATGGCGTTCATGGTGAAGTCGCGCCGGACCAGGTCGTCCTGAAGGTTGTCGCCGAACGCGACCACCGGCTTGCGCGTCTGGCCGTCGTAGGCGTCGGCCCGGTAGGTGGTGACCTCCACCGTGGTGCCGGCCCGCCGCGCGCCGATGGTGCCGAACTCGCGACCGATGTCCCAGTGCGCGTCACCCCAGTCGGTGAGGATCCGCTGGGTCTGGGACGGGGAGGCGCTGGTGGTGAAGTCGAGGTCGGGCGAGGTCCTGCCCAGGAACGCGTCGCGCACCGGTCCGCCGACCAGCGCGAGCTCGTGCCCGGCGTCGGTGAACAGCTCCCCCAGCTCTTTCAGCAGGGGCACCACCGGGGCGAGGTGGGCGACGGCCTGCTGGAGCAGCGCAGGGGTCGGCTGGGGGGAAGACACGAGAGACAAGGGTAGGTGACGCGCAGGTGGCGCCCGGACGACCAGCCCGTCGCCGGACGGCCCGCGCCGCGGCCGTCGATGCCAAGGCTGGCTGGTTAGAGTGACCGCCATGACCTCCCCGGCGCGCGACCCCGAGCGGATCAGCCGCCGGCTGCCCGCGGTGGAGGAGCGCTCGGCGGGCGGGATCATCGTCGACGTCTACGAGGGCATCGCCCGGATCGCCGTCATCGCGCGCCGCAACCGCGCCGGCCGTGTCGAGTGGTGCCTGCCCAAGGGGCACATGGAGGACGGCGAGACCCTCGCCGAGGCGGCGGCCCGCGAGGTCGCCGAGGAGACGGGGATCGAGGGCAGGGTCCTCACCGAACTCGGCACCATCGACTACTGGTTCGCCACCAGCGACAAGCGCGTGCACAAGTACGTCCACCACTACCTGCTCGAGGCCACCGGCGGCTACCTCACCATCGAGAACGACCCGGACCAGGAGGCCATCGACGTCGCCTGGCTCCCGCTCGCCGAGGCCCACCGCCACCTGACGTTCCCCAACGAACGTCGTATCGCCAGACAGGCGTGGCAGCGACTCTCCGGGAGCGAGTGATGCGCCGGCTCGGGGTATGCCGGGCACTCACCGTGGTCTCGCTGCTCCTCCCTGCTCTCGGGCTGGCCTCCGTGCCGGCCCGGGCCGCCACCCCCTCGGCGGCCCCACAGGGGGGCCCGCAGGCGGTCGTGCCGGCGGTCCTGCCCAAGGCGCCCGCAGCCGACACCGGGCTGGAGATCAGCCTGTCGTCGGTCTCGCCCGCCATCGCCGGGCCCGGGCAGAGCGTCACCGTCGCCGGCACGGTGACCAACCGCGGCAGCTCGGCGGTCCCGCGACCGGTGGCGCGGGTCGTCCTGGGCAGCCAGCCGCTGGCCGTCCGCGAGGACGTCGACCGCTGGGCCGCGGCCAGCGGGCCGGCGCAGGGCCGTGAGGTCGGACGCAGCAGTCTCGGCGCGTCGATCGCCCCCGGCGCCACCGTCCCCTTCCGCGTGCAGGTCGACGGTGCGGCCGGCCTTCGCGAGCCGACCTATGGGGCGTTGCCGCTGTCGGTCGAGGTGAGCGACACCAGCCTGCGCACGTTCGCCGGCTACCAGCGGCTCAAGCAGTACCAGCCGATGCGTCTCGGCTGGGTGGTCCCGCTGACCCTCGACCCCGACCCTGCCCTGTTCGGCGCCGAGGGTGACGCGCGCCAGGCCGCGTGGGACAGGGCGCTCGGCGCCGGCTCGCGGGTCAGCCGGGTCCTGGAGTCCACCGAGTCCACCGGGTCGGCCCCGGTGACCTGGGCCATCGACCCGTCGCTGCTGCCCAGCCTGCTGCCGGAGGAGACCGGAGAGCCCGTCTCGTCGGACGCGAAGGCCAGCAAGACGTCCGAGGCGGCCCTGCGGTCGGCCGTGGAGGAACGGATCCGCGCCTCCGCGCCCCGGCACTCGCCCTGGGTGCTGCCCGACACCGACGCCGACGTGGCTGCCGTCGCCGATGCGGGCACCAGCTCGGACCTCGTGCCGGAGCTCGTCTCGCGTGCGGCCACCGTGGCCCGCGCGGTCGACGGCCGCGCCGACGTCGCCTGGCCGGCGGATGGCCAGCACACCCCCGCGCGCGAGTCGGCGCTGCGCCGGTTGTACTCGCAGCCGCGCCTGGGCGCGCAGCTGGCCGCCCAGTCGTCCCTGCCACTGGACGGCAACACCCAGGACGCCCACCGCCGCAGTGCTGACGGACTTCCGGTGCTGGCCTACGACGACAGCCTGAGCGCGCTGCTCGCCCAGGTGGAGACCCCGGAGAGCGCCGCACTGGGTGTCCAGCGGTTCATCGCCGACACCGCTGCCCTGCTCGACGAGCGACCCGGCACGTCCTCGCGGTCAGTGCTGGTGGCCGCGCCGCGGTCGTTCAGTCCCGACCCGACCGCCGCGGCCACGTTCTTCGAGACCGCCGCGTCCATCCCCTGGCTCGAGCCGGTGACCACCGACACCCTGCTGACTGACGCCAGGAAGGCGGTGCCGATGCCGAAGGAGGTCGGCACCAGGCCCACGCCCACCCCGTCGCCGAGCACGCCGTCGCCGGGCGCCGCGCCACCGAGCACGCCGCCCGCCGACCCCTACTCCGAGAGCCGCCCGCTCCTCACGCAGCGGCGGGTCGAGTCACTGGAGCAGAGCCTGGACACGGTCCGGGGGGTCGCCCTCATCCGCGACGACGGCGACGCCTTCGCCCGCACCTGGGGGCGTGCCGCCGAGCAGCTGGCCTCGAGCCGGTGGCGCGCCGGGCCGGCCGGCTGGACCAGGCTCAACGCCGGGATCCAGGCCGCCACCCGAGAGACGACGTCGAGCATCAGGGTGTCGCGGAGCAACATCAACTTCCTGGCCGAGACCGGCCGGCTGCAGATCACCGTCACCAACGACCTCGACGTCGCGGTCGAGAACGTCAAGCTGACCCTCGAGCCGGCGACCCCCCGGCTGCGCATCGACAGCCAGCCTCCGGTCATGCGGATCGGCCCCAACAGCCGGGCCACCGCGATCGTCGGCGTCACGACCCTGGCCGCCGGCTCGGTGCCCCTGCGGACCACCCTCACCACCCCCGACGGCACGGTCATCGGGCAGGGAGCCGACGTGGTGGTGCAGGTGACCCCGACCGGCGACTGGGTCTACTGGACTCTCGGCGGGTTCGCAGGGATCATCCTCGTGCTCGGCATCTGGCGGTCCGTGCGACGCAAGCCCGAACCGGTCAATGCGGCCGAGCCCGTCCCCTCTCCCCAAGGAACTGCATGAGTGACGCAAGCCTGGCCCGCAGCAGCGCGCTCATGGCTCTGGGAACTGTCGCCTCCCGAATGCTCGGCTTCGTCCGGGCCTCCACGCTGGCCGCGGTGGTCGGCATCGGCCTGGCCGCCGACACGTTCGACGTGGCGAACACCCTGCCCAACCAGTTCTACCTGTTGCTGGCCGGAGGCGTGCTCAACGCCGTCCTGGTCCCCCAGATCACCAAGGCCGCGACCCACGACGACGGCGGGCACGAGTTCGTCAACCGCCTGCTGACCATCTCGTTCGCGATCATCGCGGTGGCCACCGTGGCGATCACCGTGGCGGCGCCCTTCCTGGTGCGGCTGTTCTCCCAGGGATGGGACGACGAGGCGCTCGGCCTCGCGACCGCCTTCGCCTTCATCTGCCTGCCCCAGGTCCTGCTCTACGGGCTGTACACGCTGCTCGGGCAGGTCCTGAACGCACGAGGCCACTTCGCGGCATACATGTGGGCGCCGGCGGTGGCCAACATCGTCGCGATCGCCGGCCTCGTCTGGTTCCGGTTCGCCTTCGGCACCGAGGTGCCCGTGAGCGAGTGGACCCCGGCCATGGTGTGGGTGCTGGCCGGCACCGCCACGCTGGGCGTCGCGCTGCAGGCCCTGGTGCTGATCGTCCCGCTGCGCCGCAGCGGCTTCCGCTACCGGCCCGTGTGGGGGTTCCGGGGGGCCGGCCTCGGGTCTGCCTCCAGGGTGGCGATGTGGACGTTCGCGGCCATCGGTGTCAGCCAGCTGGGCTTCATCGTGACCTCGAAGGTGATGACCCGTGCCGGTGACCTGCTCCACGAGGCGGGCGTCGTGGGTGCCGGCAAGGCCGCCTACGGCTTCGCGTTCCTGCTCTTCATGCTGCCGCACTCGCTCATCACCGTCTCCCTGGTCACGGCGCTGTTCACCCGCATGTCCCAGGCCGCCCACGCCGGCCGCGACCGCGACGTCGTCGACGACCTGAACCGGGGTCTGCGGATGCCGGCCGTGGTCCTGATCCCCGGGACGGTCGCCGCGGTGCTCCTCGGCTCCGCCGCGGTCCGCGTCGCCTTCCCCGGCAACTCCCCCGAGCAGGCCAACGCCATCGCCGCGGTCGTGATCGCCATGATGCTGGGCGCCCTTCCCTTCGGCTGGCTCTACCTCGTCCAGCGCGTCTACTACGCGTTCGAGGACGCCAAGACCCCGTTCTACCTGCAGCTCGTCGTGACCGTCGTCGCCACGGCGGCCAACCTGGTGGCCGCCACCGTCGACCCCGAGCGCACCGGCATCGTCGTCGGCCTCGGGCAGACGCTGTCCAACCTCGCAGCCGCGGTCGTCGGCCTCGCCCTGCTGCGCCGCCGGTTCGGCAGCCTGCGGCTGCGGCAGACCACGCGGCTCTACGTGCGCCTGGGCATCGCGGCGCTCGTTGCCGGGGCCGCGGCCTTCGTCCTCGTGTGGACGCTGGGCCACGTGCTGCCCCACGACGCCGACGGGCACCTCACCTGGATGTCGTCGCTCGTGCAGCTCCTGACCGGGCTGGCGGTGCTGTTCGCCGTGTTCCTGCCGCTGGCCCACGCGATGCGGGTGGACGAGGTGGCCCAGCTGCTCGACCCGGTGCTGCGCCGGGTCCGAGCGCGCCGCGGTCCGGGCCGTGGCGGCACCGCCTAGGATGAGCGGGCACTGGGCGCCCCGCCCGGTCGCGACCCGACCTGAGACGACTGACGCGACGGCAGCAAGGAGGCACGCGTGCACGGCGTAGGACCCTCCACGGTGCTTGGCGGACGGTATGCCGTGCAGCGTCGACTGGCGCAGCTGCCCCGCGCCGAACGCTGGTCCGCGCACGACACCACGCTGGAGCGCGACGTCGTCGTGGTCTGCTTCGCGGCCGACGACCCGAACGCCGACGCCGCCCTCGACGCCGCCCGCCGCGCCGCCGGGGTCGACAACGAGCGTCTGGTCCGCATCCTCGACGTGGGGCGCTCCGAGGAGGTCGCCTTCTTCGTCGAGGAGGCGCTGCACGAGGCGCACACCCTCACCCACCTGCTCGAGCAGGGCGGCCTGCCCTCCGAGGAGGCACGCCGCATCGCGGGCGAGACGGCGGTGGGCCTCGAGGCGGCCCGGGGTCGCGGGCTGCACCACCTGCAGCTCAGCCCCTCCTCCATCTGGCGCACCGGCGACGGCGCCATCAAGGTCTCGGGGCTCGCCACGGCCGCGGCCCTGGCCGGCGTCGACGACCTCGACTCCACGGAGGCCTCCCGCGCCGACGCCGTGGGCGCCGTCGCGATCACGTATGCCGCACTGACGAGCCGGTGGCCGCTGCCGGGCGGCGTGCACGGGTTGGACCCGGCGCCGCACGTCGTCGGCGGGGTGCCCGCGCCCTCGGAGATCGCCGCCGGTGTGCCTGGCGACCTCGACGCGCTGTGCCGCCTGACCCTCAACGAGGACGAGGGCCCGCTCACCCCCGGTGACTTCGCCACCCAGATCGCCCCGTGGTCCTCCACGATGATCAGCGGCCTCGGGGGCGCCACGCAGCCCATCGCCTTCGAGGACCTCGCGGCCACGGGCGGGGTCAACAAGACCCTGGCCCTGCCCCTGCCTGCAACAGCCGGCGGTGAGCCCGCCCCCGGCGCTGGTCGGCCTCCGGCACCGGGTACCGAAGGCGGCCCGACGCCCGGGGAACGGGTCGAGCCCCCCGGTGTGCGCCAGGAGGCCTCGGGTCCTGCCGAGGAGCACCCCGCTGCGGCCGGCGCGGCCGCGACGGCGGTGGCCGGCGCGATCGGCACCGCTGGCCAAGCGGCCGGTCATGCGGCGGGCGTCGCAGCCGGCAAGGTCGGCAGCTTCGCCCGCGCCGCCGCCGACAAGGCCGCGGAGAAGCGTGCCGCCCGGGTTGCCGCCCACGAGCGTGCCGAGAGCAGCCGCGTGTCCCTGGATGACGCACTCCTTTCCGGTGAGGAGGAGATCGAACCGCCCCTGCCGATGCTGCCCCCCGAGACCGCTGCTGCCCCGACGCGCGACCAGTCGAAGCTCGTCATCGCCATCATCGCGGCCTTCCTGGCCCTCGTGACCGTCATCGGCTTCTGGGGGGTCTCGCAGATCGGCTCCGACTCCGGCCTCGACCTCTCCGGTCCCAGCCCCAAGCCCACGGTGACCGTCACCGGCCCACCCCAGACCGTCACCCCCAGCAGCACGCCGAGCGAGACCACCGCGACCGAGGAGCCCGGCGAGCCGCTCGCGATCCTCAAGGCCACCGGCTTCGACCCCGAGGGCGACGGCAAGGAGCGCAACAGCGAGGCACCCCGGGTCTACGACGGTGACAAGGCGACCTACTGGAGCTCCGAGGGCTACGCCTCGAGCAACCTCGGCGGCCTCAAGCCCGGTGTGGGCGTGGTGCTCGACCTCGGCCAGGCGGCCCGGGTCAAGGAGGTCACCCTCGAGCTCCCGGACGAGGCCGACGTGACCGTCTACCTCGGCGACGAGGACGACTCCATCGACGGCGCCACCGAGCTCGGCAGCTCCACGGGCAAGAAGGGCACGGTCAAGATCACGCCCGACGGCACCGACGCAGCCGGCAAGTTCGTCACCGTCTGGTTCACCAAGGTCTCCCAGGTCAGCGACGGCCGCTTCCGGGCCACCCTCGCTGAGGTCTCGCTCCGCTGAGGCCCAGCGCCATGGTCGAGGAGGTGCCCCTGCGGGAGCGCGCAGACCGCGACCTGATGGCGCAGCACTGCGCGGGCGACCCTGAGGCGTTCGGCGAGCTGTTTCGCCGGCACCGTGACCGCATGTGGGCCGTGGCCCTGCGCACCACCGGCAACCGCGAGGTCGCCTCGGACTGCCTCCAGGAGGCGTTCATCGCCGCCTTCCGCCGGGCCGACTCCTACCGCGGCGACGCGGCTGTCACGACCTGGCTGCACCGCATCGTCGTCAACGCGTGTCTGGACCGCCTGCGCCGCGACCGGCCGACCACGCCACTGCCGGAGCACGACCTGCCCGACCGCCACGACGCCGAGGGGCAGGTCGACACCCGTCTCGACGTGCGGGAGGCGCTCGCCCGTCTGCCCGAGGGACAGCGGCTCGCCCTGGTCCTGGTCGACATGCACGGGCTCTCGGTCGCGGAGGCGGCCCTGGTCCTCGAGGTGGCCGAGGGCACGGTGAAGTCCCGCTGCGCTCGCGGCCGCGCCGCTCTCGCCGAGCTCCTCGGCCCGTCGGTGACGGGCCTCGCGGAACCTTCGGGGACGCCGTGACGTCCTACTCATGTCAGTCCCGCCGCCGCGAGGCGGCCCTCCCGGCCGCTCCACCGGCCGGACCCCGCTCTGCCAGGAGGTCGTCGTGGTGACCCTGCGCCATCCGCCGCCTGGGCCGCCTGACCCCGAGGACGACCCCACCGGGATGCGGGCCCTGCTGTCCTCGCTGCCGGACCCCGGCCCCATGCCCGACGACCTGGTCAGCCGGATCACCGCCAGCCTCGCCGAGGAACGCGATCGCCGCTCCCCCGTCGTGCCGATCACCCACCGAAGGCGCTCCCTCTGGCGCACCGCCGGCCTCGCCGCGGCTGCCGTGGCCGTCATCGGCATCGGCGGCACCTCGCTGCTCACCGACACCGCGCCCGGCGACCTCGGGGCGCTCTTCGGCGGCGGCGACAGCAGCTCGGCCTCGTCCGGGGCCGAGGCCGCCACCCGGGACAGTGCTGCTGCCGGGAGCGACAGCGGCCTGGAGGGGCAGCCCTCGGCGGTGGCGCTGAGCGTGCACCACAGCAACACGGCATACACGTCGGTGGCCTTCGCCGCCCAGGCGAGGACCCTGCTCGCGGACCCCGGCGAGACGCTGGCCCCGACCGGGCCCGAGTCGCCGGGCATCGGCCCGATCGGCACCGAGACGGGACTGCGCTCGTGCCTGTCCGCCCTCACCTCCGGGGCGTTTGCGCAGGTCACCGCCGATCTGGGGAGCTACGAGGGCACGCCTGCCGCGGTTCTCGTGCTCACCACCGACGCCGGCCACACGGCATACGCGGTGAGGCGATCGTGCTCCACCGGGCACCCCGACGTGCTGGCCGGCCCGACCCCCCTCCCCTGATCGCGGCGCAGCCGCAGAGGTCTGCCGGCGAGGCTTGCGTGTCGCGGCCGGCCGCGTGCCGGAGTGGAACAAAGAGGCCCTACGATCGGTTGGAGCAGAGGCACCGCATCTTGCGGTCCACACCCATCCCGACCACAAGGGGCAGTACCTGTGAGCAGTGACGTGTCCGACGTCCGGAACCTCATCATCATCGGCTCCGGCCCGGCCGGCTACACCGCAGCGGTCTACGCCGCACGCGCCAACCTCAGGCCCCTGGTCTTCGAGGGCGCTGTGACCGCCGGTGGCGCGCTGATGAACACCACCGAGGTCGAGAACTTCCCCGGCTTTCGCGACGGGATCATGGGCCCCGAGCTCATGGAGAACATGCGCGCCCAGGCCGAGCGCTTCGGCGCCGAGCTGGTCACCGACGACGTCACCGACGTCGACCTGACCGGCCCCGTCAAGACGGTCACCGACTCCGAGGGCAACACCTACCGCGCGCACGCCGTGGTCCTGGCCATGGGCTCGGCCTACCGCGAGCTCGGGCTGCCCGATGAGAAGCGCCTGTCCGGCCACGGCGTCTCCTGGTGTGCCACCTGCGACGGCTTCTTCTTCCGCGACCAGGACATCGTCGTGGTCGGCGGCGGCGACTCGGCCGTCGAGGAGGCCACCTTCCTGACCAAGTTCGCGCGCTCGGTGACGATCGTGCACCGCCGCGACGAGCTGCGTGCCTCCAAGATCATGGCCGAGCGCGCCCTGGCCAACGACAAGATCCGGTTCGCGTGGAACAGCGCGGTCACCGCCATCCACGGCGACGCCAAGGTCACCGGCGTGACCCTGACCGACACGGTCACCGGTGAGACCCGCGAGCTGCCCGTCACCGGCGTCTTCGTCGCCATCGGCCACGACCCGCGGAACGAGCTGGTCAAGGGCGTGGTCGACCTCGACGACAGCGGCTACGTCCAGGTGCAGGGCCGCACCACCCTGACCAGCGTCGAGGGCGTCTTCGCCTGCGGCGACCTGGTCGACCACACCTACCGCCAGGCGATCACGGCCGCCGGCTCCGGCTGCGCCGCCGCCCTCGACGCCGAGCGCTTCCTCGCCGCCGCCGAGCACGCCGGCCAGCCCGCCGCCGCCGCGGCCCTCATCGAGCAGGACAACCCGCTCGAGGGCGCTGTCAGCACCCGCTGAGACACTGGGCCCAGGCCGCCGCACGTCGCCGACACCCGTACTGCGACATCACCGCACCACCCCATCCGGGCACACCAACGAAAGGAGCCCCCATCGTGGGAGCCACCAAGGAGACCACCGACGCCACGTTCGACTCGGACGTGCTCATGAACGACAAGCCCGTGCTGGTGGACTTCTGGGCACCCTGGTGCGGCCCCTGCCGCGCCGTCGCCCCGGTGCTCGAGGAGCTCGCCAATGAGCACGCCGGCAAGATCGAGGTCGTCAAGCTCAACACCGACGAGAACCCCGAGATCACCGGCCGCTACGGCATCACCGGCATCCCGACGCTGAACGTCTACGTCAAGGGCGAGGTCGTCAAGACCCTCGTGGGCGCCCTGCCCAAGCCCAAGCTGGTGCGCGAGCTCGCCGACTACCTCGGCTGAGCCACCGCTCAGAGCCCGTATGCCGGTCGATCCCCTCCCGGGGACGGCCGGCATCGGCGTTTGCGGCCCCTGAGCGCCCCTGCGGCGCTGGTTGGCCCCTCTGCCCGGGCTCGCCTAGGCTCATCCCCGACCGCGCCCACCCCCGGTGGGCTGCTCCCTGCCCCAGGAGGCCCATGTCCACCAGCAACAACGGCCTGCTCCGCCGCGGCAGCCGTGGACCAGCAGTGGCCGACGTGCGCAGGCGTCTTGTGGCGCTCTCCGAAGCGCACCTGGCCGACAAGTCGGGCCTCGAGGGGCCCGCAGTCGATCCAGACGTCTATGACGCGGCCGTCGAACGGGCCGTGCGCGACTTCCAGCAGCGCCAGGGGCTCATCGTCGACGGCGTGGTCGGACCCGAGACCTTCTCGGCGATCGACGGCGCGCGCTGGTCGCTGGGAGACCGCATCCTGCGCCACACGCCGGGGCACCTGCAGCACGGCGACGACGTGGTCGCCCTGCAGGAGCGCCTCAACACCCTGGGTTTCGCCGCCGGGCGCGTCGATGGGCGCTTCGGGGAGAACACCGAGCGAGCCGTGCGGGCCTTCCAGCGCGCCTACGGCCTCTCCGGCGACGGCTCCGTGGGGCCGGACACGCTCCGGGCCTTCGCCGACCTGCGCCGGAGTGTCTCCGGCGGCTCCTCCACCGTGCTCCGCGAGCAGGAGCGGGTGCGGCGGGCCGGTCACAGCCTCAGCGGCCGCACCGTGGTGCTCGACCCGGGCCACGGGGGAAGCGACACCGGCGTGACGCGCAACGGCCTCACCGAAGCCGAGGTGGTCCTCGATCTCGCACGGCGCATCGAGGGCAGGCTCACCGCGATCGGGGTCGACGTCGTCTACACCCGCACGGAGAGCGCGTGCCCCAGCGACGAGGAGCGCGCCGGCATCGCCAACCGCGCCGAGGCCGACGTGCTGCTCTCGCTCCACTGCGACTCCCACGACCACGCCGACGCCAGCGGGGTGGCCACCTTCTTCTACGGTCGAGACCGCCGCACCTCGTGGTCAGCCGTTGGCGAGCACCTCGCCGACCTGCTGCTGCGCGAGATCGTCGCTCGCACACCGCTGGCCAACTGCCGCTCGCACGGCCGTTCCTGGCGGCTGCTGCAGCAGACGAGCATGCCGGCGGTCCGCGTCGAGGCGGGCTACCTCTCCAACCCGCACGACGCCGCACTGCTGGCCGACCCCGCGTTCCGCGACACCCTGGCAGATGCCGTCCTGGTCAGCCTGCAGCGCATGTACCTCGGCGAGGACGACACCAATGCCACCGGCGTGCTCCGCCTTGGCGACCTGCGCGCCTACCTCGCGTCCGGCGGCGGACCTCTCTGAACCGGTAGCCATGCGGAGGCCCCTATCTCAGTTCTGAGATAGGGGCTTCCTCAATATGCCATCTTGTCCCGATTGCACCCGATTACCCGGCTTTCGGTATGTCGGCTGCGATATCGCTAGGCGTTCTGGGCGTCGACGCCGAGAAGGTCGACAATGCGGTTCAGGTCCTCGACCGAGGCGAACTCGACGGTCAGTTTGCCCTTCCGCTGCCCGAGGGCGATGTTGACCCTAGTGTCGAACCGGTCGGACAGCCGAGCTGCCAGGTCGTCGAGCTGCGGGTGCCGGTTGCCCGGGCGGGGGCGCCGGGGCTTTGCGCCACCCTGGTCGCCGCCGAGCGCGACGATCTCCTCGACGCTGCGCACCGACAGGCCCTCGGCCACGATCCGCTGAGCCAGGCGCTCCATGGCCCCGCCGTCCTCCAGCGCCAGAAGCGCGCGGGCGTGGCCGGCGCTGAGCACCCCGGCGGCGACCCGGCGGGCCACCAGCGGGGGGAGCTTCAGCAGGCGCAGCGTGTTGGAGATCTGGGGACGCGAGCGGCCAATGCGGCCGGCGAGCTCGTCATGGGTGCAACCGAAGTCCTCGAGCAGCTGCTGGTAGGCCGCGGCCTCCTCGAGCGCGTTGAGCTGGCTGCGGTGTAGGTTCTCCAGCAGGGCGTCGCGCAGCAGGTCGTCATCGTCGGTCTCCTTGACGATGGCCGGCACGGTCTCGAGGCCGGCCTCCTGCGTGGCACGCCAGCGCCGCTCGCCCATGATGAGCTCGAAACGGATGCCCTCGTCGTCGCCATCAGAGACAGGCCGCACCACGATCGGCTGCAGGACGCCGATCTCACGGATGCTGTGCACCAGCTCGGCCATGTCGTCGTCGTCGAAGACGCTCCGCGGCTGCTTGGGGTTGGGCCGGATCGCCGTGACGGGCACCTCGGCGAAGGAGGCGCCGGGAACCGGGGCCAGTCCGTGCTGCGACGCGGGCTCCGCGGGATCGTTCGCCTGCTCCGGCGCCCGGTCCTCACCGTCCTGTGCGGAGCCCTTGAGCTCGGCGCCATCCCCGCGCCCGTCGGCGGGTGCGCCGGCACCGCTCTCGGGACCCTGCCCCTCCACCTGCTCGGTCTTGACCGAGGTCGACGCCGCGCCGTCGCGCTCCACCCCGTCACGCATCCCGTCACGCATCCCGTCACGTTCGCCGGTGAGCGCCGTGGCGTCGTCGGTGGCGGCGGGGGTGCCGGAAACCTCCCACGGCCGCTCCGGAGCGGAGACGACCCGGGCCTGGTGCGCGGCGCTGTTGTCCTTGAAGAAGACGTCGACCGGTCGGGCCGCTCCCTCCCCGGCTGGGCTGTTCGGGATCAGGGCGCCAAGCCCGCGTCCGAGTGCGCGACGCTTCTCGCTCATCTGGTGGCCTTTCTGTTTCTGGGCGGGAGACTGCGGGGCTGGGCCGCCGATGCGGCCGGGGGTGCGTTCGGGAGCGGGCTTGGGGGCGGCGTTCGTCATGAGGCCGCTGCGCCACGATCGGCGAGCTCGCTGGCCGCCTCGAGGTAGGACAGCGCGCCACTGCTGTTGGGGTCGTAGGTCATGACGGTCTGCCCGTGGCTGGGGGCCTCGGAGATCCGCACGGAACGGGGCACCGACGTCCGCAGCACCTGCTGCGGGAAGTGTGCCCGGACCTCCTCGGCCACCTGCGCCGACAAACGGGTGCGGCCGTCATACATGGTCAGCAGGATCGTCGAGACATGCAGCGTCGGGTTCAGGTGGCTCTTGATCAGCTCGATGTTCTTGAGGAGCTGCGAGAGCCCTTCGAGCGCGTAGTACTCGCACTGGATCGGGATGAAGACCTCTTCAGCGGCCACGAAGGCGTTGACCGTGAGGAGGCCGAGGCTGGGCGGGCAGTCGATGATCACGTAGTCAGGTGCTGCGTAACCCCCCTGTTCGGCGGCGGCCACGTAGGCCGCGATCGCCTTCTGCAGTCTGGTTTCCCGCGCCACCATCGAGACCAGCTCGATCTCGGCGCCCGCGAGGTCAATGGTGGCGGGTGCGCAGAACAGGCCGGGGACGTCGGGGCACTCCTGCACCACCTCGACGATGGGGGTGCTGTCGACCAGCACGTCGTAGATGCTGGGCACCTCGGCGTGGTGCTCGATCCCCAGCGCGGTGCTCGCGTTGCCCTGAGGGTCGATGTCGATCACCAGGACCGTCAGGCCCGCCTGGGCCAGCGCAGCAGCGACGTTCACCGTGGTGGTGGTCTTCCCGACCCCACCCTTCTGGTTCGCCACCGTCATGACGCGCGGGCTGGCCGGCTTGGGCAGCTGGCGGCCACTCAGCGCGATCCGCTTGCGAGCATCAGCCGCCACAGCCTGGGCCAACGGCGTGTCATCCCCGGCAGCCGGCAGGGCCGAGGCCAGCTCGAGCCGCTCGTCCGTTTCACGTGAAACGACGGCGGCCAGCGCCTCTTCTGCCGCCACGGCGTCTCCTTCATGGTGGCCCACAAGGACCTGGTGGTCGTTCGGCTCACCGGCACCGATCGCGACGGCAGTTGCGTCCGACGCGGTTTCACGTGAAACGTGATCCTGCGTCGGCCGCAGCGCCGCGTCAGGGACGCGGTGCGGCTGGTCGGTTCGACCATCGGCCGCGATCGTGACGGCACTGCCAGCCGCCTCGGGGGCGGGGGAAGCTGCGACCGTCCCGGCACGTGCACCCGGCGCTGTTTCACGTGAAACGTGGTCCTGCGTCGCCGGCGGCGCCGCGTCAGGGCCGCGGTGCGGCTGGTGGGTTCGATCATGAGCGGCGATCGTGGCGGCTTCACGTGAAACACGGTCCTCGAAGGGCCATCCAAGGGGCGCGGTAGTGCCGCCGACCAGCCCGGGCCAACCCAGACCTTGTTCCAGCTGCCGCACTTCCGTCACCCCGTCACCTCGTCGCACCTGCCACCCACGTCACACATGTCGCACATGGGTTCATCCAACCGTACGGGGGACGGGGCTCCAAACCGGGGAGGCTACCGCTTCGAGCGGCGCGTGTGGCGCGCCGAACCGCGCTGCTCCACAGGGCGCACGGTCAGTTCCATCGTCACTGTGGGGACCTCGAGCAGGTCACTGCCGTAGGTGCGGATGGCGGCGTCCACCATGCCCATTCGCTCGAGGGCGCCGCGCTCGTCAGCCAGCTCCTGGGCTGCTTGCTCTCCCTTGAGGGCGACCAGAACCCCGTCCTCCTCGAGCAGCGGGAACGTCCAGCGCGCCAGCTTGTCGATGCGCGCCACGGCGCGGGCGGTCGCGTAGGGCGCACGCAAGGTGCCGTGGAACTCTTCGGCGCGCCCGCGGTGCACGGTGCAGTTGTCCAGCCCGAGCTCCCCGGCCGTCGTGGACAGCCACGTGGTGCGCCGCAGCATCGGCTCCACGAGGTGGATGTGCAGGTCAGGGCGCACGACGGCGAGAGCCAGGCCTGGCAGGCCGGCGCCCGAGCCGACGTCGATCACGGACGCCCCCTCGGGAAACGCTTCGTGGGCGACGGCGCAGTTCAGGATGTGGCGGTCCCAGAGCCGGGGCACCTCCCGTGGGCCGATGAGGCCGTGGCTCACACCGGTGTCGGCCAGGATCGAGGCGAACTTCTCGGCGAGGGCCAGGCGGCGGCCGAAAATGACAGCAGCAGCAGCCGGAGCCGCCGGCAGGTCTGCCGACGGCTCCGGGTGCTCCCGCTCAGCGGCGGAATCAGTGTTCATGCGAGTTTCACGTGAAACATCACGCGGGAAGGACCACGACGTGGCGGTTCGGCTCCGTGCCGTCCGACTCCGAGGCGAGACCGGCGGCGAGCACCTCGTCGTGGACAACCTTGCGCTCAAACGCCGTCATCGGCTCGAGGGCCTTCTTCTCGCCGGAGGACTTCACCTCGGCGATGGCCTCGCGGGCGATGGCGACGAGGGCAGAGCGGCGCTCCGCCCGGTGCCCGGCAACATCGAGCATGAGGCGGCTGCGCTCACCGGTCGCGGCCTGCACCGCGAGGCGGGTCAGCTCCTGCAGCGCCTCGAGCACCTTGCCGTCCTGGCCGACAAGCCTGCGGGGCACGCGGCCCTCCTCGGAGTCGACGATCGCCACGGCGGCCCGGTCGCCGTCCACGTCGACGTCGATGTCCCCGTCGAGGTCGGCGATGTCGAGCAGGGTCTCGAGGAAGTCAGCGGCAACCTCGCCCTCCCGCTCGAGATCGGCGACCCGGCTGCCCCGCCCGCGGCTGGGGCCCGTCCCGGCTTCACCGGAATCCCCAGCCTCGGTGGCGGACTCGTTCACGGCCTCCGTGGACTGCACTGACTCGAGGGAGTCGGACACCTCAAGGGCGGACTGCGCAGTCTCGGTGGCTTCGGTCTGCTCGCTCATGTTCATCTCCTGTGCAAAGGCCGGCAGGTGCGGCCGTGGTCTGGGGCGCGGACCGCGTTGTCGCAGGTCAGCGGGCTGAGATCAGCTGTCGGGGTTGCTGGGCTTGGGCGCGGCGCCGCCCGAGGGGCGCGGCTGGCCCTTGCGCTTCTTGTTGCGCTTCGGCTGCTGTCGCTGGCCCGACGTCTTCTGGGTGGTGTCCGACTCCTCGCCGGGTGCGGCGTCGAGACCCTTGACGGTGAACTCCTCGACGGGCTTGCCACGCTTGCGGCGTCGCTCCTGCAGGGCCTTCTCGGCCGGTGAGCCGGGCGCCGGCATGCGGCGGATGACGTAGAACTGCTGGCACATCGACCAGACGTTCGTCACCGTCCAGTAGATGAGGACGCCGATCGGGAAGTTCACGCCCGAGATCGCGAAGAAGATCGGCATCAGGTAGAGCAGGACCTTCTGCTGCTTGGCGAACGGGTTGTCCAGCGCGGAGGCCGGCATGTTCTTCATCATCAGCTGGCGCTGGGTCGTGAAGGTGGTCGCGGACATCAGGATGATGAGCAGGAGCGCGACGACCTGCGTCGTGACGGTGTCAGCACCGATGAACTTGTCGGAGAGCTGGGCGCCGAGGAAGGTGGACTGCTCCGCCTGGGCGGCGACCTCAGGCGTGATGGGCCCGATCGGGTCGATCTCGCCGGTCGCGATCTTCTCGAGGCCGTTGAGCACGCGGAAGAGGCCGAAGAAGAAGGGGGACTGCAGCAGGATCGGCAGGCACGAGGAGAACGGGTTGGTCCCGGTCCGCTTGTACAGGTCCATGGTCTCCTGCGTCATGGCCTGACGGGAGTCCGGGTCGGTCTTGCCCTTGTACTTGGCCTGGATCTTCTGCATCTCGGGCTGGATGAGCTGCATCCGCCGCGAGGCGTGGATCTGCTTGACGAACAGCGGGATCATCGCCGCCCGCATCACCACCACGAGCCCGACGATCGAGAGCACCCAGGCGCCGCCCGACGCGGCGTCGAGGCCGATGGCCGTGAAGAGCGTGTGCCAGCCGTAGAGGATCCACGACACCAGCCACTCGAACGGGTAGATCAGTGAGCTGAAGAAGTCCATGCTGTCCTTCGCTTCTTGGTGGGCGCTGGCCCACCGGTGGTTCCGGGACACGGGCCGGGTATGCCGTGTCGCCGGGGAGTCAGATGGCAGCCGTCAGTGGGCGGCCGGGGCTGGTGGTACGTGGTCGACGCCGCCCGGTGTCCACGGGTGGCACCTGCCCAACCGCTTGAGGGCCAGCCAGGTTCCCTTGAACGGTCCGAAGCGCCGGATGGCGGTCAGGGCATACGACGAGCACGAGGGGTAGTACCGACACGTCGGAGGGGTCATCGGGGAGATGACCCGCTGGTAGAAGACGATGAGTCCGATGAGCGGCGCCGCGAGCACCTTCTTGGCGGTCTTCACGACGCGCCTCCGGGCCGGGCGATGGGCTGGGCCACCGGCTGGGCGACAGGGTCGAGGCGTCGGAGGACCCGACCCAGCAGGACGTCCAGCTCGGACCCGAGTTCAGCCGAATTCGCTTGTGCCGCAGCAGGATTCGCGCGAACGACGACATCTGTTCCGCTGGGGAGGATGCTGATCCGCTGGTGCATCAGAGCCCGCAGCCGGCGCTTGGTCCGGTTGCGCGCCACCGCCGAGCCCACGGCCTTGGAGACAACAAAACCGACCCGCGGCGGGAGGCCCGCACGCGTGTCGGTCTGGTTGGCGTGAACCACGATGAGCCGAGAGCCCGATCGTGCTCCTCCTGCTGCTCGGACTGCTGCCGCGAAGTCGGCGCTATGACGCAGCCGGTGCTGCGCGGGCAGCACGCCCGGGGCCTCAGGCGGAGAGCTCGGAGCGGCCCTTGCGACGGCGGGCCGCCAGGATGGCGCGGCCGGCGCGGGTGCGCATGCGCAGTCGGAAGCCGTGGGTCTTGGCCCGACGGCGGTTGTTCGGCTGGAAAGTACGCTTGCTCACGTTGGTCTCCGTAACTGTCGGACCCGGATGGTCCGCGAGTGCTGGCGGGGGCGGCCGGCGTCGGCCGCAATCGGAAACCCGCAAACGAGGTCACGGGCATGCGAAAACGGCCGACAAGGCCTCGCCTACGGTACGCGAGCGCCCGTGACAGGGTCAAACCAGCACTGCTTTACTGTCAGCGCGTGCGCGCTACCAGTCCACAGTGAGCGATTGACGGCCGACACGCCGGAATCAGGAAAAATTTCTGTGCTCGAACGTGTCGAATTTCGTCGATCAGGTTGCTCGGCTCGCACCCGGGTTGTTAGCGTCCCGTCGGCGCCCCGACTGACGAAACCCACAGGTTGTGGATAAGGGTGTGGACAGCCCACAATGGCGTGTCAGTGACGAAGCCGGAACCAGCGCGAGACAACGAATTCCCAGGGGTGTGACCAGTGGCAGACGCTGATCTGAACTACGGTCAGATCTGGCAGAACACCCTCTCGGCCCTCGACGCTGACGGGATCCCGGCACAGCAGCGGGCGTTCCTCAGCCTCGCGCGGCTCGTGGGCCTGCTCGATGGAACCGCCCTGGTCAAGGTGCCCAACGACTTCACCAAGGACGTCGTCGAGACGCGGGTCCGGGACCAGGTGACCCGGGCGCTGTCCTCCCAGCTCGGCACCGACGTGCGCCTTGCCGTGACGGTCGACTCCTCCCTCGACCTCGACCACACCGAGCCGACGACGGGCCTGGACAGCCAGCCGCTCTCGTTTGCCGGCGACACCGTGCCGGCGCCCACCATGCCCGCGCCCACCATGCCGGCGCTCGTGACGGCCCCGCCCCTGACCGAGCCGGAGAACTTCGGCGCCCGTCGCGCGCGCCCCGAGGACGCCATCAGCGTCACCGAGGCCGAGGCGACCCGGCTCAACCCGAAGTACACCTTCGACACGTTCGTCATCGGCGCGAGCAACCGCTTCGCCCACGCGGCGGCGGTCGCCGTGGCCGAGGCTCCGGCCAAGGCCTACAACCCCCTCTTCGTCTACGGCGAGTCCGGCCTGGGCAAGACCCACCTGCTCCACGCCATCGGCCACTACGCGCGCAACCTCTATCCCCACGTCAAGGTGCGCTACGTGAACTCCGAGGAGTTCACCAACGACTTCATCAACAGCATCCGCGACGACAAGGCGGCCAACTTCCAGCGCCGCTACCGCGACGTCGACGTCCTGCTCATCGATGACATCCAGTTCCTGCAGGGCAAGGTGCAGACGCAGGAGGAGTTCTTCCACACGTTCAACACCCTGCACAACGCCAACAAGCAGGTGGTCATCACCAGCGACCTGCCGCCGAAGCTGCTGTCCGGCTTCGAGGAGCGCATGCGCAGCCGCTTCGAGTGGGGCCTGCTCACCGACGTCCAGCCGCCCGACCTCGAGACCCGCATCGCCATCCTGCGCAAGAAGGCGATCCAGGAGCGGATGAGCGCCCCCGACGAGGTGCTCGAGTTCATCGCCTCGCGGATCTCGACCAACATCCGCGAGCTCGAGGGCGCGCTCATCCGCGTCACCGCCTTTGCCAGCCTCAACCGGCAGAGCGTCGACATGGGCCTGGCCGAGATCGTGCTCAAGGACCTGATCCCCAACGAGCAGGGCTCCCAGATCACCAGCGCGACGATCATGGCCCAGACCGCGGCCTACTTCGGGCTGACGATCGAGGACCTGTGCGGCTCCTCGCGCTCCCGGGTGCTGGTGACCGCCCGACAGATCGCGATGTACCTGTGCCGCGAGCTGACCGACCTGTCCCTGCCGAAGATCGGCCAGCAGTTCGGCGGCCGCGACCACACCACGGTCATGCACGCCGACCGCAAGATCCGCGAGCTCATGGGCGAGCGCCGGGCGATCTACAACCAGGTCACCGAGCTGACCAACCGGATCAAGCAGCAGTCCCGCTGAGGTAGGCCACGGTCTCCTTCAGCGTCTGCTCCCACGGGGTCGGCTCCAGCCCGAACGTCGCCTCCGTGTGGCTCGAGTCGAGCACGAACGGCCGCTCGAACTGGTGCCGTGTCTCGCGCAGCTCCCGCAGCAGCGGCACGACCGCTCCCAGTGCGGTCACCGCACCCCGCGGTATGCCGTGCACCCGCTTGGGTGCCCGTCCGCAGATCCCCGCGACCTCGTCGACGACGTCCTGCATCGTCCGTGCCGCCGCGGACGGGACGTGCCACGCGTGGCCCCAGGACCGGTCGTCGGTGGCGAGCGCCGCGGCCAGGCGGGCGGCGTCACGCACATCGGTCCAGGTGTGCGGCGCGTCCGGGCGGCCCATCACCAGCCACACCGGCCGCCCCTTCACCGTCGGGGCGATCACCATCGAGTTGAGCAGGCTCTGGGCACCCACGCCCGGGCCGGTGTAGTCGGAGGCCCGCAGCTCCGTCGCCCGCACCCGGCCCGAATGGTGCGCCTCCAGCGCGGCCTGCCACATCTCCGCCCGGATCTCCCCCTTGCGACCCGCCGGTCGCAGCGGGTGGTCCTCGCGCATGGGCCCCTCCACGCGGCCGTAGGCATAGAGGTTGCTGACCGTGACGAGACCGGCACCTGTGCGCTCCGCGGCCGTCAGCGCCGACGTGGCCAGCGGCGGCCAGTCGCGCTCCCACGCGGTGTAGCTGCTCGGGTTGAGCGCGTTGACGATGGCCAAGGCCCCCGCTGCGAGGCCCGTCAGCCGCTCCACGTCGGCGGCATCAGCGGCCACAGCCTCCACCCCCTCGACCCGGGGTCCGCGCCCCGAGCGCGACACGATCTGCACCGTGTGCCCCGCACCGGCGAGCTCGCGCGCCGTCCCCTGCCCGACCGCCCCTGCACCCAGAACCACGAACCGTCCCATGACCGTCTCCAAACTGTGAACACTGCTCTCTGTTGTGATCAGTAAACGCTTGGGAATGGACAAAGTCAAGAGCACCGCTCTCAAAAGTGTCCACCGATCTGGCATGCTGTCCCCATGACGCGCGCGGACGGCATACGAGCACGCAACCGAGCGGCGATGGAGGAGGAGATCCTCGCCGTGGCCCGCGAGCACCTGGGCCGACACGGCGCGGCCGCCCTGTCGCTGCGGGCGGTGGCGCGCGACATGGGCATGGCCTCCTCGGCGCTCTACCGCTACATCAAGGACCGCGACGACCTGCTCACCCTGCTCATCGTGAGCGCCTACACGTCGCTGGCCGAGACCGTGGAGAAGGCCCATGGCCGGGTCAGCGCGGATGACCTCGACGGCCGCTGGCGCGCGGTGGGACACGGCCTGCGGGCGTGGGCCAAGCGGCACCCCCACGAGTTCGCGCTGGTCTACGGGTCACCGGTCCCCGACTACGAGGCTCCCGCCGACCGCACGAACGAGCCGGGGACGAGGGTCCAGGCGCTGCTCGTCAGGCTCCTGGCCGACGCCGGCAGTGCCGGCCGGCTCAGTGACGCGGCCGGGGTCTTCGCCCCGGGCTCCAACGAGCTGGCACAGCGGGCCGCCGGCCACCTGTTGGACGACGAGTTCTTCGCGGGAACCGGCCTGACCCCGGAGACGCTGATGGCCGGCCTCGCCGCCTGGACCCTCCTGCTGGGCACGGTCACCAGTGAGCTCTTCGAACAGATGGGCGACACCGTCACCGCACCCGACGCCTATTTCGACTACATGGTCGAGGTCGCCGGACGACTGGTCCTGGCGCCCGCCGACGTCACTGTCCACAGCAGTGTGTCCACAGGGTTCTCCACAGATGTGGGCAAGGCGTGACCTGCTCGTGACAGCGGGAAACGGCCGGTGGCGCGCACGAGGGGCCGCGACCGGCTCGGAGGGGCAGCGGTCCACACTTGGGGATAACCCTGTGGAGAGACGGTCCTACGCACAGGCGTGCCCACAGGCTGTCCACAGTCCATTCGCCTGGTCCGGGGGCCTGTGGACCGGCCGTGGACGGCATGGGGGCGAGCCTGCCCAGGTCTGGGGACACACACCCCCAGACTGTGGACGTCCTGTGGACAACGGATCTGCGTCCACAGCCCCACGGTCGCCGCTCCCACCCGCGTCCACGGTCCGTGCACACCGTTGCACGGCCGCTGGCCTGCGCAGACGCCACCTGTCCACAACGTCCACAGGGCCTATGAACATGACGAGATCCATCCATCTAGACATCCCGCCCCGAGTACCTGGGGTGCTGGACGAGCCTGTGCCCTGAGCAGGATGAATGACAGGTCTTTGTGTCCTGAACCGGGTTTGCAGCCACCCCCGGGGGCACTAGGGTCAGTGCCCCATCACAATGATGTTGTTCCAGCGCGTCTGCATGCTCCGAAGGGCGGTTTCTACGGTGAAGTTCCGGGTCGAACGTGAGGTTCTCGCCGATGCCGTGACCTGGGTGGCCCGAGGCCTGCCGGCACGTCCGCCGGTCCCCGTTCTCGCCGGTGTGCTGATCGAGGCCAACGAGGAGGGCAGCCTGACCCTCTCGGCGTTCGACTACGAGGTCTCGGCCAAGGTGACCGTGCCCGCCGAGGTCTCCGAGCCCGGCACCGTGCTCGTCCTGGGTCGCCTGCTCGCCGAGATCTCGCGGAACCTGCCGAACCGCCCGATCGACATCACCACCGAGGGCAACAAGGTCACCGTGACCTGTGGGTCGTCGCGGTTCAGCCTGCTGATGATGCCGTCCGAGGACTACCCGACCCTGCCGACCTCGCCCGCCCCGACCGGCACCATCGCCGGCGATGTCTTCACCAAGGCCGTCGCGCAGGTCTCGATCGCCGCCGACCGAGGCGACACCCTGCCGATCCTGACCGGCGTCCGGGTCGAGATCGACGGCGAGAAGATGACCCTGCTCGCCACCGACCGCTACCGGCTGGCCATGCGCGAGCTGACCTGGAACCCCGAGGCCACCGACGCCAGCCACGTCGCGCTCATCCCGGCCCGCACCCTCTCCGAGACCGCCAAGGCCCTGGGGGCCGCAGGCTCGATCGAGGTCGCCCTCGGCGGCTCCGCCGGCGGCGACGGCCTGGTGGGCTTCGAGGCCGGGCAGCGCCGCACCACCACCCGCCTGCTCGACGGCGAGTACCCCAAGGTCACCTCGATCTTCCCCACCACCGTCGACACCGAGGCCGTCATCAAGACCTCCGAGCTCGTCGAGGCGGTCAAGCGCGTCTCGCTGGTGGCCGAGCGCAACACCCCGGTCCGGCTGCGGTTCACCGAGGGCCAGGTCGCGATCGAGGCCGGCACCGGCGACGACGCCCAGGCGTCCGAGGCCGTGGAGGCTTCCCTCACCGGGCCCGACATCGAGATCGCCTTCAACCCGCAGTTCCTCCTCGACGGCCTCGGGGTCGTCGGCACCGAGTACTCCCGGCTGTCCTTCACCCAGTCCTCGCGGCCCGCGGTGCTCTCCGGGCAGGCCGAGGCCGAGGGCGACGCCGACACGTCCTACCGCTACGTGCTCATGCCGGTGCGCTTCGCGAGCTGAGCAGACGCGGGCGTAGCCTTTACCCCCACCCGCCCGCGGCGAGGTATGCCGCGGTGCCGGCACCGCGGCATACCGCACCACCAAGGACAAGAAGGGCTTCCTCCATGCAGCTGGGTCTTATCGGTCTGGGCAAGATGGGCGGCAACATGCGCGAGCGGCTCCGCCGCGCCGGCCACGAGGTCATCGGCTACGACCGCAACCCAGAGGTCTCGGACGTGCGCACCATGGCTGCCCTGGTCAAGAAGCTCGAGGGCCCGCGCGTGGTGTGGGTGATGGTGCCCTCCGGTGCCCCGACCCGGGAGACCGTGGCCAAGCTGGCCGACCTGCTCGACAAGGGTGACCTGGTCATCGACGGCGGCAACAGCCGCTTCACCGACGACTTCGAGAACGAGAAGCTGCTCAAGGCCAAGGGCATCGGCTACCTCGACTGCGGCGTCTCCGGCGGCATCTGGGGCCTGGAGAACGGCTACGGACTCATGGTTGGCGGCGCGGCGGCCAACGTGAAGCGCGCCATGCCGATCTTCGACGCGCTCCGCCCGGAGGGCCCGCGCGAGGAGGGCTTCGTCCACGCCGGCAAGGTCGGCGCCGGCCACTACTGCAAGATGGTCCACAACGGCATCGAGTACGGCCTGATGGCGGCCTACGCCGAGGGCTACGAGCTGCTCGAGGCCAAGGACATCGTCACCGACGTCCCCGGCGCCTTCAAGGCCTGGACCCGCGGCACCGTCGTGCGCTCCTGGCTGCTCGACCTGCTGGTCAAGGCCCTCGAGGAGGACGCCCACCTCGAGGACGTCTCCGGCTACACCGCCGACTCCGGCGAGGGTCGCTGGACGGTCGAGGAGGCCATCGCCAACTCGGTGCCGATGCCGGTCATCTCCGCCTCCCTGTTCGCGCGGTTCGCCTCGCGCCAGGACGAGTCGCCCACGATGAAGGCCGTCGCCGCGCTCCGCGGCCAGTTCGGCGGGCACGAGGTCATGGGGGTCGACGAGGGCAAGGCGCTGCGCCGCGGCGAGACGCCCAAGGACGTCAAGGCCGTCCGCAAGACCGCGCGCAAGGTCGAGCAGCCGACCAAGAGCGCCACGAAGGCTGCCGCCAAGGGTCGCTCCGCCGCCAAGGCCGGCCCGTCGTCGGGCAGCGGCTCCACCGGCAGCAGCACCCGCACTGCCCGCAGCGGCCGGGGTCGCGGCGCCGCCAAGGCCGGTCCCACCTCGGGCACCGGCGAGACCTCCTGAACCAGCGCCGCCCGCCGGCCCGGACCGCCTGACCCGTGTACGTCCGCCACCTCACGGTCTCGAACTTCCGCAGCTACGAGACTGCGGAGCTGCCCCTGAGCCCAGGCGTGACCACGCTGGTCGGGCTCAACGGGCAGGGCAAGACCAACCTGGTCGAGGCGATCGGCTACCTCGCCACGCTGTCGAGCCACCGGGTGGCCACCGACCAGCCGCTGGTGCGGTTCGGCGCCGACCAGGCGGTCATCCGCGGGGTCGTGGTGCGCGACGGGCGCGAGACCCTCATCGAGCTCGAGATCAACCCCGGCCGGGCCAACCGCGCCAGGCTCGGCCGCTCGCCGCTGCAGCGGCCCCGCGAGGTGCTCGGCACCCTGCGCACCGTGCTGTTCGCGCCCGAGGACCTCGCGCTCGTCAAGGGCGACCCGTCCGAGCGGCGCCGGTTCCTCGACGAGCTGCTGGTCGCGCGCCAGCCCCGCTGGGCCGGGGTGCGCTCGGACTACGACAAGGTGCTCAAGCAGCGCAACGCCCTGCTGAAGTCGGCGGCCCCGGTGCTGCGCAAGGGCGCCCGGCACCGGCCGCGTCCGGGCGACGAGCCCGTCGACGACGCCCGAGCCTCGGCGCTGCACACCCTCGACATCTGGAACGACCACCTCGCCAGCGTCGGCTCGCAGCTGCTCTATGCCCGGCTGCGGCTGCTGAGATCCCTGGGGCCCTATCTCGCCAAGGCCTACGACGAGGTCAGCGCTGGCCAGTCCGACGCCCGGGTGTCCTACCGCTCCAGCCTGCGCGAGGAGACCGCCGCTGCCATCGCCGCGGGCGAGGTGCCCGAGATCGAGCAGCTGCGCGAGGAGATGCTGGCTGCGCTCGAGGAGGCCCGGCCCAAGGAGGTGGAGCGGGGGGTGTCCCTCGTCGGACCCCATCGGGACGACGTCGTGCTGACGCTCGGCGAGCTCCCGGCCAAGGGCTACGCCAGCCACGGCGAGTCATGGTCGTTCGCGCTGGGACTCAAGCTGGCGGCATACCAGCTGCTGCGTCACGACCTCGGCGAGGACCCGGTGCTGGTCCTCGACGACGTCTTCGCCGAGCTCGACACCGGAAGGCGCGAGCGCCTCGCGGCCATGATCGGCGACTGCGAGCAGGTGCTCATCACTGCCGCGGTCGCCGCGGATGTGCCCGCCTCGCTGGACGGGCAGACGTATGCCGTGACGCTGGGTGAGGTGCGGCCCACGTGAGTGACGACCTGCAGCAGCCCCCCGACCCTGACCCCCAGCCGACCGTGGAGGACCGGGTCGACGACGCGGCGGCGGCGGCGCTGTCCCGGGCCAGGGCGGCGGCGAAGGCCAAGGGGCTGCGCCCCGGGCTGAAGCCTCTGCGCAGGAGGCGGCCGGGCGTGCCCGAGGGCCCGCGGTCCCGCGACGGCCGGGACCCGCTGATGCTCGGCGACCAGATGGACCGGCTGCTGGTCGACCGCGGCTGGCGGGTCGACGTGGCCGTCGGCTCGGTGATGGGCCGCTGGCCCCAGATCGTCGGGCCCGAGGTGGCCCAGCACTGTGCCCCCGTGACCTTCGAGGACGGCGTACTCACGGTGCGGGCCGACTCGACGGCCTGGGCCACCCAGATCCGGCTGCTGACGTCGTCGATCCTCGGCCGGCTCGAGGGCGAGGTCGGCAAGGGCACGGTCGCCGAGCTGCGGGTCGTGGGCCCAAGCGCGCCGTCGTGGTCGCGCGGGCCGCGGCGCTCGCAGGGGCCGGGACCGCGCGACACCTACGGATAGTCCGCTCCCGGGGCCATAGGGTGCCGACGTGGCATGGCGAACAACGAGCACCCGCACGGCCTACGAGAACCCGTGGATCCGGGTGCGCGAGGACGAGGTGGTGCGCCCCGACGGGGAGCCTGGCCTCTACGGCGTCGTGGAGGTGCGCCAGCCGGCGGTCTTCGTCGTCGCCATGACCGAGGTGGACGAGGTCGTCCTGGTCACGGTCGACCGCCACACCACGGGCCGCTCGGTCGAGGTGCCGGCGGGCGGCACCGACGGGGAGGACCCGCTGGCCGCCGCCCAGCGCGAGCTCCTCGAGGAGACCGGCTACACCGCCGCGGCGTGGAGCCGGGTCGGCTCGATGCAGGCGCTCAACGGCGTCTGCGAGGCGCCCGAGCACGTGTTCGTCGCCCGCGGCCTGAGTCTGGCCGCCGCGACCGGGCACCACGAGGAGGGGATCAGCGACGTTCGGACGGTGCCGTTCCCCGACGTGCTCGCCATGGTGGCCCGCGGCGAGATCACCGATGGCGAGACCGTGGCCGCCCTGATGTATGCCGCCATCCACCTCGGCCGGGTGCGCTGACCCGCCCCGTGCCTCAGCGGCCGTCGCGGGGTGCGAAGAGGGTCAGCGCCACGGCGTCGCTGTGCCTCGAGCGGAGGTACTCGTCGGCCCAGGCCAGGCGGTCGGGGTAGGTCGACTCGGCCACGACCCGCCGGCACGCGGCGTCGACGTCGACGGGCGTGTGCCGCAGCGACACCTGGCCGTCGCGGAGCAGGGCCCAGGCCCCACCGGTGCGGCCGTACGGCATGCCGACACTGCCGGGGTTGAGCACGAGACGGCGGTCGACGAGCCGAGCGAAGGGCATGTGCGTGTGGCCGCAGACGACGGTCTGCACGGCGTCGGGCAGGTCGGCGAAGACCTCGACCCACCGCTGGAGGCGGGTGTCGACGAGCACCACCTCGTCGTCGTCGCGCGGGCTGCCGTGGCAGAAGAGCACGGGGCCGAAGCCGTCGACGTCGATGGTCACCGGGTGAGGCAGGCCGTCGAGCAGGGCGACCTGGTCGGCTCGCAGCTGCCCGGCCGCCCAGACCGACTCGGGGTGCTCGCACGGCTCGCCGCGGGTGATGCCGACCAGCTCGCGATCGGAATTGCCCCGCACCAGCAAGCACCGCTCCCCCAGCGAGACGAGCAGGTCGAGGGTCTCGACCGGCATGGGGCCGGCGGCGTGGTCGCCGGTCACCACCACGAGGTCTGCGCCCCGGACGTCGGGCTCGGCGAGCACGGCCTCGAGCACCGGTAGCACCCCGTGCACATCGGAGAGCACCGCAACCGTGGAGGGCATGCACCGAAGGCTAGGGCGCGGCGGTGACGGTGTCCCGCCGACGACGCGGGGCACCGTGCCGCGGGCGGGTCGCTCAGCCGGCCTGCGTCTGTCGGTGCCCTGGAGCAGACTGTGGCGCATGAGGGGAACACCAGACGACGCACGCTGCACGATCATCCCGCCCTACCTGCTGAGGGCCCTGGCAGAGTCGAGCGACCCGGACGTGGCGGCCAGCGCGGTGGAGACCCTCGAGCACGACGCCACGCTGCGGGCCCGTCGGCAGGGCCTTCCCGGCATGGCGCCGGCACCGGCGCCGCCGCCCGAGCAGGCGCCCGAGCCGGGTGGGCCCGACGCACCCCAGCGCGTGGTCTCCGACGCCCGGGGCACCCAGAAGCTGCCCGGCACGGTCGTGCGGCGCGAGGGCGAGCCGGCCACCGGCGACCTCGCCGCCGACGAGGCCTACGACGGTCTGGGCGCGACCTGGCAGCTGTTCTCCACGGCATACGGCCGCAACTCCCTCGACGGGCGGGGCCTGCCGCTGCTGGCGACCGTGCACTACGGCCGCGACTACGACAACGCCTTCTGGGACGGCACGCAGATGGTGTTCGGCGACGGCGACGGGCGCTACTTCCGGCGCTTCACCGCGAGCCTCGACGTCATCGGGCACGAGCTGGCCCATGGCGTCACCGAGCTCACCGCGGGTCTGACCTACCGCGGCCAGTCCGGGGCGCTCAACGAGAGCGTCTCCGACGTGTTCGGCTCGCTCGTGCGACAGCGGGTGCTGGGGCAGCGCGCCGACGAGGCCGACTGGCTGATCGGGGCCGACCTGTTCACCGACGCCGTCCAGGGCGTGGCGCTGCGCTCGATGAAGGCCCCGGGCACCGCCTACGACGACCCGGCCCTCGGTCGCGACCCGCAGCCCGCCCACATGGACGACTACGTCGAGACCACCGACGACAACGGCGGGGTGCACATCAACTCCGGCATCCCCAACCACGCGTTCTACCTCGCGGCCACCGCCATCGGCGGCTACGCCTGGGAGGGCGCCGGTCGCGTCTGGTATGCCGTCCTCACCGGTCCCGGGATCAGCGCCGACTGCGAGTTCGCCACGTTCGCCGGGCTCACCGTGGATGCGGCGCGCGCCCAGCACGGGGTCGGCTCGCCGGTGGCGCGGGCCGTCGAAACGGCCTGGCAGCACGTCGGGGTGCTGCGCGCGGGAGCTCCCGGCGCGCCGGCTCCGAGGGAGCCTGCCGTCGCGGAGCCCGCACCCGCCGAACCGGAGGGTGCGGCAGGCGGGCAGGAACCGGGCCGGGGCACCGAGGTGCTGGTCCGGCGTACCGGCGGCCTCGCCGGGCTGACGCGCGAGCGGGCCGTACGTCTGGAGGAGCTGTCCCGCGAGGACGCCGACCAGTGGAGCCACCTGCTGGCGCACCGCCGGCTGTCCGCGTTCGCCGACGGGCCAAGCCACCCGGACGCCTACTGTTACGAGGTGCGCTGCGACGCTCCGCCGACGCGGGTCAGCATGCATGAGCCCCGCCTCCCCGACGAGGTGCGGGAGCTGCTGGAACGGACCCTCAGCAGCAGGGCCGACTGAGCGGGCTACCCGATGACGCGCAGGGTCTTGACCACGCGGGCGCCCATCCGCTTCGACTCGGCGGCCGAGAACGACGTCACGGTCACCGAGGCCACGGCGCCCTCCGCCGTCTCGACGTAGAACGCCTCACCGTGCTGGAGGAGCTGCTGGGGCCCGATCCGGTAGACCGCGCGCACGGCCGGCCCCGCGGGGGTGGTGACCCGGGTGACCGAGGCGACGGTGCCACCGAGCAGCCCAGCAATGTCCTTGCGGATCAGGGCCGCCGAAGGCAGGCCGTCCAAGGGGGTGCGGGCCACCACGATGCTCGCGGTCCGGCCGTCGTCGGCCCGTCCGACCACCATCCGGTCGAGCTGGTTGAGCAGGCCGTTGCGCAGCTGGTCGGGGCTCAGGCCCATCTGTCCCGCGAGCTCGTCGAGGGCCGCCGTCCCCTCGAGGTACTTCTCCGGGTCGATCTCCATGAACAGCGTCGGCGCGGCGAACCCGAGGCCAAGCCTGTCGACGACGACCAGGCGCTCGGTCGCCTGCAGCCCGCCGGGTTCCGGGAGCTTCGGTCGGACCGGGGTGCTCTTGGACGTGGCGGCCACGGGGGCACCGGTCGCCTCGTCGGTGTCGGTCCCGTCGGAGGCGCCCGGGACCGGGACAGTGGGCGTGATCTCGTCGGGCTGACTGGGCACCTCGGTGATGGTCGGGGTGGACATCAACCGATCGACCACGCCGCACCCGCCGAGCCCGGTCACCGAGACGCCGATCAGGACGATGGTCATGGCAGCCCTCGTGCCCCCAGCGCTCCCCCGCATGCCGACGACCATAGGACTCCGGTGCACGAGCGAGGGGCCTTTTCACCGGATTGCCCCGATGCGACAGGACGGACCCGGCCGGTGAGAAGCGCCTGAATGGCGCTCTGAGAGGCCCGGGTGCGATCCCCGGCATGGAAGAGGGCCCTTTTTTGCCTCCAATGTGGCCTCACGGGCCTCCTGAGGCCGTCTTCGGCGTCCCTGACCGGTAAAGTATGGGGTGATCCCGCGACCAGGTGGTCTCCACGCTGGTCGCGCGCCATGAGCGGCGCCAGCAGGCTGCTCAGCCGGCTCACATGCCATCTGAAGAAGGAGCACCGTGTCCGAGGCTGACAACACGTCCATGCCCGAAGAGATCGGTTCCGAGAACCTCAACGCCGCAGAGGCGGAGCAGGCCCGGGCAGCAGCGGAGGCGGAGCTCGCCGGCGCTCCCCAGGGCTCGGACTACGACGCCAGCGCCATCACGGTCCTCGAGGGCCTCGAGGCGGTGCGCAAGCGCCCGGGCATGTACATCGGCTCCACCGGTGAGCGCGGCCTGCACCACCTGGTGTGGGAGATCGTCGACAACTCCGTCGACGAGGCCTTGGCCGGCTACGCCGACACGATCGACGTGGTGCTGCTCGCCGACGGCGGGGTCCGCGTCAGCGACAACGGCCGCGGTATCCCCACCGACATCCACCCGGCCGAGGGCCGTTCGGCCGTCGAGCTGGTGCTGACCCAGCTGCACGCCGGCGGCAAGTTCGGTGGTGGCGGCTACAAGGTCTCCGGTGGTCTGCACGGCGTGGGCTCCTCCGTGGTCAACGCGCTCTCGACGCGACTGGACGCCGAGGTCCACCAGAAGGGCCACGCCTTCCGCATGTCGTTCGACCACGGTGTGCCGACGGGCGAGCTGCGCCAGGAGGAGAAGTCCGACCGCACCGGGACGACGATCACGTTCTGGGCCAGCCCGGAGATCTTCGAGACCACCACCTATGACTTCGAGACGATCCGCGCCCGCTTCCAGCAGATGGCGTTCCTCAACAAGGGCCTGACGATCAACCTGACCGACGAGCGGGTCGCGCAGGAGGAGCCGGGCAAGGACGACATCGACCTCGACAACCTCGCGCAGGACGGCGACGAGGAGACGGTGGAGGTCGACTCCACCACGGCCGAGGCCGAGGGCTCCGCGCCCAAGAAGCAGAAGGCCAAGAAGGTCACCTACCGCTACGAGAACGGTCTGGTCGACTACGTCACCCACCTGGTCGGCTCCAAGAAGTCCGAGCCCGTGCACGCCGAGATCATCTCGATCGAGTCCGAGGACGCCGAGCGCCAGCTCTCGCTCGAGCTGGCCATGCAGTGGACCACCGCCTACTCCGAGTCGGTGCACACCTATGCCAACACCATCAACACCCACGAGGGCGGCACCCACGAGGAGGGCTTCCGCGCGGCGATGACCAAGCTCATCAACGACTTCGCGCGCAAGCAGAACATCCTCAAGGACAAGGACGACAACCTCACCGGCGACGACATCCGCGAGGGCCTGACCGCGGTCGTCTCGGTCAAGCTCGGCGAGCCGCAGTTCGAGGGCCAGACCAAGACCAAGCTCGGCAACTCCGAGGTCAAGGGCTTCGTCCAGCGGGCCATGACCGACGAGTTCGGCCACTGGCTCGAGACGCACCCGAACGAGGGCAAGGACATCGTCCGCAAGTCGGTGCAGGCCGCGGCCGCCCGCATGGCGGCACGCAAGGCGCGCGAGGCGACCCGGCGCAAGGGCCTGCTCGAGTCCGGCGGCCTGCCCGGCAAGCTGCGCGACTGCCAGAGTAAGGACCCGAGCCTCTCCGAGGTCTTCATCGTCGAGGGTGACTCGGCCGGTGGCTCCGCCGTGCGCGGGCGCAACCCCAGCACCCAGGCGATCCTCCCGATCCGGGGCAAGATCCTCAACGTCGAGAAGGCCCGCATCGACAAGGTCCTGTCCAACAACGAGGTCCAGGCGCTGATCTCCGCGTTCGGCACCGGCATCGGCGAGGACTTCGACCTCGCCAAGGCGAGGTACCACAAGATCGTGCTGATGGCCGACGCCGACGTCGACGGCCTGCACATCCGCACGCTGCTGCTGACGCTGCTGTTCCGCTTCATGCGCCCGCTGATCGAGGCCGGCTACGTCTACCTCGCCCAGCCGCCGCTCTACCGCCTCAAGTGGAGCAACCACGCCCACGAGTTCGCCTACTCCGACCGCGAGCGCGACGCGATGGTCGCCGCCGGCCAGAGCCAGGGCTGGCGCCTGCCCAAGGACGCGGGCATCCAGCGCTACAAGGGTCTGGGCGAGATGGACTACCAGGAGCTGTGGGAGACCACGATGGACCCCGACCACCGGGTCCTGCTGCAGGTCACCCTCGACGACGCGGCCGCGGCCGACGAGATCTTCGCGGTCCTCATGGGCGAGGACGTCGAGTCCCGGCGCGGCTTCATCCAGCGGAACGCCCGCGACGTGCGGTTCCTCGACATCTAAGTGCCCGTATGCCGAGGGGGCGCGTTTCACGTGGAACCGAGCCGCACGGCATACCCAAGCTTCTTGAATTCCGTTGACAGATAAGGGAATTGCGTGACTGACCAAGTTCCTCCCATCGAGACCGACCGCACCGAGGCGGTCGACCTCAACACCGAGATGCAGCGCAGCTACATCGACTACGCGATGACGGTCATCGTCAGCCGCGCCCTGCCCGACGTGCGCGACGGCCTCAAGCCCGTGCACCGTCGCGTGGTCTACGCGATGTACGACGGCGGCTACCGGCCCGACCGCGGGTACAACAAGTGCTCGCGCGTCGTCGGCGAGGTGATGGGCCAGTACCACCCCCACGGTGACGCCTCCATCTATGACGCCCTCGTGCGCCTGGTGCAGGACTGGTCGATGCGCTACCCGCTCGTCGACGGCCAGGGCAACTTCGGCAGCCCGGGCGACGACCCGGCCGCGGCCCCGCGGTACACCGAGTGCCGGATGGCGCCGCTGGCGCTGGAGATGGTCCGGGACATCCACGAGGACACCGTCGACTTCCGCGACAACTACGACGGCAAGACGCAGGAGCCCACGGTCCTGCCGAGCCGGTTCCCCAACCTCCTGGTCAACGGCTCCTCCGGCATCGCCGTCGGCATGGCCACCAACATCCCGCCGCACAACCTGCGCGAGGTGGCGTCGGGCGCCCAGTGGTACCTGCAGAACCCGCAGGCCCCGCGGGAGGAGCTGCTCGAGGCGCTCATGAAGCGCATCCAGGGCCCGGACTTCCCGACCGGCGCGCTCATCCTGGGCCGCAAGGGCATCGAGGACGCCTACCGCACCGGGCGCGGCTCGGTCATCATGCGCGCGGTCGTCGAGGTGGAGGAGATCCACAACCGGCAGTGCCTGGTCGTCACCGAGCTGCCCTACCAGGTCAACCCCGACACCCTCGCGCAGAAGATCGCCGAGCTGGTCAAGGAGGGGCGCCTGTCCGGCATCGCGGACATCCGCGACGAGACCTCCGGCCGCACCGGCCAGCGTCTGGTCATCGTGCTCAAGCGCGATGCCGTGGCCAAGGTCGTGCTCAACAACCTCTACAAGCACACCCAGCTGCAGACCAACTTCGGCGCCAACATGCTGGCCCTGGTCGACGGCGTGCCGCGCACGCTGCCCCTCGACGCGTTCATCCGCCACTGGGTGGAGCACCAGATCGAGGTCATCGTCCGTCGCACGACCTTCCGCCTGAAGAAGGCCGAAGCCGAGATCCACATCCTGCGCGGGTTGCTCAAGGCGCTCGACGCGCTCGACGAGGTCATCGCCCTCATCCGCCGCTCCCCCACCGTGGACGAGGCCAAGGCCGGCCTGATCGACCTGCTCGAGATCGACGAGATCCAGGCCATGGCGATCCTCAACATGCAGCTGCGCCGCCTGGCCGCGCTGGAGCGCCAGAAGATCATCGACGAGCACGACCGGCTCGAGACGATGATCAAGGACTACGAGGACATCCTCGCCAAGCCCGAGCGGCAGCGGACCATCGTGTCCGAGGAGCTGGCCGAGATCGTCAACAAGTACGGCGACGACCGGCGCAGCAAGATCGAGTTCTTCGACGGCGACATGTCGATGGAGGACCTGATCCCCGAGGAGGACGTGGTCGTCACGATCACCCGTGGCGGCTACGCCAAGCGCACCCGGGTCGACGCCTACCGCAGCCAGGGTCGGGGCGGCAAGGGTGTGCGCGGCACGCAGCTGCGCGGCGACGACATGGTGGAGCACTTCTTCACGACCACGTCGCACCACTGGCTGCTGTTCTTCACCAACCTCGGGCGGGTCTACCGCGCCAAGGCCTACGAGCTGCCGGACGCCGGCCGCGACGCCAAGGGTCAGCACGTCGCCAACCTGCTGGCGTTCCAGCCGGACGAGCGCATCGCCCAGGTGCTCGACATCCGCGACTACGACCAGGCGCCCTACCTGGTGCTCGCCACCCGCAACGGGTTGGTGAAGAAGACCCGCCTGGCCGACTACGACTCCCCGCGCAGCGGCGGCCTCATCGCCGTGAACCTGCGCGACGGCGACGAGCTGGTCGCGGCCGACCTGGCCTCGCAGGGCGACGACCTGCTGCTGGTCTCGCGCAACGGCCAGTCGGCCCGGTTCCACGCCGACGACGACACCCTGCGCCCGATGGGCCGGGCCACCAGCGGCGTCACCGGCATGCGCTTCCGCGACTCCGACGCCCTGCTGTCCCTCAGCGTGATCGAGGACGGCACCGACCCCGACGTGTTCGTGGTCTTCGAGAACGGCCTCGCCAAGCGCACGGCCGTCTCGGAGTGGAGCGTCAAGGGCCGCGGGATCTACGGCGTCGCCGTCGCCAAGATCACCGAGAAGAACGGCGTCGTCGTCGGAGCCCTCACGGTCGACGAGGACGACGAGGTTCTCGCGATCATGGGCAAGGGCAACATCGTGCGCTCGGGCGTCGCGCTCGTCACCCGCCGGGGCCGCAACACGCAGGGCATGCGGTTCGTGACGCCGCCGAGAGGCGACGTCGTGGTGGCGGTGGCCCGCAGCGTCGAGCGCGAGGCTGACGAGGAGGTGCTCGGTGAAGTAGAGAGTGCCGGTGAGGACACTCGGGCCGTGGATGCCGTACCGTCGTTGTCGACTGACCAGCCGGACGAGGCTGTCGAGGCGCCTGAGGGCGACGAGGCACCCGAGGCCGGCGAGGACGACGCCGCTGGAGGTAACGAGTGAGCACGGCAGGCCCGACGAGCACGTCGGCGCGCCCACAGGGCCCGGGTCCCCGCCCGGGGCAGGGCGCCCAGCAGGCGTCGCCGACCCGACCGAACCCGACCCAGGGCCGCACCGGCGCCCCGGCAGGCGCTGCGCCCGGCGCGCGCAACCGGCGGGTGAAGCTGACCGTCTCGCGGGTCGACCCGTGGTCGGCGATGAAGATGTCCTTCCTCATCTCGGTGGCTCTCGGCATCGCCGGCGTCGTCATGGTCGCCGTCCTGTGGATGATCCTGTCCGGGATGGGCGTTTTCTCCGAGATCAACCGCCTGGTCGGCACGGTCCTGCAGGACAGCGAGAACCCGTTCAACCTGATGGACTTCCTCGGCTTCGGCCGGGTGCTGTCCCTCTCGATCGTCATCGGGGTCATCGACGTCATCCTGCTCACCGCGCTGTCCACCCTGGGCGCGTTCCTCTACAACATCTGCTCCTCGCTGGTCGGCGGCCTGCAGCTCACGCTGACCGACGACTGAGGCCCAGCCACACGGCATACGAGCCGTTGTTGCGCCCCCTCCGCCCGTGCCCGGCGGTGGGGGCGTAGCCGTTTTGGTGCTCGGTATGCCGGTGAGGTAACCTCATGCGTCGCAGCCCCCCTCGTGGGGATGCGAGCGGTGATTGGGCACGGGCCTATAGCTCAGACGGTTAGAGCGCTTCCCTGATAAGGAAGAGGCCACAGGTTCAAGTCCTGTTAGGCCCACCAATCCCGATCCCGCAGTCCTCGGCCCGCGAGCGGACGGAAGAGCGTTTCATGGGGAAGAAGCTGCTGCTGCTGATCGCCACGGTTGTCGGTGCCGCCGCCATCCAGAAGAAGTTCAAGGCCCAGCAGGCCGAGCGCGACCTCTGGCACGAGGCGACCGACCAGCCGACCAACTGAATCGACTCGCCAGGACCACCGACCACCTCGGCCCCTGGAAGTCACCCTCCGGGGCCATGGCGCAATTGGTAGCGCACCTGCTTTGCAAGCAGGGGGTTAGGGGTTCGAGTCCCCTTGGCTCCACCACAGGTCACAGGCCCTTTCCGGCATCCGGGAGGGGTCTTTGTCGTGTCACCTGCACACGAACTTGCAGCAACGACGATCACTTTTCGACCTCCCCCAAGGTGTCTCCCAGCTCGTGGAGCGCCCGGCGAGTGCTCTCCGAAGAGACCTGGGAGTAGATGTCCTGGTCACCGCGATCTGGCTGTGACGGAGGATGGCCATGGCCACTCTGGGGTGCACGTTCATGGCTACCAACAGGCTGGCGCAGGTCCGGCGAGCGGAGGGCACGGAGATGACGGGCACTCCCGCCTTTGCAGCCCTCTGTTTGAACATGCGATGGAAGTTGCGAGGATTGATCGGCATTCCGTAGCGGGTGGTGAGCACGAGACCAGATCCCTGCCATGCCTCACCGACCTTGTGTCACCTGATGCTTGACACTGCGGGGCTAGCCCGAGAGGTGCACATTTCACTCACATGCCGAAACCCGGAAAACGTCAACGTCGGCGTGGACGGAGATCAGGGCCGCGAAGGGCTGCCCCATCAGCGCCGTCGCTCCGGGCTGGATCGGTCTGCTCACGGGACTTGGGCAGACAGGTATGTCGAGAGCCTTGTCGCGACGGCTGGCTCGGGACACGATGAAGATTATTCTGCTGCGGGCACCAAGATGCGCGGAAGGTTACGAGCATGGCGACAAACCCTCCCCCGTCGGCGCCATCCGACGAGGGGCCAACTGAGACGCCGTCCTTGGAGCAGGGCTCCCCACCTGCGCCTGGTGCCCCACCTCTCACTCGGGCGAGCGCCGTCTGGGTAGCCACCGGAGCCGCACTTCTACTCTTGATCCTGCTCATCGTCTTCGTGCTGCAGAACTTGACGAAGGTCGAAGTCCACTTCCTCGGTTTGACCGGCACCATCCCGCTGGGGATGGCCCTGCTGATCGCTGCGGTTGGCGGGGGCGTACTAGTAGCCATCGCCGGGATAGCCCGGATCACCCAACTTCGCATGAACGCCCGCCGGACGAGGCGAGGCGATACTCACACCTAACGACACGCACCGGCTGCCCGGCGTAGTACTGCGCCCAGCGCATAGCTAAGGCAGACCGCGGGCTGGTGTATCTATCCGACATGCCGAGGTGCGGATGTTCGACTTGTTGTAGTGCTCAAGCCTCCGCGGCAGGCGGGTGCGCCGAGTCAAGCGCGGAGGCGTTCGAACCGTTCCTTCGGGTGGGGTGCCTCGGCCTTTTTCGCTGACCCCAAAGCCTGGCGGGACCGGGGTCAACCCAACCCGTGTCGCGCTGAGTTGGGAAGTGCCTTCATTGCGCTCGACTCACCTGGACGGAGCCGTCGGCGGCGGCTCCGCCGGGCAGCGTCCCCTTGGCACAGAGCTCCGCGGCGATGTCGCGAAGCTTGGTGTTGGTAGTCGTCGAGACGCGCGTCAACACCGAGAACGCCCCCTCCGGAGCTAGGCCGTAGCGCTCCATCAGCACCCCAACCGCTTGCGAGATGACCGTGCGACCGTCCAGGGCGACCTTGAGGTCCGCGATCTCTTGAGCCTGCCGCACTGCTACGGAGATGTGCGCCGCCAGCGCGAGGCCGAGCTCGCGGTCGGCGGCATCGAAGCCGTGCGCCGAGGTCGAGTACAGGGTCAACGCACCGACCGCGTCACCGGTAGTGAACAGCTGGAAGGCCATCATGCTGCGGTATCCGGTCTCCTCGGCGACCTGAGCTGCCCACCTCGGCCATCTCTCCTCGGCCGCGAAATCACGGCTGCGCACGAGGTACTCCTCCCACACCGCTTCCAGACATGGCCCCTCTTCCAGCTCGTGCTGCAGTTCGTCGGCCCGGCTTGCCGCGTCTGAGGAGGCCGCCAGGGTCTGCGCCTTGCCGCCACGGAGGATGATGGACAGCGCTGCCCCGTCGGCCCCGTCCATCTCGCGAACCGCAACCTCCACCGCCGTCTGCATGGTTTCCGCGGCGTCGGACTGGTTCTGCAGCTCACGCGCCGCATCACCCATGAGCTCGCTCAACGACTTCACTGGCATCGGCACATTGTGCAGAAAGGCGCCGCTCGCTGGCTACAGCGACTCGGGCCGGGGTGACCAGCAGCGCGGTCCCCCGACGACGTCGGTCGGGGGTGGCATGCGCCCCAACGCTACGAGAGGTGGCTGGCGTGCGCGTGGAGCCATCCTGACAGGGGCCGCGTCAGCTACGTAGCCCGAACCACACGTCCTTTCCGTCGCCGGTGCGCGGTTCGACACCCCACTCGTCGCGGCCGACGAGCTCGGCATCGCACCATCGAACGGGGACCGCTCCGCGGCCGGACCGGGGCGGGCCGAGCTTCCCTGCAGCGCATGCGCAACGCCCCCGCTCCGTCAGGTAGCGGGGGCGTTGCGTGGGGGGCCTATCGGCCCGGTGCGTGTCAGTCGTCGTGGTTGACGCGACCGCGGCTGCCGGACTTCGCCAGGCCGCGCGCGACCATGTAGCCGATGGTCAGGAAGGTGATGTACCGCAGCGCCTGCTCGGCGCTGAAGGGGTCGACGGTGTTGTCGCCATCGTCGCCGACCACGAACGCGGTGAGGGCCACGGCCACGACCGCTGCGATGTAGGCGATCAGCTCGGTCGTCTTGCGGGCCGGCCGGGTCTCGTCGGTCTGGGTGCGGGCGGTCCGGTGAGTGGTCGTGTCGTTGCTCAGGTTGGTGCTCAAGGTGGGCCTCTTCAAAGTCGTCTTCAGGTGGCTGGATGCCGTGACGCACGAGGGCCGGTTTTTGGACTCTCGGGACAACCCTCTTCGTGAAGGTGTCGCCTTCGACGCCGCCCGAGAAGGGCAAAGGCGTCGTTTACGTGTTTTGACCATCTCGTTAGTTGAACGTTCTGTCAACTTGGACAACCCCGGCCGGGATTGGAAACACCTCACGGGGCGGCCCGGCCCCGGTCCGTCAGCGGGCGACGAGCATGAATAGCAGGAGGGTGACCGCCGCGGAGACCAGCAGCGATCCGAGGCAGCCGGCGCGGTTCGAGAAGAAGAGGAACATCCCGGAACCGTAGCCAAGTACCACCCGCACCGCGCAATCGGCAAGCTTGGACCAGGCACGACAGCGTGGGCCTGGCGTGCTTGGTCGGTTACCGGGCTGTCGGGTACCGGCGGTCAGGCGATGGATGACCCCCAACATGCCCACGTACGCGAAAGAGCACGCAATCGAGCTCCCGGCGGAACCGATGTCCTCGTAGGACCTCAGCGGCTTTCGCCCGCCTGCTTGGCGTGCGTTGCCGCACGCCCGAGGAGGCCCGCGCCGCTGGCGGTCGCGCGTCGCCAAGGCGGCACACCCTCGATCTCGATCTGCAGGGAGAAGCTCAGGAAGGTCCGGATCAGCACGATCAGCCCGAGGACGAGGACGTTCTCCAGCGACGGCTCCACGGCCACGGTGCGGATGAGGTCGGCCGCCACGAGGATCTCCAGGCCCAGCAGGAGCACTCCGCCGAAGGACTCCCGCAGCACGGCGTAGGCCTGTCGGCCCTCAGTTCGACGCCATACACCGGCGGCGAGCACTACCGACCAGAGAAGGCCGAAGACCAGCACCCCCACACCGATCGCCTCGAATGCCTTGCCGGCAAGTTCCATGAGCTCGACGAAGGTCATGGCTCCTCCCTCCTGCTGAGCTCAGGTGCGCAGCCGCTCGGCGGACGGCGCAGTCGAGACCGATGTCGTTCTTCCGCGTCGCGATGATCTGACTCACCACGTCGAGCGGCACCTTCGGCGACAGTGAATGAACCCCGGTGACCACTACGTCGCCAGGGGGAAGTGAGGGTGCTTCGGGTCGCGCGCCTGGAACGACAGGATCGCCGGGTTCTGGATGACCCCGTCGCGGATCTCGATGGCCCGGCGGATGGTCGGGTCTGCGTCCCAGGCGGCCGGTCCTCCCAAGACCGTGCTGATGAAGGGCACCAGCGCCTCGCTGTTCTCCCAGGTCGCGGAGTTCCACAGGTAGGACGGGCTGTGGTCGACGGCGTAGTAGAGGACGTCGTCGCCCACGACGAACGTGGGGTCGGCGAACGACGTGGGACGGGCCCAGCTGAACCCCATGCCCTCGTCACAGGAGACGTCCACGATCAGGGTTCCCCGCCGAAGGCTCGGGAGGTCCTCGTAGGTCAGGAAGATCTGTGGGGCGTCGGTGTCCTGGAGCACGCAGCTGACAATGATGTCGTGCTCCTTGAGGAACTCCGCCAGGGGCACCGTGCCGCTCTCCGTGACCGCGTGGCTCACCGGCGTAGCCGTGCCGCCGCTGTCGAAGTGCACCATCCGTGCGGAGTGGATGGGCGCGGCCACGGCCGCGATCTCCCGGTGGGTGAGGACGTCGACGGCATGCACGCCCAACGCGTTCAGGGCGGTCACCGCCCCGCGGGCGGTCGCCCCGAAACCGATGACCACGGCGCTCAGTCGACGCCCGTAGTCGCCGGTGGACCCCGCGAGCTGCATGGCGTGGAGCACCGAGCAGTAGCCGGCCAGCTCGTTGTTCTTGTGGAACACGTGCAGGTTGAACG